>Ga0207675_100004538_pt1 | contig 13391 bp, 11 predicted proteins | sample KBSSwiS42_FD_184305 | JGI IMG/M metagenome (GOLD analysis project Ga0207675, IMG submission 184305) | Switchgrass rhizosphere microbial communities from Kellogg Biological Station, Michigan, USA - KBS Switchgrass S4-2 (SPAdes) (version 2) | ecosystem: Host-associated > Plants > Roots >... | reverse complement strand
GCCGGCGCCCGACGACACCACCAGCGGCAGCACGCCGAGGATGAAGGCGATCGAGGTCATCAGGATCGGCCGGAAGCGCAGGTGCACCGCCTCGAGCGTCGCTTCGACCAGGTCCTTGCCCTGGGCATGCAGCTCCTTGGCGAACTCGATGATCAGGATCGCGTTCTTCGCCGACAGGCCGATCACGGTGATCAGGCCGACCTTGAAGAAGACGTCGTTCGGCATGCCGCGCAGGCTCGCGCCGATCACCGCACCGAGCACGCCGAGCGGCACCGCGAGCAGCACCGCGAACGGGATCGACCAGCTCTCGTAGAGGGCCGAGAGGCAGAGGAAGACGGCAAGCAGCGAGAAGCCGAGCAGCAGGATCGCGGTCGCGCCGGAGAGGCGCTCCTCGCGCGACTGGCCGGTCCATTCGTAGGCGAAGCCGGCCGGCAGCTGGCCCGCCAGACGCTCCATCTCGTCCATCGCGTCGCCGGTCGAGTAGCCGGGCGCGGCGTCGCCGGAGATGCGCATCGCCGGATAGCCGTTGAAGCGGATCGTCTGGATCGGTCCGGTGACCCAGCGCGTGGTCGCCACCGCCGTCAGCGGCACGGGCTTGCCCTGGTTGTTGACGACGTTCAGGCGCATCAGGTCGTCGGGATCCATGCGATGCGGCGCGTCGGCCTGGACGACGACGCGCTGCAGCCGGCCGGCGTTCGGAAAGTCGTTGACGTAGTTGGAGCCGAGCGCGGTCGAGAGGACCGCGTTGATCGTGTCGAAGGAAATGCCGAGCGCGCTGGCCCGGTCGCGGTCGATGTCGACCTGGAGCTGCGGCGCGTCCTCCAGGCCGTCGGGGCGCACGCCCGCCAAGACCTTGCTCTGCGCCGCCATGCCGAGCAATTGGTTGCGCGCCGCGACCAGCGCGTTGTGGCCGTTGCCGCCGCGGTCCTCGAGGCGGAAGGAAAAACCGGTGGCGGTGCCGAGCTCGGGAATCGCCGGCGGCACCAGGGCGAAGACGAAGGCGTCGCGCACGCCCGCGAGGGCGCCGAAGGCGCGCCCGGCGAGCGCCTGCGCCGACTGGTTCGGGCCGTCGCGCTCGTCCCAGGGCTTGAGGGGAACGAAGGCGAGGGCCGCGTTCTGGCCGCTGCCGGAGAAGCTGAAGCCGAGCACGCTCACCATCTTGTCGACCTCGGGCTGGCTGAGGAAGAAGCCCTCGGCCTGCTGCATCACCGCCAGGGTGCGCGACTGGGTCGCCCCCGGCGGCAACTGCACGTTGGCGATCAGGTAGCCCTGGTCCTCGGTCGGCAGGAACGAGTTCGGCATGCGCAGCACCAGGAACACGGTGACGCCGACGAGCAGCCCGAACAGCAGCAGGAAGCGCCCGGTGCGGGCCAGGATCTTGGCGACCCAGCCCTCGTAGCCGTGGGTCGCCGACTTGAACCAGCGGTTGAACCAGCCGAACGGTCCGCGCTTCTCGTGCTTGTGCCCGGCCGTCACCGGTTTGAGGAAGGTGGCGCACAGGGCCTTCGTGAGCGAGAGCGCGAGGAACACCGAGAACAGCATCGCGCTCACCATCACCAGCGAGAACTGGCGGTAGATGTTGCCCACCGAGCCGGCGAAGAAGGCCATCGGCAGGAACACCGAGACCAGCGTGGTGGTGATGCCGATCAGCGCCGCGGTGATCTGGCCCATCGCCTTCTTGGTGGCGTCGCGCGGCGACAAGCCCTCCTCGCTCATGATCCGCTCGACGTTCTCGATGACGACGATCGCGTCGTCGACCAGGATGCCGACCGCGAGCACCATCGCGAACATCGTCAGCACGTTGATCGAGAAGCCGAAGGTGAACATCACGCCGAACGAGCCGAACAGCGCCACCGGCACGACGATCGTCGGGATCAGCGTGTAGCGCAGGTTCTGCAGGAACAGGTACATCACCAGGAAGACGAGGATCACCGCCTCGACCAGCGTCTCGACCACCCGGCCGATCGAGATCTTGACGAAGCGCGAGCTGTCGTACGGGATGTCGTACTTCACCCCGTTCGGGAAGTAGCGCGACAGCTCGGTCATGCGCGTCTTGATCGCCTCGGCCGTGGCCAGGGCGTTGCCGGTGGGCGAGAGCTGCACGCCGATGCCGGTGGAGGGCTTGCCGTTCAGGCGCGCCGAGGTGCCGTAGTTCTGGCCGCCGAGCTCGATCCGGGCGACGTCGCGCAGCTTGACCGCCGAGCCGTCGGTGTTGGCGCGCAGCACGATCTGGCCGAACTCCTCGACCGAAGTCAGCTGTCCGGCGACGACGACGGTGGCGCTGAGCGGCGTGCCGGCAACGATCGGCAGGTCGCCAATCGTGCCCGAGGAAACCTGCGCGTTCTGCCCCCGGATCGCGGCGACGACGTCGTTGGTAGAAAGGTTGAAGCCGACCAGCTTGGCCGGGTCGAGCCAGATCCGCATCGAGCGCTCGGTGCCGAAGAGCTGGGCCTGGCCGACGCCGGGAATGCGCTGGATCTCGGGCAGGACGGTGCGCGACGCGTAGTCGCCGAGAGCGATCGGATCGAACGCCGGGTTGTCCGAGGACAGGATGGTGAAGAGAAGGAAGTTCGAGCGCGCCTTGTCGACGCGCACGCCTTGCTGGATCACCGCCGCCGGCAGGCGCGGCGCGGCGCGCGAGAGCCGGTTCTGCACGTCCACCTGCGCCAGGTCGGGGCTGGTGCCGGTCTGGAAGGTGAGGTTGATCGAGCCGACGCCGTTCGACTGGCTCACCGACTCGAAATAGATCAGGCCCGGCGAGCCGTTCATCTCCTGCTCGATGACGCTGATGACGCTGTCCTCGAGCGTCTGCGCCGAGGCGCCGGGATAGACGGCGGTGAGGACGATCGACGGCGGCGCGACCGTCGGAAACTGCGCCACCGGCAGCAGCTTGATCGCCACCCCGCCGAACACCAGGATGAAGAGGGCGATCACCCACGCGAAGATGGGCCGGTCGATGAAGAACTGCGCCATGGCGCGGTCTCAGCGGGCGGCGGAAGCGGCGCGCGTCGGCGCCGACGCCGACGCCCCGGCCGGCGCGCTGCCTGCGGCCGGCGCCGAACCGGGCGGCTGCCACGGCACCGGCTTCACCGGGGCGTTGCCGCGCAGCTTCTGGAAGCCGTCGACCATGACCAGCTCGCCGGTCTGCAGGCCTTCGAGGATCACCCAGGTGCCGCCCTCGGCGGCGGCGCCGACCTTGACCGGCCGCGGCGCCACCTTGCCGTCGGCGCCGACCACCATGACGCTGTCGCCGGCGGTGCCGCGCGTCACCGCCTGCTGCGGCACGACGATGCCGGTGGGCGTCTCGGCCTGCTCGAGCCGCACCCGCACGTACATGCCAGGCAGCAACAGCCCGGTCGGGTTCGGCACCTCGGCGCGCAGCGTGATCTGGCCCGAGGTCGGGTCGACCGAGAGATCGCTGAAGAGGAGGCGCCCGGCCTGCGGATAGGCGCTGCCGTCCTCGAGCACGATCCTGACGCTCGCCGCGTCGCCGCCAGCGCGCTTGAACTTGCCGCTGGCGATGGCGCGGCGCAGCTGCAGCACGTCGGTCGTCGACTGGGTGAAGTTCACGTACATCGGATTGATCTGCTGCACCAGCGCCAGCGGCGTCGCCTCGCCCTGGCCGACGAGCGCGCCTTCGGTCACCAGGGCGCGGCCGATCCGGCCCGAGATCGGCGCGGTCACCGCGGCATAGCCGAGATTGATCTGGCCGCTCTGCACGCTCGCCTTGGCGGCGGCGACGTCGGCCTCGGCCTGCTTCTGCGCCGCGACCGCGTTGACGTAGTCCTGCTTGCTGACGGCGTTGGCCTCGACCAGCGGCTTGTAGCGCTCGACCTGGGCGGTCGCCTGCGTCAGGTTCGCCTGCGCCCGGGCGAGCGTCGCCTGGGCGCTCGATACCGTCGCCTGGTAGGGCGCGGAATCGATCTGGAAGAGGGGCTGGCCCGCCTTGACGTCGCTGCCCTCGACGAACAGCCGCTTGAGCACGATGCCGGCGACGCGTGCCCGGACCTGCGCCACGCGCGACGCTTCGAGCCGGCCCGGCAGCTCGGTGACCAGGCCCACCGGCCGGAGGGCGACGGTGACGACGCCGACCTCGGCCGGCGGCGGCCCCGCGGCCGCGCCCTTGCCGGCCTCGCCCTTGTCGCCGCACCCGGCCCCGAGGACGGCAGCGGCGAGCGCCAGGGGAAGCAACCAAACTCGATCCGTCGCGCGAGCGGCGGCTCGCGCTCGTGGGTAACCCGTCATGTCAACGGACCGAGTTGTAGGTGAGCGGTACCCAGACGTAGCCCTTGTCTTCGGCGCGCAGGCGGCCGATGCCGGGGAACGACAGATGCGACGCGGCCACCAGGTAGCGGCCCTTGGCCGCGTCGGCATAGGCCTTGCGCCGCTGCGCCGAAGCGGCCGGCGAATCGATATCGAAGGAGATCGTCACCCCGGGCTTCGGGAACTGGACCGCGGCGACGTGCATCAGGTCGCCCCAGAGCACCAGCTTCTGGCCCTTCGACTCGACCGAATAGATGCTGTGCCCGGGCGTGTGTCCCGGCGTGGCGATCGCGCGGATGCCGGGGAAGAGCTCGGTCGAGCCGTTGAAGGCCTTGAAGCGGCCGGCGGTAACGTAAGGGCCCAGCGACATCTGGGCGCCGCGGAAGAAGTCCTTCATCGCCTCCGGCGCCTTGTCGAGCTGCGCCTTGTCAAGCCAGAAAGCGGCATCGCGCTGGTCGGCATGGACGGTGGCGTTGGGAAAGGCGATCTTGCCGTCGGCGATCAGGCCGCCGACGTGGTCGCCGTGCATGTGGGTGATCAGCACCGCGTCGACCTGCTCGGGCTTGTAGCCGGCGGCGGCGAGGTTGGCCAGTAGGTTGCCGAGCGTCGGCCCGAACAGCTTGGCGGCGCCGGTGTCGATCAGCACCAGCTTGTCGCCGGTGTTGACGAGATAGGCATTGACCGAGGTCGGCACCGCCGCCGATTCGTACGCGCGCTGCAGATACTTCGTCACCTCGGACTTCGTGGTGTTGGTGAGCAGCTCGCCCGGCTTGAGGTCGAGGATGCCGTCGCTCAGCGCGGTGATCTCGAAGTCGCCGAGCATCATCCGGTAGTAGCCCGGCGCCTGGGTCTTGACCTGCGGCGCCCCGGCCTCCGCGCCGGCCATGAAGAACAGCGCGCCGGCAAATGAGGCCAGAGCGGTGCGGAGCGAGCGTTGGAGCCTCATGGTGACGCCTCGAGCTGCAAAGCCTCGAAGAATAGCCGAGGCTCGCCCTGTGCGCTGTCTGCGCCGGTGGGCTTCAGGTCCGGATCAGACGCCGGCCTTGGCGAAGACCACGACCGACACGCCCCGCGCCGGCGCCAGCGGATCGGCGTTCTGATACGAGTGCGGCAGGTTGCCGGGAAAGGCCAGGACGTCGCCGGCCGCGAGCGCATGACGATCGCCGGCCACCATGATGTTGACGCTGCCGTCGAGGCAGGTGAAGAACTCGCGCGTGCCCGGCAGGTGCGGCGTGCCGGCCATCACCGCGCCGGGTGCGAAGTCGAGCACCTCCATCATCTCGTCGGGCACCGGCTCGGGCACCAGGTCCCTGATCGTCACGCCGCGCCCCTTGCTGCGCGTCGCGACCTCGTCCGCCGGCCAGCGACGCACCAGGCCGCGCGGCGAGGCGAGCAGCTCGTCGATCGGCACGCCCAGCGCCTGCGCCACCTTCACCAGCACCACCAGCGACGGATTGCCGGCGCCTGACTCGAGACTGGCGACGGTCGAGCGCGGCACCTTGGCGGAGCGGGCGAGTGCCTCCTGCGTCAGGGCACGCGCATGACGGAGCCCCGCGAGGTTGCGCGCGAGATGGCTGGCGGCATCGCTCATGGTCGTCGCGATTGTGACCAAGCGTCGGTATATCGGACAGCGCGCTGGTGAAGCGAGGCGGCGGCGCCTACCTTCGCTGCATCGCACTACGAGGAGCTTTCATGAACACCCCGCGCACCCCGCGCACGCCGCTGCGCGTCGCCGTCACCGGCGGAACTTCCGGTCTCGGCCTGGCGCTGGTCGAGGCCTTCGCCGCACGCGGCGATGCCGTCGCCTTCGTCGCCCGCCACGACGACGCGGTCGCGAAGGTGGCACGCCGCATCGCCGGCAGTCACGGCATCGTCGGCGACGTCGCCAGGAAGGATGACGCGCACGCCATCGCCCTGCAGGTCGGCGCCGCGCTCGGCGGCCTCGACGTCCTCGTCAACAACGCCTCCAGCCTCGGCCCGGTGCCGCTGGCCCTGCTCGCCGATACCGAGTGCGAGGACTTCGAGGCGGCGCTCGCCACCAACCTGGTCGGCCCCTTCCGTCTCACCAAGGCGCTGCTCGGGCTGCTCGCCGGCGCGGCGCGCGAAGGCGCCGTCGTCGGTACGCGCTCGGTGGTCCTCAACGTCTCGAGCGACGCCGCGATCACGCCCTACGCCGGCTGGGGCGCGTACGGCGCGAGCAAGGCGGCGCTGGCGCACCTGAGCCGGATCTGGAACGAGGAACTCGGACCGCACGGCATCGCCGTCGTCGCCGTCGATCCCGGCGACATGGACACGCCGCTGCATGCGCTCGCCGTGCCCGATGCCGACCCGGCGACGCTGAAGCGGCCGGGGGATGCGGCCCGGGAGATCGTGGCGCGGATCGACCGCGAGCGCGCCGCGGCGGGCGCGAGGGATCCGGCATGAAGGCCGCCACCCTGCCGGTCCAGCGGCCGCGCGACGCCCGCCTGCTGGTCGTCGATGCCGACGGTCGCCTCGCGGCGCATGAGCGCGCCGATCTGCCCGACCTGCTCGCTGCCGGCGACCTGGTGGTTGCGAACGACGCCGCCACCCTGCCGGCCAGCCTCAGCGGATGGCACCTGGCGAGCGGCGCGACGATCGAACTGCGTCTGGCCGGGCGCACCGCTCCCGGCGCGCCGGACGAGGCGCAGCGCTTCAGCGCCGTCGTCTTCGGCGAAGGCGACTTCCGCGTCCGCACCGAAGACCGGCCCCTGCCGCCGCGGCTGGCGCCCGGCGATCGGCTCGCCCTCGGACCGCTCGATGCCGAGGTGCTGCGCACCCTCGACCATCCGCGCCTGGTCGAGATCCGCTTTGCCGGCGACGCCGACGCGGTGAACGCCGGCATCGCCCGGCACGGCCGGCCGGTGCAGTACGCCCACCTGGCCGAGCCGCTCGCGCTCTGGGACGTGTGGACGCGGATCGCCGGGCCGCCGGTGGCCTTCGAGCCGCCCTCGGCCGGCTTCGTGCTCGACTGGCAGTTCCTCGATGCCTTGCGCCGCCGCGGCATCGGCTTCGCCACCCTGACCCACGCCGCCGGCCTGTCGTCGACCGGCGATCCGGTGCTCGATGCGCGCCTGCCGTTCGACGAGCCGTATCGCCTGCCGGCATCGACCGTCGTCGCGATCGAGGCCGCGAAGGCGCGCGGCGGGCGCATCGTCGCCATCGGCACGACCGTCGCCCGCGCTCTCGAACACGCCGCGGCCCGCCCCGGCGGCCTCGGCGCCGGCAGCGGCCTCGCCACCAACCGGCTCGGCCGCACGAGCCGCCTGCGCGTCGTCGACGTGCTCGTCAGCGGCACGCACGAGCCGGGCACCAGCCACCACGAGCTGCTGCGCGCCTTCGTCGGCGAACGGACCCTGGCGCGAATCGATGCGGCGCTCGAGCAGGGCGCCTGGCGCACCCACGAGTTCGGCGACTCGGTGTGGATCGAACGCGAGCGGGCTCAGCCGCGCTGGAACTTGAACACGGCGACGCTGGCGAGAAGGTTCGGCCAGGTGCGCACCACCTTGCCCGCCTGAATGCCGAAGGCGTCGAGGATCGCCAGGCCGTCCTTCCTGGCCAGCACCTCGAAGTCGGCATACGTGCCGACGCGGATGTTCGGCGTGTCGTACCACTGGTACGGCAGGACGCGCGTCACCGGCATCCGGCCAGCGGCGACATGCAGCCGGTTCGGCCAGTGGGCGAAGTTCGGGAAGCTGACGACGCCGACCCGGCCGACGCGCGCCGTCTCGCGCAGCATCCGCTCGGTGTTCCTCAGATGCTGCAGGGTGTCGAGCTGAAGGACGACGTCGAAGCTCTGGTCCTCGAACAGCGCCAGGCCGTCTTCGAGGTTGAGCTGGATGACGTTGACGCCGCGCTGGTGGCAGGCGAGCACGTTGGCGTCGTCGATCTCGATGCCGTAGCCGCTGCAGCCGCGCTCGCGCGAGAGGAGCGCGAGCAGCTCGCCGTTGCCGCAGCCGAGGTCGAGCACGCGGGAGCCCTTCGGCACCAGCTCGGCGATCAGCTCGATGTCGGTGCGGTCGCTCACGCCAGGTCCTTCGCGAGGTTGGCGAAACAGGCGCGTAGCACCCCGTGGTAGCGCGGATCGTCGAGCAGGAACGCGTCGTGGCCGTGCGGCGCGGCGATCTCGGCGTAGCTGACGTCGAGCCGGTTGTCGACCAGCGCCTTGACGATCTCGCGCGAGCGCGCCGGCGCAAAGCGCCAGTCGGTGGTGAAGCTGACGAGCTGGAAGCGGCAGCGCGCCCGTGCGAAGGTCGCCGTCAGGTCGCCGGCGTGCGTCCGCGCCGGGTCGAAGTAGTCGAGCGCGCGGGTGATCAGCAGATAAGTATTGGCGTCGAAGTACTCGCTGAACTTGTCGCCCTGGTGGCGCAGGTAGGCCTCGATCTGGAACTCGATCTCCTGTGTCGAGTAGCCGAACGCGGCATTGGCGAGGTCGCGGCCGAACTTGGCCTCCATCGCGTCGTCGGAAAGATAGGTGATGTGGCCGATCATCCGCGCCACGCGCAGGCCGCGGCGCGGGATCACGCCGTGCTCGGCGTAGTGGCCGCCGTGGAACTCCGGGTCGGTGACGATCGCCCGCCGCGCCACCTCATTGAAGGCGATGTTCTGCGCCGAAAGGTTGGGCGCGGTCGCGATGGCGATGCACTGGACGAGGCGCCCGGGATAGCGCAGCGACCAGTCGAGCGCCTGCATGCCGCCGAGGCTGCCGCCGATCACCGCCGCCAGCCGCTCGATGCCCAGCGCCGTGACCAGGCGCGCCTGGGCGTCGACCCAGTCCTCGACCGTCACCACCGGGAAGTCGCTGCCGTAGGTGCGGCCATTCGCGGCCGGGTCGGGGTTGGGATGGGTCGGTCCGGTCGAGCCGAAGCACGAGCCCGGGTTGTTGACGCCGATGACGAAGAAGCGATCTGTGTCCAGCGGCTTGCCCGGGCCGACCAGGTTGTCCCACCAGCCTTCGCTCTTTTCCTTGCCGACGTAGGTGCCGGCGACATGGTGCGAAGCGTTGAGCGCATGGCAGACGAGGACGGCGTTGCTCTTCGCCGCGTTCAGCGTGCCGTAGGTCTCGTAGGCGAGCGTGTAGTCGCGCAGTACCGCGCCGCTCGCCAGGCCGAGCGGCTCGGCGAAATGCATCGATTGCGGCTGGACGTCGCCGAGGGAGGGCATGCGGTTGGGCGTCTGGACGTGAAAAAACCCGGCGCCGCCAAAGCGGAGTTCCGGGTTTCGGATCCCATCTTTAGCCGAATTTATAGAGCGCCCGCAAGCCGGAACAAATCGGCGCTTCGAGGACGAGTATAGCGAGGCGCTCCTGCGCGAGCGCCTCGCGGCCGGCGAGGTCCGGGCCGTCGGTCCGGGCCGTCGGTCAGGCCCGGCGGTCGGTGCAGGCCGCGGCCATCAGGTCCTTGGCGAACTCGGGCTGGCTCGACGCGTAGCACCTGGCCAGGGCGATCAGCGCCTGCCGATCGCGGGCAGCGCGGCGGGCAGCGCGGTCGGCGAGGCGGCGCACCCGGGCCGCCGCGAGCCAGTGCTGGAGGCTGGGCCGGCGCGGATCGGTGCCGAACACCCAGGCGATCGCCTCCGCCGCCCAGGCGGCGCCCGGCGGGACGGGGCGGAGCGGGGGAACGAGAACGTTGATCTTTTGCACGGACATGGCAGCTTCTCCTGAGAGGGTCGCGGAGCGAAAACTCCACGAAGCCGGTACACTAGGGTTTTCCCTAAGCCAAGGGAAATTTCCAGTCCGAATCCGGCCATCACCCCTGTGAATGCCGTGCCAAGAAATACCGCCCGGAGGGCGGATCGCGATGAATTTCCGAACCCTCGACCTCAACCTGCTGCGCGTCTTCGCCGCGGTGATGCTCGAGCGCAACGTCACCCGCGCGGCGGCGCAGCTGGCGATGACCCAGCCGGCGGTGAGCAACGCCCTCCGGCGGCTGCGCGAGGCGACCGGCGACGAGCTGTTCGTCACCGTGCCGAGCGGCGTGGTGCCGACCCCCCACGCCGCCGGCATGTGGCCGCACGTCGAGGCCGCGCTCGAGCGGCTGAGCCACGCGCTCGACCCGCAGGGCTTCGATCCGACGCGCGATCCGCGCAGCTTCGCCCTGGCGATGGCCGACGCGACCGCGACCGTCGTGATGCCGGCCTTCGTCGACACCTTGCTGCGCGAGCGGGCGCTGGCCGACATGCGCGTCCTGCCGCTGTCTTCGCGCGACCCGCGGCCGCTGCTCGAGCAGGGCATCGCCGACGTCGCCGTCGGCTTCTTCCCGGATGTGGCCGCGGCGCTGGCGGCCGAAGGCGCACAGGCGACGATCGCCCTCAATCCGCTCTACACCTGCGAATACGTCGTCGTGATGCGCCGCGGCCATGCGCTGACGGCGCGGCCCGGGCTCTCGCTCGCCGACTACTGCGCCGCCCGCCATGTGCGGGTGAGCTTCGCCGGCCGGCCACGCGGCTTCGTCGACGAGGCGCTGGCGCGCGAGGGCCGCGAGCGTCAGGTGACGCTGACCGTCAACCAGTTCTCGACGGCGGCGCGGGTGGTGCACGAGTCCGACCTGCTGACGGTGCTGCCGCGCAGCTTCGTTCCCGCCTCGGGCCTGGCCGAAGGACTCGCGGTCCGGCCCTTCCCCGGCACCCTGCCGCCGATCGAGGTCAGCCTGCTCTGGCATCGCCGCCACGAACGCGACGCGGCGCAACGCTGGCTGCGCCGGACCTTCGCGGCGACCGTGCAGGCGCTCGACGCCTGCGCGGTCGCGGCCGCGTCCGACGGCGCGACGTCGGCTGCCCTGGCGACCGCCGCCGAACAGGTCGCCTGACCGTCCGGCACGGCCGCGCCGCACCGGGCTGCGGCTAAGCTGCAGTCTTGCTGCCCACGCCCTTTGCGGCCGAGACGACGCCGGCCGACACGACGAACGATTTCCGCCGCGTCTTGGCGGGCGAGGGCATCTCCAATTTCGGCTCGATGCTGAGCCGACTGGCGTTGCCCTGGCTCGCCACCCTGGCGCTGGCGGCGACGCCGCTGCAGATGGCGCTGCTGCTCGTCGCCGATGTCGCGGCCGGCGCTGCCGGCGCCTTGCTGCTCGGCACGCTGGTCGATCGCTGCCCGAAGCGCACCGTGATGATCGTCGCCGACGTCGCCCGCGCCGCGCTGCTCGGCGGCCTCGCGGCGCTGGCTTGGGCACAGTGGCTCTCGATCTGGCTGCTGGCGGCGGCGGCGGCGCTGAGCGGCACCCTCGGCGTCGCCTTCGAGCTGGCGCGCTCGGCTTGGGTCGCGCAGAGCGCGGCACCTGCGCGGCTGCCGGCGCGCAACGCTCAGCTCTCTGCGGCGGGCAGCCTGTCCGAGACCTTGGCGTTCGCCCTCGGCGGCTGGCTCTACCAGCTGCTCGGCGCAGTGTTCGCGCTCGCGGTCGACGCGCTCAGCTATCTGCTCTCGGCACTGTGCCTCGTCGGCGTGCGCAGCGGTCGCGACCAGGCACCGGCGGTCGACAGTAGCGACGTCGCGCCGCGCCCACGGCTCGGCTTCATCGCCGAAACCCGGAGCGGCATCGCCGTCATCCGGGCGACGCCGCAGTTGCGCGCCCTGGCGACGCTCGAGATCCTGCTCGCGCTCGCCGGCAGCCTCGCCGGCACGAGCTACATGATCTACGTCGCCCGCGATCTCGCCTTTCCCACCGGCACGCTGGGCATGATCTTCGCCACCGGCGGGCTCGGCGCGATCGCCGGTGCGGCGCTGGCGCCGCGGCTCGCACGACGCATGGGCAGCGGCCGGGCGATGACCGTCGGCCTCGCCGCCGCCGCCCTCGGCACGCTCTGCATTCCCCTGGCGCCCGGCGCCACCGTCCTCGGCGCGGCCTTGCTCGTCGCCCACCAGATCGTCGGCGACGGCGGCATGACCGTGTTCGAGGTGCACGACCGGACCCTGCGCCAGACGGTGGTCGCGCCCGAGCTGCTGGCGCGGGTCGATGGCGGCCTGCGCACGCTCGGCCGGCTGGCGACCCTCGTCGGCGCGGTCGCCGGCGGCGGGCTCGCGACCGCCCTCGGCGCCCGCTTCGCGATCGGCCTGATGGTCGCGCTGCTCGGCCTCGCCGCGCTGGTGGCGCATCATCGGCTGCGTCACCAGCGCTGAAGCGCGAGCTTCACCACGACCATGGACTTCCAGGCCCTCCTCGATGGCATCGACCGCGATCTCCGCCCGGAGCTCGGCCGGGAAGGCCGGGTCGCAAGCTACATCCCGGCCTTGGCGCGGGTGCCGGCGGCGCAGTTCGGCATCGCCTTGCGCACCTGCGCCGGCGAGGAGGCGGCAGCCGGCGACAGCGCGGTGCCGTTCTCGATCCAGAGCGTCTCGAAGCTGTTCGCGCTGACCCTGGCGATGCGCCTGCTCGGCGACGCGCTCTGGGAGCGGATCCATCGCGAGCCCTCGGGCAACCCGTTCAACTCGCTGCTGCAGCTCGAGAGCGAGCAGGGCATACCGCGCAATCCGTTCATCAACGCCGGCGCGATCGCCGTCGCCGACCGGCTGCTCAGCGTCCTCGGCGGCGGCGCCAAGGCGAGCCTGCTGGAGATGCTCTCGAGCCTCGCCGGCGAGGCGATCGATTTCGACGCCGAGGTCGCGGCGTCGGAGGCGACCACCGGCTTTCGCAACGTCGCCCTCGGCAACTTCATGAAGAGCTTCGGCAAGATCGACAACGACGTCGACGCCGTGCTCGACTTCTACTTCCACCAGTGCGCGCTGCGGATGAGCTGCCGGCAGCTGGCGAAGGCGGCCGGCTATCTCTGCCGCGACGGCGCCCATCCCGTGGCCGGCGACGGCTCGCCGGTGGTGAGCGAACGGCAGGCGCGCCGGCTCAACGCCCTGATGCTCACCTGCGGCACCTACGATGCCGCCGGCGAGTTCGCCTTTCGCATCGGCCTGCCGTGCAAAAGCGGCGTCGGCGGCGGTATCGTCGCCGTCGTTCCCGATCAGCTCACCCTGTGCGTCTGGTCGCCTGCGGTCGACGAGAGCGGCAACTCGGTGCTCGGCACGCGAGCGCTGGAGCTGTTCGCCGGCCGCAGCGGCCTGTCGATCTTCTGAGGAGCGCGCGATGGCCTGGTTCGAAGGTTTCGAGGGCGGCTTGCACGCC
>Ga0207675_100004535_pt1 | contig 13397 bp, 11 predicted proteins | sample KBSSwiS42_FD_184305 | JGI IMG/M metagenome (GOLD analysis project Ga0207675, IMG submission 184305) | Switchgrass rhizosphere microbial communities from Kellogg Biological Station, Michigan, USA - KBS Switchgrass S4-2 (SPAdes) (version 2) | ecosystem: Host-associated > Plants > Roots >... | reverse complement strand
GCGGATCGCTGCCGCCGCGCGGTGATGCGTGGACGTGTCTGCGCGCGGATGCGGTGCGGCTCGATGATGCGCGGCACGAGTCGGCGAATGCCGCGAATCGCCTGCGGAGCTCGTGCCCGCCTGAAACGCGGCGGATTCCGCGCGTCGATGTGCGCGTGGCGGTGGCCGCGCTGGCGAGTGATCGCGGTGATGACGTGCCGGCATACGTTGCACTGCTCGACAAGGCGATCGACCGTATCTCGCCGCCCGGCGCTGCTCGGCAGGCCTTCTCGGTGGCGCTTCCGGGCTTCGCGCCGCTCACGCCGCTCGCGGGGCTCGGGGAGGACGGTCTGAAGTTGGCCCAGCGGCTCGGCGTCACGTACGACACGGCGTCGGCGTCGAGCCGGTCGCTGTGCTCGTGGTCGCGACTCGACCGCGCACGCATCGCGTTCGCGCTTGGTGCGCGTGACGACGCGCGGCGGTGGCTCGCCAGCGTCTCTGCTCGTACGCTCTCCCGTGCGCCGGCGACGACGGTCGCGTTCGCGCACTACCTCGAGTGCGAGCTGCAGGTGCCGGACCCCGAGCGCCAGGCGCGGGAGGCGTCGCTGGCGTTCATCGCCAGCCCGGGCGACGCGCGCGTGCTGGCCGGCGTGGTCGCGAGTCGCGAGGCGGCACTGCTCGCTCGTGCCGGCAGGAAGGATGACGCCCGCGCGATGGCCGATCTCGCGGCGCCGCTCTTGTCGGGCCCTGGCGACATGCCGAGCATCTGGGCGGCGCGGTGCGACGAGCTGCGCGCCGAGCTCGCGACCACGCCCGACGATCGCCAGCACTTTCTGGCCGAGGCGATCTCGCGCTACGAGGCGCTGGGCCAGCGTGATGCAGCCGCGCAGCTTCGCGAGCAGCGCGGTCCGCCGAAGTTCGAGGCGTCCGTCTCGCGCGAGCGCCCGCCGATCGTCGTACGGCTTGGCGTGTCAGGAATGGATGTCGCCGGCGAGATCTGTGTCGAGGGAGAGGAGGCGGGCTCGGTCGCGTTCACCGAGGCCACCGAGCGCACGCCGGCCCTCGTCCATCTGCGAAGCGATCTCGAGGCGGCGCGATCGCAGGCCATTCCGTATCAGGTGTCGCGTCTGCTCGCCGACGAGTGGGTCGGCACGATCCGCGAGCTCGGGCGCTTGTTAGGCCCGCGCGAGCTGTGGGATACGCGTCTGTGCGACCCGAGCCAGCGAGACATGCCGCCCGTCGACGTGCGGCTCGAGGTGAGCGCGCCGATGCTCGACACGCTGCCGATCGAGTGTTTCGCGGAGCAGACCGACGAGCCCGCGTATTTCACCGTCGACCGGCGCATTGGCACGCTGTATCGCAGCGTTCGCGTGGTCGACGCACGTCGGACGCACGTCACCTGGGTGCAGCGTGCGCTGGCGACGATCACCGGCACACGCGTCTTCGCGGACGGAATCGACGGGCCGCAGACGCGCGTCGCGGTCACGGCGTTTCAGGGGAGCGTCGGTCTTCCGGCGACGGGACAGGCGGACGGGCCGACGTCGGCCCTGCTGTTCGATCGTCTCCGGCGGCTGCAGCGCGGCGACCAGCGGTTGCGAGCGCTCGTGCTTGCGCCGGCCGCGGATCTCGCACGGTCGACGGGCGCGGAGGAAGAGGCGGCGGCCGATCGTCTCGCGCGCGTGTACGAAGAGGCGGGCTTCGAGACGACGGTGCGCGAGGGCGTCGCGGTGGCCGAGCTGCGCCAGATCTGCACGGAGTTTCATCCGGACGTGATTCACGTCCGCGCGCCGCTGCGCGAATCGGCGTCGCTGGGCGGCATCGTGCTGGACGCGCGGGCCACGGGTTCCGGCGACAACGTTTCGGCGTCGCGCGGTGATGCGCTGACGCCGAGCGGCGTCACGCGCGCGTTAGGCCAATCGCGCTGGCCGGACCGTCCGATCGTGGTGCTCGATCCGTCGCGCGGTCGGGGTCGCACGCAGGCGATGCATCAGCTGCTCCTGCGGAATGGTTTCGCGGCGGATCTGTTCCGGCAGGGGACGGCGGTGGCGGTCCTGGGTGTGGGGCTCGGCGAGCCGGACCTGCACGCGCGGGTGACGCGGACGATCGCGGAGTCGTTCGCGCGGGGCCGCTCGCTCGCGGCGCTCGCGGCGGAGCTTCGCGAGACGCCGGGGGGGACGACGGTGCGGCCGGTGGACATGACGCTCGAGTCGATGCTGCCGACGGTGGGCGTAGCGCTGTGGGCGTACGATCCGTCGCTGGTCTACCTGGCCCCTCCGAGCGCGACCGCGTAGGTCATTCCTCGCCTTCGCCTGCGCTTCGCGCGGCTCCGCTCGGAATGACAACCTTACCCCACGGAGCGCGTCGGTCCATCCTGGTGGACCACGATCTCGAAATGGTCCACCGTCGTCTCGCGCCTAACGAGATAGGCGTCGTCCTCCGGGTAGAACACCGCCCGGGACGGTTCCGGGCCGGCGAAGCGCTGCACGGCCTCCATCGACTCCCAGAATGAGATCACCAGGAACTCGGTGCCCGGCGCGCCGTCCGCGTCGACCGGGCGGCGCATGAGCAGCGCGCCCAGGTTGCCCGGGGTTTCCGAATACGCGCGCAGGCCTGTCGCCGCGACGTAGTCCGCGTAGCGGTCGGCGTCGGAGGCGCGCGTGACGCCGCGCCAGGTGCGAGCAATCATGATCGTTCTCCGGAAGGAGTGCGCCTACAGCGCGGCCGCCTGCTCGAGGGCCGCGACAAAGCGGTCGGGCGCGTCGAGCATGATCCAGTGCCCCACGTTCGGCACGAGGCTCGACGTCAGCGCCGGAACGAGCTTGTGCAGGCTGTTCGGCCAGGCGTTGGCCGGGGCGAGAATCGCGTGCGCCGATGCGCCCGGCGCCGCCAGGTAGCGCTCCAGTGTGGCCGATGAGGGATACGCGAACATGCTTCGGTACATCGAGAGCATCGCATCCCGCGGCATCGTTGCGAAACGCGCCCGCACCGACGCCGCCGCGCCGGTGGGACTCCCGAGCAGCGCCTGCTCGAACGCCTTCTCGACAATGTCATGCCACTTGTCCGTTTCGAGCGCCGCCAGAAACGGGAGGAACTGGCTGTTGCGGACCTCATCCGAGACGCGCGTACAGTCGAACGGAGGGTCGACGAGGATGAGTCGCCTGACCAGGTCCGGTCGGTCCACTGCGGCATCGATGGTGACGAGCGTACCGTAGCTGTGGCCCACGAGCACGATCGGTCCGAGCGCGAGCGCGTCGACGACGGCGAGCACATCGCTCGCGCATCCAGCCACCGAGTAGTCGCCATTCCCGGGCGCACTCGAGTTGCCGTGGCCACGAAGGTCGACCGCGACGGCGCGGCGGCGATCCGCACAGGCCGCGAGCGCGGCGTTCCAGAAACCGGTGTGGCCGACCATGCCGTGTACGAACACCATGGGCAGCGCGCTGGAGGGCTCCGGACTCTCCTCGCGGAGGTCGACGACGTGAAGGCTGCCGGCGGGGCCGGGGATTGAGAACGTTGGCATCGGATGGTCTCGGTATGACATGGGAGTGTACGTCATCCGGGCCCGTCCTACAAATCACCAGCTCGAGGCTCTTCGGTGATGAGACGGCATGGTGCTGCGTTAGGCATGCCGTCGCGTGGCTTTCCGGGCGGACCCGCGCAGCGGCCGGGTTCGTACGACCGCACTCTGCCGTGATTGCACGCGGAGCGCGCGGAGCCCGCAGAGAATGGCCTGAGCACCTCCTCGCCGCGCCGGACGCCAGGGACGACTCCCAGCAATTCTGCGGGACACAACGCGCCTTTTGAAGTGAATGACGAACGGCGATGCTCCGTTGGGCGGAGCGTCCCGGGGTCGTTCACAACGGCGGCCGGTGAACGGCTGGAATGTGCGGTGAACTACAGCCACTGCAAACTGCCAGACAGGATGAACAGGATGAACAGGATGAACAGGATGAACAGGATGAACAACGACGAGCGCAGGTGCTGAGCAAGGAACAACCGTGGCAGTAACTCATCTCCCTCGTGGCTGTTCATCCTGTTCATCCTGTCCATCCTGTCTGGCAGTTGTCGCCCGGTGCGGTCGGGAGATTACCTCCGCGCGCTCCGCGGTGAATCAACCACCGCTCGACGATTCCTCATCGGCCCGCCGGGTGCCCCGTGCTCGGAATGACACCCGCTCCACTACCGACTGATGACCGCCGAGTAGATCGATCCCCGGTAGCGCGACGGCCTCGTTGCCAGAAGCTGTGGCGTCCCGAGCTCACACTCGCGCGCCAACCTGACAAGCGCGTCGAACCCGATGGGGAAGGGCACATACGGGTTGGCGACTCGTCGCTCGTATTCGACGACGATGATCGGCGCACGCTCCGTCAGGTAGAGCGCAACCTGCCGCAGCACGCGGGCCTGATCCGCGTACGGCACGAAGTGCAGCGTGTTCGCGAGCACGACGCCATCGAGCGGCGGCAGCTCGACCGCCTCGGTGAAGTCGCCCACGACCGTCCGAATCGCCGCGTTCGCCGCATCCTGCGGCGCTCGGTTCAGCGTCCGCAGCGCATGCGCGTCCTGATCCACGGCGTACACGACGCCCGATGCGCCGATCAGCGAGGCGATCGCACGGGTGAACGTACCCGTGCCCGCGCCAAGATCGGCCCAGGTCCCGCCAACGTCCCCCACGGCCGCGCCAATGAGCGCGACGGCTTCCTCCTGCTCCATCGTTCATTCCAGCGTTGGGTCGTGTCGACGGCAGCGCCGCTAGGATTCCCGAATCGCCGCGGGGTGCAACGCTTCGTGGACGGCCTGCGCGAGCTTTCGGCGATCGTAAGGTTTCGCCAGGAATCGCACGTCCTCGCCCCCGTGCGCGCCGAGCTCGATGATCTCCTGCGAGTACCCCGACGCAAATAGCACGGGAAGATCGGGTCGCATTCGTCTGATTTCCTCGGCGACCCGTGGTCCGCTGAGCTGACCCGGAAGCACCACGTCAGTCAGCAACAGGTCCAGCTGAGTGTGCGGCTTCACCAGGGCAAGGGCGGTTTGACCATCCTTCGCCACCAGGACGCTGTAGCCGAGCTGGGTGAGGAGCCGTTCAGCCAGTCCGAGCACCACCGGCTCGTCCTCGACCAGCAGAACGACCTCGCCCTGGCCGCGCGCAACGTCGCCCGGCGCGGGCGTCGAGGCCGCGGGCGTCCCCGTCGACTCCGGAAAGTAGATCCTCACCGACGTTCCGTGACCGACTTCGCTGGACATCCTGATGTGCCCACCCGACTGCTTCACGAAGCCGTAGACCATGCTCAGGCCAAGTCCCGTGCCCTTGCCCGGTCGCTTCGTCGTGAAGAACGGCTCGAACACCCGGGGAAGGTGCTCCGCCGGGATTCCGCTTCCGGTGTCGCTCACGGTGATCACCGAATACCGCCCGGGAGCGACGTCGCCGGCGGTGCGGGCGTACTGCGCATCGAGCGTCGCCCTGCCCGTCTCGATGACGAGGGTCCCTCCGTTCGGCATCGCGTCGCGCGCGTTGATGCACAGGTTGAGCAGCGTGGTCTCGATCTGGACGGGGTCCACGTTCGCGAGCGCTTCGCCCTTCGTCGTCACGAGCTCGAGCGTGTTCCCGTCCCCCAGTAGGCGACGCAGCATCGGCTCGGCGCTCTCGACCGCCGTCGTGAGGTCGATCACGCGAGGAAGTAGAGGCTGCCGCCGCGCGAACGCGAGGAGCTGGCGTGTGAGTTCGGCCGCACGCTTGGCGGCACGCTCGATCTCACCTAACGACTCATCCTGCGACGACGGGCCACCCTGCGCCGTGACCGTCTTGAGCAGCGACACGTTCCCGAGCACGACGGTGAGCAGGTTATTGAAGTCGTGCGCCACCCCGCCCGTGAGCTGGCCGAGCGACTCCAGACGCTGCGACCGGATGAGGGCCTGCTCGGCCGCGTGGCGTACGTCCATCTGCCGGTAGAGGACCATCAGGAACGCGGCGACGGCAACGATCAGGAATACGCCCAGCGTGAGCGACCTCGAGACATCGCGGCTCCAGTCCGCCAACAGCTCCGGCTCGCTCAGGGAAACGGCGACGCTGAGTCGCGGCTCGAGCGAGCGAAATGCGGTGCGCAGCATGGGCGCCTCCGCTCGAACGCGCCCGCGGAAGTATCCCGAGTCGCCCTGGGACTTGGCCGCCGCGTCGAGCGGACTGCTCGTCGCCAGCTCGCCGAGCGAGCTCCGTTCGAATGGCTCGCGAAAGAGCACGGCGCCGGCGTCGTTGAACACCGTCACCGCGCCCTGACGCCCGACGTCCACCGTGCGGAAGAACTCGCGGAGCGAGTCCGGGAAGTACGACGCGATGACAATTCCGTCGAACCTGCCCGCCGCGGTCCTCAGCTTCCGTGCGAGCGGGATGACGAAGGGCCCATCGCCTGGCACGGTGCGGACCGGTATGCCGGCGACAAGGTGGTCGGCCGAGTCGGAGGCGAGCCGGGTGAAGACGAACTGGTCGCGACCCGACTGCCCGACGATGACGGGCTGGGTCGAGTGGCGGATAATCCCGGAACTGTCGACGATCGAGATCGAGCCAACCCCTGTGAGCCCCACGCCGCCCGCCTCGAGCGCGGGGAGCCACTCGCTGCCGGCGGCGTTGGCTCCGCCAATGTGCCGCCCGTGCAGCGCGAGCTGGCGAAGCGCGGCATCGGTCGCGGCGAGCGTCTCTCGCACATAGCCCGCGAGTATGCGCGCGAGATCTGCTGCACGCCGGTCGCCCGCCTGCAGGATCTGCTCACGACGCGCCCGGAGGTCGAGGCCTCGCACCGCGATGAGGGACGCCAGTGCGATCGCGGAGACGAGGGCGATCGCCAGCTTGCGTTCGCGGACCGACAAGAGTTTCAGCACTTCTCTGAGGGAGCGGTTTCAATAGCATACCGCCAACGAGTTCCTGCCGCACCTCGCTGTTCACGTTTGCGCATGACCGGAGCCATCGTCCCCCGGAGGGGTGGATTTCTGTCGCCTCGATTCGTGTCGTCCAGGCTCGAATCGCCTTGTCACGCTCACGTTGTAGCGGACGCGTCCCTGCGACACCCTACCCTCACATTGCGCGCATGGGAGCGTCACGTGAGGCTGTCGCTGGATGCATCACGAGCACGTCGGGCGCTGCGATCGCTCTGGCCGGTCATCAGCGCCTGTCTCCTTTCGGCATGCCTGAGCGGGACCCCGGCCGGACCGCAGCTCCTCGGCGAGGGCACGCGAATCCTGTTCATCGGCAACAGCCTGACGTACGTGAACGACGTGCCCGGCATCCTGCAGGCGCTCGCCGATTCTGCGGGGGGCGAGAAGCTGGCGGTCGCGAGTCGCACGCTGCCGGACTACGCGCTCATCGACCACTGGACGGACGGTGTGGCGCAACGGGAGATCGCGAAGGGCGGTTGGGGGTGGGTCGTCATGCAGCAGGGGTGGACACCCGCCGGCATCTATCGCGACACGCTGCGGCTCGCCGCCCGGAATTTCGCCACCGAGATCAGGAAGATCGGCGCGAAGGGCGCGATGTATCAGACGTGGCCACCGTCGAATCGACGCGGTGACTTCGCCGGATCAATCGAGTCCTACCGCCTTGCGGCCGAAGACATCGGTGGCGTGCTCTTTCCCGTCGCCAGCGCGTGGCTTTCCACATGGGAAAAGGATCCGGGGGTTCAGCTCTACTCGGACGGCCTGCACGCATCGGTGGCTGGCTCGTATCTCGCCGCCCTGGTGATGTACGCCCGGATCTTCGAGCGAACGCCGGTGGGTCTTCCCGCGACCGTTCGTACACACGATGGCGTGACGGTGCGCGTTGACCCGTCGCTGGCGCTGACGCTGCAGGAGGCAGCGGCGTCCGTGACGGTGGGCGCCGCAGCGCGTTAGCCTGCGGACAGCGAGTACCGGGGAGTAGCTTTCGGCATGCCAGTGTACACGTTCACCACTCGGAACCGCGGGCTCGGCTTGCTCGCGGGCGTCGTCATCGTGGGTGCAGGGCTCGCACTCCTGATGCTCGGGGTCGCCCTGCTCGCCGGTCTGGCGCTCGTGGGTGGCGTGGCGGGCCTGGGGCTCATGGGGTACCGGATGCTCCGCGGCCGTCCCACGACACCCATCGATCGGGCACCATCGGCGTCGGGGCTCGACCCCTCGCTCGAGGTGTTCGCCGACCCGCCCGCCATCGACTCGGCCGATGCCCGCGCGGCAGCCGGGCCTAACGAGGATCCTCGGCGGATCGGACCGGCGTGACGGCGGCTGGCGCCGGCGGCACCGTGCACGCGGCGACGCGTGTGGCGGCCGCGGCGGCCGTCGTCCTTTGCACCCTCGTGGCCTGCAGCGGAGCGGACGTCCGCTCGGCCGTCAGCGATGGGCGTGCAGCCTTCCTGGGCGCCGACACGATGGGCGTCATTCCGGGCAACGTGATTCGCATCGATGTCCACGCACGCAGGGAGCTCACCGAGAACTCCGGTACGACGCTGAGCCCCGCGCAGCCCGGCGTGCTCTTCGCGATCAACGACTCGGGGAATGATCCGCTGCTGTTCGCGTTGGACACGACAGGCGCCGAACGCGGTGTGTGGCGCATCGCGGGGGCGAGGAACAGCGACTGGGAAGCGGTCTCCGTCGGTCCGTGCGGTGCGCGCGCGACGGACACGACCGCTTCGACGCGAACCGAGCCTGACGCTTGCGTGTACATCGGCGACGTGGGCGACAACGAAGCGACGTATCGGACACGCATCATCTACCGGGTCCCCGAGCCGACGGCGCGGCAGCCGGGCTTCGTGGGCGATCTGCGCGCGGACGCACTGCGCTTCCGCTACCCGGATCACCCACACGACGTCGAGGCGATGTACGTCGCGCCTAACGGCGACGTCTACCTGATCACCAAGCGACGGCTCGTTTCGCCCGCCAATCGGTTGCGCCCGGCGCTCGTGTTCCGGTTGGCCGCCGACGCGTGGGGCCGGGACACGGCAGTCGCCGAGCTGGTCGACAGCCTGTCGATCGTGCCCGGGTCCGCCCCCGACCGACAGGTCACTGACGCTTCGCTCTCGCCGGCCGGCCACTGGCTCGCGGTCCGCACGTACACGCAGGTCTACGTCTTCGCCACCGATTCGGCGACGGGCCGGGTGCGTGGCGCGATTTCGCCGTCCGTCTGCAACATCGCGTCGCTCGGCCGATGGCAGGGTGAAGGCATCACCTGGTTTGGACGGAGTGGAAAGCTGTTGTTGACGAGCGAAGGACGGCGGTCACCGATGTTCGCCATCGATTGCCCGATGCCGCGGAGCGACTGATGCAGGTCGAGCACCTGGAAGACGAGAACCGATTCGTCGTTCGCATGGATGATGAGGAAGCCGAGCTCACCTACCTGCGCGCCGGCCCGAAGGTCATCGACATCCAGCATACGTACGTGCCGGATGGCGCACGCGGCCATGGGGTGGCCGAGGCGCTCGCGACGGCGGCGTTCCGGTTCGCGCGCGAGCGCGGCTATCGCGTTGTGCCGAGCTGCCCGTTCGTGCGACGCTGGCTCGAGACACACCCCGAAGAGGCAAAGCTCGTGGACGCGCCGTACGCGAAGCGCCTGGAAGGCCGGCCACGGCCGTGACCGCCCTCACGCTCGGTTCCACGGCGGGACGACGCACGCTGGCGGCGTCGATCGTCGGGTCCGGCGCTGTGTTTCTCGAGGGAACGGTCGTCAACGTCGCGCTGCCGGCCATCGCGCGCGATCTCGGGCTGACCCTCGAGGGCGTGCAGTGGGTGGTCAACGCGTATCTCCTCGCGCTGGGCGCGCTCACCCTGCTCGGCGGCGCGTTAGGCGACCGCTATGGCCGTCGTCGCGTGTTCAGCGCTGGCGCGGTGGCGTTCGCCGGGGCCACGGTGGGCTGCGCGCTCGCGCCCGGGTCGGCGGCGCTGCTCGGATTGCGCTTTCTGCAGGGCGCGGCGGGCGCCATGCTGGTGCCGAACAGCCTGGCGATGCTGGAGTCGTCGTTCAGCGAAGCGGAGCGAGCGACGGCGATCGGTCGGTGGGCCGGGTGGTCGGCGGTGTCGACGGCGATCGGGCCGCTGATGGGCGGCTGGCTGGTGGATGCGGCGTCGTGGCGGTGGGTGTTCGCGGCGATCGCGCCCGTGGCACTGGCGGCCGTCTGGTTGGCGTTAGGTGCCACGGCCCCCGGGGCAACGGCCGCAGCGAGCGCACCGGGCGGGCCGGGTGCTCGATCATCACGCAGGCACATCGACTACGTCGGCGCGGCGTTGATCGTGGCCGGCCTCGGCGCGCTCACGGCCGGCCTGATCGAAGGGCCGCGCGGGGGATTCGGGCGCCCGGTCATCGTGGCGTTGCTGGTGCTCGGCGTCGCACTGCTCGTCGTGTTCGGCGTCGTGGAGCATCGGTCGACGTCGCCGCTCGTCCCCACGTCGCTGTTTCGCTCGCGCGCATTCACCGGGGCGAACGCCGCCACGGTGCTCATCTACGCCGCGTTAGGTGGCGTGATCCTGCTGCTCGTCCTGCAGCTGCAGGGGAACGTCGGATACTCGGCGCTCCAGAGCGGAGCAGCCCTGTTGCCGGTGAACGTGCTGATGCTGGCGCTGTCGCCGCTGGCGGGCCGGGTTGCGCGGCGGGAAGGAGCTCGAGGCCCTATGTCCGTGGGTGCGCTGGTCGCCGCGGTCGGCATGGTGCTCTTTTCGCGCGTAGGCCCGGACGCCGTCTACGTGCGGGATGTGTTGCCGGCGGCAGTGGTGTTCGGTCTGGGCCTGTCGTCGCTCGTGGCGCCACTCACAGCGGCGGTTCTGGCGGCAGCGCCGGAGGATGACGCCGGCGTGGCGTCCGGCGTGAACAACGCGGCGGCCCGGCTCGCGGGCCTGATCTCGGCGGCCGCGCTCCCGGCGGCGGCAGGCATGGGCGGGTTGGAAACGCTGTCAGGTGAACGTCTCACGCAGGGCTTCGCCCAGGCCATGTGGATCTGTGCCGCACTCTGCGTCGTCGGCGCCGTCGTCACGTGGCTGACCGTCACCGCTGACCAGAATCGCAAAAGAATTGGGGTCAGACTCGATTAATTCCTTTGACCGCACCGGTAGCGTTTTGTCCCAACGCAACGGACGGTCCGGCTGCGTCAAATCGATATGAATCGAGTCTGACTCCCCAATTATCGACGACCTTGCTACCCGGCGTGTGTGTGGCGAAGATGCCAGCTCTGAGCTGTCAGTCCCCGACCGATACGACTATGCGTCTCGTGCGATTTGCCATCCCGCTGACGACCGTCCTTGCCGCTGCGCTGGCCGCACCTGCCGCCCGCGCGACGCTTCATGCGCAGCAGGCCACTCAGCCCGAACCCGCCGTCGCTCGGCTCGTGGCGGAGCCGACGCGGGTGAATCTCAAGGTGGGTGACTCGCTGGCGTTCAAGGTCACCGCCTATGACTCCAGTGGCAAAGAGCTCCCTAACGCGGTCGTCCGCGTGGGCGGTCCTCGCATGGCCGTCTACTTCGGCGACGGGATCGTCCGGGGCCTTCGCGCGGGAACCTTCAAGGCGACCGCTACGGCCGGATCCGGTCTCGGCGGTACGCCGGTCACCCTCGACATCCCCGTCACCATCACGTGGCCGACGCTGACGGCGATCGAGGTCGCGTCCGCGCCGGGACGACTCTACACGGGCGTGACGCTCCAGCACACCGCCAGGGGACTCCACGCGGACCGGTCCGAGCGCAAGGGGCTCGTCCCCACGTGGCGGAGCTCCGATCCGTCCGTCGCGCGTGTCGACCGGTTCGGCAACGTCAGCGCCCTCAAGCCGGGCACCGTGACGATCACGGCCGAGGCGGAGGGAGTGCGCGGGGAGAAGCGGTATACGGTGGCGGCGAATCCGGTGACCTCCGTCGAGCTCGCGATCAAGGAGTCCTCGATCCGCACCGGCGACGTCATTCATCTCACCGCGGTGGCGAAGCGCGCGAACGGTTCGGCGGTCGAGGACGCGCCGATCACGTGGAGCTACACCTACACACCGGACGACTCGATCGTCGCCCCGGGCGGCCCCGGCATCATCGACCAGGCGCCTAACGGGTGGGTGTTCGCCGGCAATTATGCGGGCCGGTACACGCTCATGGCGAAGTCCGGTGCCGGCTTCGCCGAGAAGGTGATCGAGGTGACGCCGCGCGACGTGCGGCGCCGCATCACGGTCACGGGACGCGGCAGCATCAGCACGACGCACACGTCGGACTTCTGGCCGTTCACCGGCAAGGACGGCCGCGACTACGCGATCGTCGGAACGTGGGGCGGAGACGGCTACGCGATCATGTTCGACATCACGGACATGAACAACATCGTGAAGACGGACTCGATCCAGATCGATGCCCGCACGATCAACGACGTCACCGTGTCGCCCGACGCGCGCTACGCCGTGCTGACGCGCGAGGGCGCGTCGAATCGCGTCAACGGCGTGGTCATCCTGGACCTCGCGACCCCGGCGCACCCGAAGATCGCGTCGACGTTCAACGAGCAGCTCACGGGCGGCGTGCATAACGCCTTCGCGACGAACGACTACCTGTTCGCGATCTCGGGCGGCGCGAAGTACGTCATCATCGACGTGAAGGACATCACCAAGCCGAAGTACGTGAGCGAATACAAGCACCCGAACGCGCGGATCCACGATCTCTGGGTGCACGACGGTATCGCGTACTCCGCACAGGGCGGCGTCGGCACCGTCGTCGTGGACGTCGGCAACGGCAAGTACGGCGGTACGATCGAGAAGCCGAAGCTCATCACCGTGTTCCCGATCAACTCCGGCCACGAGATCTTCCCGTACTTCCAGAAGAACACGGGCAAGGTCTACCTGTTCATCGGCGATGAGGAGATGAGCCGTCAGGGCCGCGTGTGGGAGGGGACGAACTACCGCAACTCGATGTACGAGTCGGGCGGCGTCGCGCAGACGTCCGGTGGCTACACGCACATCGTCGACTTCACCGACCCCATGAACCCGAAGAAGGTCGCGCGCTACCATCTCGAGGACTACGGGTCGCACGACATCATCGTGCAGGACGACGTGCTCTACCAGGCGTACTACGACGGCGGCGTGCGGCTGGTGGATGTGTCGGGCGAGCTCCTCGGCAACCTGCACGACCAGGGTCGCGAGATCGCGGTGTTCAAGCCGTACGATCCGAAGGCGTTCACGGCGAACGCGCCGTTCGTGATGAACGCGATGCCGTGGAAGGGGCACACGCTGTTCACGGACTTCAACAGCGGTCTGTGGTCGGCGAAGCTGGAGCCGAAGCCGACGCCGACGCCGTAGGCGTCCTTTCGCTTCTGTTGGGGTCAGAGTCCAACGGAATCAAAATGTTGCGCTGGACGCGGTGGTTGCCTGGCCGCGGTGGATGCGCTGACGCCGCTGCCTCGAGCCGCTGCCTCGAGCCGCTGCCTCGAGCCGCTGCCTCGAGCCGCTGCCTCGAGCCGC
>Ga0207675_100004534_pt1 | contig 13399 bp, 7 predicted proteins | sample KBSSwiS42_FD_184305 | JGI IMG/M metagenome (GOLD analysis project Ga0207675, IMG submission 184305) | Switchgrass rhizosphere microbial communities from Kellogg Biological Station, Michigan, USA - KBS Switchgrass S4-2 (SPAdes) (version 2) | ecosystem: Host-associated > Plants > Roots >... | reverse complement strand
CCTCCATGGCGTTGAACCACGGGATGCCGCCGACCTTCACCACCACGCCGATCTGCGGCTTACCCCCTGCGCGCGCGGCCCAGGTAGACAAGGAAATGAGCGCCAAGCCGAGCAGAGCCCCGGAGACGATGTGAACGAGAGAGCGGCGCGTGATGATCATGTCGATCCTCCTTGACCAGGTTGAGTGCCGCCACGCAGGAGCGTGCGGTTGTCTGATGGCGTCGCAGACACGAAAGGGCCATGAGCCCTTCGTCGACGAAGGGGCTGAAGATCATCTCCAGTATCAAGCCGCGAAGGTTACGGCAAGCAGGCCGCGTTGACCTTGGTGCTCGTCAAGCCGCAGCTCGTTGCTCGCACGTTCCGTGCGCGAGTGCAGCAGAGTCATCGAGATCGCCCGGCAGTCGCATTCAGCTTCGATGATCGGTGTAATCGGGATCGCGACGATCCTCATTTGCGTCTGACCCACAGCTGCTGGCCTGGTCCGGAGCGCTCATGGCCAGACCTGCTCCGCGGCGCTCACGAGGCCGGCCGGACCCGAGCTCCGGGGACGCGAGCCTAGACCGGCTTGTCCGCGGTGATCAGGCTGCGTGCTGCGGCGGTCGGTGTGAACTGGACGTTGTCGAACCCCGCCTGCCGCAGGTACTCTCCGATCTCGCTCACGCCATAACAGCGGCCCTCGGTGGAGTGCATCAACAGCACCGAATACTCTGCAACGTGCAGCGGGCCCGTCTTGTCCTCGTTCAGGTGGGCATCGTGGATCACGAGCTGGCCACCGGGCGCGAGAGCAGTGAACGACGCTCGCAGCAGCTGCTGCACCACGGGCACGTCCCAGTCGTGCAACACGTTGGAGAGGAGGTGCACGTCGAACCCCCCCGGCAGTGGCTGGGCGAGCATGTCGCCCGCTGCCACCGAGACCCGTTCACTGAGCCCGCGTTTGGCGATGGCGGCGGCGGTGATGCGGTCCACGGGGGGTTTCTCCAGCACCGTGGCGCGCAAGCTCGGACAATGGGCGCAGAACGAGCAAGCGTAGATGCCGCTACCCCCCGCGATGTCGAGCAGCGCTCGCCGAGGCGCGAGGTTCACGCGCTTTGCGGCCGCCTGGGCCAGGAACACGCCCCGACAATCCATTGCGGCGGTGAACTGTTGGGCGAATGCTTCGCTCTCCATGGACTTGTGCCAGTCTTGCTTGCCCTGTTCGCTGCCCCAGCTGGCGGGTTTGCCGCTCTTCAAGACCCGGAGCAGGTCGCGGCACACGGGTCGTTCCTTGAGCGATTCGTAATAGGGGCCCAGATACCAGGGCGACTGGGCGCATAGGTGCTCGGCAGCTCGAGGCGTCACGCAGTAGAGCGGGCCGCGCCTGTCGAGCAAGCCCATTGCCACGAACAGCGTGAGCATCACGTCCGTGGGGCGCTCGCTGAGCTCGAAATGCTGCACCACCCCGTTCAAATCGGAGGGGTGCTCTGCAAGCCACGAAAACAAATCCAGCCACACGATGCCGGCGAGCAGCAGGTCTTCGGCGTACAAGCCGTCCCGATAGCGATAGATCGGCGTCGGGTCGGTCGCTGGCTCTCTCGTCAGGTCGTCTAACATGGCGGCAGCCTAGCAAAGGCCGGGGCACGCCGGGCGCTCACGGTTTGTCCGCCGCGACGGCGCGGTTGCCGCCGACGGAGCAGACACTTCCGAGCAAGTGTGGCGTTCCGCCTGGACCGACGCATTTCCGAATGGCGTGCCGCCGCGTGAACCGCTGCTTCGTCGACGAGCCGCCTCGACCGGCACGCGCTGGATCTCGTATTTCTGTATTTCTTTTCTCCGATCCGACTGCGCAAAGTCAGTGTACGCTGATGGGCCTTCGGGCCCAGGCCAACGAGCTAGAACGCGGGGGTTACAGCGCTTCGCGCGCAAGCGGTTCGCGCAGCGAGAGGAGTGAACGTGGCAGCGACGAAGATCCGAGTGGGTATCGTAGGGCTTGGTTTCGGGGCGGAGTTCATTCCGATCTATCAGCGCCATCCGGACGCGGTGATGCATGCGATCTGCCGTCGCGGCAAGCCGGAGCTCGATGCCTGCGGCGACAAGTTCGGCATCACGAGGCGTTACACGAGCTACGAGGAGATGCTCGCCGACCCCGAGCTCGACGCGGTCCACATCAACTCGCCGATCGCCGATCACGCGCCGCAGGCGATTCTTGCTCTGAAGGCGGGCAAGCACGTGGCCAGCACGGTGCCGGCGGCCACGACGCTCGACGAATGCCGCCAGATCGTGGAATGGCAGCGCAAGAGCGGCAAGGTCTACATGATGATGGAGACCGTCGTTTACAGCCGCGAATATCTGTTCGTGAAGGAGCTATACGACAACGGCGAGTTCGGGCGCATTCAGTTTCTGCGTGGCAGCCACCAGCAGGATATGGACGGTTGGCCAGCTTACTGGGAAGGCTTCCCGCCCATGCACTATGCCACGCACTGTGTCAGCCCCTGTCTGGCGCTGCTCGGCAAGCACGCCGAATCGGTGGTGTGTCACGGCTCGGGTCGCATCGCCGAGCACCTGATTTCCAGGTACGGGAGCCCGTTTTCGATCGAGACCGCGACCTTCAAGTTGCGCAACTCCGACGTGTGCGCCGAGGTCACGCGGAGTCTCTTCAGCGTGGCCCGTCAGTACCGCGAGAGCTTCGACGCTTACGGTTCGAAGAAGTCGTTCGAGTGGCAGCAGGTCGAGGCTGAAGATCCGGTCATTCACACGAAGAGCACCCGGGAGCACCCGCTCTCGGAGCCTGAAATTGCGGCGCGCGTCAAGGTACCGGACTACAGCCACCGCCTGCCGGACGAGATTCGCCGGTTCACGCAGCCCGCGACCATCGAGGACGCAGAGCACCTGTCCTTCCTCCAGGGGGGCGGACACGGTGGCTCGCACCCGCACCTGGTGCACAACTTCCTGATGGCCTGTCTCGGTCGCCAGGCGGCGATGCCCGATGCTGAGACGTCAGCGAACTGGACGATGGTCGGCATCTGCGCTCACCAGTCGGCGATGCAGGGCGGTACGAAGATCGAGATACCGCGATTCTGAAGCGAACGGCGTCCGACTGAGAACTGAGAGAAGCATGCGTCTAGCTGTCAACACGTTCATCTGGTCCGCGGATTTCAGCCCCGCGAATATCCCTCTGCTCTCGACCATCAAAGCGCGTGGGTTCGACGGGGTCGAGCTTCCGATCGCACAGCCAGCGGCCTTCGAGACTGCAAAAATTCGACGCGCCCTCGAGGCGAACGGTCTCGAGTGCACCGTCTGCTCGGTGATCCTCGCGGAGTACAACCTCGTCAGTGCGGATCGAGACGTGCGGCGGCGTACGCTGACACACATCGAGGATGTAGTGAAGGTTGCCGCCGATCTCGGCGCGACGCTCGTCGACGGTCCGTTGTACGCTCCGGTCGGCTACCTGCCGGGGCGGCGGCGCACCAGCGACGAGTGGCAGCGGGCAATCGAAGGGTATCAGGCGCTCACGCCCACGCTCGTTGCGAATCGGGTGAGCGTCGCGATCGAGCCGCTCAATCGCTTCGAAACGTACTTCTTGAACACTGCAGCAGACGCCGTGGCTTTGTGTGACGCCGTGAACCACCCGAACGTCGGCGTGGCCTTCGACACCTTCCACGCCAACATCGAGGAGAAGAATGTCGCGGCGGCTTGCCGCTCGCTGGGCCGTCACCTCAAGCACGTGCAGGTGTCGGAGAACGATCGCGGGACACCGGGCAGCGGTCACATCGACTGGCCTGCGCTCTTTCAGGCGCTCGGCGAGCTCGGCTACGACCAGTGGTTGACGATCGAGAGCTTCGGGCCCAATCTCGGCGCGTTCAGCTCGGCCGTCTGCATCTGGCGCGACATCGAGCCGTCGCCGGAGCAGATCGCGTTCGACGGCCTCGAGTTTCTGCGCCGCAGCCTGGGGCGACCAGGCTGAGCACCCAGCGCCGGCATGGGCGACAGGCGCCCACGCAGCTCTGCTTCTGATGCCGAGGCTGTCGCTGTTGCCCGGGTCAGCGCAGCAATGCCGGAAGCCCCAGCACGGCCCGGCTCACCGGCGACACGCAAAATTTCGCTCATGCTGCAGATCGCGACTGTAGCGAGGGCGCAGCGCCGTCGGCGCGCCTCGAATCGTCCACAGCCGGCGTCTGGCGTCCCGATCTGGGGCGGCTCTCTGAAAGCCTCCGGGAGCTTTATCTCGGCTCGCGATTTCTCCGTATAGATCCGCGGGAGTGAGCGGGCACTGGCGCTGAAACGGCGGCGCCAGAGGACGGCGAAGGGACGCGCATGAAACCACTGATTCAGCAGAGCGCCACACACCGCATCTTGATCGCCGACGACGAGCCCGACATCCACGCGGTGACGCGGCTCAGCCTGAAGGCGTTGACGCGCAAGATCGGGCCGACAGAGTTCCTGAGCGCGTCGACGGGCAAGGAGACGCTCGCGCTGCTCGAACGGAACCCCGACACCGGGCTGATCTTGCTCGACGTGGTGATGGAGACGGATACCGCGGGGCTCGACGTGTGCCGCGCCATTCGCGCTGACCTGAAGAACTCGCTCGTGCGCATCCTGCTCCGGACGGGCCAACCTGGTGTCGCTCCCGAGCAGCAGACGATCGAGAGCTACGACATCGACGGCTACCTGGCGAAGACCGAGACCTCGTCGAACCGACTCTACACCTCGGTCCGCTGCGCCCTCAAGTCGTATCAGGAGTTGCTCGCGCTCGAGCGCCACCGCGCCTACCTCAGTGCCGTGCACGACTGCGCCTTGTCGCTGTCCGCCGACGCTCCGGTAGAGCGCATGCTCGAGTCCATCCTGGAGACGGTACTGATGATCTGCCCGGCGCCGCTCTGCGTGCTGGAGCTAGAGACGTTCGAGCACGGCCAGGGACCGCGCCACGTATTTTTGTATCTCTCGGCCGACCGCGACACGGCCCACGGCGCGCTGGCAGCCGAGACGGCGCGTGTGCGCGTGCAGCACGCGCTCTCGACGTCCCAGCTGAGCGGTCCAGGCCTGCTCGACCAGGGTTTTTTTGCGCCGCTCTCTCTGCACCGCGAGCTCGGCCATGGCTGGCTCTTCCTGGACGGGTTGGCGCCCGACGAGCTGGCGCAGAAGGCCATCACACTGCTGGCTGCGCATGCACAAAACGCCATCTACGCCAGCCTCGCGCTCGGCGCTGCTCGCGAGCGCCAAGCGCCCGTGTTCGAAGCGGCACACATCTGAGGCACGCATGAGCGCACACGCAATGTTGCATCGAGCTCCCATCCTGGATCTGTTCAGCGAGACGGAGATCGAAGGCATTGCCGCGCTCGGCGAGGAGCGCGTCTTCCGCCGCGGTGAGCAGCTGTTCGGCGACGCGGAGCCGGCGGACCACCTCTACATTCTGCTCGAGGGCAAGGTAAAGAGCTCGCTCTTCGAGCGTGGTCAGGAGCTCGAGATCAAGGCCTACCACCCGGGCGACCACTTCGCCAAGTCCGCGCTGGTCGACGGTCAGCTGTGCGACACCTGGGCCACCGGCACTCTGGCAGGTAAGTTGTTCGTGCTGTCGGGTGTCGTCTGCGCTGCGCTGCTCGGACGCCTGTCGCGCGGACGCCCGCTGATCCGCAAGCTCACGCCGCCGCCCCTGCTGCGCCAGCTCGGCAGCGATCGCCCGCCGCCCTCGTCGTCGAGCGGCGACAGCATGAACATCCGCTCCCTGTCGAGCGCCGTCGCCGGCGTCGCTCACGAGATCAACACACCGCTCGGCGTGATCGCCAACGCGGCGAGCTTCGTCAGTGAGCAGCTCTCAGCGGAGAACCTCGCGCAGCTCGGGCTCGGCCCCGAGGCGAGAGAGATGCTGAGTGACGTGGCAGAGGCTTTCCAGCTCATCCAAAAGAACGTCAGCCACGCGGCGGGCTTGGTCCAATCGTTCAAGAAGCTCTCGGTGGGGCAGCTCGCCGAGTCGCGCGAGCTGGTGGACCTGGTGCGCGTGGTGCACGAGGTGCTGAACGTGTTTCGTGCCAAGACGATCTCGGCGCTGCCGCCGGGCCCGAACTACCGAGGACCCAGCGGCAAGTCGGGGCAGCACCGGCTGATCCTCGCGTCCTGTCGTCTGAACATCCGCGTGGTCTGTGACCTGACCGAGCAAGAGCGGCTCTGGGACGGCTTCCCCGGACTGTTTTCGCGCGTGCTATTGAACCTGCTCACGAACATCGACCGTTACGCGTACCCGGGAGACGAGCCGGGGCGCGTGGAGATCTCGCTCGCGCGTACGCCCAGCTCCAGAGGTCCAGCCCGCTTCGAGCTCACGGTACGCGACTTCGGCCGCGGCATCCCGCCCGCGGACTTGCCGCACATCTTCGATCCCTTCTTCACGACGGGTCGCGGCAAGGGCGGCACGGGCCTGGGCCTGTGCATCGTTCACAACCTGGTGACCCAGGGCTTCAGCGGTACGGTGCGCGCGACGTCGGCCGAGGGAGAGGGGACCAGCTTCGAGCTCACGTTCCCCATCCGCGCACCTGATCACGCGGCGGTGCTGAACCAATCGCTCGAGCCGCACCATCGTCTGCTCGATCCGAGAGTGAGATGACGACGCTCTTACCTGGGGCACCGGCGGAGCGCGATCCCTTCCACCCGTCAGCCACACCCGTGCCGGGCTCCGTGACGCTGGCGCGGGTGCCCACGCTGGAGCACGCGGGGTTGCTGGAGGACCTGCTCGAGACCCCGCGCTACTTGCTACCGAACCACGAGGCAGGCGTGCCTCAGCTCGGTCGCTTGTCCTGTTCGTTTTGCGGCGTCGGTGACGGCGGGCGCATCGAACGCGTCCCGGAGACGACCGACGCGGGGCGCAACCTGAGCGTGTATCGCGAGGTCCTCGGCGGCCTTCAGCCCACGACCGGCTGCATCAAGCTGCGTCACTCGATGATGCGCCAGCGCATGGCGTACCCGATCCACGCGAGCCCGAGCGTGCTCGACAGCCCCGGCGGGCGGCGGCGCCCGGTCTCCTATGCGGAGGCCATCGAGATGCTCGCGCAGCTGCTGCTCGCGCACCGCGCGCCAGGCGGGCGGACGTTGGTCTACGCGAGCGGCCAGATCGACTACTTCGCGATCTTTGCCATGCAGGAGGTGCTGCGCCTGCTCGGAGTGCGCAACCTCACGGGCAACGCCGAGCACTGCCTCAACGCAGGAGCCGTCCACAACGAGATGCTCACCGGGCAAGAGGGCCCGTTCGTCACCATCGAGCAGGCGCTGAACGGACCCAATCGCTTCTATCTGCTCAACGGCTGGAACGGCTACATCTCGCACCCACCGGTGTTCCGCGGGCTGCTCGCGCGGCAGGACCTGGACGCGTACCTGGTCGAGGTCATGGTCAGCGAATCGGCGAAGGCGCTGGCGGAGCGGCTCGGCAAGGAGCGGGTGCTGCTGATCCGGCCCCGCACCGATCCGCACCTGGCCCTGGCCGTGGCGCACGAGATCCTGACCCAGCACCCGGGGGCGGTGCACGCTCAGTTCATCGATCGCTTCGCCGATCGAGCGTCCTGCGACGCATACTGCACGCTGGCACGTCTCGAGAGTTTTTCGCCCGAGCGAGTCGCCGCTCGCATCGCCCCCGAGCCCCAGTACGTGGAACGCCTGCTCGCAGGCATCCGCCGCATCGCGCTGAAGCTGGCGCAGCCGGGCGTGGTGCCGGTCAACATCCCCTCGATGGGCCTGTCGCAGACCAGCGGCGCCGTGGCGCATTGCTTGTGGGGCAGCGTGCTCGGTCTGCTCGGCAAGTATGGCCTGGACGGGATCGGGTCGCTGGCGGGCGGCACGCTGCGCGTGCCCGGGCAGATCAACGCCGAGTCCGAGGTGCAAGGGCTGTCGCGCAAGTACTTCATGGGCCGGGTGCCGATGCGGGAAGCGAAGGATGCCGCGCGCCGCATGAACCTACCCGATGACGCCTACGACCTGGTCGTCGAGGACAGAGGGCGAGCGGCGCTCGACTACTCGGACCCGACGCCCGGGGTGCAGGAGCTGTTCCTGTGCCTCGGCACGCAGTTCGAGGCCAACATGATGGGCCGCAAGCGCTGGATCGAGAAGCTGACGACGCCCGGCAACACGTTGGTGGTCATCGATCCCATCCCCGACCGCTGGAGCGAGGAGCACGCGCTCTTGATCTTGCCGTCTCCGCCCCACCCGGCGACGACCAAGCTCTATCAGAACGGCGAGTGGAAGCTCACTCTGTCCATCCCGCAGAAGCGCGCCCCCGCCGAGACGCGCTCAGACGCGACGATCATCTACGATGCCATGGCCGAGATCGCGCGGCGCGTGGAGCGCGATCCCGTTCTGGCAGCGCAGCATCCCGATCTCGCGGGCCACAGCCGCACCGGATATCTGACCGACCGCTTCTGCTCGAGGGAAGCGGGGGGCGCCCTGAGCCGCATCGAGGGCGAGGTCAGCCGCCCCGAGCTCTGGCAGCGCGTCCTGTCGTATATGAGCGGCGGCGCTGGACCACTGTATTGCCGGCCTGAACACGCGAACGGGCGCGCCATCGAGTGGAGCGGGCTGCTCGAGCAGGGCTCGATCTACTACGGGGGCATCGGCGAGACGCGCTACTTGCTGGACTACGATAACCCCGAGGCCCAGCCCTTTCGGGACGTGTACCGGAGGCCGTCGCGCTTCAAGTTCTTCGTGCCCACGCTCGCCGATCTGCACGTGCCGAGCGGCACGCTGTTCAACACGGGCCGCGCGACGCTCTCGGACGAGCGGGAGCGCATCAGCTTCGCGATCGGGACCTTCAACTCGGGCAAGGCCACGCCGATCGTCGGGATGCCAGACGAGAACCCGCTGTATGTGTCGCAGTCTCTCGCTCTGAAGCGGGGCCTCTCGAACGGTCAACGGGTGCGCCTGCGCCAGCCCGACGGCGACGGATTCGCCGAGTTCCCCGTCGTCGTCAGCGACCGCGTCAAGGGCGACTCCATGTACGCGAGCTTCCACAAGTCACGCGCCCAGATGGCTGGCAAGCAGTACGTAAACGACGTCACATCCCACGAGGGGCGCTGCGCCTACACCTCGCAGACGAACATGAAGGTCACGCGCGTGCTCGTGGAGCGGCTGGAGGTCACGGCCGGTCTCGGCGCGGCGCGCCCAGGACGTGCGCGCCTGGACACTACCCACATCGACCCGAAGGTGGACCTGCCGATCTGGTCGGGACGCGACACGCCGCTCTACGTCACCGAGATCATCCAGGACACGCACAACGTCTACACCTTTCGCCTGCAAGCTGACCCGTTGTGTCGGTTCGTGTATTGGCCTGGCCAGTTCTGCACGCTGGTATTGAGCATCGACGGCAAGAGGGTGGTGCGCTCCTACTCGATCTCGTCATCTCCCACGCGGCCCTTCGTGCTGGAGATCACGGTGAAACGGGTCGAGGGAGGCCTGATCTCCAACTGGCTGCCGGACAACCTGAAGGTCGGCGATCGCCTGGAGATCTCGGGGCCCAAGGGCAAGTTCTGCCTGGTGCCGGGGCACATCCCCGACAAGCTGCTGTTCCTCTCGGCGGGCAGCGGGATCACTCCCATGATGAGCATGAGCCGCTGGCTGTGTGATCTGTCGGCGGACGTGGACGCCATCTTCCTCAACTCGGTCCAGACCCCGAAGGATCTGGTCTTTCGCCACGAGCTCGAGCTGCTCGCGAGCCGGCACCGCACCTTCCAGTCGGTGGTCTCGACCACGTCGCGCAGCGCGATCCCGGGCTGGCAGGGCCTGACCGGTCGCATCGACCGCGCCATGCTCGAGCAGGTTGCGCCCGATCTCGCCGAGCGTCAGGTCTACCTGTGCGGCCCGGAGGGCTTCATGCAAACGGCTCGCAGCGTGCTCGGCGAGCTCGGCTTCGACATGGCACGGCTCCACGCGGAGAGCTTCGCCACCGCCCGGAGCAAGAGCGACGAGACCACGGACGCCGAGGGGACTCAACCTGCCAACGACGTGATGGAGCAGGTCACGCTCGAGTTTGCGCGTTCCGGCAAGCGCATCAGCGGGGACAAGCGTCTGACGCTGCTCGAGCTGGCCGAGGCGCACGGCGTCGAGCTGGAGTACGGTTGCCGAACGGGCAACTGCGGCGACTGCAAGGTGCGGCTGTTGCACGGTGAAGCGGTCAGCGACGACTTCGCTCTCAGCCCGGCCGAGCGCAGCGCGGGCTGGGTGCTGTCGTGTGTCGCCAAGGCACAAACCGACTGCGTGCTCGACGCGTGAGCCAGCTGCGCTCCGGATGCGTGGTTGCCGAGACGCGACCGCTACGAGAACAACGCCAGGCGCGTCGGCGCAGCTAGAGCGCAAAACCGCACTGGAACGCGCCCATCGGGTAATACGTGACGAAGTTGAAACACATCTCGTCATCGGAGTTCTGGCCGAAGGTCACGGTGCGGCCCGTATCATTCTCATACGAGCACGTGGTCGTGAGCACGTCTCCGTCGCGAATGTCGAGGTTGTCGAGCGGATAGATGCGCTGATCGAAGAAGTCGAAGGGTGCGTCGTGCAGTGCCGTCTCTTGCCCGGCCCGCGTCAGCTCCAGCTTGGCGTGGACGCCGAGCTGGTGCATGTGGGGGCTCACACTCAGAAACTTCACGCTCTCGACGCCGGTCAGGTTGACGGTGCACGATGTCGCGTTGTCCGAGCGCCCCACGCGCGCCGTGGCGTTGCCCGTCAGACCCGCCACGGTGGCCGTGTACGGGCGGGGCGTGCGCGTGACGCACAGCTCGAAGCCGCTGGCGTCGCTCTCGGGCTGCGTATTGCCGAGGTTGTAGTAGTGCACGTCGAGCCTGAGCGCACCGGGGCCGCCGGGCATGTACATGCCGACGTCGTCCGGCATGCCGGTGCTGCCCTGGCTGCCCGGCGCCCAGCCCACCAGGAACTTACCGCCGCCGGCCCCGCCGAAGATGCCACCCGTGCTGTTCTCGTACAGGATCCAGTGGTGCAGGACGCGGGGGTTGTCCGTGATCGGTCGATACGCGAGCATCTGCACGTCGGCATCGCCCCAGGGCGCGTCGAAGACGAACTGCGGGTGCTCCTCGCTGCCCGCCCCCACGACGTACTTGTCGGCCTTGTTTCGCGGGTTGCTGGTGGTCAGCGTGTAGAACTCCTCGCAGTCCTCAGGCCACGCGAGCTCCCCGGTGTCTGTCGTCACCGGCGCTGGCGCCAGGCCCGCGCAGGTCGCGTCGCTGCCTGCACCCGCGCCGCTGGCGAGCCAGGCGTCGAGCACGGCGACATTGTCCGCCGACATGCCGCCGGGTGGCATCGGTCGCTGCGCGTCGTGAATGCGCGCCCGCACCCGCTGTGTGACCGTCTGCGCAGCGTCGCTGACCGACGCCGCCTGGAGATCGTCGAACGAGGTCAGCGACATCGGCGCACCGAACTGCGGTTCGCTGGCGTGGCAACCCTGGCAGTTCTGACGGAACACGGCGAGCGCCTGGCACCACTCGGAGTCGACGGCCGTGCCCGGCAAGGCAGCGTTGGGGGCGAGGGGAGCGCCCTCGGCGGGGTTCGTCTCCCCCCGGGTCGCGTTCGGTGTTCCGCTTGCGCTGCCGTTCGGCGCGTTGCCAGACGTGTCGGCGATCGGCGTGATGCGTGCGTTGGTCCCCCGGTCGGAGGCGTGGGACCCCTCGGCGGAGCACCCGGCGACGAGCCAGAGCGCGCCGAACACGGTCGGTATCGACCGGGATGAGTGACTCGAAACGAGACGGGGGATGTGTTTCATGACTTCCTGCCTTTCAGTGGCTGCGAGCTCGACCTGGGTTGCAGCTGTCGCGCGCTCCGTCGCTGCGAGCTCTCTCTGCCGTCTGAGGTCGTGTCGCTTGCCCGGCACCGCGGCGGCGTAGCCACAGCCCGAGCGCTGCCACGAGGGCCGCGAGCGCGATCGGCGGAGTGGCGAGGGTCGAGCTCGCTGAAGCTGACCCGAGCTGACAGGCGCCATCGGGACGCGCGGCAGCTGGCGCCGCCGCGGGTGTCGAGGGTGCGTCTCCAGGCAGGGCCGAGTTGCTCGCACCCCCAGCGCTGGTGGGCGGACTCACCTGACCGTAGCTGCGTGCGGCGGGCCCGCACAACGGGTTGACCTCGTCGTAGACGTCACAGAGCGGCGCACTCGCGTAGTGCAACACGCCACACCAGTTGTCGCAGAGCTGCGGCTTGCAGACGGGTGCGAGCTCTTCGCCTGCGCAACTCACGAAGCCGCCGACCTGCGCGAAGCTGGTGAGCGATTCGAACTCACCGTTCGCGGGGTCGATGCGGCCGAATTCGTTGCGCTTGCAGCCAAACAGGGCGCCGTCGAGCGCACGGTAGCCGAGGCAACGCACCGGGTAGCTGGCGAGCTTGCGGGCGGGTGCGCCGAAATCGTCGAACACATAGAGCCCGCCGGGCTGGCTGTACTCGGCCTCGCCGCCCGCGTCGCCGACCCAAAGCCGTCCATCGCGCGTCACGCTGCTCGCGCCGATCTCGAAGATCTGGAGCCGCTCTTCGAAGCTCTGCCCGGCGTCCGCACTCACCAAGAGCGAGTCCTTCGCGTCATCGCGTTGGATTGCGATCGCAACTCGATCAGGGTTGGTCGGGTCGACTCCGAGCAGGAGCACGCGCGTGCCCTGCGCGCCGGCGACGTCGAAGCTGACCCAGCTCAGCCCCTGGTCGTCCGAATGACGGAGGGTCGCCCGGTAGTTGCCCGCGTCGTCAGCCGTGAGTGCGCTGGCGTAGAAGCGCAAGCCAGCCTCGGCACGCCCGGCGACAGCCAGCCGGTTGATCGAGACTCGCGCATTGTCGGCTGCGCCGGCGTCGCTCGACGATCCGAGCTCGCTGAACGTACCGTCGCCGTTGCGGCGGACGAGCCCCGTGGCGCGGCCATCCGAAGCGTTCGCCGTCGCGAGAAACGTGACTTTCGGATCACTCGGATGAGGCGCAAAATCGGCGACCTGTAGGCCCGCCAGAGCGACGTCAGCGGCGAAACCACAGCCGTCGGAGCCGCCGCGAACCAGGCCCTCGAACGTGCCGAGCAGCGTTTCGCCGTCCTCGGTGAGTACCAGCGGCAGCCGGCTCTTCGTGAAAGCGCTGCTCACGGCAGCGCCACAGCGCAGAGAAAAGCTCCGCCCGCCGTCGTTCGAGAACAACAATCCCTGCCCGCCCCAGACGTAGGCGAGCACGATCCGATTCGGATCGGTCGGGCAGAGCCAGTCGTGCAGGTCGGAAACCGACGCTGGCGCATCGTCGTAGGCCGTCAACTGCGCCAGTAGCACGGCGACCGTCGCCTCGACATCGCTGTTCGCTTCGTGCGCCCGTCGATTCGTCATGGCCGCGCCGACGCCGTAGAAGCGCAGGGCGGCGGCCAGGCTGCGCGGCTCCTGGCGGACGAAGATCGTGTACGCGTCGATCACGCGTGCTCCGACGGTTGGGT
>Ga0207675_100004532_pt1 | contig 13406 bp, 8 predicted proteins | sample KBSSwiS42_FD_184305 | JGI IMG/M metagenome (GOLD analysis project Ga0207675, IMG submission 184305) | Switchgrass rhizosphere microbial communities from Kellogg Biological Station, Michigan, USA - KBS Switchgrass S4-2 (SPAdes) (version 2) | ecosystem: Host-associated > Plants > Roots >... | reverse complement strand
CGACCGCGGTGCAGCTGGGCGGCCTTCGTCCGAAGTCTCGCCGGGCCCGTGCGGCAGCTCGAAGCTGGGCTTGGTTCCGGGCAGGCGCCGCCCCGCGCAGCGGACGACGAAGCAGCCGATGCGACGCCGTGGCATGCCGCGAGTGGTGAGGCCGTCTCGCAGTCGGCCGCCGTCGACGATGGGACTGGTGACCGCGAGACCGTCTCGCAAGCGGCCGCCATCGGCGATCGAGCCGGGGAAGAGACCGGTCCAGGGACGGCCGCGTTCGACGCGAGGCAGGACGTGAGCACGCCCGTACCTCGTGGCGAATCGCAGCGGAGCCCCTCCGCTGTACGTGCTGGAGAAGGGGAGCAGACCCCTGCCGTGCCGGCCATGCCACCGATGCCGCAGTTGCGCTACAGGGTCCAGTTCACGGTGGATCAAGCCTACGTCGATCTGCTGGAAGAGGCGCGCAACTTGCTGCAACACGAGCTGCCCCGGCGAGATCTGGTCGAGGTGCAGCGTCGGGCGCTCGAGCTACTGGTGCGCAAGCTTCATCAGCGCAAGCATGCGACCGGCGAGCGTTCGCGTCCAACAGCGCTGGAGTGTGCGCAGGGGGCCGCACAACCGCCGCCGAAGTCGTCCAGGAGCGACGGTCCAATGCCAGGGACCGCAAGGGTCGCTGCGCAACCGCAGCCGAAGTCATCCAGAAGCGTTGATCCAGCTCCAGAGTCTGCGCCGGGTGCTGCGCAACCGCAGCCGAAGTCATCCAGAAGCGTTGATCCAGCTCCAGAGTCTGCGCCGGGTGCTGCGCAACCGCAGCCGAAGTCATCCAGAAGCGATGGTCGGGCGCCCGAGAGCGCGACGCGCGCTCGGCACTCCGCGCTGAAGTCCGCCAAACAGAGTCGGTACATTCCCGCCGCCGTCCGCCGCAGCGTCTGGCAGCGCGACGAAGCGCGCTGCACGTATGTCGACGCGCGCGGTCAGCGCTGCCGCGAGCAAGGCTGGCTCGAGTTTCATCACCAGCACCCGCATGGGCGAGGGGGCCCACCGAGTGTCGACAACCTCACGTTGCGCTGCCACTCGCACAACGCTCTGGCAGCGGAGCAGGACTTCGGTCGCGACGTCATACGGAAGAAGCGCACAGCCGCCCGGGCGAAGCCGATCCGCGCCGGCGCGGCGCCCTGAGCGCGCCGCCTCGCGCGGCGAGCAACTCGGTGCGCCAACGTCATCGGAGCGGCCCAGGGCCGCCGTTTCGCTAGCGTCGGGCTGTGGGGCCCGCTGCCGTGGCGGCGGCAGGGCGCGCTCAGAGCGCTGCTGGTGCGAGCGCTCGGTAACCCTACGAGGAACGAAAGGGGAGAGCCAGGAGGCGAGAGGGCGGCAGTCGTCGACTGACTCCGCTCTCGCGGAAATTCTCTGGCCCGACAGATGGTTGGTCGCGCCCTGAGGACGGCATCAGGCATGCCTGCGCGATCGCCCAAGCGCGCTGATTTCGGCTTGCTCGTCCAACGCTGCCAGGGCTTACTCCGGCTGGCCACACGGCGACGGCCACGTCGTCGCTCTGGCGAGAGCTCGGTGGCAGTCACGATGAGAAGGCTCGGGCCGTCAGACGCTGAGGCATCTGTCCAGCTGCGCTCGGCGATGCTGAGCGCAGAGCCACTCGCTTTCCTGGCGTCCGCCAGCGACGACATCGCGTCGCAAGTCGAGCCATTGCGTACGCGCATGAGCCACGAGGAGAATGTCATCTTGGGGAGCTTTCGCGACGGCCACGGCAGCAGGCGCGGATCCTCGGTGGCAACTCGCTGTGTTACACTGCGGCCATGGCGTTCTTCGATACGAAGCAGCTCGCAGTCCTCGACAAGCGTCCTGGTTGGCGGCGGCGCCCCTTTCATTCGCAGAACAACACGTTCATCTGGTGGGAGTTCGACCAGGACGCAGACATCCACCAGCACCAGCACGAGCAGGAAGAGGTCTGGCACGTGATCGACGGTGAGCTGGAGGTCACGTCGCGTGGATGACGGAGCGCTGCGGTCCCGGAACTGCAGCCATCATTCCGCCGAATACTCTCCATTCGGTGCACGTCGTGCAAGCCGGTCGCGCGCTCGTCGTGGATTGTCCGCTGCGTGAATGGCTTTGAAGGCGACCGCGACCCGGTTTGCCGCGCGAACTCGGCCGGGGCGTTCTAGTGCTTAGCACTAGTCGGGCCCTGCCTGGCTAGTCGGCTTCACCCGGCCCCCACGCGCGCAAAGTCGATGAAGCCCCGTTCCACGTCCGCGTGCAACAGCTCGACGCGCAACCGATCGCCGACGTCCAGCCCCTGAAAGCCGCGCACCACTCGGCCCTCTACCGCAGGGCGAGAGATGCGCACCCACGTGCCCTTCGGCGAAGCTCCCGTCACCAGGGCATCGAAGTGCTGACCAATGCGGGGCAGGAGCAACGAGGCGGCCGCGCACTTGTTCACCTGGCGCTCCACCTTGGCCGCGTTGCCTTCCTGGTCGCTGCAGTGGCGAGCCAGCGTCGCGAGCTGCTCGTTCGGGTACGGTGATGGCGCGCCGGTCAGGGCGGCCTTGAGCAGCCGCTGCAGCACGAGATCAGCGAAGCGCCGGTTGGGCGCCGTGGCATGCGTATAGTCGCGGAGCGCGAGGCCGAAATGACCTTGCTGACGCGCTCCGGGCAGCTCGAAGGCATATTCGCCACGACCGAGCAGCTTGACGACGGCGAGCGAGAGGTCGGCAAAGCGCGTCGGCTCTGCCTGCCGGCGCTCGGCGAGAAAGCGCGCCAGAGCCGCGCCGTTCGGAGTGGACGGTAGACGGCCGCCGGCTGCTGCCGCCAGCGCCGCGATGCGGTCCCAGCGCTCGGGGGCACGCAGCACCCGGCGCAGCAACGGCAAGCCCTGTTGCGCCAGATAGCGCGAGGTAGCGGAATTCGCCGCGACCATGAAGTCTTCGATCAGCTCCTTGGCCCGATTCGGCTCTGCCGGCCGCAGATCGGTGAGCTCCGCCCCAGCGAACACTGCCTCCGCTCGAGGCGTCTGCAGGTCCAGCGAGCCGTGCCGCTGGCGCAGCTCGCGCAGCGCTCGGGAAGCGCGCTCTTGCAACCGCAGCTGCTGCTCGAGCCCCGGCACGCTGTTCACGCGCCCCGGCGCCGGCGCTTGCCCTTCGAGCCATGCCGCCAGGGAGTTGTAGGCGAGCTTGGCGCGATTGCGCACCCCCGCCCGATACACGGCGGAGTGTCCGACGGCGCCATCCGCCGTCACGTCCATCTCCACGACCAGCGCCAGGCGGTCCTGGTCTTCCCCGAGCGACGTCAGATCGGTCGAGAGCCGTTCGGGCAACATCGGAAAGATGCCCGCGGCGGTATACACGGAGGTGGTGTTGGTGCGCGCATGCTCGTCCAGCGCCGACGCCGGTTTCACCACCGCGTCCACATCGGCAATCGCGACGAGCACGCGCACGACGCGGTTAGCCAAGGGCTCCGCGACGGAGAGCTGGTCCAAGTCGCGTGACGAATCATTGTCGATCGAGATCCAGAGCCGATCGCGCAGGTCGCGGATCTCGGCACCGCGAGCGGGGGCAGCCGAGGCGGCGCTGGCCTCTGCGAGGGCGCGGCTCGAGAATTCCGGCAGCAGCCCGCGCTGGAGCATGATCCGGTGTGCGATCGCTGCGAGTGGGTTCATCGGGTTCTCCCGACATAGCGCCGGGAGCGAGCGGCGTCACGCGTGGCGGGCTGCTGCGGGGCTGGCTGCCGCGAGCAGAGTGGCTTCCGACGCCGGCGAGTGAGACAAATTGCGATTCACGTGAGAGGCCACGTCTGATAGCCTGCCCACGTGCAGGAAGACGAGGGGCACGATCGGCGAGCGACCGCCTGGGGTCTCGGTGTGACGTTCGTGCTGGCCGCGCTGTTCGTGGTCGGGTCGAGAAACCTCGCGCATTTTGACGCAGCCCTGGTTGCCTACACCTGCGCCGTGCTGTTTGCGACGTTCGGGCTCGGCTACCGCTATGCCATGTGGTTGCAGCGCCCGCCCACCGCGCTGTACTGGCGGCGCGGCTGGCAGGTGTTCTTCCGGAGAGGTTGGTGGTCGCGCAACCTGGTGCGCTGGGTTCAGCGGGTCGCTTCCGAGGTGGTAGCGAATCGATTCATCTTTCGACGCGGCCGGCTGAGAGGGCTCGCGCATCTGCTGATCATGTGGGGCTGCCTGATCGCAGTGGCGATCACATTTCCGCTCGTGCTCGGCTGGCTGCACTTCGCCCCCGTGCCGGGGGACCTCTCTCGCTATCAGGCCGTGGTGTTTGGCTTCGCGGCGTTCGAGTTCGAGCACGACTCGCTGCTCGGGTTCATGCTGTTCCACGGGCTCGTGTGGGCGTCGGTTCTCGTGATCGCGGGGGTGATGCTGGCGGTCCGGCGCCGGCTGCGAGAGGAAGGCGCCGCCGCGCTGCAGCGCCTTGGTGAAGACTTCACTCCACTCATCCTGCTGTTCGCGGTGAGCCTGACCGGCCTCATGCTGACGACGAGCTACACGTGGATGCGCGGCTACGGCTACACCTTCATCGCGATCTTGCATGCGATCACCGTCATCGGCACGTTTCTGTGGCTGCCGTTCGGCAAGTTTTTCCACATCTTTCAGCGGCCGGCTCAGCTGGGGGTCGGCTTCTACAAAGACGCCGGGCGGACGGGGGAAGCGGCCCACTGCCGGCGCTGCGGCCACGCCTTCAGCTCGCGCATGCACGTGGAAGATCTCATCAAGGTCGAGCGGCAACTCGGCTACCGCTACGAGATTGCCCGCGCCCGAGGCAGCGACCGCAACCCTGAACACTACCAATGGATCTGCCCGCGCTGCCGACGCGCGTCGTTCGCCATGGCGCAAGGGCTCGCGTGGCAAGGGGTGCGGGGCGGGGCAGCGCTCGGGGCGCCCGATCCCTTGCCGATGCCCGTGTACGTCAACAGTGGGCTTGGTGAAGGTCCGCTCGGCGAAGAGGACGCCGACAATTTTCATCCATGAACGACCCGCACAGCTCCACGCCGACGCCGCCGCTCGACGGCGCTACGATCCAGGCGTTTGGGCCGCACCGGGCCTATGAAAGCGAGCTGCGTACGGACACGGGTGTCAAACCCGACAAGTACGTCAAGACGCACTGCTGCTTCTGCGGCCAGCAGTGCGGTGTGCAGCTGAAGGTCAAAGACAATACCGTGGTCGGGATCGAGCCTTGGTACGAATTCCCGTTCAATCACGGCATGATGTGTCCCAAGGGCATCAAGCGTTATCTGCAACAGTCGCACCCGGATCGCCTGTTGCACGCCTACGAGAAGCACGCGGGTAGCGCCAGCGGCTTTCGCCAGTTGCCCTACGAGGACGCCATCCGGCGCGTGGCCGAAGCCATCGAACGCATCCAGCGCGAGCACGGCAGAGATGCCATGGCGGTGCTCTCGGGCGCGAGCCTGACCACCGAAAAAACATACCTGATGGGCAAGTTTGCCCACATGTGTTTGCGCACGGCCAACCTCGACTACAACGGTCGATTGTGCATGGTGAGCGCCGGCGCGGGCAACAAGAAGGCCTTCGGCATCGATCGCGCCGCCAATCCGTGGAGCGACATTCTCGGTGCGGAGGTCGTGCTCATCGCCGGTGCGAACGTGGCCGAGTGCGCGCCCATCACGACCAACTACGTGTGGCAGGCGCGCGAGCGTGGCGCAAAGGTCATCGTGGTCGATCCGCGCATCACGCCGATCGCGCGGACCTGTGATCTGTTCCTGCCGGTCAAACCGGGCCGGGACACTGCCCTCTTCAACGGCATTCTCCAGCAGATGATCGAGCACGACTGGGTCGATCACGATTTCATCGACCGGCACACCGTCGGCTTCGACGCGGTCGCCGCAGAGGCAAAAACGTGGCCGCTGCAGCGCACGGCCGAGGTGACGGGCATCGCGCCCAAGGCCATCGAGCAAGCGGCGGAATGGTGGGGCCTGGCCAAGACCAGTTTCCTGATGCACGCCCGCGGCATCGAGCACCACACCAGCGGCGTGAAGAACGTGCTCAGCACGATCAACATCGTGCTCGCCTCCGGGCGCCTGGGGCGGCCGAACTGCGGGTATGCCACCATCACGGGCCAAGCCAATGGCCAGGGGGGCCGCGAGCACGGGCAGAAGTGCGATCAGCTGCCCGGGGGGCGAGATCTCGGAAACCCCGAACATCGCGCCTACATCGCGGGGGTGTGGGGCATGGCAGCCGAAGAGCTGCCCGCGCCGGGGGTGGACGCCTATGAGATCATGCGCAAGGCCCATACGGGCGAGATCAAGGGCCTGCTCAGCATCTGCTTCAATCCGGTCGTTTCACTGCCGGACAACAACTTCGTGCGCGAGGCACTCGCCAAGCTCGACTTCTTCGTGGCCATCGACTTCTTCCTGAGCGAGACGGCGCGCTATGCGCACGTCGTGCTGCCGGGTTCCTTGCAGGAAGAAGACTCCGGCACGGTCACCCAGCTCGAAGGGCGGGTCATCAAGATCAACCAGGCCGTCGAGTGCCCCGGCGAGGCACGCAAGGACTGGCAGATCATCCAGGACATCGCCAAGGCGCTCGGGCGCGAGCAGGGCCTCGCGTTCAAGGATCCAGAAGAGATGTTCGAGGAGCTGCGCGTCGCGTCCAAGGGCGGAGTGGCGGACTATTCGGGCATCACCTACAAGCGCGTGGAGAAGAACTTCGGCGTGTTCTGGCCGTGCCCGAGTGAAACGCCGCCCGGAGTGCCGGCGCTCGGCCCGCAGGGCACCTTGCGCCTGTTCGAGCCCGGCTCCTGGAACCCCGTAGCCAAGGGTGCCGGGCCATTCTATTTCCCAGACGGTAAGGCGCACTTCAACGTCACGCCCTACGTGGGGCCGGCCGAAGACGTAGACCAGTCGTATCCGCTGATCCTGACGACGGGCCGCGTCGTCAGTCACTTCCTGTCCGGCAACCAGACGCGGCGCATCGGTCCGCTCGTGGATCAATATCCGGAGCCGCTGCTCGAGATGCATCCGCGCCTCGCGCAGGAGCTCGGGGTCGCCGACGGCGATTGGGTGTGTGCCGAGAGCCGCCGGGGCAACTGCACGTTGCGCGCACAGGTGGTGCAGACCATTCGCCCGGACACCGTGTTCATTCCCTATCACTGGGGCGGCCGCAAGAGCGCCAACCAGCTCACCATTTCGGCACAGGATTCGCTCTCGAAGATCCCCGAATACAAGGTGTGCGCGGTGCGTGTCAGCAAGGCGGGCGCGCCCGAGTACGCGGCTCAGCTCGAGCCGCAACAATGACGCGCTACGCGAGCGAGCCATGAGCGCACCGCAGGATCTCGAATTCTTCATCGACGCAAGCCGCTGCATCGGTTGCCAGGCGTGCGTTCAAGCCTGCAGCGAGTGTGACACGCACAGGGGGCAGTCCATGATCCAGCTCGACTTCATGGATCGGGCGCGTTCGACGCAGACGTTCCCGGTGGTGTGCATGCACTGCGATTCGCCAACGTGCGCCGAGGTGTGTCCAGCGGACGCCATCAAGCGTACGGACGACGGTATCGTGCAGACCGCTCGCAACCCGCGCTGCATCGCTTGCAACAACTGCGTGTTGGCGTGCCCGTTCGGCGTGCCCAAGATGAACACGAAGATGAATCTGATGATGAAGTGCGACATGTGTTACGATCGAACGTCGGTCGGGCTCAAACCGATGTGCGCCTCCGTCTGCCCGAGCCAAGCGCTCGCTTTCGGCACGCGCGCCGAGATGCTGGCGCTGCGCCCGCACGCGAAGCCGGTCAACGACTTCAAGTTTGGCGCGCAGAGCATTCGCACCAAGGTCAACGTCATGCTGCCGCGCAGCGTGCCGCAGGAGGTCGTGGACGTGACACAGGCCATGTATGAGCCGAGCATCGGACAAGACCCGTTCGCTGACGTGTTCAGTGATCTGTTCGGTGGGGACGTCTTTCGGAGCATTCGACCGAGGGCCGACGCATGATCGAACGCGGCACCCAGAGCCAGCGGCTCAGCGAAAACCAGAGCGTCCCCCCGGACGCCCGAGCCCTCGCGCTGCAGCCCCGCTGGCGGCGCGATTTCCCCATCGACTGGGAGCAGGACGAGTACGTCTCGCGCCGCGAGCTCGTCAAGTTCATGGTGTTTACGAGCGCCGCGTTTGCGGTCGGGCAGGGCTGGCTGGCGCTCAAGAGCCTGCTGCGCCGGCAGCAGGGGGCCCTGCCGGCACTGCCCATCGCCGCGGTCGACGAGCTGCCCATCGGTGGCGCCAAGACCTTCCACTATCCGGAGGGCAGCACCCCACGGCTCTTGATTCGCACCGGGCCGAGGGCGTTTGTGGCCTACGATCAGCAGTGCACGCACCTGCTCTGCCCGGTGGTACCCGCGGTAGAGAAGGGCTGCCTACATTGCCCTTGCCACAACGGCTGGTTCGACTTGCAAACGGGCCGGCCCGTGGCGGGCCCCCCGCAGCGCGCGTTGCCCAAGATTCTGCTCGATGTCGACCAGACGACCGTCTACGCAACGGGGGTCGAGGAAAGGACATGAGCGAGCGGCCGCGCTTCATCCGCGCGCAGCGGATGACCATCATGAATGCGATGCTGGCGCTCGTGATCTTGATTGTCGTCCTGCAACTCTGGTTGCTCACGGCCACCACGAACGCCTATCTCGGAGGGGACATGGGTGTTGCGCTGCCCGCCGCGATTGCCAGCTGCGTCTGCTTGGGGCTCAATCTCGGGCTACTCCGCTATTTGTTTCGGCTCGACTGAGAGCGCCTGCGGGCAAGAGCTGAACGCCTCGGCGTGCAGGTAGTCGGCGCCGAGCGCCGCCGCCAGCGCGCGCGCGCGGCCGAGCCGCAGGGCACCGCGCTCGCAATCGACGATACACGGCTCGAGCGGGCGGCAGCGCGCCCGCAGATCGGCGACGGCTTCGCGCGTGCGCCCGTCGCTGAGCACCAGCAGGTGTTTCTCGACTCCGCTGCCGCAATAGGCGGGACGCCGACACACGGCGAAAGCCTCCAGCAATGCGCGCCGCAGGGGCGTTCCGCCACCTGCGCCCAGCTCCTCGAGCGCACGCTCGAGACCGTGGGGGCCGAGCTGCACGCGCGCCGCGTCGCCGGCGAACGAGATCACGGCTACGTGATCGCCTAGCCGCGCCGCACGCAGCGCGAGCGCCGCGGCCAGTCCCTTGGCCACGGCGAGCGCGCCGCTCGGCAGCATCGACGCCGAACAGTCGATCGCGAGGATCCAGAGCCGTTCGGCCGCGCTCGGGCGCAGACGGCGGCGAAGATCGGCGTGCGTCGGTCGCGGGCAGCGGAGCAAGGTCCCAAACCAGTCGACGCCGCCGAGCGTCCGATGCAGGCGGCTCCGCTGCACCAGACGGGGCCCGAGCGTGCGTCGTTGAAGCGGAACGAGAGAACGCCGCTCGTCCCTGCCCGTCAGGCTCGCCCAGCTCGCGGGCAGCACCACCGGGCGCCCGCGCACGGGCACGGGCGGCAACGCGCCCGAAGTGCCGCTGGCCGCAGCGCTCAGGCTCGCGCTCGGCAGCGGCCCGCCCCCGCTGCCGCTCGAGCCGCCAGGAGCCGCGGGCGCCGTGCCGGAGGGCCCGCTCGAGCCGCCAGGAGCCGCCCCGCTTGCCGATCCCGCGCCGGCTCCTGCCGAACGAGGCGGCGGCTGCCCGGGCGGCGGCTGCGGCGCCTCCCGGCGCCGGTGCGCCAGGGCCAGCTCGGCCACCGCAGCCACGTCCTCGAGCTCGATCGTCTCGCGCCCGTGCCAGACCGCGTGCGCACGCGCGGCGCGCAGCATGGCGAGGTCGGCGCGCACGCCTTCCACGCGCGCCGCGTGGCAGATCTCCGCCACGCGATCGAGGCCAGGACCGGCAAAGCCGAGCCCGGCTGCGCTGTGCCGAGCCCGCGCGCAGCGCTCGCGCAGCGCCTGCTGCTCGGCCGCGAAGCGAGCCAGAAACCGCTCGGGCGCCGACTCGAACTCGAGCCGGCGCAGCACGATCTGCGCGCGCTCGGGCGGCGAGAGCGCACTGTCGGCGGACACCGAGAGCCCGAAGCGATCGACGAACTGTGCACGCAGCTCGCCCTCTTCCGGGTTCATCGTACCGACGAGCACGAAGCGCGCGGGGTGCGCGTGGGACACGCCGTCGCGCTCCACCACGTTGCTGCCGGTGGCGGCCGCGTCGAGCAACAAGTCCACGAGCGGGTCCGGCAGCAGGTTGACCTCATCCACGTACAGCACGCCCTGGTGCGCGCGCGCCAAGAGGCCCGGCGCGAACTCGACCTGGCCCCGCTGCAGCACCTTGCCCAGATCGAGCGTGCCGGTCACGCGCTCTTCGGTCGCGCCCAGCGGCAACTCGACGAACTGACCCGGCAAGAGCTCGGAGAAGGCGCGCGCCAACGTGGTCTTTGCCACGCCGCGCGGTCCGCGCACCAGTACGCCGCCAATACCGGGGTCGATCGCGCACAAGAGCAGCGCCAGCTTCAGCCGCTCCTGCCCGAGCACGGCGCTCCACGGGAACTGGTTCTTCATGCCGCGCCTTCCTCGCTGTCCAGCAAGAGCGTCTCGAGCGCCTCCCGATAGCGGCCCGGCTCGCGCCACAGCCCCCGCTGCATCGCCTCGAGCAGGCGCGCCGTCATCTCGCGCAACGCGCTCGGGTTGTGCTCGCTCAAGAAATCGCGATTGCCCGCGTCGAGCACGTAGGCGTCGCTGAGCAGCGCGAACTGGTAGTCCTCCACCACCCCCGTGGTCGCGCCGTACCCGAACAGGAAGTCCACCGTGGCGGCCATCTCCGAGGCGCCCTTGTAGCCGTGTCGGCGCGCTGCCGCGATCCATTTGGGATTCACGACCCGGCTGCGTACCACGCGCGCCACCTGCTCCTTGAGCGAGCGGATGCGCGGTGCCTCGGGGTCGTGGTGATCGCCGTGATACAGCGCCACGGGGCGGCCACGCAGCGCCTCCACGGCGCTGCTCAGCCCGCCCTGAAACTCGTAGTAGTCGCTCGAGTCGAGCAGGTCGTGCTCCTGGTTGTCCTGGTTTTGCAGCACGGCATCCACGCTGGCGAGCCGCGTCTCCAGGCTCTCGCGCGCCGGCACCCCGGCCTCGAGCGCGCCGTAGGCGTACTGGCTGGCGGCCAGGTACGCGCTGCTCAAGTCTCCGCGATCCTGCCAGGCGCCGCGATCGATCAAGCTCTGCAGGCCCGCCCCATAGCAGCCCGGCTGGGAACCGAAGATGCGAAAGCGCGCGCGCCGCGCCGCCTCGCTCGGCTCGAGCCCCCGATCGCACAGGGCGGCTTCGTCCCGCTGCACGCGGGCGCGCACTGGATTCTGTGCCTCGCTCTCGTCGAGCTCCGCCACGGCGCAGACGGTGCTGTCGAAGAGCCGGATGAGCTCCGGAAACGCGTCGCGAAAGAAGCCCGAAATGCGCAGCACGACATCGACGCGCGGCCGGCGCAGCGCAGAGATCGGCAAGATCTCCGTGTCGATGACGCGGCCGCTACCATCGGCCCAGACCGGCCGCGCGCCGAGCAACACCAGCGCCTGAGCGAGGTCGTCCCCGCCGGTGCGCATGGTGGCGGTGCCCCAGACGGACAGTGCCAGGCAGCGCGGGTATTCGCCGTGATCCTGCACGTAGCGTTGCACCAGCCGCTCGGCGGCGCGCTGAGCGAGCCGCAGCGCCGCGGGCGTTGGCACGGCGCGCATGTCGAGCGCGTAGAAGTTGCGCCCGGTCGGCAGCACGTCGAGCCGTCCGCGCGTCGGTGCGCCGCTCGGACCCGGCTCTACGAAGCGTCCGTCGAGCCCGCGCAACAAACCCGAGAGCTCGCGCTCCCCGCAGCGATCGAGCGCCGGCGCGACCTCCTGCAGCATGCGCTCGACGACGTCGCGGCAGGCTTCGGGCGCCTGGATCTCGCCGGCGAGCAGCGCGCGCGCCAGGAGCTCGAGACGCTCGCGGGTATCGCCCGCCGTGCGCCAGGGGTCGCTCGACAGGCACGCCAGCAACTCGGGCCGCGGCCCCCGCCAGGGCGCGGAGAAGTCGCCCTGCAGTCCCGACACGGCGCTGCCGGGCAGATCGAGCAGCGCCCGACCCAGGGCGACCACGAGGCTCTGATCGCGTCCCTCCCCGCGCCGCGTGGGCAAGCGGCTGAGCGCCACCAGGGTGTCGATGCGCTGCGCGCCCTCGGGAGAGCGCCCGAACACGTGCAGGCCGTCGCGGATCTGCGATTCCTTGAGCTCGCACAGATAGGCGTCCACCCGGACCAGCAGCGTCTCATCGCCTTCCGGCGACCCGGGCTGGTCGCACAGGCCGAGCTCGCGCGTGAGCTCGGTCGCGCGCGCGAGCGCCAGGATCTCCCGCCGCAAGACCGCCGCCCGCGGCGCGTCGAGCGACAGCGCCTGATAGTACTCGTCGACGAGCTTCTCGAGATCGCGCAGCGCCCCGTAGCTCTCGGCGCGCGTGAGGGGCGGCACCAGGTGGTCGATGATCACGGCTTGCGCGCGGCGCTTGGCCTGCGTTCCCTCCCCTGGATCGTTGACGATGAAAGGGTAGAGGTGCGGCAGCGGTCCCAGCACCGCGTCGGGCCAGCAGCTCCTGCCGAGCGCGACGCTCTTGCCGGGCAGCCACTCCAGGTTGCCGTGCTTGCCCACGTGGACCAGCGCGTGCGCACGATAGCTGCGACGCAACCAGGCGTAAAATGCCAGGTAGCCGTGCGGGGGCACCAGATCGGCGTCGTGATAGCTGGCAGCGGCGTCGAGCTCGTAGCCGCGCGCGGGCTGGATGCCGACGAACGTGGCCCCGAGCTGGATGCCCGAGACGACGAGCCGCCCCTGGCGAAAGCGCGGATCGTCCTCTACGGCTCCCCAGCGCCGCTCGATGGCCCGGCCGAGCTCCGGCGGCAGGTCGCCGAGAAACGCCCGGTAGTCCGCGAGCGACAGGCTCTGCAGAGCGGGCCGCGTGTCGAGCAAGTGAGGCTCGTTGGTCACCTGCGAGAGCAAGCGCGCCAGCAGCTCCGCGGAGCTGCCCGGCAGCTCGCCCACGGAATAACCGGCAGAGCCGAGCGCGCGCAAGATCTGGATGGTGGAGGCGGGCGTGTCGAGCCCCACGCCATTGCCGAGCCGGCCGTCACGCGCGGGATAATTGGCGAGTATCAGCGCCACGCGCCGCTCGGGCGCAGGGGTCCGCCGAAGCTGCACCCAGCGCGCCGCGAGCTCGGCCACGAACTCGGCGCGCTCCGGCTCGAGTTGATACTGCGTCACGAGCGCCTCGGTCCGAGCGGAACGCCGCCCGAGGCCCTTGAAGCTCACGGCACGCGTGATGATGCGCCCATCGATCTCGGGCAACACCACGCTCATGGCCAGGTCTCGCGGCGAGAGACCCGCGGCGCTCGCCCGCCAGTCCTCGGCGTTGCCGCCGCTGACGATCACTTGCAGTACCGGGCGGCCC
>Ga0207675_100004531_pt1 | contig 13409 bp, 10 predicted proteins | sample KBSSwiS42_FD_184305 | JGI IMG/M metagenome (GOLD analysis project Ga0207675, IMG submission 184305) | Switchgrass rhizosphere microbial communities from Kellogg Biological Station, Michigan, USA - KBS Switchgrass S4-2 (SPAdes) (version 2) | ecosystem: Host-associated > Plants > Roots >... | reverse complement strand
GAAGGTCCTTGAGCTGTCGCTGCGTGAGGCGCTGCAGCTCGGCCACAACTACATCGGCACCGAGCACATCCTGCTCGGGCTGATCCGCGAGGGCGAGGGGGTGGCCGCCCAGGTGCTGGTCAAGCTGGGCGCCGACCTCTCCCGCGTCCGCCAGCAGGTCATCCAGCTGCTGTCCGGCTACGCCGGCGGCAAGGAGGGCCAGGGCGGCGGCGCCCCTGGCGAGTCCCAGCCGCAGGGCTCGCTGGTGCTCGACCAGTTCGGGCGCAACCTCACCCAGCTGGCCCGCGAGGGCAAGCTCGACCCGGTGATCGGGCGCGAGAAGGAGATCGAGCGGGTCATGCAGGTGCTGTCCCGCCGGACCAAGAACAACCCGGTGCTGATCGGCGAGCCCGGCGTCGGCAAGACCGCCATCGTCGAGGGCCTCTCCCAGGCCATCGTCAAGGGCGAGGTCCCCGAGACGCTCAAGGGCAAGCAGATGTACACCCTCGACCTGGGCGCCCTGGTGGCCGGGTCGCGCTACCGCGGCGACTTCGAGGAGCGCCTCAAGAAGGTCCTCAAGGAGATCCGCACCCGCGGCGACATCGTGCTGTTCATCGACGAGCTGCACACCCTGGTCGGGGCGGGCGCGGCCGAGGGCGCGATCGACGCCGCCTCGATCCTCAAGCCCATGCTGGCCAGGGGCGAGCTCCAGACGATCGGCGCCACCACCCTCGAGGAGTACCGCAAGCACCTGGAGAAGGACGCCGCGCTGGAGCGCCGCTTCCAGCCGATCCAGGTCCAGGAGCCGTCGGTGGCCCACACCATCGACATCCTCAAGGGGCTGCGCGACCGCTACGAGGCCCACCACCGCGTCACCATCACCGACGACGCCCTGGTCGCCTCGGCCAACCTGGCCGACCGCTACATCTCCGACCGCTTCCTGCCCGACAAGGCGATCGACCTGATCGACGAGGCCGGCAGCCGTATGCGCATCCGGCGCATGACCGCCCCGCCCGACCTGCGCGAGTTCGACGGCAAGATCGCCGACGTCCGCCGGGACAAGGAGTCGGCGATCGACGCCCAGGACTTCGAGAAGGCGGCCAACCTCCGCGACACCGAGAAGAACCTGCTCAACGACAAGGCCCGCCGCGAGCGGGAGTGGAAGTCGGGCGACATGGACGTGGTCGCCGAGGTCGACGAGGAGGAGATCGCCGAGGTGCTGGCCTCCTGGACCGGCATCCCGGTGTTCAAGCTGACCGAGGAGGAGACGGCCAAGCTCCTGCGCATGGAGGACGAGCTGCACAAGCGGATCGTCGGCCAGGACAACGCCATCCACAGCGTCTCCCAGGCCATCCGCCGCACCAGGGCCGGCCTCAAGGACCCCAAGCGGCCCTCGGGCTCGTTCATCTTCCTCGGCCCCTCGGGGGTCGGGAAGACCGAGCTGTCCCGCACCCTGGCCGAGTTCCTGTTCGGGGACGAGGACGCGCTGATCGCGCTCGACATGTCCGAGTACATGGAGAAGCACACGGTCTCGCGCCTGATCGGCTCCCCGCCGGGCTACATCGGCTACGAGGAGGGCGGCCAGCTCACCGAGGCGGTCCGGCGCAAGCCGTTCAGCGTGGTGCTGTTCGACGAGATCGAGAAGGCCCACCCGGACGTGTTCAACACCCTCCTCCAGATCCTGGAGGACGGGCGGCTGACCGACGCCCAGGGCCGCACGGTCGACTTCAAGAACACCGTGCTGATCATGACCTCCAACCTGGGCACCCGCGACATCGCCAAGGGCGCCACCCTGGGCTTCACCGCCCGGCCGGACGCCAAGGTCGACTACGAGCGGATGCAGGGCAAGGTCATGGACGAGCTCAAGCGCCACTTCCGGCCCGAGTTCCTGAACCGGATCGACGAGGTGATCGTCTTCCACCAGCTCTCCAGGGAGCAGGTGAAGAGCATCGTCGACCTGATGATGAGGCGGGTCGTTGAGCAGCTGAAGTCCAAGGACATCGCCATGGAGCTGACCGAGGCGGCCAAGGACCTGCTGGCCGAGAAGGGCTACGACCCGGCCCTGGGCGCCCGCCCGCTGCGGCGGACCATCCAGCGCCTGGTCGAGGACCCGCTGTCCGAGAAGCTCCTGTGGAAGGAGTTCACCGCCGGCCAGCTGGTCGTGGTGGACGCCGAGAACGGCGAGATCGCCTTCCGCTCGCTCGACCAGCCCACCGACATCGACGCCCCTCCGGCCGAGCTGGCCAGCCAGGAGTAGGCGTCAAGCTGTCCCACCCCAGGGATAGGCGAAGCCCCCGGGATTCCCGGGGGCTTCGCCGTTAGCATGCCTGCCATGCGCGAGGCGGTCGGGGGGCGGGTGCTGGGGGCACGGGCGGCCGGGCGGCCGCTCGACCGGCTGGCCTGGGTGCACGCGACCAGCACCTTCGGCGACGCCCTGGTCGCGGTGGCCCTGGCCGGGACCCTGTTCTTCGCCGTCCCGGTGGCCGCGGCCCGGCCCCGGGTGGCGCTCTATCTGCTGTTGACGGTCGCCCCGTTCGCGGTGGTGGCGCCGCTGCTCGGCCGCCTCCTGGACGGCCGCAGCGGGGCCGGTCGCCTGGCTCTGGCCGCGGCCATGGCCCTGCGGGCCGCCCTGGCCGCCCTGGCCGTGGCCCGCACCGAGTCGCTGCTGCTGTACCCGCTCGCCTTCGGCCTGCTGGTCTGCTCCCGGGCTCACGGCATCAGCCGCACGGCCATGGTCCCCGAGCTGATCGAAGGGGACGGCCGCGACCTGGTGGCCGTGAACGGGCGCATGGCCAGGGTGGCCGCCCTGGGCGGCACCGCCGGGGCGCTGCTCGGGGTCGGCCTCGACCGGCTGCTGAGCGGTGGCGCCGTCCTGTGGGCGGCCGCCCTCGCCTTCGCCGCCGGCGGAGTCCTCGCCCTCGGCCTCCCGCACACCCGCCGGCGCCGGGAACCCACAGCCCCCCGCGACCCGATGGACCGGCGGACGGCTCGGCTGGCGCGGCCGCCGGGGCGGGTGCGGCTGGCCCGGACGGCCAACGCGACGGTGCGGGCGGTGGGTGGGTTCAGCCTGTTCCTGCTCGCCTTCGAGCTCCGGCGCCAAGGCGTCGGGACCGCCGGCCTGGGGCTCCTCCTGGCCGCTGTCGGGGTTGGCGGGGTGGTCGGCGCGTTCCTGCTGCCGCGGGCGGCCCGGCTGGTCCGGGAGGACGGGCTGCTGGCCGGGGGGCTGCTGCTGTGCGGCACCACCGCCGGGCTGCTCGCCGGGCGGGTCGGGGTCGCCGCGGCCGCCGCCGGCGGCCTGGCCATGGGGGCCGGCATCGCCGCCGCCCGCCTGGGCTTCGAGAGCCTGGTCCAGCGCGAGGTCCCCCCGCCGGCCCGGGGCACCGCCATCACCCGCGCCGAGACGACCTTCCAGCTCGCCTGGGTCGCCGGGGCCGTCCTGCCCGTCGCCCTGCCCCTGCCCACCACCCCGGCCCTGCTGGCGGCCGCCGTGGCCTGCCTGGCCGCGGCGGCCACCTACACCGTCGGCCTGCTCCGCCTGCCCCGGGGTCGCCGCCCTACCTCTCCACCCGAGGCGCCGCGCTGATGCCCTCGAGCAGCCAGCGCAGGCCGGTGTGGAAGTGGCGATCGGTGGTGGGGCCGGCGAGCTGGCTGGCCAGCCCGCGCATCTCGGGGAACTGCTCCCGGGGCAGGCCGGCGAAGGCCGCCTCGGCCGTCTCGGCCCGGGCGCCGACGTCGGCCTGGAGCCGCGGCGCCTGGAAGGCGGCGAACCCGAGCGAGTAGGTCAGCAGGACACGGAACGCCTCGACCGCCCGGTCGCCCTCCACCCCACCTCGCCGCAGCAGCCTGAAGGTGAGCTCGCCCAGCCTGGCCGCGTTGGGGCCCAGCCCGGGACGGGCCAGGAACACCGGCACCAGCCGTGGATGGGCCAGCAGCAGCCGGCGGGAGCCGTCCATCAGCCTGACCAGGCCGTCCCGCCAGTCCCCCTCGTCCGGGTCGCCGACCTCGACCCCGGCCAGCAGGTCGTCGAGCAGGGCATCGAGCAGCGCCTCCTTGTCCGGGTAGTACGTGTAGACGGCGTTGGGCACCACATCCAGCTCGGTGGCCAGGCGGCGCATTGTGAGGCGATCCAGCCCCTCGTCGTCGGCGATCCGGCGGGCGCCCCGGAGCACGGCCTCGCGGGACAGACCGGCCCGCTGGCCGGCGGTGCGATGGCTCTCGGCGTTTGACATGGACCTATTGTACAACGTACAGTAATTGTACAACGTACAACTCAGGAGGAGAAGAGGTCAGGCATGACCACCTACGTTCTCGTCCCAGGGGCCTGGCTCGGCGGTTGGGCCTGGGAGCCGGTCGCCGACCAGCTCCGCGGCCAGGGCCACGAGGTCCACGCGGTGACGCTCACCGGGCTGGGGGACCGCTCCCACCAGGCCACGCCCCAGGTCGACCTGGACACCTACATCGCCGACGTCGTCCACCTGGTCGAGGGAGAGGACCTGCACGACGTCGTCCTGGTCGGCCACAGCTACGCCGGGCACGTGGTCACGGGGGTCGCCGACCGGATCCCCGACCGCATCGCCCTGCTCGCCTTCCTCGACGCGGGCCCGAGCCCCGACGGCATGGCCTTCATGGACCTCCAGCCGCCCGAGGCCAGGGAGCTGATCGAGGGGCTGGTACAGGAGGCCGGCGACGGCTGGAAGATCCCAATGCCTTCGTGGGAGGAGCTGGAGGGCGTTCTGGGCGCGAGCCTGGAGGGCCTCGGCCCGGAGGAGCGCGCCCGCATGCGGGCCGGTGCGTCCCCCCAGCCGGTCCGCACCTGGACCCAGCCGCTGTCGCTGAAGGGCTCGGCCCCCGAGGAGCTCCCCAAGCTGCTGATCAGCTGCAGCATCCCGCTCGGCCAGGTGCGCGAGATGATCGACAGCGGCCATCCCTGGTTCGCCGCCCTGGCCGGGCCGAGCTGGTCGTTCCTGGAGCTCTCCACCGGCCACTGGCCGATGTTCTCGGTCCCGGACGCGCTGGCCGCGCTGCTCGCCGGCCTAGAGGTCGCGGGCCGTGGCCACGCCGACCCCACGGCCGGCCGCTGACCGGCTCCAGCGCCCGGCCAGGCGGAGCACGGCCAGGACGGCCAGGCTGGTGGCCAGGGCGCCGCCGAGCCAGCCGACGCCGGCCTCGGCGACGACCCGGGGGGCGAAGGCGACGGCGGCAGCGCTGCCGAAGGCGCGCAGGGCGGCCGCGGTGGCCAGCCCGGCGGTGACCCCGCGGGGCGAGGCTGCCTTGGTGGCCACCCGGGCGTCCATGTCGCCCTCCAGCGCGCTCATGCACATGCCGGAGAGGAGCTGGGCGCCCAGCAGGGCGACCGGGCTCCAGGCGGCGAAGGCCCAGCCGCCGGCCATGCCGATGCCGAGGGCCGGCCAGGCGACCGCCGGCGGGAGGGTCCGGCGCTCCAGCCGGGCCACCACCAGCGGGGCGAGCAGGCTCCCGGCGGCGAACGCCAGGGCCGACCCGGCCACCCACCTGGTCCCGTGCAGCTCGGCGGCCAGGCCGACGGCCAGCAGGGTCGGGCCCGACCCGAGCAGCATCACCATCCCCCCGAAGGCCAGCAGGCCGTTCGGCGGGCCGTTGGGCAGCAGCCGGCCGCCCCTGAGGACCGCGCGCAGGCCGCCGGCCCGGGGGAGCGGGGCCGCCCTGGCCACCAGAGCGCCGCCGGCGACCAGCCAGGTGGGGAGCAGGCAGGCCCCGTAGCCGGCGACCACCGCGACCAGCAGCCCACCCGAGACGAGGCCGCCCGGCCCCGTCGGGAGCATGGCGGCGGTGGCCGTCCCGGCGGCCTCGATGGCCGCCACCGCGACCATGTACCAGGTCATGGCCGACCCGCGGGGGTCGGCGGCGGCGACCTCGGCCCGCATGCCCGCGTACCCCGTCCAGGCGACGACGTTGCTGGCCGCGACCGCGACCACCACCACAGCCAGCGGCGCCCCGGCGAGCAGCAGCGCGAAGGTGCCGATCCGCAGGGCGGCCTCGGTCACGCACGTCACCCGGAGCAGCTCCCGCCCGTCAAGGCGGGCGCTGAGCCGGGCCGCCACCGGGGCCGACAGCGCCACCCCGACCAGCATGGCCGCGTTGCACAGGCCCAGCCCGGCCAGGCCGTGGCTGCGCGTGATCTGGAGACTGAACACCGTCCAGCCCAGCGACAGCCCGAACGAGTCGACCAGCGCCGTCGCGATCAGGCGGCGCAGCCGGGTCATGGCCGCCCGATGAACACCGGCGACGGCGGGGGGAAGCCGTTGAAGCTGGAGGCGTAGCTCAGGGTGTAGGCGCCGGCCGAGCCGATGTAGAGGCGGTCCTCGGCGTCAAGGGTGGCCGGCAGGTAGACGCCGAAGAAGGTGGTGTCGGAGCTGTCGCAGCTCGGCCCGGTGACGGTGAACGGCACCTGGTCGGCGGCGGCGTGGTCGGGGCGAGAGCTCCACAGCGGGTAGCGCCACTGGTTGACCGTCTGCTGGGTCTCCATCAGGCCGTTGTAGGCGCCGACGTCCAGATAGGCCCAGTTCTCGCCGGCCCTGACCTCCCGGCCCAGCACCCCGCCGACCAGCACGGCGCTCTCGGCCACCAGGAAGCGCCCGGGCTCGACGGCCAGCAGCTCGGGCCGGTAGGGGAGCAGCTCGTGCAGGGCCGACTCGATGGTGTTGGCGATCTGGTCGACCGACGGCACGTCCTCGACGTAGCGGGCCGGGAACCCGCCCCCCAGGTTCAGCATCTCCAGGGTGATGCCGTCCCCCGACAGGCGGCTGAGCAGCCGCCCCACGGCCGCGATGGCCTGGCGCCAGGCGGTCGTGGTGGTGCACTGGGACCCGACGTGGAAGGTCACCCCGTAGGGCCGCAGGCCGAGGCTGCGGGCCAGCAGCATCAGGGCCCGCGCCTCCTGGGCCTCGGCTCCGAACTTGCGGGACAGCGGGAACAGGCTGGTCGAGTCGTCGACCCGGAGCCGCACGTACACCGCCGCCCCCGGGGCGTGCTGGGCCAGCTTGTAGAGCTCGCCCTCGGAGTCGAAGGCGTAGCGCCAGAGCCCGGCCGAGAACGACTCGGCGATGTGGGCGGCCGGCTTGACGGTGTTGCTGTAGAGCACCCGCTCGGGGTCGACGCCGAGCTTCTGGAGCAGCTGGAGCTCGGCGCAGGAGGCGATCTCGAAGCTGGAGCCGAGCTGGTCGAAGGCGGCCAGCAGCTCGAGCTCGGGGTTGCACTTCACCGCGTAGTAGCAGCTGACCCCGGGCAGGGCCGCGGTCAGGTTGGCGTAGCGCTCGCGGACCGTCTCCAGGTCACAGACCAGGAACGGCGTCGGATGGTCCATCCGGTTGAGCGCCTCGGGATGGAGGGCGCGCGGCCAGTAGGCCGGCAGCTGGAGCCGGATCTGATGATCGATCAGTTGCATCCTCATCCTGCGCTTCCTTTAGGGGAGACCGACGAGTCGCATTCCTCTTGATCGACCGGGAAGCGCGCGACCTGAGTTCGCTCAAGCAGCCAGCACATCGACCGATCAGCACCTGAGATGAACACGCGAACAGCAGCCCAGCGCCGCTTCCTCGCCGAGTGCGCGGCCATGACCATCGTCGCCCTGCTCTGGCTGGCCAGCCTGGTCTGGGGGCTGGGCGGCCCACGGGCCACCCAGGCCATCTCCAACTTCGGGCTGATCGCGGCCGCCGGGGCGGCCGGGATCACCTGCATCCGCACGGTCCGGTTCTCCAGCCCCCAGCAGCAGCGGATGTGGAAGCTGCTGGGCTTCTCGGCCCTGTCCTGGGGCAGTGGGCAGGCCGCCTGGACCTGGTACGAGACCGTGCTCGGCCGCGACGTGCCCTTCCCGTCGCTGGCCGACGTCGGCTACCTGGCCGCGCCCCCGCTGGCCGCGGCCGCCCTGATCAGCCTGCCGTTCGCCGCCCAGAGCCTGGTCGGGCGGCTCCGCCAGGTCCTGGACGGGCTGATGATCGCGGCCTCGCTGCTGCTGGCCAGCTGGGTGATGGTGCTCAGCCCGCTGTTCCGCGCCGGCGGGGACGACCTCACCTCCCAGGTCATCAGCCTCGCCTACCCGATCGGGGACGTGGTCGTCGGCACCATCGTGCTGTTCGTCCTGGCCCGGGCCCGGATGGGCCGGGGGACCAGCGGGACGCCCCTGCCCCTGCTCGGGGGCGGGCTGGTGGCCATCGCGGTGGCCGACAGCGGCTTCGTGTACCTCACCGCCAGCGGGTCCTACTCCTCGGGGGCGCTGATCGACGCCGGCTGGTTCCTCGGCTACCTGCTGATCCTGCTGGCCGCCCGCAAGCCGGAGGACAAGGAGGTCGACGAGGAGGAGGCCTCGACCAGCGTCGACCGCATGGGGCTGTTCCTGCCCTACATCGCCGTGGTCGGGGCGGTCGTGGTCAGCACCGTGGCCCACCTCCAGCAGGGCACCCTCGACTCGTTCGCCGCCTGGTGCCGCTCGTTCATCATCCTCGCCCTGGTCGGCCGCCAGGTCCTCAGCCTGCTCGAGAACCTCTCGCTGGCCCGCCACCTGGAGGCCCGGGTGGTCGAGCGGACGGCCGAGCTGCGGGCCAGCGAGCAGCGCTTCCAGGCGCTGGTCCAGCACAGCTCCGAGGTCGTGATCCTGGTCGGCTCGGACGCCAACGTCGAGTACGTCAGCGAGTCGATGACCAGGGTGTTCGGCTACAGCGAGGCCCATCTGCTCGGTCGCCCGCTCACCCAGATCCTCGACCCCGACCCGGGGGTCCGCCTGCGCGAGGGCCTGGCCGAGGTGTCCGAGCGGCCGTACGGCGTGCTCGAGCTGGAGCTGACGCTGCGCCACCGCGACGGCCACCACTGCACCGTCCAGTTCACCATCACCAACCTGCTCGACAACCCCAGCGTGGGCGGGCTGGTCCTCAACACCCGCGACATCTCCGAACGCCGCCAGCTCGAGGACCAGCTCGTCCACCAGGCCTTCCACGACTCGCTGACCTCGCTGGCCAACCGGGCCCTGTTCAAGGACCGGGTCGACCACGCTCTCCAGCGGACCAAGCGCCAGACCCCGTCGGTGGCGGTGCTGTTCCTGGACCTCGACGGCTTCAAGGAGGTCAACGACAGCCTCGGCCACGCCGCCGGGGACCGGCTGCTCATCCAGGTGGCCGAGCGCCTGCACTCCTGCGTGCGGCCGAGCGACACCGTGGCCCGCTTCGGCGGCGACGAGTTCGCCGTGCTCATCGAGGACGCCAGCGACGACATCGACGTGGTCCAGGTGGCCGAGCGGGTGCTGGACGGCCTGCGCCAGCCCTTCGAGGTCAACGGGCGTGAGCTGCACGTCCGGGGCAGCATGGGCATCGCCCGGATGGACAGCGACGTCGACGGGGCCGACCAGCTGCTGCGCAACGCCGACCTGGCCATGTACCGGGCCAAGGCGGCCGGCCGGGGCGGGTTCGAGCGCTACGACCCCGAGATGCACACCGAGCTGGTCCAGCGGGTGCAGCTCGAGAGCGACCTGCGGCGCGCGCTGGAGGCCGGGGAGCTGTTCCTCCAGTACCAGCCCACCTTTGACCTCGGGTCCGGCCAGATCGTCGGGGCCGAGGCCCTGGCCCGCTGGAACCACCCGGTCCGGGGGCTGGTCCCCCCGACCGAGTTCATCCCCCTGGCCGAGGCCAGCGGGCTGATCCGGCCCCTTGGCTCCTGGGTGCTCCGTGAGGCCTGCCGGCAGGCGGCCGAGTGGCAGCGCAGCAGCCCGCCGCGGGAGAAGCCGCTGACCCTCAACATCAACCTGTCCGGCCGCCAGCTCCAGTTCCCCGAGGTGGTCGACGACGTGGCCCAGGCCCTCGAGGAGAGCGGCCTGCCCCCGTCCTCGCTGGTCCTGGAGATGACCGAGAGCGTCCTGATGGACGACAACGAGGACGTCCTGACCATTCTGCAGCGGATCAAGGCCCTCGGCGCCCGCCTGGCCATCGACGACTTCGGCACCGGCTACTCCTCGCTCAGCTACCTGCACCGGTTCCCGGTCGACATGCTCAAGATCGACCGGTCGTTCGTGGAACGGCTCAGTCACGCCTCCGACAACGCCGAGCTGGCCAGGACCATCGTCCGCCTCGGCCAGAGTCTGCAGCTGGTCACGGTGGCCGAGGGGGTCGAGGACTCGGCCCAGTTCCTGGCCCTGCGCCGCATGGGCTGCGATGTCGGCCAGGGCTTCTACTTCGGCCGGCCGATGGAGAGCGAGGAGATCAGCCGCCTGCTCGGCGACGACATCGCCCCCCCGGCCCGCAAGCCGGCCACCACCGGCTAGCCCAGCGGGGCCTCGCCGAAGACCTCCTGGATGCGGCGGAGGTCGCGGAGACGCGGCTCGGTCTCGCCGCCCACCCAGCGGCTGACCGTCTTCACCGACACCCCCAGCTGCCTGGCCGCGGCCTCCTGGGAGAGGCCCTCACGCTTGAGCATGCCCGCGATCCACTCGGCGAACGAGCGGTGCTCGGGCCGGTCGCGGTGGACCTTCGGGAAGGTGCTGCCGGCGCTGGCCGGGCCGCGCAGGACGTCGACCTCGACGCCGTCGGGGAAGATGCGGAAGCAGACCTGGATCTGGCCGCCGTCGGGGCTGGCCGCGTCCAGCAGGGCGCCGAGGACGGCGTGGTGGACCTGCTGGCTGCCCTCGGGGGTCAGCGGGGCGTCGCGCAGGTAGCGAAGGACGAAGTCGCGGATCTCGGGAATCGACGACGGCCGGGCCGGGAACGTCTGGGTGACCACGAAGACCGGGTCGACGACCACCGTCTCGTCCGGCACCACCGCCCCGCGCGCGTCGGGCACCCGGTCCGGCCGGCTGGTCCCAACGCGTTCCTCCAAGGATCGCTCCCTTGCCGCCGCCAATTTGTGCGATTGTAGGGGAGGTTCCGCTCCCGGTCCTAGGAACCTGGCAAACGTGACAGAATGCTGGTAGGTGTCCGGACAGAACTGTCTTGCAATACGGACGTTGACGGCGCATGCTTCCGAGACGCCGGTAGCCTGCCGGGAGGGCCGCGCATGCGACAGCGACTGTCGGAGATGCTCCAGACGGCGGCGACCGACGCCCTTGAGCTGCGGGTAAAGCCCGTCGAAGCCCTTGCCGACGACGCCGAGCAGGTCGCCGCCGCCTGTCACGCCATGGCCATCCGCTTCCACCGTGGCGGCAAGCTGGTCTGCTTCGGCAGTGGCGGCCCCAGCACCGACGCCCAGCACATCGCCGTCGAGTTCGTCCACCCGGTGATCGTCGGCAAGCGGGCCCTGCCGGCCATCTCCCTGACCGGCGACGTGGCCACCCTGACCAGCATCGCCGGCCGGGAGGGCTACGCCCAGGTCTACGCCCATCAGCTCCGCTACCTGGCCGCCCCCGAGGACATCGCCCTCGGGGTGTCGGTGGACGGCAACGACCCGGCCGTCCTGGCCGGGCTGGAGGCGGCGGCCGAGCTCGGCATGCTGACCATCGCGCTGGTCGGCGGCGACGGCGGCGAGACGGCCGGAAGCGCCGCCGTCCATCACGTGCTGGTCGCCCGCTCCGACGACCCCCTGGTCGTCAAGGAGGTCCACGTCACCGCCTACCACGTCCTCTGGGAGCTGGTGCACGTGCTGTTCGAGCAGCCGGGCGTGCTCGACCCGGAGGTGATCCGTTGAGCGACCCTCCTGAATGTCACGGTGACGTCTGCATCACCTGCTCGGACGAGGCGGTCCAGGTGCGGGTGGTGCGGCTGCTGGAGGCGGACCTGGCCGTTGTCGACACCGGCCAGAGCATGGAGGAGGTCAGCGTCGCCCTGGTCGACGCGACCGTCGGGGACACCATCCTGGTCCATGCCAAGGAGGCCATCGCCGTCGTCGGGGGTGCCGTCGGTGGGTCGTGACGTTACCGGGGTCGAGTCCCTCTACCCCTTCCTGTACTCGGGCGGGTCCAACCTGGACGACGTGCTCGACCAGGTGCGCCGCTCCACCGTGGAGAAGGCGGCCGAGATCGTCGAGCTGCGCCGGCTGACCGTGCAGCGGGACGCGGCCCGGCTGGCCGACTGCGCCAGGGCCATGGCCAGGTCGTTCGCGGGCGGCGGGCGGCTGTTCGCCTTCGGCAACGGCGGCAGCTCCACCGACGCCCAGGCGGTGGCCACCACCTTCCTGCACCCCCGCCCCGGCGGCCGGCCCCTGCCCGCCCTCTCCCTGACCGACGACGTGGCCGTGGTCACCGCCCTGGCCAACGACGTCGGCTTCGACGTGGTCTTCGCCCGCCAGCTCGGCGCCTTCGGCCGCCCCGGCGACATCGCCGTCGGCATGTCGACCAGCGGCAACTCTGACAACCTCGTCCGCGCCTTCGAGGAGGCGAGCCGGCGCGGGCTGCTCACCATCGGTCTCGCCGGCTACCAGGGCGGCAAGATGGCCGAGCTCGACACGATCGACTACCTGTTCGTGGTTCCCTCGTCCTCGGTCCACCGGATCCAGGAGGCACAGACCACCGTCTACCACGTCCTGTGGGAGCTGACCCAGGCTGCCCTTGAGGCGTCCGACAGCTCCTGACCGACCCATCACACAAGGTGGTGAAGCGGCATGGCAGCAGGCACCGAGCAGGAAGAGGCCGTCGTCCACATTCTCTGGATCAACGCCGGCCTCAGCTGTGACGGCGACTCGGTCGCGCTCACGGCGGCGACCCAGCCGAGCATCGAGGAGATCGCCCTCGGGGCCCTGCCCGGCCTGCCCAAGGTGGCCGTCCACTGGCCGCTGATCGACTTCGAGTGCGGCCCCAACGCCGGCGCCGACGACTTCCTGGAGTGGTTCTTCAAGGCCGACCGGGGCGAGCTGGAGCCGTTCGTGCTGGTGATCGAGGGCTCGATCCCCAACGAGGCGATCAAGCCCGAGGGCTACTGGTGCGGCTTCGGCAACAACCCCGAGACCGGCCAGCCGATGACCACCAGCGAGTGGATCGACCGCCTGGCCCCCAAGGCCCTGGCCGTGCTGGCCGTCGGCACCTGCGCCACCTACGGCGGCATCCACGCCATGGCCGGCAACCCCACCGGGGCCATGGGTGTCCCCGACTACCTGGGCTGGAGCTGGAAGTCCAAGGCCGGCCTGCCGATCGTGTGCGTCCCCGGCTGCCCGATCCAGCCCGACAACCTCTCCGAGACGATCCTGTACCTGCTCTACCAGGCGGCCGGCCAGGCCCCGATGATCCCCCTGGACGAGGCCCTGCGGCCCACCTGGCTGTTCGGCATCACCGTGCACGAGGGCTGCGACCGGGCCGGGTACTACGAGCAGGGCGACTTCGCCTCCGAGTACGGGTCGCCCAAGTGCCTGGTCAAGATCGGCTGCTGGGGCCCGGTGGTGAAGTGCAACGTGCCCAAGCGGGGCTGGCTCAACGGCATCGGCGGCTGCCCCAACGTCGGTGGCATCTGCATCGGCTGCACCATGCCCGGGTTCCCGGACAAGTT
>Ga0207675_100004528_pt1 | contig 13417 bp, 10 predicted proteins | sample KBSSwiS42_FD_184305 | JGI IMG/M metagenome (GOLD analysis project Ga0207675, IMG submission 184305) | Switchgrass rhizosphere microbial communities from Kellogg Biological Station, Michigan, USA - KBS Switchgrass S4-2 (SPAdes) (version 2) | ecosystem: Host-associated > Plants > Roots >... | reverse complement strand
CGTCTCTCCGGACGGTTAACAGGTCGTGAGGATCATACTTGGCGCGCCGGGCGGTCACCACTCAGACAGGGTCTAGACGACGATCAGCCGAGCACCACCGGCAGGTTCCTCGCGTCCATGGCCGCGAACTCTAGTCCAAATCGGCCTCAAAGAGTTTTCAGGAATTCCGCCAGGTCGTTCTGCTGGGCCTCGCTGAGATCGAGCTTGCGCACCTTGTCGTAGTGCTCGACGACGTCCTCGAGCGTTTTTGCACTGCCGTCATGAAAGTACGGCGGATGCTGCCAGAGCCCGCGCAACGGGGTCGTGCGGTACGCGCCGGCCGTGGTGCGCGCCGCATAGACGCCGTCGAGCCCGGTCTCCTTTGCGGGGTGCAGCTTGCCGGAATTGTTGTCCGTACCCGTGTGGTCGACGTGACAGCTCGCGCAGTTCTTGTCGAAGAGCGCTCGGCCACGCTCCGCCTTCGCGGCGTCGAAACTTCCCGCCGGCGGCGGTGGCGCGCTCAGGCTGTGCTGGTAGGCACGCAGCGCGGCGAGTTTGGGCGTGACGAGATCCGGCGAATGCTTCACGTCTATCTTCAGCTTCGGGTCGCTGAAGTTTCCCTGCCCGCCCATCTGCGTCACGGCGACATAGGCATTCCAGTACGAAATCGGGCCTTCGGCGGTGTAGGTCTCGTTCTTCACCTTCGCGAGGCCGTACGCCGGTGGCAGCACCAGCGGCGTGTTCTTGCCGTCCTGGTTGTAGCGCGGGTCGTATTTGCCGGGACCCCAGGAGTTGTAGACCCCCTTCTGCTCGGCGGTCAGCGCGGGCGACAGCGCGATGATCTTGCCGACGTCGAGATCGCGATTCGGCCAGCCATCCTTGCGATGCCCGATGCCCGGTTTCACGGCGTCGTCCACGGTGGAGTGGCACAGCGCGCAGGTCACTCCCAGTCTGGTGATGTGGTTGTTCGCATCGACCTCGGCCTTGAGACCGACGACGGCATTGAGTTTCAGCAAGGCGACCGTGGTGGCGGGATCCTTGAGATCCGCCTTTTCGAGAATCCCGGGCGGCAGTGCGTCCGCATCGACCTTGAGCCCGACCTTGAGCGCGGTGGTCGGATCGACATTCTTCTCGACGACCTCGTGCAATCGGAGCTTGTCCGTCCAGAGCTGTTCGTCACCGAAGGTGTCGAAGCGGAAGATTTTCTGGCCATCGCCGATCGGTGCATCCGCCCCCAGGGCCGCTACCGCGATGAATCCGATGGCTCCATAGAGCGCAGACCAATGCCGTGTTCCGGTGTTCATACATGACCGCCAGCTTGCAGGGTTGGCCGTCACGTTACGCCTAACTTCCGGGCGCGCTCTGTAGGTAGGCGGGAGCGTTTGACCTAGGCAGGCACCGCCTCAACCTCGATCAATCCGGCGCGTGTAATGCAGCTCACCGCCGATCCGTTCCCGCCCGTCGCCATCCGCGGTCAGCTCCAGGAATGCTCCTACGTCAGCACGACTAACAAGTCTTTCGCATCCACCTGCATGCCGGGCTTGGCCAGCACTTCGGCCACCGTGCCGTCGAGCTCGGCGCGTACGCTGGTTTCCATCTTCATGGCTTCCATGGTCAGCAACAGGTCGCCCTTGGCGACCTTCTTGCCGGCCATGGCTTTCACCGTGGCGATGGTGCCGGGCATGGGCGCGCCGACGTGTTTGGCATTGCCGGCCTCCATCTTGCGCTGCGGCGGGCGCTTGGCGACCTGCGAGCGGTCCTGCACGACGATGGAACGCGGCTGGCCATTCAGCTCGAAGAACACCTGCCGCGTGCCGTCGTCGCGCGCTTCCGAAACCGCGATGAATCGCACGATCAGCGTCTTGCCGCGCTCGATGTCGACGCTGACCTCCTCGCCCGGCTCCATGCCGTAGAAGAACACCGGCGTCGGCAGGATGGCGCAGTCCCCGAATGCCGCGCGGTCGCGCGCGTAATCGAGGAACACCTTGGGATACATGAGATAGGACGCGAACTGCGTATCGGTCGCGGGACGGCCTAACTTCTCGTCGAGCGTCTTGCGCTCAGTGGCGAGGTCCAGCGGCGCCATGTTGGCCCCGGGGCGCGTCGCCAGCGGCTTCTTGCCCTTCAGCACCTTCCTCTGGATGCCTTCCGGCCAGCCGCCCTCGGGACGGCCGAGATCGCCGTGCATCATCTGCACCACGGACTCGGGGAACGCCACTTCGAAGTCCGGATCTTCCACCTGCGCGCGCGTGATGCCGCTCGACACCATCAGCAACGCCATGTCACCGACCACCTTCGACGATGGCGTGACCTTGACGATGTTGCCGAACATTTCGTTGACGTCGGCGTAGGTCTGCGCGACTTCCGGCCAGCGCGAATCGTCGAGCCCCACCGAGCGCGCCTGCTCCTTGAGGTTGGTGTACTGGCCGCCGGGCATGGCGTGCACGTATACCTCGGAAGCGCCGGCGCGCATGTCGCTCTCGAAGGCGAGATAGTTCTTGCGCACCTGCTCCCAGTACATCGAGATCGCGCGCACCGCGCCGTGATCGATGCCCGGATCGCGGGGGCTGTAACGCAGCGCCTCGACGATCGACCCGAGGTTGGGCTGCGAGGTGAACCCCGACATCGCATCGATGGCGGCATCCACCGCGTCGCAACCCGCGGCCACTGCGGCGAGCACGCTCGCGGCCGCGATGCCCGACGTGTCGTGCGTGTGGAAATGCACCGGCAGGCCGATCTCGTCCTTCAGCGACTTCACCAGCGTGTAGGCGGCGCTCGGCTGGCAGAGTCCCGCCATGTCCTTGATGCCGAGGATGTGCGTGCCGGCCTCCTTCAGCTTGCGGCCCATCTCCAGGTAGTAGTCGAGCGTGTACTTGGTTTCCTTCGGCGAGTGCAGGTTGCCGGTGTAGCAGATGGCCGCTTCGCAGAGCTTGCCGGTGTCGCGCACCGCGTCGATGGCCACGCGCATGTTTTCCACCCAGTTGAGCGAGTCGAACACGCGGAACAGATCGACACCGGACGCCGCGGCCTGCTTGACGAAGGCATGCACCACGTTGTCCGGGTAGTTGGTGTAGCCGACGGCGTTCGCGGATCTCAACAACATCTGCAGCAGCAGGTTTGGCATGAGCGCGCGGAACTGCTCGAGCCGCGCCCACGGATCCTCACGCAGGAAACGCATGGCGACGTCGAAGGTCGCGCCACCCCAGCATTCCATGGAGAACAGCTGCGGCATCATGTGCGCGTAGTACGGCGCGATGGCCGCCATGTCCTGCTGGCGCATGCGGGTCGCCAGCAGCGACTGGTGCGCGTCGCGCATCGAGGTGTCGGTGATCAGCACGCGCGACTGGTCCTTCATCCACTGCGCGAAACCTTCGGGCCCCAGCTCGTCGAATTTCTGTTTCGTACCCGGCGGCGGCTCCTTGGCAACGTTGACCTTCGGCAGCCGCGCCAGCGTCATCTGCTTGGGCTTGAGGCGCCCCTTCACTTCCGGATTGCCGTTGACGATGGTGTCGCCGATGAAACTCAGGATGCGCGTGGCGCGATCCTTCTTCTTCTCCCACTTGAAGAGCTCGGGTGTCTCGTCGATGAACTTGGTGGTGTATTCGGCGTTGGCGAACTTCGGGTGCGTGATGACCTGGTCGAGAAAGCGCAGGTTGGTGGCGACGCCGCGGATGCGGAACTCCCACAACGCGCGGTGCATGCGCGCGATGGCTTCCTGCGGGTTCGGCGCCCAGGCCGTGACCTTCACCAGCATGGAATCGTAGGAGCGCGTGAGAATGGCGCCGGCGTACGCCGTGCCCGCGTCGAGTCGGATGCCGAAGCCCGCGGGCGATCGATACGCGGTGATCTTGCCGTAGTCGGGCGCGAAGTTGTTCTCGGGATCCTCGGTGGTGACACGGCACTGCAGCGCGTGCGCGGTCAGATGGATGTCCTGCTGCTTCGGCACGCCGCTGGCCTCGTCGCCAATCTTTGCGCCGTCTGCGATGCGGATCTGGGCCTTGACCAGGTCGATGCCGGTCACCGCCTCGGTGACGGTGTGCTCCACCTGGATGCGCGGATTCACCTCGATGAAGTAGAACTTGCCGGTTTCGGCGTCCTGCAGGAATTCCACCGTGCCGGCGTTGCGATAGCTGACCGCCTTGCCGATCTGCAGTGCGTAGCCGCAGAGTTCATTGCGCTGCGCGTCCGTGAGGAAGGCGGCCGGCGCGCGCTCGACCACCTTCTGGTTGCGCCGCTGCACGGTGCAGTCGCGCTCGAACAGGTGCACGAGATTGCCGTGGGTGTCGCCGAGGATCTGCACTTCGATGTGCCGCGCCTTGCGCACCAGCTTCTCGAGATACACCTCGTCGTTGCCGAACCCGGCCTTGGCCTCGCGGCGGGCAACCGGCAGTAGTTCGGTCAGCTGCGCGTCGCTGTCGATGACGCGCATGCCGCGGCCGCCACCGCCCCAGCTGGCCTTGAGCATCACCGGGTAACCGACCTGCTTCGCCTGCGCCTTGCATTGCTCGATGTCGGCGGGCAGCGGCGGCGTCGCCGGCATGACTGGCACCTTCGCCCTGGTCGCAAGATTGCGCGCGGCCACCTTGTTGCCGAGATCGCGCATGATGTCCGGCGTCGGCCCGACGAAAATCACGCCTTCCCGATTGCAGGCTTCGACGAACTCGGGGTTCTCCGACAGGAAGCCGTAGCCCGGGTGAATCGCGTCGGCCTTCGCCTCCAGCGCGATGCGCAGGATGTCCTCGATATCGAGGTAGGCATCGACGGGCGCCCTGCCACGTCCCACCAGGTAGGCCTCGTCGGCCTTGGTCCGATGCAACGAGAACCGATCCTCCTGCGAATAGATCGCGATGGTGCGGATTCCCAGCTCGCTGGCGGCGCGCATCACGCGGATGGCGATTTCGCCGCGGTTGGCGACCAGCAGGCTCTTGATACGACTCAGCATGAACTGCTTCTTCTAATATGATTCCCCGGACGACGAAGCATAGCCGCAGGCAGCACCGAAATGGCCGGAAAAACATCGCCGGAACCATTGCGGTGCCGATAGCGCTCACCTGCACTTCACCAGTGCGCCGGAGGAAAGATGTTTGCGATCGCGATTCATGGCGGCGCCGGTACGTTGTCCCGCAAGAACATGAGTCCGGCGCAGGAGAACGACTACATCGCCGGGCTCGGCGCGGCCCTGGACGCCGGCCACGCGGTACTCGCCGGAGGCGCCAGCAGTCTCGACGCAACTATCGCAGCCGTGCGTGTCCTCGAGGACAACCCGCTGTTCAACGCAGGACGCGGTGCTGTCCTGAATGCGGACGGAACCGCCGAACTCGATGCCTCGGTCATGGACGGCAGGACATTGGGCGCCGGCGCGGTGACCGGCCTGCAGCACGTGAGGAATCCCATCGAGCTCGCGCGCCTGGTGATGGACAAATCGCCGCACGTGATGCTGGTCGGCGCGGGCGCGGAAGAGTTCGCGAGACTGCAGGGCGTGGAGATGGTTTCCAACGAATACTTCCGCACGCCGGCCCGTCAGCACCAGCTGGAGCGCAGCCTGCGCGGCCACGTGGCGCGCGAGAACGAGCTCGAAGCCTTCGGCACGGTCGGCGCGGTGGCGCTGGATTCCGCCGGCAATGTCGCGGCCGCGACCTCCACCGGCGGCATGACCGGCAAACGCTGGGGGCGCGTCGGCGACTCGCCCGTCATCGGCGCCGGTACTTATGCGAACAACGCAGGCTGCGCGGTGTCGGCCACGGGACACGGCGAATACTTCATCCGCGCCGTGGTCGCACACGACATCAGCGCGCAGGTGGAGTACCTGGAGATTCCGCTGGCGCAGGCCGTCGACAACGTGCTCGGCAAGATGAAGGCGCTGGGCGGCAACGGCGGCGTCATCGCCATCGATCGCAAGGGCGGCGTCGTGCTCGAGTTCAACAGCGAGGGAATGTTCCGCGGCGTGCGGACTTCCGAGGGACTGCGCGAAATCGCCATCTACAGATAAATGGGGGCATTCCCCATTTAGTTAGCCGGCGGAAACGTCACGAAACGGCGTGACCTTGCCCTCGTCCGGATCGGTGCGCGGCGCGGCCGGATCGATCGCGACGTAGCGATCGCGGCCCTGGTGCTTGGCCGCGTACAGCGCCTCGTCGGCGAGCGCCACCGCGGCGTCGTGGCTGGCCATGCGATATGCATCCACTGACACCACGCCGATGCTCACCGTCACGTAGGACTGGCACTGCGAGCTGGCGTGCGGAATGTGCAGTTCGCGCACCGCGGACAGCAGGCTGCGCGAGATGCTCTCGCCGTAGTCCTGGTCCGCGCCATACAGCACGGCGATCAATTCCTCGCCACCATATCTCGCGACAAAATCCAGCGGGCGGCGGCGCGCGGCATCGCGCAACGCCGTGGCCACGCGCCGCAGGCAGTCGTCGCCGGCGATGTGTCCGTAACGGTCGTTGTACGGTTTGAAGTAGTCGAGGTCGATCATGATGACCGACAGGGTCTGGCGGTCGCGTTGCGCCTGCTGCCAGACGCGACGGATCTGGTCTTCGAACGCCGCGCGATTCAACAACGTGGTGAGGCCGTCGTGCGTCGCCACCTCGGTGAGCTGGCGATGCTCGAGGAAGGCCTTGCGATTGGCGTGTTCCAGCGCGTACGAACCGGCGAAGCCGACGATGTTCGCGCAGAAGAGCGTAAATAACAGATAGGTCGCGGTCGTGGTCTGCATGCTGCCCGCGGCAAATGCGATCACCAGCGCGGCGAACGCGATCGCGTTGGCGCGCAGCGCCTCGCGCAGCCTGAGTCCGATCATGAAGTAGAAGAAGAACGAGGCGAGCAGCAGCCGGCCGCCCACCAGCGGCACTTCATGCGGCGGCGAGAACACCGCCATGATCACGGTGCCGATGCCGAACAGCGGCGCGACCACGCTGATGCCGATGTCATACCAGCGGTTGTAGAAACGCTGCGTGGTGAGCACCAGCATCACGATCACGGCCGGCACGTGCAGACCGAAGCGGACGTAGTTGGTGATGCGCGCGTGCTCGGCCGAGAGCACGAAGTGATCCAGGATCGCAAAGCCGGTCACGGTGCACGCCGCGATCCAGATGGAGACCCGGTTCCAGCCGCGCAGGCGCGTGCGATGCTCGGTGCGGAATTCGGTTTCGAGTGGCTCGGGAAAACGCAGGAAGCGGAAGCCCGACGCGAGCAGGCGCGCAGCATCCGAGCTGGTTGGCGACGAGTTCTTCGAATACGCCATGTGACCCCTGCCTTCGAGATTATCGAAGGCGACGCTGACTTGCCAATTGTCGAAGCCGCAGCGGCGGAACGCCGCGCGGAGACGCCTCAGATCGGGGCGGTTTCAGGACGGATGAACGCAGCGGTGGTTTTGACGCGGGTGCGCCAGACCTCTTTCGGACTCCAGGTCTGAGAAAAATCCTGCTGCGTGCCTTCGCGAGATGCCGGCGGGCTGAACCCGTCTTCGTTCGCTGCCTTGTTCACCGCCAACTCGAGCAAAGACTGCTCGGTCTGATTCTTTGTTTTCATGTCGTTCCCTGAACGCTTCGACCGCTTGTATGGGCAGGGATTCTATTACGCCGATTGTTAAAAAATAGGCTTCAGGAACAAAGTTTTCTGCATATGTCAAGAATAAGAACTGCGTCACAGTTTTATCCGGCCGCGTACTGGGCGAGAAATTGCTCGAAATCCAGCTTGTCCGCGGCCTCGATCGAGGCCTGCGCCCCTAAGGACTCCTCAGCTTCGGCCTTGAATTCGGCCTGGCGCTCGACGTTGGGCGGATACAACGCCAGGAAGTATTCCTTATGAAGCCGTGACATGCGCAACGCCAGGTCGAAGAACGATTCACCGGTCGTTTCCAGCTCGGCCAGCATGCGCGCCGAGGGCGTCAGCGCCACATCTTCGATTTTCGCCGCCTGCACGGCCAGCGCCGCGGCATAGGGCTTCGAAGGGTCGCCGCGGTCGAAGATCTCCGCGAGACCTCCCATCGAGTCGATCAGTTCGCGCGCCCAGCCGAGCAAGGGAACGTCGCGGCCATCGCGCTTGAGCACGAGACCGGGCTCACGGCCACGGCGCGCCACGGTGACGTGATTGGCGTCGAGCAGGTCCTGCGCACTCTCATCGATCGGCGGCGAGTCCTTCATCAGGCACAGCGCCAGGAACATCTCCAGGAAGCGCATCTTGTTCTGGTTCACACCCACCGGGTCGAAGGCACTGACGTCCAGCGCGCGCACCTCCACGTATTCCACGCCGCCACGGCGCAGCGCCTTGGTGGGCCGCTCGCCCGAGCGCGCCACGCGTTTCGGCCGGATGAAGCTGTAGTACTCGTTCTCGATCTGCAGGATGTTGGCGTTCAGCTGGCGGTAATCTGCGCCGACCTTGACGCCTAACTTCTCATAAGGTTCGTGCCGCGTCGTGATGGCACGCGACAGGTCGCGCACGTATTCGTCGAGGCTGTTCACCGACACCGACAATCCCGCCTGGTTGCGATTGCGGTAGCCGAGATCGCTCATGCGCAGGGAAGTGGCGTACGGCTCGTAAGAGGTGTCCTGCGACAGGCGCGGCAGCGTCACGCTGCGGCCGCGCAGGAAGGAGTTGCAGACCACCGGCGAGACGCCGAACAGGTACAGCACGATCCAGCCGTGACGCCGGTAGTTGCGCAGCAGGTGAAAGTAGCGCTCCGAGATGAACGGTTGCCCGCGTTCCCGCGATTGCACCAGCACCGCCCACGGGTCCCACATGGCCTCGGGGAAGGAATAGTTGAAATGCACGCCGGAGATGGCCTGCATCATGCGCCCGTAGCGCACGCCCAGGCCCTCGCGATACACGGATTTCATGCGGCCGATGTTCGAACGACCGTATTGCGCGATCGGAATGCTGGCGTCGCCGTCGATCTGCGAGGGCATCGACGTGGCCCAGAGCAATTCATCGCCGAGGTGCTGGTAGACGAACTGGTGCAGGTCGAGCAGGTACTGCAGCAGCTCCCACGAGGTGCGGAACGTGGGCGACACCAGCTCGATCAGTGCTTCGGAGAAATCGGTGGTGATGTGTTCGTTGGTGAGCGCGGAGCCCAGCGCCCGTGGATGCGGTGTCTGCGCCAGGCGCCCGTCGGCGGTGACGCGCAGCGACTCCTTTTCCACGCCCTTCCTGCCGCCCTGGACGATCTGCGGCTCGCCGCTGTTGACCAGCGCCGCCAGCGTTTGTTCGAACTTGCGGTCGATGGCGGCTCTCATGCGGGGCCGGCATCTTGCCGCCATGCGGCGGGATTACGCAATCAGTCTGTGGAGAGAGGGTCAGCGGGAAGTTTTTCCCGCCTGGGCGCGCAAGGTTTGCTCGGCCTCACAACGTTTCCGCAGATCGGTCAGCATCAGGGGCAGCTCGCGCTTGTACGTGGAGCGCGCCAGCCAGTTAGGCACGAAGCCGGGTGGATCGATATAGGCCCGGTAGAGGAGCAGCGTGGTTGCGCCGTCCGGCGTGGGCTCGAGCTGCCAGACGCCTTCGTTCGCGCGGAAATCCCCGTCGACCTGGCGAAAGGTGATGCGCCGGTCGGCGTCGAGCTCGGCGCGAAACGCCCAGTTGACGCTCGGGGCGTACCAGCCGAAATCGATCTCGTGTTCGACCACGAGCCAGCTGCCATCCTGCGCCCGGTCGCGAACCTTGCACTTGCGCAGGTGTGGAACGTATTTCAACGCGTCGGAGCAACGGATCATCGCCTGGAACACCACATCCGGCGGCGCCTCGATGCGCACGGCCGCGCGTACCGTTCCCTTGCGTTGCGCGGAATCCAGGCTGGCGCGTATCACCACCTGGCGCGCCTCGACGCGCTTGTCCTCTGCGGGGGTGAGCGTGAAATCGACGTCCTGTGCGCGTGCGGAACCCGAATACGGGCCGAGCACCGCCCCGAGGGCCAGAATCACCGCGTTCCATCGCCTCGCCATGAATATGAGTGCCGTCGGCAACCTAAAAGGTTCGTCGTACTTGATGGTAAAGGCAATCGACGGGCGCGACTCCGTTCATTGCCGGTTAAGACGAATGGGCCTATCGTCGGCCCATGAAGGTCAGCCACGCCGCAGTCGTCATCGGCCTCATGGCCACAGCGGCGGCGCCCGCGTTTTCCGACTCCATGCGCTGCGGCAGCAAGATCATCGTCGAAGGCGTCACACGCTCCGAGGTGGCCGCCAAGTGCGGCGAACCCACCGAAGTGGTGACCATGCGCAGTGTGTTCCGCCGTCCGGTCATCTGGACCAGCGGGCGGCCCTATTTCATCGGCGAGGACTACATCGAGGTCCCGGTCGAAGCGTGGATCTACAACTTCGGCACCACCAAGCTCATGCGTCGCGTGCGCTTCGAGGGCGGCATCGTGGTCGAGATCGAAACGCTCGGCTACGGCTTCAACAAATAGAGTAGTAAGGGGGCAGCCCCCATTTCCTGGCAAAAGGGGTCAGTCCTGGTGGGCTGACCCCTTTTGCTGGGAAACGGGGGCTGCCCCCTTTCCTTCTATCCAGCGATCGATCTTTGCGGTCAGCACGTCCATGGGCACGGCGCCGTCGCGCAGCACTTCACGGTGGAATTCCCGCACGTCGAACTTGTCGCCGAGCTCTTTTTGCGCGCGTGCGCGTAGCGCCGTGATGTGCAGCTGGCCGAGCTTGTAACCCAGCGCCTGTCCCGGCCAGACGATGTAGCGCTCCACCTCCGCGGTGACGTCGCTCTCGGCCATCGAGGAGTTGTCGAGCATGTAGCGGATCGCCTGCTCGCGCGACCAGCCGCGCGCGTGCAGGCCAGTATCCACCACCAGGCGCATGGCGCGCAGCATTTCGTCGGACAGCCGGCCATACCACTGGTACGGATCGGTGAACATGCCGAGCTCCTTGCCGATGGATTCCGAGTACAGCGCCCAGCCCTCCGAGTACGACACGTAGCCGTTGAAGCGCCGGAAGCGCGGCATCCCGGTGAGCTCCTGCTGGATGGAGATCTGGAAATGATGACCCGGCGCCGCTTCGTGCAACGACAACGTCTCCAGGCCGAATCGCGGCTGCGCGCGCAGGTTGTGGGTGTTGATGTAGAAGATGCCGGGACGCTTTCCGTCGGCGGACGGCGCCTGGTAAGAACCGCCGGCCGCCGAGGCGGCGCGGAATTCCTCCACCGGGCGAATCTCGTAGTCGGCCCTGGGAAATACCGAAAACAGCCTGGGCAGCAGCGCGTCGACGCGGCGCTTCACGTCGCGATACGCGTCCAGCAGTTCCTGCTCGCTGCCGAAATAGAACTGCGGATCGTCCTGCAGGAATTTGAAAAAGGCGGCGAGGTCGCCCTGGAATCCAACCTGCGCCTTGACCGCGGTCATCTCCGCGCGGATGCGCGCCACCTCCGCCAGACCGAGCTCGTGGATCTCGTCGGGCGACCGGTCCATGGTGGTCGCGCCGCGGATGCGCCAGCGATACCACGCCGTCCCATCCGGCAGATCCTTCCAGCCCACACTGGTGCGTGACGCGGGTAGATAGTCGCGTTCGAGGAAATCCGCGAGCCGGGTGTATGCCGGCAGCACCTCCTGGGCGATCGCGGCGCGGTACGCGGCGGTGAGCCGTTCGCGGTCCGCCGCGGAAAATCCCTCCGGCAGACCCTTGATCGGTCCCCAGAAGATGCTGGCCTCGGGAGTTGCGGTGACGATGTCACGCAGCTGCGGAATCATCTTGGCGACGGCCGGCCTCGGCAACGTGATGCCACGGGACATGCCCGTGCGCAGCATCGCGATCGCGCCGTCAGCCCAGCGCGGGAATTCGCGCACGCGCTTGAGGAAGCGGTCGTATTCGACCGGCGCGGTGAACGGCTGCGGACCGTCACCCGAGCCGTACAGCGCCAGATCCAGGGGCAGGCCGCCCATCTGCGTGAACGGCATGTACTCCTCGTGAAATGGTTGCCCCGCGAGCACGTGCTCGCGTTCGCTGACGAAGATCTCCCAGGTGATGCGCGACTCCGCGGACAGGTGTGCGGTGTCGATGCGCCGCGCGCGATCGAGAAAGGCGCGCTCTATGCCGAGCGCCCGTTCCCGGAAGCCCGGGCTGGTCGAATCGCCGAGCCGGTCGTCGAAACGCGAGTCGCCGATCGCGGTGGCGTCCATGGGATAGAGCTCGAGCTGGCGGTCGAACCATTCCTCGACGAGTGTGTTGAGCATGGCGTCCGGTGACATCTTCTTTGAACTGACGGGTGGTTTGGTGACGCAGGCGGCGAGCAGTGCCCCGGCACCGAGCGCCGGCAGCAGGATGCGCAGGATTTTCATCCGGCGATGGTAGGTGGTATCAAGGAGCCATGAAAAGCGCCCTCTTCCGGACATTGCTGCTGAGTCCGCTCGCCATCGGCGTCGCATTCGCCCGGGAGACGCCGAAGGTGAGCATGACGCTGCCGGACAAGCCCAGAGAGGTGCTGACGATGTACGCGGACGAGCCGGTCATGCACCGGGCCATCCGCCGGGCGCGTGACGAGCTCGCGGATTTCCTCGAGCTCGCCGCATCGCCGAAACGGCATCTGGAAAATTTCGCCGTGCGCGTCGCGCTGCTCGAGCACAACGAAATCGAGTACATCTGGGTCGGTGGCTTCAAGGAGGACGACAACTCGCGATTCGCCGGCGTGGTCGCCGGCGACATCCACATGCAGTCGCGCTTCAAGCGCGGCGATCCGTTCACCTTCGTGCGCGGCGACATCGTCGACTGGACGTACACAGACACGCGCACCGGGCGCGTCTACGGCGCCTATACCGACTGCGCGCTGCTGACCCTCGCGCCAGCCGACGTCGCCGCCCGGATCCGCAAGGAACGCAAACTCGACTGCAACCTGTGAAGCCGGCATCCTAACGCGGCCATTTCCCGACTTTCAGCGTTACTGGAGTCACTCATGCTGGTTGGATCGCAGGTTCGTCGTGTCGCCGTCGTCGGCGGCATGCGCATTCCCTTCGCACGCGGGCATGGCGCCTACTCGAAGGTCGGCAACCAGGACATGTTCACCGCGGTACTGCAGGCGCTGGTGGCCAGGTACCGCATCGCCGGCGAGCGCCTCGGCGACGTCACCGGCGGCGCGGTGCTCAAACACTCCAAGGACTTCAACCTGGTGCGCGAGTGCGTGTTGTCGTCCGGGCTCGATCCGGCGACGCCTGGCATCGACATGCAGCGCGCCTGCGGCACCGGTCTCGACGCGGCGATCAACATCGCGATGAAGATCGCGCTCGGCCAGATGGACGCCGGCATCGCCGGCGGCTTCGACACCGTCAGTGACCCGCCCATCGTCTATCCACGTTCCTATCAACAGTTGCTGTTACGCGCCTACCGGGGCAAGTCGTTCGGCCAGCGTGTCGCGCCGTTCTTCGGGTTGCGGCCCAGCATGTTCAAACCGGTGATGCCCGGCGTTCTCGAGCCGCGCACCGGGTTGTCAATGGGCGAACACTGCGAGC
>Ga0207675_100004526_pt1 | contig 13418 bp, 13 predicted proteins | sample KBSSwiS42_FD_184305 | JGI IMG/M metagenome (GOLD analysis project Ga0207675, IMG submission 184305) | Switchgrass rhizosphere microbial communities from Kellogg Biological Station, Michigan, USA - KBS Switchgrass S4-2 (SPAdes) (version 2) | ecosystem: Host-associated > Plants > Roots >... | reverse complement strand
GTGAGCAGCTTGATGACCGAGCCAAGCGAACGCTCCGCGCTTAAAATCGAACGGCGGTCCGTCCGGTTGGGGTCCTGGAGCCGCCCGCTATAATCGCGCGCGATCAACTCCGCGACCTGGTCGAAATCCTTTTTGAAATCAGCGACAAACACCGCCCCGACGAGAATCGCGTCCGTAATGGGCTTGGAGATTTCCGATTTCCCGCCGCCGGAAACAGTGCAGGTCTTGTGACAAAGCTCGCCTTCCGCGAGCACGCCCACGAGCCGCCACGCGCGGTTCGGGCCGCGGCATATGGCGGCCCTCCAGTTCGTCACCCAGGAGGCGTACGAGATGCGCGGCGTGGCGCGCTGCTTCTGGTGTGTCGACATCGATCCAGCAGGCGCTGCCGATGTCGCTGCCGAAGAATTCGCCGCGCTGGCTCAAGGTGCGCACACCGTCGCTGAGCGAGCAGTCGCCCTTTTTGCGATACACCTCGTCGAGCGCTTCGAGCAGGCTCGGACCGATGCGAAACACACCCGAGTCGAGCGCGTTGTAGCCGTCCAGGGTCTTGGAGATCTCCACGATGCGCCCAGCCTCTACGCGCACCTTGGTGGCGTCGTCCAGGTCGAAACAACGATCGATGTCGTAGTCCACGCCCAGCACGGACGAGCCCGGAGCAAACTCGGGCGACAGCACCGCACTCACGACACGCGGCGAGTACAGGTGGTCCGCCATCGACAGTACGCAGCCGGAGCCGACAAACTCGCGCGCCGCCAGCACGGAGACGCCGTTGCTCTTGGCGTACTGCTCGTTCAGCACATAGCTCACACGCAGGCCGAGCGAGCTCTCTTGCTCGAGCGCTGCGCGAATCTGGTCCGCCTGGTATCCGAGCACGACGGCAGCACGCTCGATGCCGCTCGTGGCCAGGCAGCGCAACACGCGCACCAACAGCGGCACGGACTCTACTTTGCGAAGCGGCTTGGGGAACGTGTCGTCCTCGCCGTCCCGGAGCCGGGAGCCGAAGCCGGCAGCAATCACTACTGCACACTTGATCGGGTGATCCATCATGGAAGAAGTCCTCTAAGCAGGTCCATTCAAGACGCAGACCAGGCCCTAACACCTTCTGCGTGACAGACCAATTATCTTTTCTATTCAATGGGTTAGCCGTGCGTCGCAGTGTCTTCAAAGCACCACAGTGTCGCAAATTCGAGACACCCCTCGGGTGTTCCGTAGGCGACCTCGCGCGCAACTGGTTTCACCGGCGATTTCCAGCGTTTGTGGCATTTTGATGGCGGGACGAGGCAGGGTCATGTGGGGATGGGTGTGTCTTTTGTTACGCACCCGAGCCCCTGATCGGGCAGCGTTTTTTTTCTCATCCGCGAGCGGAAGGGGGCTCGTTCGCGAGCAAAGTCCTCGTTGCCGTGTGCGGGCCCCGAGATTGCAAGGGCGTCGAGGAGCTGATAGCCACACGCCCATATGAAAGCTCCCCAACACCTGACTCCTCCGAATGGAAAGCTCGCCGTGTTCCTTCCGGGTTTGGGAGCTGTCGCCACGACGTTCGTCGCTGGCTGCATGCTCGCACGCGCCGGAAAGGGCACTCCGATCGGTTCGCTCACGCAGATGGGCACGATCCGTCTCGGCAAGCGCACCGACAATCGGGTGCCGAAGATCTCCGAATTCGTGCCGCTCGCACAGCTCTCGGATCTCGAGTTTGCCGGCTGGGACATCTTCCCCGACAACGCCTACGAGTCCGCGGCGCATGCCAAGGTGCTCGATCCGCACCACCTGGAGCAGGTGAAGACGGAGCTATCGGGGGTCAAGCCCATGCCCGCGGTGTTCTATCCCGAGTACGTCAAGCGCCTGCACGGCACGCACACCAAGCAGCGAGCGAGCAAGGCAGACATGGTGGAAGCCATACGCGAGGACATTCGCCAAACGTTGAAGTCGACGGGCGCGACCCGGGGTGTCGCGGTGTGGTGCGGCTCCACCGAGGTCTATATCGAGCCGACTGCCGTGCATCAGAGCATCCAGAGCTTTGAACAAGGCCTGCTGCGCTCCGATCCGCACATCAGCAGCAGCCAGATCTACGCCTGGGCTTGCCTGAAAGAGGGCGTGCCGTACGCCAACGGAGCTCCCAACCTGGAAGTGGACTTTCCCGCCGCGCATGCGCTGGCGCGCGAGACGCAGACGCCCATCGCGGGCAAGGACTTCAAGACCGGCCAGACGCTGATGAAGACCATCTTGGCGCCGGGCCTCAAAGCGCGCCTGCTCGGGCTGCGCGGCTGGTTCTCGACCAACATCCTCGGCAATCGCGACGGTGAGGTGCTCGACGATCCGGACAGCTTCAAGACCAAGGAAGTCAGCAAGCTGGGCGTGCTGGAGCACATCCTGCAGCCGAAGCTCTATCCGGAGCTGTACGGCAACATCTACCACAAGGTGCGGATCGAATATTATCCGCCGCGCGGTGACGCCAAGGAGGGCTGGGACAACCTGGATATCCAGGGTTGGCTCGGTTACGACATGCAGATCAAGGTCAACTTCCTGTGCCGGGATTCGATCTTGGCGGCCCCGATCGTGCTCGATCTGGTCATGTTCATGGACCTGGCGAAGCGCGCGGGGTTCTCAGGAGTCCAGGAGTGGCTGAGCTTCTACTTCAAGAGCCCGATGACGGCGCAGGGCCTGTACCCGGAGCACGACCTGTTCATTCAGAGCATGAAGCTGAAGAACACGCTGCGCTGGATGCAGGGCGAGGATCTGATCACCCACCTCGGCAACGAATACTACGACTGAACCTGCTATCGATCACGGTAGCCCGCTGTTTCGGCGTGCGATCCAGTGCACGCCCAGCAGCAGCGCGGACGTCAGCGTCCAGACCCACGGAGGCAGCATGGGTGCCACCTGTCGCTCCGCGGAGACCCGGGTGGCTTCGGGCAAGGGCAGGCGAGAGATGCCCGGCACATCCACGGAAATGCCGCCCGTGACCCGCGAAATCGCCTCCAGGCGCGCGCGGTCGGGGCGGCTGTCCGCGAAGGCGCTGCCACCACGTTCACACGCGAAATCGTGCCGGCTGGGCGGCGCCTCGCCGATACGGACCTTGGCCGTATAGCCCCCCGCCACGAGCCCCGAGATGTGAATCTCGGTGGGCTCGGCGGAGTCACCGGGCAGCTGGCGCACGATGGGCTCCTTCGCGTCCGGCGTCAGGGGGATCAAGGTCAGGTTGACTTGACCCTGCATGCCGGGCAGACGCGTCACTCGCAGGACGGTGTCGGCTTCTCCCTCCAGACACTCGCCGACCACTTCGACGCGCGCCGCTTCGTAGCGCGGATCGCGCATCAGCCAACCGAGCAGCCCGTCCCAGAGCGCCCCGTAGGCTCGCCCCGCGACGCTGGCCGCCATCGGACTGAAAGCGAGCCGATGCGTGGAGTCTACGCTGAGCGCGATCGTGCGCCCGTCGCCGGCCTCGCCCAGCGCGAGCACCGGCATGCTTTGCCCCGAGACCGAAATCTCCGGGTGCTCCCAGAGCACGATGGATCCGGGGCGAGCTTGGCCGAGGAAGTTGCTGCCGGCCATCTCCGGCAGCGAGAGCCCGAGCAGATCTCGAATCGGTCGCGTGACTGCGGCAGCCAAACCTGCTTGCGTGTAGCGCGGGACGAACGCCTTCGAGTCCGACGGCTTGTCGCGGCGCGGCTGTTCCACGGGCAGGATCGAGTCGAGTGGCGTCCCCGCGTAGTTTCCCCCTGCGAACGAGGACGGCCCACCCACCATGATCAATCCACCGCCGAGCTCGACATAGCCTGCCAGGCGCGCGAGGTACTTCGTCAAGCGGTAACGGATGGCGTCGATATCCTGCAAGATGATCGCGTCGAAGCTGCGCAGATGCTCGGTGAATAGCTCATCTACGGGAAAGTGGATGAGCGCCAGCTCGAACTGCGACGCACCCGGATCGTCTCCCTCGCTGTCGCGCAGGATGAAGAAGGCCACCACGTCCACTGATTCGTCGCTCTTCAACCAACGGCGCAGAGCGCGCACGTCGTAGGTCGGGCGCCCCGCTAGATGCAGCAGTCGAATTCGATCTCGGGCCACGACGAAGGTCAAATAGCGCGTGTCGTTTTCCGGGATGAGGTCGCCCCCAGGAGGCTCGATCGAGACCTCGAGCACCCGTCCCCCGGCGCGATCCAGGGTGATCTCGAGCTCGACGGTACCGACGCCGTCGCGAATCTCCGCCACGCCGGTCGCGAGCTCCGCGGCTGCCACGCCGTCGCGCAGCTCGCGAACCCGGACGGGAATACGCCCGCACGCCAGGTCACCCTCGCAGCCGACCTCGACCGTCACGGCCAGAGCCTGGTGAGCGACTGCCACCCCGGCGGCGCGCACGGAGCGAATGCTGGCATCATTCGGCGGAGCATCCATGACGGCCACCGAGTGCACCGGCACGCCCAGGCCAGCCACGGCCTCGCGCAGCCGGGCTTCGTTCAGATCCTCGAGCGGCCTCGCCATTCTGCCGTCGCCGACCACGATCACCGCCCGTGGACGCTCGCCGGGGGTCGCCCCTAGCTCACGCAGCGCCTGGGCGAGATCACTGCGCGCGCCGTGCGTCGGTATCTCGATCGGTTGCTTGCCCAGTGAGATCGGCTCGAGCGGGCCCTCGCTGAAGCCGAACACGTTGAGCCGCGCACTCTCGAAGTGCTGGGCGATCGATTGCACGGCCTCCGCCGCTCTCTGGATGCGGCTCGCGTCCGCTGCCGCCGGCAGCCGCATCCGGCGCGACTGATCGACCAGCACCACCACGCGTGGGCCCACCAGATTGCCCCGTGAGCTCACGAATACGGGCCGCACCACGGCGAGGGCGACCGCGACCGCGGCCAAGATGCCCGTCGAGAAGATCACCCAGCTGCGTTGCCGGTGCGTCCGAAGCTCGTACACGAGCAGCGCCAGCGCGCCGAGCAACAGGCAGGCCGCCAGGATCACGACCCAGCGATCGACATCTTCGGTGATGGCCCAGCTAGTGCTCATGCCCAAACATCTCGAGCGAGATGGCTCCTGGTACTCATCGGCGCTGGCGTCCACGGCGCCGCATCAACTCTTCGGCGTGGACCTGATCATCCTTGTAGTCGAGGCAGAGCACGTACATCGCGAGATTGATCGCGAGCCGGATCGCCTGCTCGCGCTGCTCCTGACCACCGGGCTGCACGGGCAGCGTGAAACCGCCGCCCTTCTCCTGCGCGAGAGCGCCCAGCAGGTCGTGCGAGGAGAGCAGCACGCACGCCATCTTGCCGCTGTGGATCGCCTCCAGATAGGGCGGACCTTCGACGCGCCCCACCGGGCGATCGAGCAAATAGTACGACTTGTAAAGCACGTGCTGATCCGGCAGCCTCACGACAGGGCTCTCCGGCAAGACTCGCGTGAGCTCGGAGCGCACGCTCCTGCCGAAGGCGCCAAGCTCCGGATTGGAGTCATCGACGAACAGCACGCCGCCCAGGTTGAGGTAGACGCGCAAGCCGCGCACCTCCGGCTCGGAGAGTGGTGGAACTGTCTCGCCGCCGAACCAGACCGTGAAGGGTTCTTCGAGCAGCTGCGAGGAGTCCGCCGATACGGAACCCACAGTGAGCCTGGCCGGGGCGCTCGTGCGCCGGATCAACTCCCAGGACCAGCTCGTCGGACCACTGCTGCGCGGCCCTTCGGGTAAGCCCTTTCCCGAGGACAACACGCGCGGATGGAATGCGCCATCCTGACCGAACGCGAAGGCCGCACGGGCCGCCGTGAACGCGGCGAGCGCGGCCAACGCCTCGCGCCGATTCAATCGAAGTCGCGGATGCGCCACGCTCCGTCCTCACGCTCCAGCTTGACGGTGTGCCCTCCGGGCAGACGCGCGGTCGCTTTACGGCCGTCCACCTCGATTTCAACGGTGGCCGGGTCGCCCAGTGCGTCGACCACGCTCGCGAGTTGCGCGTCCAGCGATCGACCGGCGTCTGCCGTGAGCACCCTCAGCAAACCAGCAAAACTGCGCCGCGCCAGCACCTCGCGCAACTCTTGCAGCGCATCCTCCGGAGTGGTCGCGTGCGCGGGCAGCGCCGCAGCGGCCGCCACACGAAACTTGCCGTCCTCCAGCAGCACAGAGGCTGAGCGCTCTCCCGAGTAGGCGACGCGGGCCACGGTCTCCACGTGCGCGCTCGCGCTGGTCGCAGAAGTGGCGGAGGCGATCAGCTCCTTGCGATCGCGCTCGAGCAGCTGCCGGACACCCTCGCGTCCGAGCGACTGGCGCGCCGAATCGCTCAACAGTCCGTACACGGCATCGGCATCCCCGCGCACGAGCGCCTCGCTCCAACGCTGCGCTGTGAGCTTGGGATCGGGTATTTGTGGCGCAACGCAGGCCAGGAACGTCAGCGCCGGCAGAGCAGAAAGCGAAAGTGCCGGCAGCGCGGACACAATCCCGGCAGCGCGGTTCGCCATCGCAGATGGCTAGCTAAACCCGGGCGCCTTGGCTACCCTTTCCGCAGCCATGAACGCAAATGGCGGCCACGAGCGCCAGCGGCGGGTTCGCCTAGCCACGGGGCCGCTCTCGGTCGGCGCGCTCGGCACCGTCACCGGCGTCTCGCTCAGCTTGCTCGGTGCCGGCGACTTCGCAGCGGGAATCACCCTGGCGGGAGCCGCTTTGTTGCTCTACGGATTGCATCGCCTTGGCAGGCTCGGGGCCGATCCGCCTTCAGAGCTCTGAGCGCAAAACTCCAATCGCGACTCGCGGCGCCAGATCCGGCGCGGCTTGGACGCCAAGCGCGAACGTGCGCCCCGTGATCTCGAGCAGTGTAGAGAAACTCCCCTGCGGGTTGAGGTGTGCGAGCGGATCCCTTTCGCTGATGCCGCGCGCGTTCACCTCCGGAGACTCCGGAGCGCCGTAGACATCGGAGCCCACCAGCACGAAGACATACAAGAGAGGCACATTCTGCCTCGTCCCTCGCAGCTCGCGCTCCACCTGTCCTCGCAGCGAAAACTCCAGGCGATAGGCATAGCTCGACCAGGCCCAGCCTGTCACATACAGCGCCCGCACGGCGTCGCCGACCCGCACGCCCTTGGCAGCGACCCATTCGGCATCGGGCTTGCCCTTCACGCCATGCGCCTCGGGCATCGACCCCAGCGCCTCCACGTAGTCCCCTCCCGCGGCGCGCGCGAGCTCGGGAAACGCCGGAAAAAGCGCCCTGCCTGCCATCCGGTCTTGCTCGCGATCGTTGCGCACCACGTTCCCGTCGAGGCTGGCCAGAGCGAAGAACGTCGACTTGGCCACGCGCAGGTCCTGCACTTTGTCGTGCGCACGCGAGAGCAAGCGGCGCGCGGCCTCGGGATCTCCGAGCGGATTGGCTTCATCGCTCCAGACTTTGGCGAGCTCCTCCACGCCTCGCGGCAGGCCCTGACGGATCTCGCTCGCGTCTTGCTTTGCGGTTTCCACCAGGCGCTGCGCGTGCGCGACTGCCTTGTTCACGCTCTCCTGGTTGGTGCCTTCGCAACCGAGCACCAACCCGAGGAAGCCCACGCCGACCGCTGCGCAGCAGGTGAGCAATAGCCGGTGCCTCAAACGGGCGAGCTGGCGACGCTGCCGGACCAGGTGCCCGAGAAGCACCGGGTAGTGGCGAAGCACTGGGTAGCGGCGAAGCACTGGGTAGCGGCGAGGCATCTTGGAACGGAGCACCGTTGCACTTTATCAGCCGAGAGCCGCGGCAGCGGCCTGGACCTTTTCCACGTGGCCGTTGACCTTGACCCCTCTCCAGACGTTGCGGATGACTCCATCGGCGTCGATCAGAAAAGTGCTGCGCACCACGCCCATGTACTCGCGACCATAGTTCTTCTTCAGCGCCCAGGCTGCATAGGCCGTCGAGAGTTGCTTGTCCGCATCGGAAAGCAGCGTGAAGGGCAGCTCGTACTTGGCTCGAAACCGTTCATGACTCGCGGAGCTGTCCGGACTCACGCCGATGACGCGCACGCCGAGTTTCTCGAACTCCGGCAGCGCATCGCGAAACCCACACGCCTCGGTGGTGCAACCCGGAGTATCGTCCTTCGGATAAAAGTAGATCACATACGGCTGCCCGGCGAGGTCTCGCGAAGACACTCGAACGCCCGTCTCGTCGGGCAGATCAAAGCTCGGAGCGGCGTCTCCGGCGTTCACGCCGCCGACGGCCTCGGGGGCGGGCGCCTGCCCGGCTGCGCTGTTCCGCGTGCCCGTGGGGCGCGCCCGTTTGACGGCCACGACCACCTGCTTGCGCGCGGGCTTGGCGCTTTTCGCTGCGGGCTTGGCGCTCTTGGCGCTTTTCGCTGCGGGCTTGGCGCTCTTGGCTGAGCGCGTGCCCTGCGCCAGCGCTGCTCTCTTCGACGCTCCTGCCGACTTCAGACGGGTGGTTGCGCTACCTACCCGCTTTGCCTTTTTCTTTGCCGCCATGGCAGCGATCCTTATTCCGTATCTAGACTGCTGACAACCGCGCCGCGCCGCGCCGCGTGCGCTCAACCTCGCACCTCGGTAATGGGCGGCTCGAGAATCCGGCTAGAGCGATTGTGATTCACCCGGACCAACGAGATGGCTAAGGTGGTCTCTCGACCATCGGAGTCATCGCAATGCTGGAACTGCCAGATCCCGGACTTTACCGGACCACCGAGCCCATGCCCGGGCACGAGCAAGAGTTCCCCGCGGAAGTTCTCGTGTACCTCGGGAAGCCCAACAACGGCGGAGTGAAGTTTGTCACTCGGCCGGGGCGCAACCAGAACAACCGCTGGTATTGGGGCGAGCCCACCACACCCCTGCGTTCTCCCAGCTGGGCGAACACCCTCTTGGCGCTACGGTCCGAGGGCTTTTACACGCTGCCCGAGCGCATCGAGCTCGAAGGCGGCGGATTCTGGCTGAAGAACGCCATCGTTCAGCTCGGCTACAACGAGCGCGGGCGCGGCATCATCTTCGTCGGGCAGCGGAAAGAGGATGCGGATCAGAACGTCCTCGTTTTTGGCGATCGCGGTCTGCTCATCAGTGATGAGATGCTGAATCGCCTGGAATGGGCCCCGATTCTCCCGCTCACGGCAAAGTGACTCCGTAGGTTTCTCGCTGCTGGCTCGGCGCCGGTTTCTCGCTGCTGGCTCGGCGCCGGTTTCTCGCTGCTGGCTCGGCGGCGGCAGACCGGCACCCGGTCCGGTGTGCCGTGCGAGTCTTGGCCCCGTGGTGGGAGCCGGACCTCGAGGCGCACTACTTTGGTCTCGATTCGTTGAAATCGAGGCACTACAGTCAGCGAGCATGGTGCGAGGCGAAGTGGCGGAATTGGCAGACGCAGCGGATTCAAAATCCGCCGCCCGCAAGGGCGTACCGGTTCAAGTCCGGTCTTCGCTACCGAGTTACGGCGAGCCCTGAAGCGGGGAGGGCGCCGTGTGGGGCGGGGCGCGCTCGCCGCCCTGGCCCGCCGTCTGGGCCAGCTGTAGGACGGGACACCTGTAAGGCAGGAATGCCGCGGTTGTGCCGTCGGCGCCGAGCGGCCCTTAATCAACGGGGAACGGCGCACGTAACCGATAGGCAAGATGAGCGCCGCTCGAGGTCCGAACCGTGGTAGCGCGCGCCGCTCGCCGTATACCTGGGCCGAACGCGCCGCGCCCGCTGCGTCTTCATTAACGGAGGCGGCGAGAGATCCCACGACTACGCGGCGGGGGAGACCGGCAAACTTTCCCCAGCTGGTGGCGACTAGTAGTAATCTCGGCACTGCAGCGTTCAGAGAAGGCCGACCTCGACGCATGGACTACGACTTCTACTGCCACGACCGCTGGTGCGCTTTCCGTTGCCCCGGCGCCGCACGCGCGTTGCTAGCTGACGGAGCCCATGGCTGAATATTCCTGCCTCGTGGTGGAAGACTCGCCCATGATGCGCCAACTCGTGGTGTTCGCACTGGGCCGCATCAGCAATCTCACCGTGACCGAAGCCGACGACGGCGTGGACGGCCTGCGAAAGCTGGCTGCCGGCAAGTTCGACATCATTCTGACCGACATCAACATGCCCATCATGGATGGGCTCAAGTTGATCCAGCGAGTGAGAATGGATGCAACCCACAAGGATACACCGATCGTGGTCATCACCACCGAGGGTGGCCGTGAGGACCGCGAACGAGCACTGCGGCTGGGGGCAAATGCCTACATCACCAAACCGATTCAAGCACCTCGCGTGATGGCCACGGTGAAAGAGCTGCTGCGCATCACTTGACGCCCCGCCGTTCAACGCCTTCACTCCCGATCTCGCTGCGCGCGCAGACCCCGCCCCGGGCGAAGTGATAGAGTGGAGAGGCCGTGAATGCGCTCTAGTCAGCCACCATTTTCGAAGCGGCCGTCGACTCTCGCCGAGCTGCTCGCGAGCAGTTCGATGCTGGGTGCGCGCACCGCGCACATCAGTCTCGCGGACTGGCAACGCGCGGTAGGGCCGCGTCTCGCGCAGAAGACGCTTCCGGAACGGCTTTCGGATGGGGTGCTGACGGTGCGCGTGCCGTCGTCGACCTGGGCTCAAGAACTGTCGTTCCTCACCGACGTCGTGGTCGAGCGCCTACGAGCAGCCGGCCACGCGGTGCAGCGCCTGCGGTTTCAGGTTCATGCCTCGGCTCAGCCCGCCGAGCGGCCCTTGACGACCGTGCGCCGCGCGGAAATCCCGGCGCAGCTGCGCGAATCGATCGAGCGAGTGGACGATCCGGACCTGCGCCGCGCCATCGCCGAAGCAGCTGCGTACAGCCTGGCGCGGCAGTCCGACTAAAACCAGCTAGCCCTGCCGCATCAGGGAATCTCGAAGCTCTTGCTCACGGTGACCACGGGAGCGCCCGTGAACTCCGGCACCTTCGCGCGCCGGAACAACATCCGAACGCAGCTACCGGTGGTCGTGTTCTCGAACTTGCCGGTCAGAATGTTGACGCTCGAGACCTTGCCGGACGGCTCGTAGTGAACCTCGACGCGGCCCGTGCCACTCGGGCCCCCTGCCGGACGACAGTTCTTGGCCTGGGTCGCCGCCTCTGCCAGCGCCGCCTTGGCCGCTTCACGGTTGAAGGTGTTGGACGACTTGCCCGTGCTCCTGGGTGCCTCGACTGCGTCCGCGTCATCCGAAGCCCCCGCCGTCGCGGGAGCAGCAGGTTCAGCGGACGGAGCTTCTTCTTCCGCAGCGGCGCTCGCTCGCGAGAGCGCCGCCGCTCGGGCGGGCACTTCCGCTGCGGGTGCTTCGGACGATTCCGAGTCGTCTTGGGCGCGATCTGCCGAGCCGCTGCGCGAGCGCCGGCGATACTCGGACCGCGGCGAATAGCGAGCGGGCGCGGTACGCCCGCCGCTTGCGTTGGCCGCGGACGCTTCGTTGCTGGCCAGCTCGCTCTCGGAGGCCTTCAGCGTCGACGCAGCCGCGGCGCTGGGCTCCGCCGGTTTGGCTACAGCCATCGCCATGGGCTCACTCTTCTTCTCCGCGGGCGCGGGCTGCAGCGCGTTTACCGCGTGGGGCTGCTCATTGCTGCCCGAAGCCGCGGTCGCGCTGCCATCGCCTTTCGAGGAGAGTGCATACACGCTGATGAACACCGCCAGAATAGCGACCGCGCTGAGCGCCATCACCGCGCGCTTGCCGCGCAGCGGGCTGGTCGTGTCCTCCACCATGTCCGAGAAATCGATGGCCACCGGGCGAGCGGTGTTTCCCTGCGAGGACGCGACCGCAGGCGGCGGCGGGAGCGATGCAGAAGCGGGCCTGGACGGCGACGGCTGACTCGGCGGCGGCGGAAGCGGTGCGGCCGCGGCCGGAGGCAGGCCGGAGGAAATCGCAGACGGCAGGGCTCCCGGGGCCATGGGAGCCAACGCCGAGGGCGGGGGAGGAAGCGGCGCCACACTCGGCAGCGTCGACCACATGGGCGGCGCCGGCAGCGGCGCGGGAGCGCCCAAGCGCCCGGACGAGGGTGCTGAGGATAGGCCCGTCGAAGCCATCCCGCCGGCAGACGCTCCAGCCTGGGAGAGCGAATCGACGCGGGCGATCGGCAACCAATCATCCATGCCGCCACGCCAGACGAGAGTGCGGCTGCTCAGTTTTCCGGCCCTAAGTTCGGACAAGACCTGATCCGTCGACATCATGCGCCGGTCCAAAGCGGTGACCTGGACCATCCACTCCTGATCGCCGAGCGGTGCATCCATCAACTGCGTGACGGCATCGTCGTCCTCGGAGTAGGGGCGAACGAGCTGGGCCTCCTGGCCCTCCAGCTCGGTGAGAAGCTCTTCGAGTTCCTCGATGTCGTTGTTGCTCTGTGTCATGTGGACTGCCTCAGCTCTGTCTGATCCGTGTGACCCGACCTCCCCGAAGATCGCACATCCCTCGAGCAGGTTCTCCTGACCCGACGGCGAAGGAGCGTCCCTTTCGCGAGGAACGCGTGATCCTGCGTCGGACTCGGTCACTACGAGATTCTGTGTCGGTTACATTGTGTCTCGCCTGACCGAGTTTTGCTCAGATTTTTCTGCCAGCGCGTGCTTTCCCAGCCTGTCTGCACAGCCCTCAGAGAAAACTTGATTCCGCTTGTAAAGTCGTCCCGCTACGGCTCGGCGCCGATCTCGGCCGAGCGCTGACGTCGGGGCGCGCCGCGCGTTTCTGCTCTATCACAAAGACACGGGAAACTGCGCTGCAACAAGCGCATTTCGCTCGACCGACGGACACGTCACGGCGCTGTTGCACCGCGCTTTCTTCTCGTGTCCTGTTCCGGATGGCACGCGCGGCCGACCTGTGGACACCAGCAGGAACGAAACGGTTGTCACTTCCTGGTTGCCGTGCCGAAGCAATTTTCTAGGGCTGCCCGGCGTCTGGCGAGAGGCTGCCGGGCAGACCAGCTCAACCGCCGACGCTCGGATTGCCGGGACGCCCTTTGGCTCGGTTCTTCGGGTTGACCACGATCTCCACGCGGCGATTGTTCGCCCGGCCCTCTGCGGTGTCATTCGATGCCACCGGCCGATCCTCGCCGAGCCCGGTCGCCTGAATGCTGTTGGTCGGGATGCCCTGGCTCACCAGGTAACCTCGGACCTCTTGCGCTCGCAGCAGGCTGAGCTCGTGATTTCTCGCCGAAGGACCGACCGAGTCGGTGTGCCCTTCCACCATGATCGTGCTGTCTCCCTGTTCCAGCAACGCCTGCGCCACCTCACGCAGCTTCTCCTTGGCGATGGGCAGCAAGGAGTGTTGGCCCGCGGCGAACAGCACCGCGCCCGAGAGCGTGATCACGATGCCGCGCGATTCCTCTTGAACGCGTGCGACTTCATCCAGGCTCTTGAGCGCTGCTGCGGCGCTGCGCTCGGCGACCAGACGCGCTTCATGCTCGGTGGCGACCGCGTGCTTTTGCTCCTCGAGCTCTCTCTTCATACGCGCGAGCTCGGACTGAGTGGCAGTCTGAAGCTTGCGGCGCAGTTCCGCCTCGTCTTGCTGGTACTTCGCCAGATTG
>Ga0207675_100004525_pt1 | contig 13422 bp, 9 predicted proteins | sample KBSSwiS42_FD_184305 | JGI IMG/M metagenome (GOLD analysis project Ga0207675, IMG submission 184305) | Switchgrass rhizosphere microbial communities from Kellogg Biological Station, Michigan, USA - KBS Switchgrass S4-2 (SPAdes) (version 2) | ecosystem: Host-associated > Plants > Roots >... | reverse complement strand
AGTATACATTATGAACCTGGATGTAGACTACGACATGATGGAAATGCTGGATATTAAAATGGCAGAAGGAAGAACGTTTTCACGGCAAATGGGTATGGATAGTTTATCCATAATATTAAATGCAACCGCGGTAGCAGCAATGGGTATAAAAAACCCTATTGGTAAAACGGTGACCATGTGGGGCGCTACTTATCATATTATTGGCATTGCAAAGGATTTTCATTTCGAATCATTATATGAAAAGGTAAAGCCCTGTCTTATCCGCTGCGTGCAGGGCAACTATAACATATTTGTGAAAATAAACAACGCTAAACAAAAGGAAACACTGGAAGCGATCAGCAAATTATACCGTGCCTATAATCCCATATTCCCGTTCAGCTTTACGTTCCTGGATGAAAGTTACCAGGCAATGTATGTCGCAGAGCAAAGAGTAGCGGCATTATCGCGGTTCTTTGCCGGGCTCACAATTATCATTTCGTGTTTAGGCTTATTTGGCTTAGCCGCTTTCACTGCTGAAAAAAGAAAGAAAGAGATCGGCATCCGTAAAGTGATCGGCGCTTCGGTCAGCAATGTGGTCATGTTATTATCAAAAGATTTTTTACGGCTGGTATTGCTGGCGGTTGTTATCGCATTCCCATTGGCATGGTGGGCACTCAATCAATGGCTGAATGGTTTTGCATACCGGGTGCATATGAATGCTGCAGTGTTTATCAATGCAGGACTTTCTATCATCGCTATTGCATTACTTACTATCAGTATTCAATCTGTGAAGGCGGCGATTGCAAACCCGGTGAAGGCGCTCCGTGCGGAGTGATCCCGGATATCCGGGAGTATGGTTCGGGATGAATGCAATGCGGAGTGAGTAAAAACCTCATCCCGATCCCGCATCAGCGGGAAAGGCTCTTCTCCTTTAGGAGAAGCCATCTTAGCACAACCCTTGCTTTTCGGGATACTTTATATACTTAAAGTTTTCGAAAGCGAAAAAACAGCGCCTTCAGTTGTCCCGAATGAAACGCGGCAGGCTTTCAATTTTTCATTACAATTCCGCACACAAAGTGTAACAAAACCGGTCAATCTATATCTCCGGAATTATTCCAGCATATTGATTATTAAGTATAAATCATTCCGGCACAGGTTTCGATAATAAACATTATCCCGCTTCAACCGGCAACTATTTCTTCTAAACAGGAAAAAATGCGCATATGCTGAAAAGTTATTTTAAAATGGCCTGGCGGAGCCTGGTAAAGAACAAGGTTTCTTCTATCATCAATATCAGCGGCCTTGCTGTAGGGCTCGCCACCGGCATTATCATGCTGCTGGTAATCGTGGATGAATTCAGTTACGATCATTTCAATACTAATCTGCGTGATATCCGTCTGCTAATGAAGAACCAGGATATGCATGGCGATATCAATACAAGTAAAGTAACCCCTGGTCTCCTGGCGGCTAGTGTTCGCAACGAAATACCCGATATAAAATATGCAGCCCGGAGCTGCGGTGGTGGAGATGCATTGGTAAGAAATGGAGATAAGGACATTTATCTCGAATCATTTTATGCTGAGCCTGATTTTTTTAATATAATGACCTTTCCTTCCGTTGCAGGAAATCCTGTAACCGCATTAGAGGATCCCGGTTCTGTGATACTTGTAGAAAGCGCCGCGAAAAAACTCTTTGGCAATGAAGACCCGGTAGGAAAAACGATTACACATAATGTAATCCATAATCTGAAAGTAGCCGCCGTGATTAAAGACGTTCCGCAAAACAGCAGTAATCGTTTTGATATGGTGCTTTCATTCCGCCTTTTTGAAACAGAAAACGAATGGCTGAAGAAGTGGGATGATAACCGTATACAAACATGGGTGCAAGTAAAGCCTCATACAAGTGAAACAGCACTTAATGCAAAACTCAGGAAGCTTTTTTTGCAGAAACAGGATGAAAAGAATATGGAATTGTTTGCATATCCATTGTCAAAATTGAACCTGTACAGCCGTTTTAGAAATGGCAAGCCCGCAGGCGGTCTTATTGACTTAATCCTTTTGCTTGCCTGCATTGCTTTATTCGTATTACTCATTGCATGTATCAACTTTATGAACCTGGCCACTGCCCGCAGTGAGCAGCGGGCCCGTGAAGTGGGTGTGCGTAAAGTAATGGGCGCATCCAGGAAGCTGATCATATTGCAGTTTATGGGTGAAGCCCTGCTGATGTCTTTATTAGCATTGATACTGGGCATTGTGCTGGCAAATATTTTCCTGCCGGGTTTTATGCAGTTATCCGGCAAACATTTTACACCTGAATACAGTAACTGGAAGCTTTGGGCTTTATTAGTATCACTTGGATTATTTACAGGAATTGTTGCAGGTAGTTACCCTGCGCTTTACCTCAGCCGCTTTCAACCGGTAAAGGTGCTGAAGAAATTAATGGTACGTGAAAAAGGAGGTAGCCTGCTGCGTAAAAGTTTAGTCACTTTCCAGTTCATGATTTCCATCTTTCTCATCATCGGAACGATAGTCATTTTTAAACAGATTAAATATGTACAGGACCGTCCTATCGGTTATAACCCGGACAATCTGATCGATATAAACGCCAAAGGTGATATGGGCAGCCGGGTGGATATGGTAAAAAATGAATTGCGTCGGCTAAATGGAGTGAAAGCGGTAACCGCTACTTCTGAAAACCTTGTTGATTTCGGTGGCTCATTCAATGGCCTGGAATGGCCTGGCAAGACACCGGACCAGGACTTTTATATCGTATCCACCAGTGTCCAATATGACTGGATAAAAACAGCAGGGCTGCAACTTGTTGATGGGCGCGACTTTAGTCCTGACTATGGTACCGACAGCTTATCCTGCCTGATCAATGAAACCGCGGCAAAAAGAATGGATCTGCAAAAACCGGTAGGCACCAAATTGGGCAATAACACGGTGATCGGTGTGGTAAAAGATTTTGTGTATAACAATCCCACCGGCCCGATAGCACCGATGATCATCTATCTTGGTAATGGCAATATGAATCATTTCCTGGTTCGCATTGCCAATAATGATAAATGGCGGCAATGCATAGCCGAAATTGAAAAGACAGTAAGGCGTATCAATCCAAACTTTCCTTTTGAGTTCCGCTTTACAAAAGACAACTACCAGCAGAACTTTCACAATATCCGCTCTATCGCCGCCATGGCAAATTCTTTTGGTGTGATGGCTATATTTATTTCCTGCCTGGGTCTGTTCGGTTTATCTGCATTTCTTGCAGAGCGCAGAAGAAAGGAGGTAAGCATACGAAAAGTATTGGGCGCCAGTGTAAGTAGTCTATGGTTTTCTTTATCAAAAGATTTTCTTAAGCCGGTGTTTGTCGCATTTATTTTATCAGCCCCATTAGCAGCATGGGTGATGCAGGAAGTATTGCAAACGATGGATTATCACACCGGCTTATCGTGGTGGATATTTGCGGCGGCAGGTGTGGGTGCGGTGATCATTGCAGTTGCTACAGTTAGTTTTCATGGAATAAAAGCGGCAAAAGCAAACCCGGCTGAAGCATTGCAAAGTGAATGATAAATAATATTCCTGGAAAGCTTAGGGACAGAGTAAGGGAATGAAGTGAACCTTTACTGAATCCTCTTCGTTTTTACGAAGAGGGTTTTTGTCCCTTGTGCATGTTTACAAAGATCATGAACTTTTTGTCTTATCCGTTCCTGGTATATTTCCTTATAGAATCAGAATACTTTTTGCGTCTTTGTATTCTTTTGCTTCTTTGCATGAAACAAAAAAAGAAGTTGACTGATATTGGATTTTTAGTTTTCTTTAGGGTAACAGCAAAAACGGGCTTTGCAATTCAGGGAACGATTGATAGAATATCAATCAACTTCAAAACAAATATAACCGCCCCGTCTATGCGCAGGTATAGTATATATCCCTTATAGTATATGTTTTTTTACGAACTACGGATATGATGATTTCAATCATGTGCTTTCTATATAGTGAACAACATGATTCGCATCATTAAATAAAAACCCGGTTGCAATCAGTCAACCGGGCGCCTTGCTTATGTAGTGCGTTTATTTATTCCACATAGATATCTGTACTGCGGGAGTTTCCATTTGCTTTATATTTGAAATGATCTTTTTTATGTTTGATATGTTTTCCCCGTAGCGATTCGTGAAGCTCGCCTGATTGTTTTTTCCCATCCACTATCAGTTCATTATTATCAAGATAAAAGGAAAAATTCTTTTCATCATCAACAACTCCGGCCTTGCCAAGCTCGGCAACTATCTCTGCCAGTTCATAATTGGAACCATGAAATTTCTCGTCCTGAACCGCGGCGAGTTTATTCTTTAATTCGATTTGGTGATTATTCAGCAAATCAAGTGTATGTTTCTGTTCTCTTAATTCCTGCAAGTCCTTATCGTGTTGGGACAACTTTTCTAAAATCACATCTGGTTTCTCTTTTTGAAGCTCTGCCAGCTTCAGGTTTATTTTTTGATCCAGTAATAGCTTGTTTTGCGTAAGAAAGTTATCCTCGTCGTTCAAAAGGTTTTTCTGAGAAAATTCCAGGTTATTATGATTTAAGAGATCGTCCTGCATTTTTTTTTGCAACTGCACCTGGTGTTCACTCAACAATTCCTTCTTTTCCAATAACTCGTTTATATTTCGTTTCTGAACTTCCTGATTTTTCTTTGCACTCTCTTTCACCTGGTCTACAACACCATTATAGCGATAGAAATTTTCTTCTTTAATCTTCTCACCATTCACCGTCATTTCAATTATCCTGCCATTCACCAACCGGTAGTGATAGGTTTTTCCATCCTTGGTTTTAGCGGTTACTTCTTCTTTTCGTATAGTGTCATCATCATTAATATTGGTGGAAATATTGGTGAATTCAATTGGCTTTTGATACGGCAATGTGTCGTTTATTTGTTTCTGTTCCGGCAGTTCATTACTTTTCTTTACCGATTCGATTACCTGTTTTTGCTGTTCCGGTTTAGCAACGAAGGGTTGAGTCGCATCGTCTTTCTTTTTTCCGGTCACTTTGCCGGCAGGCATAAAGCTGAGGGCGCCGAAGGCCATCAGTACAAGGATCAATGTTAACTTTTCCATGGCGTTTAATTTTTTGTTTTCCTGTGTGATCATTCTTTTCACACGGTATAAGAGGTTATTGTTCCTTCCCAAAGCCATTGCGTGTCCGTACCCCTTTTCAACAGGCTGCCGGAAACTAACCAGTGCTTCGAGATAAGATCGTTTATCAGCAGTATGTTTGATCACAATATCATCACAACAGGCTTCCCTTTCTTCCCGGATGCGGGCAGATATCCATGCAACAAAAGGGTTGAAAAAGAAAAAAGCTTCCGCAACACGTTGCAACAGGTTTATCGCAAAATCTTTCCGGCGGACATGGGCCAGCTCATGCAGCAATATCGTTTCCACCTGTTCCGCTGAAAGATTAGAAATCATTCCTATCGGTATAAGAATAACAGGTTTTAATGTACCAACAACTACCGGCACTTTTACAAGACCCGATTCCATTAATGAAACTGCTTTATTAATTCCAAGACATTTAGCCATCTCATTTAACCTGCGTTTCCATTCACCTGTTGGTTCAACAACCTGGTGATTACGTATGCGGTGCACATAATGCAGACCCGCCAACATTCTTAAAATGTGCACAAGGAAGAATAACATCCACAAGCCTGTGATCAACCCGGCGTATTTGTCAGCATAATAAATAACAGGCTGATAAAACTTTGCTTTCTCTATTGCGGGTAGCCAATGATTACCTGTTACATAGGACAAGGTATTTACCGATGGCGAAAAATGAACAATATTGTTGGTGTTTCGTGACCGGAGAACACCCGGTTGATTTAGAAAAGTAAGAGCTGAACAAATAATGAAACTGATAAAAACGAGTGATAAAAGATTATACCGGATAGCAGCTTTGGACCGTTTGGTAGACAAAATAATAAAACCTGCTAATGCAGCGGCAAGCAAACCCTGCCATAACGAATGCAGTAATGTACGGCAAATAGCCTGTATGATTACCGGTGATATATAGTCCGATAGAAATAACAGTTTCATGAGCTGGTTTATTTGCGTTTATCCATTTTATTTAAAAGCTCTCTTATTTCATCTATTTCTTTTTTAGAAGGCTTTTTGTCTCCAAGCAATTGCATCATCAGGCTGGAAGTGGATCCATTATATAGAGAGTCAACAAAACGGTTCAGTAACTGTCCTTTCACTTTTTCCTCCGGATGTGCCGGTGCATATACGTGCTTCATATTCGTTTCATCCCTCACCAGTATTCCTTTTTCCGTCATTATCTGCATCAGCTTCAATGTAGATGTATAGTTTACTTCCCGTTTCATATTGTTGAGTTCATCGTTTACAAAACGAACTGTGGAAGGCCCATGCTGCCAGAGCACCTGCAATATTTCCAATTCTGATTTTGTAGGTTCTATATTTTCTTTTTCTTTCTTCATAGAACTAAAGGTAGGAAATTTTTCGTACGAACAAAACTTTATGCTTGTTTTTTTATTTTATGTCGTTTTAATTGCAGGGTTATTCGGTTTTCTGATTGTTAAATAAAATCAAAATCGAATAGAACTGCGGAATACGCATATGCAAAATCCGTGGTGGCTGCATCTTTTCCAGAAACCATTGTTTATGCATAAACTGATTAAACCTGCCATCGTGGTAATAATTGCCACCGGCGCTCTCGCAGCAGTAAAATTCCCGCAATCAAAAAAAGACACTGCTTCACCTCCGCAAACGCCTTCTTCTCAAATAACAGGTTCACCGGAAAATGGGACCGGAAAAGCATCATCCCGGAAAATACAGGTCGCTATTTTGCTTGATGTAAGCAATAGCATGGACGGCCTTATTGCACAGGCCAAAGCACAGCTCTGGAATATGGTAAGTGTAATGGGAAGGGCACAATGTGAGAATGCGACACCTCAGATAGAAATAGCCCTGTATGAATATGGCCGGCCAACAAACCCAACAAGAGAAGGATATGTAAAGCAGATCAATTCATTCACAAATGATCTTGACCAGGTATCTAAAAATCTTTTCAGCCTGGTTACCAATGGTGGCGACGAATACTGCGGCCATGTAATGTACAGTTCACTGAATCAGTTGAAATGGGATAGTTCAGCAAACAGTTATAAGGTAATATTTATAGCAGGCAATGAAGATTTTTACCAGGGCGATATCAGTTATACCAAAGCTTGCGCAGAAGCAAAGGAAAAAGGTGTGATTGTAAATACTATTTATTGCGGCGACCGTATGCAGGGAATAAAAGAACACTGGAATATGGGCACTGAATGCGGAAACGGAAGTTTTACCAATATAAACCCCGATGCTAAGCTGGATGATATCGCAACACCTTACGACAGTACTTTATTCAGGCTGAACGAACAATTAAACGGCACCTATATTACGTACGGAAGCAGGGGAACAGAAAGCTATAGCAAACAGAAAGAAGTAGATAAATTGAATTACGGTATGAATAAATCAGTGGCCGCCAAACGGGTAGCAGTAAAAGGAAAGAAAAGTTTATACAAAAACGAAACCTGGGACCTGGTGGATGCAGATGCAACCGATAATACAATCGTAAACAAAATAGATCTGAAAACATTGCCGGACACGTTGCAAACAAAAAGCCGTGAAGAACTGAAGCAATTCATCACCGTCAAATCAAAAGAACGCAACGCTATACAACAGGAGATTGAAACGGTAAATGTGAAAAGAGAAACATGGATGATTGCTGAAAAAGCAAAGGCATCTTCTGCAACCGTAAATACTACCTTAGAAACAGAGATTGAAAAAATAATCAAGGCACAGGCAAAGCGATTCAATATGGTTATTCAATAAAGAAATACTGGTACTATTATTTCTTGGCCGGTTAGCTGTGGCATAGATTTATGCTATTTTCGCGGCAAATATTTTTCGATGGAACCCAATGAAAGCGGCACAGTGCAACAGGACCTCTTGGATGATGTGAGGCCAAAACTGGTACAGGCCAGTCATGGAAAACGGTTTGCGAATTACGTTATCGATTTAATCGTGTTCGATATCTTATTTGCGATTATCCTGGTGGTGGCGGCAAATATGTATGCTCCCCTGCAAGGTTGGATGGAAAGAACGGTAAATGCCGGCCGGGTTACTTTTACTGAACAATTGCTGATAATTGTAACCTATGGTACCTATATGTTTATTATAGAAGCATTATTTAAAGGAAAGTCAGTAGGAAAATTCGTTACAGGAACCCGTGCCGTCCGGCAGGATGGGACACCCATAACATTAACAAACGCGCAACTGCGTGGCCTTTGCCGTATGATACCTTTTCATCCCCTGAGCGCATTAGGTATGCCTTGTTATCCCTGGCACGATCGCTGGACAAAGACTTTTGTTATTGATGAAAAAGCATCTGACTACAAATTGTCCTGACAAAAGAATTTTATTATTGACGGTTTGACGCTGATAACTATAGGGTGAATTAAAAATAAAAGGGGCATTTTGAAATGCTCCTTTTGTTTATATATAGATCAGCAGTTGGTAAATTTTACCGGTTTCTTGACGCCGGGCAACCTACTCTTCTGTCCTGCCGGTATGCAGGCAGTCCCGATGCTTGTTTGTATTTATCAAACCAAAAACGAAAAGTAAAAGTAATCGCTGCATAAAAGTATCCGTCTTTACTGCCCGGATTTCCCCTTGTAGCTCCCGCTGCCGGGTATGAACCGGCGCCCACTTCATCTCCACGATAAGCTAAGTCAACCGCCTTTTGTCCTTTGGCCGCAAACAAGGTAGCCTGATCTGCGTATGCATTACTTACATCATCCAGATAATCTGTAAATAATTTACGGTATCCTATTTCAAAGCCTACTTTCATGTCTTCATTCAGAGAACGTTCTGCTCCCAATCCGAATGGAATACTGAACTGGGTAAGACTATATTTTTTTACGCCGGGTACCACACCTTGTCCTTCTGTACTTAAGTTATGCAGAAATGTTTTACCTCCCTCCGCATCTTTCGTATAAGGATTAAAATGAAAAACACCTATCCCTGCATACACGAAAGGCGTCCACCAGCTGTAATTGAGATTTAAGAAATTGTATTGAGCCCCCAGTTCAAGTTCCATCAGTTTGGTTTTGAAATTGAGGTTGCGGCTTAGCATAAACTCATTTCCTTTTATTTTATCATCTCCGCGTAATGAAGCCAGTGAAAAATAAGCACGGCCGGTTATGTGTTCTGAAAAATCATATTTAGCACCTATGGATCCGATAAATGAGGATTGGGAAAAGTTAAATGATTTACGTTTAAGATCGCCGTTATAAGACGCTATTCCTGCCCGCACCGAGAAATGGAAATTTTGTGCTGAAGCAAGAAAGGGCAATACCGCAAAAAAGAGTACCAGTTTCTTCATAGGTAATTGAATTAGAAGCTTGTCGGTTTTAGAAACGCTTTCCCCGGGAATTTATTTCTTAAGCAATAAGACTTTGATGCTGTTAAAGAAATAATAATCCTGTTGAGGATTTTCCTCAATGGCATCACAGCCAATGCATTGGCAGAATATTTGAACATTAAACCATAGATAGGTTTTGATTTCTAATATAAAAATGAGCGATATGAAAGGACTTATATTCATGGTAATTGTTACGCTGGTTGTTTTAGCGTCTTTTGCCAGGCCGGAAAAAGAGACCAGTTCTCCAACGGAATCAACAATAAAAAAAGAGGTAAATACGGCAAATAATACAGTAGCTCCGGATAGCAGTACGATAAATTATAGAAAGGGATAATAGCCATACCATTTTACTTTCAGACCTGCATGCATTAAGTGCCTGCAGGTTTTTTATTTTACAGGTAAAATTTTACTCACAATATTGAAAAATGTTCATGCAGGATAAACGATAGAGGGGTTAACTTGCAGCCATGCAGGATTATTTAAGTGAGCTGAATGAGCGGCAGAAAGAAGCCGTTTTGCACACCGAAGGACCGTTAATGATTGTGGCCGGGGCGGGTAGCGGAAAAACCAAAGTACTTACTACACGTATTGCACACCTGATGTCGAAAGGGGTGGATGCGTTCAATATACTCGCTCTCACCTTTACCAACAAAGCGGCAAAGGAGATGAAAGAACGTGTGGAAAGGATATTGGGAAATAACGATGCCCGTAATTTATATATAGGCACATTCCACTCTGTATTTGCACGTATATTAAGAGCGGAAGCCCAGCGTCTCGGTTACCCGAATAATTTTACAATTTATGATACGGATGATGCCAAAAGTGTGGTGAAAACGGTTGTAAATGAACTGAACCTGGATGATAAACATTATAAACCCGCTACTGTTTATAACCGGATATCATCAGCCAAAAATGCGCTGGTTGGTCCCGCTGAATATGCTACTGACTACTATATTCAGCAGGAAGACATGCGGTCAAATCGTCCGGCTATTTCACAGATCTATGCTGCATATGTAAAACGCTGCTTTAAAAACGGCGCAATGGATTTTGATGATTTGCTGTTGAAGTTTTATGAACTCCTGAAAAACTTTCCGGAATCGTTAAGCAAATACCAGCATAAGTTTAAATACATTTTGATAGATGAGTACCAGGACACCAATCCGGCTCAGTACGAAATAATAAAACTGCTTGGCGCCATGCATGAAAATGTATGCGTAGTGGGTGATGACGCTCAGAGCATTTATAGTTTTCGTGGTGCTACTATACAAAACATTTTACAGTTTCAGAAAGATTATGACGATGTAACAGTTATAAAACTGGAGCAAAACTATCGCAGTACACAAAGTATACTGAATGCCGCTAATGAAGTAATAAAAATTAATAAAGGACAGATACCGAAAATTCTGTGGACAGAAAACAGTGAGGGGGAAAAGATAAAATTAGTGCGCACCAATACCGATAATGACGAGGGGAAATTTGTCGCAGACACAATACAGGAACAAAAGCTGCGCAATCATTACAGCAATAAAGATTTCGCCATACTCTACCGTACCAATGCACAAAGCCGTGCATTTGAAGAATATCTCCGGCGCATGGGTATAGCCTATACTATATATGGCGGTATCAGCTTTTACCAGCGTAAAGAAATAAAAGACCTGGTTGCTTACCTCCGGGTTATTATCAACCCGAAAGATGAAGAAGCCTTGAAGCGTATTATAAATTATCCGGCGCGGGGTATCGGTAAAACATCAATAGATAAAGCGGTACTGGCTGCCAATGAGAATGATATCAGTATGTGGGAGGTGTTGGTTGATGCAAAAAAGTATGGTTATAAAGCAGGTACGCTGGAAGCGATAGAAAACTTTGTGCTGATGATAAAAAGTTTTGCCAGTATGCTGCAGAAACAGAATGCATACGAAGTAGCATTTCATGTGGGTAAGCAAACCAACCTGGTGAAAGAGTTGTTCACTGATAAGAGTACAGAAGGTTTACAACGATATGAAAATATACAGGAGTTGTTAAACTCCATAAAGGAATGGACGGAAAGCCCCGACAATGAAGAAGGCGAATTAGTAGATAAAAGTCTTGGGTCCTATCTGCAACAAATTACATTGCTTACCGATGCCGACGAAAAAGATGTGAATGCCGATACCGTGAAACTGATGACCATACATGCCGCAAAAGGCCTTGAGTTTGGTTGTGTGTTCGCTGCCGGACTGGAAGAAATGCTTTTTCCCAACGCAATGAGCATTAATACAAGGGAAGAACTGGAAGAAGAGAGAAGATTATTTTATGTCGTTATTACAAGGGCTAAACATAGATTATGGATTACGTATGCCAATACCCGTTATAAGTTTGGCAGCCTTGTGCAGAATGAACCCAGCCGTTTTATTGATGAGCTCCCAGAACAATTCCTTGACAGAAGCTTTGCAGGAATCAGTAACCGCAATAATATTGGCGCCGGTACTTCAGCATTTGAACGGATGAATGGAGGTGGCTGGGGAAACAGCACAACCAAGCAAGCTGAAAAAATGTATGGTCCGCCGCCAGGAAAAAAGAAAGACGAAGCTCCCTCTTATTTAACGCCCAAAACTACTTATCAGAAGGTAGTAGAGCATAAACCTTCTTCAGATTTTATAGCCAGCGATACAAGCAAACTGCAGGCTGGTCAAAAGGTAGAGCACCAGAAATTTGGTTTTGGCGAAGTAATAAAAATGGAAGGCGCTGCACACAATCCTGTAGCGACGGTGAAGTTTGAACATAACGGTGAAAAGAAGATCATGCTGAATTACGCGAAACTGCGGATAGTGGAATAATTCAAGACAAAACTTTCATCACATTATTCCTGTACAATTTTCCGATAGGTATCTCATTCTTACCTATCTCTACTATTTCGCTTGTAAACGATTTTATTTTTTCTACCGAGGCGATAAAAGAACGATGCGTACGGACAAATAATTTTTCCGGCAGCATTGCTTCTACAGAAGAAATAGATTGTTTGGTTACAATTGTATTTTCATTCGTCACTACTTTTATATAATCCTTCATGCTTTCTATGTAAAGGATATCATTGAATAAGACCTTCGTCATTTTCCGGTCAACACGGAAATAGGCAAAGGGTTCCTGCCTTTTTTCTTGTACTGTAAGCTCCTGTTCTGCCGATGGCCTGTTTCCGTTCTGCATAGCGAATGCTTTATTTATGGCTTTTACAAAACGATCAAAACGGATGGGCTTCAGCAGGTAATCCACCACATCGAGTTCATATCCTTCCATTGCATATTCAGAATAAGCCGTAGTAAAATTTACTTTGGGCAAATTCTTTAATGACTTTATCAGGTCAGTGCCGTTCATCTGCGGCATGCGTATATCCAGGAAAATAAGATCTACCGGATGCTGCTGCAGAAAAATGATCGCCTGCACCGCGCTTGCACATTCGCCTGCAAACTCAAGCGTGGGCATCTGTTCAATATATCTTTTTAAAACCTCTCTGGCCAGCGGTTCATCATCTACTACGAGACATTTTACATGTATGGGCAAATTTTCAGGCATTGGTTGTTTCGGCTAATCTTGCTGCAGCAGCAATTTTGTTTTTTCTTTTCTCCAGAATTAATTTCAGATTCACGACAAATACTTCCTCTTCTTCGTTAATAATTAACTCATGCCTGCCGGGGTATAAAAGCTCCAGTCTCTTCCGCACGTTATTTATTCCAATTCCCCCATGGCGATCCGATTGACGGGAAATGCCTGGTGGTTTTCCATTCATCAGTATCATCGTCATTTCATTATCGTTCATAGAAATATTCAAGTTCATCCAGGGCTGGTCCAGTATATCACTTGTGCCATGTTTAAAACAATTTTCTACAAATGGGATCAACAATAAAGGTGCGATAAAAAAATTCTGTATGTCTTGTGGCAGGTCAATATGCAAATCAAGGCTGTTGCCATACCTTACTTTTTCCAATGCAATAAATTCTT
>Ga0207675_100004524_pt1 | contig 13424 bp, 7 predicted proteins | sample KBSSwiS42_FD_184305 | JGI IMG/M metagenome (GOLD analysis project Ga0207675, IMG submission 184305) | Switchgrass rhizosphere microbial communities from Kellogg Biological Station, Michigan, USA - KBS Switchgrass S4-2 (SPAdes) (version 2) | ecosystem: Host-associated > Plants > Roots >... | reverse complement strand
TCGAACAACACCGGCTGCGACGGCACGTCGTAGTCCCAGATGTCGTGATGCACGGTCTGGAACGACCAGCGTCCTCGGTGGTAGCGCTCGACATCGCGACGGGCGAGGTTCGCTGGTCGTTCCAGACCGTGCATCACGACATCTGGGACTACGACGTGCCGTCGCAGCCGGTGTTGTTCGATCTGCCGCAGCCGGATGGCACGACTGTTCCCGCGCTGGTGCAGGGAACGAAGCGCAGCGAGTTGTTCCTGCTCGACCGCCGCACCGGCACGCCGCTCTCGGAGGTGCGCGAACAGCCGGTGCCGCAGGGCGCAGTGCCCGGCGATTGGACCGCCAAGACGCAGCCCTTCTCGGTCGGCATGCCGCAGTTCCGCGGTCCCGATCTCACCGAAGCGGATATGTGGGGCCTGACGCCGCTCGATCAGCTGTGGTGCCGCATCGAGTTCCGCAAGCTGCGCTATGAAGGTCACTTCACGCCGCCGACGCTCACCGGGACGCTGCAGTTCCCCGGCAACGCAGGCGGATTCAACTGGGGCAGCGTCGCCGTCGACGAAGAAAACCTGTTGATGGTCGTGAACCCGCTGATCATGAGCAATCGGTTGCAGCTTTATCCGCGCGACCAGATTCCGGAAGGTATGCGGGTCAGCGCGCAGGAGGGAACACCGTATGCGATGACGACGCGGCCGTTCATGTCGCCGCTGTTCGTGCCTTGCCAGAAGCCGCCGTACGGCACGCTCGGCGTCGTGGACCTCAAGACGCGCACGGTCATGTGGAACAAGCCGGTCGGCACGACCAACGAAAGCGGCCCATTCGGCATCGGCATCAAGCTGAGCCTGCCGATGGGCATACCGCAGTCTGCCGGCACGATCGTCACGAAAGGCGGGCTGATCTTCATCGGCGGCACGATGGACCGCTACTTCCGCGCATTCGATCTGCGCACGGGCGAGGAGTTGTGGCACGACTTTCTGCCGGCGACGGCGCAGGCGACGCCGATGAGCTATCTGGCGCCGAAGAGCCACCGCCAGGTCGTGGTCATGACCGTGCCGAACACCTCGCGTCGCTTCGGCATGCCGCAACGGCCGGGGGCGCCCGAGGAAAAAGAAGACGAAGAGGGTGGACACATCATCGCGTATGCATTGCCGCTGTAGCTCGGGCTTCAGCCCGACAATCTTGTTGGCGTTGCTCGCGACGCAGAGCGCTGCCGCCGACCTGCCGAACCTCGAAGCCTTCGTCGATGGAGTCGTCGGCGGCTTCATGGCGCAGCAGCAGATCGCCGGCGCCGAGGTGGCCGTCGTCCGCGACGGTGAAACGCTGCTCGTGAAAGGCTACGGCATCGACTCGGTCGAGCCGCACCGCGCCGTGGATCCGAATGAATCCCTGTTTCGCCTCGGCTCGATCTCGAAGACGTTCACGTGGCTGTCGATCATGCAGCTCGCCGAGCGCGGCATGTTGCGGCTCGACGATCCGATCAACGATCACCTGCCGGACGAGCTCGACGTGCCGGACGAAGGCTTCCAGCAGCCGATCCGCATCATCGATCTGATGAATCACACGGCCGGCTTCGAGGACATCCTGCAGGGATTGTTCGTCGCGCAGGACGCGACGCCGCTGTCGTTGCAGCAGCAACTGCGCCAGCGCCGGCCGCATCGCGTGCGCGAGCCGGGCAAGTTCATGGTCTATTCGAACTACAGCACCGCGCTCGCCGGCGCGATCGTCGCGCATGTTTCCGGCATGGAGTACGAGAGCTACGTCGAACAGAACATTCTGGTGCCGCTCGGCCTCGCGCACACCACGTTCCGTGAGAGCTACCACTCGACGCCTGGTCTGCCGCAGCCGATGTCGGCCGAGCTCGCTGCTCACATGTCGCAGAACATCGAGTCGCGCAGCGGCGCGTGGCAGACGATTCCACACGAGCACATCGTGTCGATGGCGCCCGCGGGTGCGGCGGTTTCAACTGCCGCAGACATGGCGCGCTACATGCTGGCACTGCTCGATCCGCAGCGTCTCGAAGCAGCCGGCGTGCTCAAGGCCGAGACGTTTGCGCAGATGCGCGAGCCGTCGTTCCAGAGCGCACCGGGCATGCCGGCAGTTCATCACGGTTTCTTCAATACGCCGCTCGGCACGACGACGCGGCTGGCCATCGACAATCTTTCGCACGGCGGCTCGACCTTGCACTTCCGTTCGTTCCTGGTCGTGACCGACGATCTCGGCGGCCGCGGAACGCTCGGCGTGTTCGTGACCGCGAACAGCGCTTCGGGCGCGACGATGGTGCAGGCGGTCGCAGAGCAAATCCTTGCGAAGTACTTTGCGCCGCCGCCGGAGGCTGAGCCGGCAGTGCCGGAGGGCGGTGCCAGCCGGGCGCAGGAGTACGCAGGTCAATATCGTCCGGCGCGCCGCGCGTACACGCAGTTCGAGCAGATCATCAACGTCGGCACGATCGACGTGACCGCAACCAAGGACGGGTATCTCGTGATCGCGATCGGCGGTCCGCCGCTGCGCTTCGTGGAAATCGGCCCGGACCTGTTCCGTCAGGTCAATGGCGACGCCACGATCGCATTCGTGCGCGACGGGCGTGGCGCGATCAGCCACCTCGTGGCCTACATCGGGACGGTCGAGCGTGTCGCCTTCTTCGCGTCACCGCAATGGCTCGCTTTGCTGCTCGCCGTCGCGTTACTCACGTGCGTCGGCGTGCTGATCGCGGCTGCGCTGCGGCGCGAGCCCGTGCCGCCGCACTCGATCGGCGAGCGCAGCGCCGGGCAAGTCGTCGCGGGTACGGCAATCGCCTGGCTGGCTTTCATCGTGCTGCTGATCGTGTGGATCGTGCCGTTCTCGGCGCCCGCGGCTCAGGATCAATTCGTCTTCAGCTATCCGCAACCGCTGCTGAAGCTGGCGCTGGCCGTCGGTGTCGTTGCCACGGGCCTGAGCGTCCTCGGAATCGTCACGCTGGTGCCGGTCTGGCGCGAGCGCACCTGGTCCATGGGGCGACGGCTGCGCCACACGACCGCCGTTGCGTTGTTCCTGCTGGTGGTCGCGACGCTCCTGCAGTGGAATGCGATCGGGTTCCGCTATTACTGACATTCCCCTTTCTGACATTACTTGACGAGGTGGGTGCTACCATGCGCGGGTCCAGAGGTTCCCCGCCGTGTCCCCAGCCGATGAGTTGACGCAACAGGCCGAGCAGTTCCGCGCCAGCGGTCTCCTCGGCAAGCCCGGCACGCTGTCGCGCCTGTTCGATTTCCTGCTCGCACGCTCGCTCGAAGGCGGAGCGCCGAAGGAGACGGAGATCGCGCTGCAGGTGTTCGGCAAGAGCCCCGGCTTCGACGTGTCGCAGGATGCAGTGGTGCGCGTGTACGTGCACAAGCTGCGGCGCCGCCTCGAGGAGTTCAGCGGCCGCACGCCGGGCGCCGCGAAGATCGTCATTCCCAAGGGCGAATATCGGTTGCTACTGGAACGGCCGGCGGCCGAGCCTGTCGTTGCGCCAACAGCGGCGACCCCGCCGTCGCGATCACCGTCGCGCCGCGCGAGCTGGATCGGCATCGGCATTGCCACTTGTTGCGCGCTCGTCGTCGGCGCGTTGCTCGGCGCCGGCATCAGTATGGGCGGCGCGCAATGGGACATGCGCGAGGTGCGGCACAGCGCAGTGTGGGCGCCGCTGCTCGAAGACGATCTGCCGATCACGATCGTGATCGGCGACTACTACCTGCTCGGCGAGGCGAATCCGCAGACCGGGCACATCGACCGGCTGGTGCGCGAGTTCTTCATCAACTCGCACGAAGACTTCCGCGATCACGCCGAGCTGAACCCGCAGCTGATGCAGCGCTATCGCAATCTCGATCTCACCTACCTGCCGGCTGCGAGCGCCTTCGCGTTGCAGGACATCGTGCCGGTGCTCGGCACCGCCAAGCCGGTGCGCGTCGTGCTGATGTCGCAGCTCGATGCGAACGCGCTGAAGAACAGCCACATCGTCTACATCGGTTACATCAGCGGCCTCGGTATGCTGGGCGATCGCGTGTTCGCCGCGTCGCGCGTGTCGCCGGGCGGCTCGTACGACGAGCTCGTGGATACGAAGACCGACCATACGTATCTCAGCACCGCGATGGGTGCGTCCAGCGGCGGCGAGTTTCGCGACTACGGGTATTTTTCGACGTTCGCGGGGCCGAATGGGAACCGGGTGGTGGTGATTGCGGGGACGCGGGATATAGGCGTGATGCAGATGGCGCAGAGTGTGTCGCTGCGACACGATGTGGACGAGCTGTGCCGGAGCGCAGGGAAGGCGCTGGCGTTCGAGTCGCTGGTGGAGATATCGGGGATGGGGCAGACGGGGTTCAAGTCGCGGTCAGTATTCGTGTCGGGGATGAAGGCAGAGAAGATCTGGGAGTCCGGCTAAAGCCCGACAATCATTGCAAGCGCTTGAGATAGCGCTCGCGCAACTCTGTCTGCCGTGACCGCATCTCCACCGCTCGCCCCGCGATCCACACCTGGTCCGCCGAGCTCGTCACTTCCAGCGGATCTCCATTCCACAGCACCAGATCCGCAACCTGCCCGCGCGCGATCCGCCCTCGTTCGCCCGCCAGCCCGAAAATCTCCGCAGGTTGCACCGTCAGCGCCGCAAGAGCCGCATCCTTCGGCAGTCCATGCGCGACCGCATTGCCCGCGAGCTGGCGGACCTTGCGTGCGTTGTGACTCTCGTTGAACTGCGTGAACGCGATGCGCACGCCAGCGCGGTGGAGCAGGGCGGCGTTGTCGAGTCGCGCGCCGATGCCATCGAAGCTGTAGGGCAGATTTTCGAGTGCATCGAGCAGCACCGGGACCTTCTCGCGCGCCAGCTCGTCGGCGACGACCCACGCTTCGGCGCCGCCCGCGATCACGGGCTTCATGCCGTACCGCTTGGCGAACGCGATCGCACGGCGGATCTCGGCCGCGCGCGCGACGCCGAACACGACGCGTCCGCCCGATAGATATTTCGCGAGCGCTTCACGTCCCGCGGGATGCAGCAGCATGTGCTCGCCCTGCGCGCTCGGTGCGCGCGTTTCGCGGATCGCCTGATCGAGCAGCATCCACTGGCCCGCGCGACTTCCCGCCGACATCGCATTCGCGTTGCCGCCGAGGTTGATGAACAACGAGCGGCTGCTCGGCAGCACTGCGTCGTAACGTCCGTCGAGAGTCACTGCAGCGCCCTGGCCCGCGACGAAAGTTCCGCCCTCGGCGCTGGCCGGCGCGAGCATGGTCCACGTCAATCCTTCGACTCGCGCCACCGGCACGAGTACGGAGCGCGGGTTGTAGGCAGCGGTCACGTCGAACTCGGGTCGCCACTGCATTTCGAAGGCCGGTGCATTGAGGATCACGCCGGCATCGGCTGTGGTGGGTTCGAGGCTGACTTCTTCGACACCGATCGCCGACAGGCCACCGAACAGACCGGGCGTGAGCGCGCGACCCTTCGCATCGACGGTCGTCGCATCGGCAGGCGCGCTGAGGCTGCTGCCCACCGCCGCGATCTTGCCGTCGCGAACGAGCACGTCGGTATTGTTGAGTACGCCTTGATCGCCAACCGTGTGAACGGTCGCTCCGCGGATCAAGACCGTCTGGGCGTTAGCGAGCGTGGCGCAGCTCAGCAGTGCGATTGCAAGGAGCTTTCTCATGGCTGTGCTCCCGCACCCGGCTGGCCAAGCAGGAAATCGGACCGGGGTTGCGGCGCCGGGTTGGCGCGATCGAACTCGAGCTGGCCGTCGACGAAGACTTGTTCGGCCAGCGCGTACACGCTGAACGGCGTGCCATTCCAGATCACCACGTCGGCCATCTTGCCCGGCTCCAGGGTGCCCGTGAATTGATCGATGCCGAGCGCGCGCGCCGGATTCGCCGTGAGCCAGCGGATCGCGTGCTCCGGCGCGATGTTCAGGCCGATGCGGTTGCCGCGCGACATCGCCTTCGCTGCTTCCTGATTCAAGCGCTGAATGCCCTCGTCGGAGTCCGAGTGCACGATCGCGCAACCGTTCTTCGGCAGATCGGTGAGCGCGATGTTCTCCTGGATGCCGTCGAACATTTCCATCTTGCTGCCCCACCAGTCGGCCCACTCGGCGCCGCATACGCCGTTGGCGGCCAGCAGGTCGGCGATCTTGTAGGCCTCGATGGCGTGATGGAACGCGGAGATCTTGAAGCCGAACTCGTGCGACAGGTCCAGCATGATCGCCATCTCGTCCGAGCGATAACAGTGGATGTGCACGCGGATGTCGCCGTTCATCGCGCCGGCCAGCGTCTCGAGCTTGAGATCGCGCTTCGGCGGCACCGGCGGCTCATCGGACTCTTCCGAGTCCTTCTTGTCCTTTTTGTCCGCGCTCTTCTTCTGATACTCCGCGACGTCACGTTCGTACTTGCGCCACTGCTCGCGATAGTCCTGCGCATCCGCGAAGGCTTGCCGGTAACCCGCGACGTTGCCCATGCGCGTGCTCGGCGCGCGCGCTTGACCGCCGTAGACGCGCTTCGGATTCTCGCCGCAGGCCATCTTCAATCCCTGCGGCGCGTTCGGAAACTTCATCGCCTGGTAGGTCGTGGCGGGAACGTTTTTCAGCGTGACTGCGCGGCCGCCGATCAAGTTGGCCGAGCCGGGCAGGATCTGCAGCGAGGTGATGCCACCTTCGAGCGCGGTCTGGAATCCAGGATCCTGTGGCCATACGCCGTGCTCGGACCACACGTTGGCAGTGACCGGATCCGTCGCCTCGTTGCCGTCGCTGTGCGCGTTGACGCCGGGACTTGGATACACGCCGAGATGTGAGTGCACGTCGATCAGCCCAGGCGTGACCCAGCGACCGCCGGCGTCGATGACGCGCGCACCTGCTGGTGCGTTGAGACTTGGGCCGACCGCTTCGATCTTGCCGTTCGCGATCAGCACGTCGGCATTGTCGAGCCGCGTGCCTTTGCCGGTGAGCACAGTCGCGCCGCGAATCAGCGTCGCTGACGCGGCGCTCGCGTGATACGTCGACGGATAAGGATTCGCCGGCTCCGGTGGGACAGCCGTGAATGCGGCCTTCGTCTCTTGCTCGTTGGTTTGCTGGGGCGGGTTCGCGCATGCGCCGACCAGGACGGCGCAGCAGAGGAGGTAGCGGCTTTTATGCATGGCCGCGGAATGTATCAGACCTAACGGCTAGTCGCCGAAGCGGACACCTTCGTGTTCGAGCAACCAGCGCTTGCGTTCGAGTCCTCCGCCGTAGCCGGTGAGCGAACCGTCGGCGCCGATGAGGCGATGGCAGGGAATCACGATGCTGATCGGGTTGGAGCCGTTAGCGAAGCCGACCGCACGCATCGCCAGCGGACACTTCAGCCGCTGCGCCATGCGCCCGTAGCTCAGCGTCGTTCCAGCGGGGATCTTCCGCAGGGCGCGCCATACGTTGCTCTGGAACGGCGTGCCGCCGGTTTGGACGGAAATCTCTTCGATGGCCTGCAATTTGCCTGCGAAATAGCGTTGCAGCGCGCGGCGCGTCGCGGCCGGCGCCGTGCCGCGCGTGTATGCAATCGGCAGGCGGCGATAGATTCGCGCGAGCCCGTTGCGCATGCGCTGCTCGTGATCCTCCCAGTCCAGCGCACGCAGCTGCTGCCCGCTGTCGCTGACGACCAGCATGCGGCCGAGCGGGCTCGGCAGCGTATCGACGGTAAAAATCAGTGCGGGCGCGGACATGGGGCGCACTTTGCGCGCCCGTGCCGGCCGGCGGCTAGCCATTTTCGGACCTCAGTTCGCACGATGGCGCTATCATGCCCGGGCCTGACGCCGAAGTTTTTCGCATGAGTGCTACCTCAGAACCGGTCGGAACGCTCGAAACCGCGCTCGCTCATACGCAGCGCCTGATGACCTCGGAGCCGCGGCTCGCGGCCGAACAGGCAACGGAAATCCTGAAGGTCGCGCCGGGGCATCCGGTCGCCACACTGCTGCTCGGTGTGGCTCAGCGACGTGCGGGGGACGCGGCCGCGTCCCAGGCAGTCCTGGAATCGCTCGCACAATCGCAGCCTAACTGGGCCGCCGCACATTACGAGCTCGGGCTGACGCTCGGTGTCCAGCGCCACGGTGAGGGCGCAGTCGTATCCCTGCGACGCGCAGTTTCGCTCAAGCCCGAAATGCCGGACGCGTGGCGCGCGCTGGGCGACCACCTCACTGCGATCGGCGACGCGAGTGGCGCCGACCAGGCCTACGCGCAGCACATCAAATACTCGACGCACGACCCTCGCTTGCTCGAAGCAGCCGCGGCGCTGTGCGAAAACCGGATTCCCGTGGCGGAGTCGTTGTTGCGCGCACATCTGAAGCAGCATCCCACGGACGTGCCTGCATTGCGCATGCTGGCGGAGGTCGGAGCGCGGCTCGGGCGATATGCCGATGCGGAGGGCATGCTGGAGCGCTGTCTGCAGCTCGCCCCGAGTTTCGTACCTGCGCGTCACAACTACGCGCTCGTGCTGCATCGTCAGCAGAAGGCAGCGGCGGCGCTCGCGCAGATCGACCGCGTGCTCGAAGCCGAGCCACGCAATCCCGGCTATCGAAACCTGAAGGCTGCGATTCTGATCGGCATCGGCGAATTCGAGCAGGCGATCCGGCTGTATGCCGACGTGCTCGCCGAGTATCCGGGCAACGCCAAGGTCTGGATGAGCTACGGCCACGCGCTGAAGACTGCCGGTCGGCAGAGCGAGTGCGTCAGCACCTATCGCAAGAGCATCGAGCTGGCGCCGCAGCTCGGCGAGGCCTACTGGAGCCTCGCGAACCTCAAAACCTTCGAGTTCTCGGAGGCGGACATCGCGGCGATGCGCACACAGGTGCAGCGACCCGATCTGAGTCCCGAGGATCGCTTCCACTTTCACTTCGCGCTCGGCAAGGCGCTCGAAGACGCACGGCAGTTCGCCGCGTCGTTCGAGCACTACGAGCAGGGCAATCGGCTGCGACGCGCCACCGTCGAGTACGACGCAGACTGGAACTCAGAGCAGCTCAAACGCGCCAAGGCGCTGTTCACGCCGGAATTCTTCGCAGCGCGCGCCGGGCAGGGCGCGGCCGCGCCCGATCCGATCTTCATCGTCGGCCTGCCACGTGCAGGCTCGACTTTGCTCGAGCAGATCCTGTCGAGTCATCCGCTAGTGGAAGGGACCATGGAGCTGCCGGACCTGGTCGGCATCGCGCGCGACCTGGGCGGCGGCCGCCCGCGCGCGCGGACGGGCGACTACCCGCAACCCCTTGGCGGGCTCGACGCCGATGCACTGCGTGCGCTGGGCGAACGCTACGTTGCGCAGACGCGAATCTATCGCAAGAGCAATGCTCCGTTCTTCATCGACAAGCTGCCGAACAACTTTGCGCATACCGGCCTGATCCACCTGATCCTGCCGCACGCAAAGATCATCGACGCGCGCCGTCACCCGCTCGGCTGCTGTTTTTCGGCCTACAAACAGCACTTCGCGCGCGGTCAACACTTCACCTACAGTCTCGATGAGATCGGCCGCTACTACCGCGACTACGTCGAGCTGATGGCGCACTTCGACGCCGTCCTGCCCGGGCGGGTGCACCGCGTAATCTACGAGCGCATGATCGAGGACACCGAGGGCGAGGTACGTCGCCTGCTGGACTATTGCGGCCTGCCGTTCGACGAGCGCTGCCTGCGCTTTTACGAAAATGAACGTGCCGTGCGGACCGCCAGCTCCGAACAGGTGCGCCGCCCCATTTATCGCGAGGGCGTGGATCACTGGCTGAACTATGAGCCCTGGCTGGGCCCGTTGAAAGGCGCCCTGGGCTCCGTATTCGAGCAATATCCGAACGTGCCGGAGTTTTGAAGCGCGCCGGTCTTAGGCATACACTTCATTGCATAACGATACTTGGGGAGACGACGATGACTCGAAGCCGACAGCGCAAGCTCAAGCGGGCTGCGCAACCCGTATACCGGAAGGTCGCGAGTGCGCCGCTGGCCGCCGCAGTGATTGCGGTGTTGTCGACGCCGGCGATGGCGCAGGAGCGCAGCGAGGTACTGGAGAGCGTCATTGTTACGGCGCAGAAGCGCGTCGAAAACATGCAGGACGTGCCGGTCAGCATCCAGGCGTTCAGCAATACGGCGCTGGAGCAGCTGCACATCAACGACTTCGACGACTATGTGAAACACTTGCCGAGCGTTTCTTACCAGACGCTCGGACCCGGCTTTGCACAGGTCTACTTTCGCGGCGTCGCCAGCGGCGGCGACGGCAATCACTCCGGCTCGCAGCCGAGCGTCGGCATCTATCTCGATGAGCAGCCGATCACTACGATCCAGGGCGCCCTGGACGTTCACCTCTACGACATTCAGCGCGTCGAGGCTCTGGCGGGACCGCAAGGCACGTTGTACGGCGCCAGCTCGCAAGCGGGCACGCTGCGCATCATCACCAACAAGCCCGACGTGTCGGCGTTCTCGGCCGGTTACGATCTGGAAGGCAACACCGTGTCCGAAGGCGGCAGCGGCTACACCGTCGAAGGTTTCGCCAACGTCCCGCTCGGCTCCAGTGCGGCGGTCCGTCTGGTCGGCTGGAAGCGGCACGACCCGGGTTACATCGACAACGTGTTCCACGAGCGGACCTTCCCGACCTCGGAGATCGTGGCGAGCAACGCGAATCTCGTCGAAAAAGACTTCAACGAGGCCGACACGACCGGCGGCCGCGTAGCGCTGAAATACGATCTGAACGACAGCTGGAGCATCACGCCCTCGGCAATGATCCAGCAGCAGGATGCCGACGGCGCCTTCGCCTACGATCCGTCGATCGGCAAGTTCCAGGTCTCGCACGCGTTCCCCGACACTTCGACCGACCGCTGGCGGCAGCTGGCGCTGACGGTGGAGGGCAAACTCTCCAATTTCGATCTGATGTATGCCGGCTCCTACCTCAAGCGCAGCGTCGACACCCAGTCGGACTACTCCGATTACTCGTATCACTACGACCGCACGCTCGGCTACGGCGCGTATTTCTACGACAACGATGACGAGCTGATCGACCCGTCGCAGTACATCATCGGCAAGGACCGCTACGAGCGCTACACGCACGAGCTGCGCATCACCTCGCCGTCGGAGAATCGCGTCCGTTTCATAGCGGGCCTGTTCACCCAGCGGCAGGTGCATCACATCGAGCAGCGCTACAAGGTGAACAATCTGGCGGACTTTCTCGAGGTCACCGGCTGGCCCGACACCATCTGGCTCACTCAGCAGGAGCGCATCGACCGCGACAACGCGATCTTCGGCGAAGTCAGCTTCGACGTGACCGACGCGCTGACGCTCACCGGCGGTGCGCGCTACTTCGAGGCGGAGAATTCGCTGGAAGGGTTCTTCGGCTACAGCGACGATTTCAGCGGCAGCGGTCGCAACGGCGAGTATTTGTGCGAGCTCCTGGCGGGCGACGCCCGCTTCGACCAGTCCAGCTTCGTGCCCTTCGTGAACGAGACCGGCACCGGACCCTGCAAGAACCTCGACAAGCGCGTCGATGAAAAGGACACGATCTTCAAATTCAACGCCGCCTACCGCCTCGGGGACGAGAAGATGGTGTACGCCACCTGGTCCCAGGGCTTCCGGCCGGGCGGCGTCAACCGTGCGGCGCCGTTACCGCCGTACAAGGCGGACTATCTCGACAACTACGAGCTCGGCTTCAAGACCACCTGGGGCGGCAAGTTCCGCTTCAACGGCGCGATCTTCCGCCAGGACTGGGATGACTTCCAATTCTCGTTCCTGGACCTGAACGGCCTGACGACGATCCGCAACGCCTCCAAGGCCCGCATCAACGGCCTCGAGCTCGAGGGATACTGGAAAGTCACGCAGGCGTTGACCCTCTCGGCGAGCGCAACGTTCATCGATTCGGAGCTGCTGGAGAACTACTGCGGCACTACGTTCCCGGACGGCAGCCCGGTCACGGATTGCACTGCCCCGAACGCGCCGGAGGGCAGCTCATTGCAGGCGGCCAAAGGCACGGAGCTGCCGGTCACACCCAAGTGGAAGGCCAACTTCGTCGCACGTTACGAGTTCCCGATCGGCAGCTTCGACGCGCACGTGCAGGGCTCGATCACGGGGCAGGACAGTACCTTCTCGGACCTGCGCTCACCTGACAAGGAGATCGTCGGCGAGCAGCCTTCGTACAACCTGGTCGACCTGTCTGTCGGTATGACGAATGGCACCTACTCGTTCGATCTGTACATCAACAATGCGTTCGACGAGCTGGCGGAGGTCACGCGCACCACGCAGTGCTCGATTCTGACGCCGGATCGCAGCGAAGCTCTGTGCGGGGCGCAGCCGTACATCGTGCCGTTCCAGCCGCGCACGATCGGGCTGAAGTTCGGGCAGAAGTTCTAGAAGAGCGGAAAAAGAACAGGCGGCTCGCGGATGCGGGCCGCCTTTTTCTTTGGCGTAGCGAGCTACTTCGTCGGATCGACCAGCGCCTGCATCGTCAGCGCGCGCGACAAATCCTCGATGTTCGGGCCGGGCGAGGGGCCGGCCCAGCGCTGGATGATGCCGACGAACACGATGTCGTTGGTCGGGTCGACCCAGAACCACGTGCCGGCGATGCCGTCCCACAGGAACGTGCCCTTGCCGACGCTCGTGCCCATGCGCGTCGGCTCTTCGTAGATCGCGACGTCGAAGCCGAAGCCGAAGCCCGGCTGCTGCCGGTAGTTGCCGATACCGAACTTGCCCGCCGCCTTCACCGCATCCGGCACGGCGTTGCTGGTCATCAGCGCGACCGAGCTCGGCGCGAGAATGCGCGCGCCGTTCAGCTCGCCGCGGTTCGCGAGCATCTGCGCCAACCGCAGGTAATCGCCCATCGTCGAGTACAGGCCACCGCCGCCCGAGGGGAATCCCGGCGGCGAGCTGACGTTCGGATCGCGCGGCATCGGCGCGAGGCCTTGCGGCGTCAACTGGTAGATCGTCGCGAGCCGCGACAGCTTGTTCTGCGGCACGAAGAACGCAGTGTCGTTCATGCCGAGCGGCTCGAAGATGCGCTCGCGCAGGAAATCGGCGAACGGCTGACCCGACAGCTTCTCGACCAGGTAGCCCTGGATGTCGACGCTGACGCTGTACACCCAGCCCTGGCCAGGCTCGTACGCGAGCGGCAGCGGGGCGACCTTGTCGATGAAGTCCTTGAGCGAAGTCGCGGCGAGCACGTTCGCCTGCTGGTACATCTTGTCGACCGGCGAGCTGCCGAACAGGCCATAGGTGAAGCCAGCCGTGTGCGACATCAGCTCACCCATGGTCGGCGGGTGGCCCGGCAACTCGGCGACCGGCTTGCCGTCCGCATCGAGGCTCTTGAAGACCTTCAGGTCCTTGAACTCGGGGATGTAGCGGCTGATGGGATCCGTCGGTTTCCACTTGCCTTCTTCGTACAGGATCATCATCGCGACGCCGGTGATCGGCTTCGTCATCGAATAGATGCGGACGATCGTGTCTTTCTGCAGCGGCGTGTTGCTC
>Ga0207675_100004523_pt1 | contig 13425 bp, 10 predicted proteins | sample KBSSwiS42_FD_184305 | JGI IMG/M metagenome (GOLD analysis project Ga0207675, IMG submission 184305) | Switchgrass rhizosphere microbial communities from Kellogg Biological Station, Michigan, USA - KBS Switchgrass S4-2 (SPAdes) (version 2) | ecosystem: Host-associated > Plants > Roots >... | reverse complement strand
TAGATGAAGCCCTGCGCTGGGTGCAAACCGCGGGTTTGACGGTGGACGATACGCTCAGTTACCTCCGCGAGTTTGAACACATTACGCTGGTGCGGGTCCTCATCGCCCAAGCGCAGCATAATGGGGATAACGGCCTCTTGCACGCGGCACAAGGGCTACTAGAGCGGCTCTTGCAGGCGGCGGAGGCGGGGGGACGCATAGGGGTTGTCATCGAAATTCTGGTGTTACAGGCGCTGGCGCAGGCAGCGCAGGAAGTTCAGGCCAAGGCGGATGCCGCACAACTGGCGAATCGCTGGAACACGCTCAGTGCCGAGATCCCGCAGATCGTGGAGGTCGTGATCCGTACGACGGCGTCGGTCGCATCCTGGACGTTCGGCTTCGGCCGCTTCTCCCAGGCGCGCTGGCCCGGCCCGTGATAGACGAGAGCCGCCATCGTCGCGGTGGTCGTGTCCCTTTCGAGTACGGATTCACTCGTGGTCATGCGATCTCCTTCTGCTGAGCGGGTTCTAGTGCCCCGCGGCCCGCCAGGTCGCCGACCAGCGCAAACAAGTCCGCGGGCTGGAACGGCTTGGGAAGGTGGCGTTGGAACCCGGCGGCCAGCGCGCGGTCGCGGTCCTCGCGGCTGCCGTGGGCCGTCATGGCCGCCGCGGGCACGGTGCCGCCCTCGGGCGCGGTGAGGGCGCGAATGCGCCCGATGAGGGCGTAACCGTTCTCGTCCGGCATCTCGATGTCGGAGAGGAGGACGTCGGGCGGATGCCCCTTGACCGCGGCGAAAGCCTCCGCCGCGGAGGCCGCGCCCGTGACCACGGCGCCCTGCTGCGTGAGGAGGAACTCGATCAGGTCGCGCGAGTCGTCCTGGTCGTCGGCGACCACGACCCGGAGGCCCGCCAGCGGGGTGCCGCCTCCGTTCGTCCGCGCGGCGACCTTGGCCGCCGCCACCTCGGCGTCGAGGGTCAAGGGCAGCGTCACCGCGAAGGTCGCTCCCCGGCCCACGCCCGCGCTGGCCGCGGTCACCGTGCCGTGGTGCATCTCGACGATGTGCTTGACGATGGCCAGGCCCAGACCCAGTCCGCCCGCCTTGGTGTCGGCCAACGAAGCCTGGCGGAAGCGCTCGAACACGAAGGGGAGGGCGTCGGCCCGGATACCCGACCCCGAATCCGTCACCGTCAACACCGCGCTGGCCTTCTCCTGGACGAGCCGGACTTCCACCCGGCCTCCGCGGGGCGTGAACTTCAGCGAATTCGTCAAGAGGTTCGTGACCACCTGCTGGAGCCGGGCCGGATCCCCCGCGATCGGCGCGGAGAGGGGCGAGAGGACGACGGCCAGGGCGATGCCATTGGCGGACGCCGTGGGCTGCGCCGAGTCCACGCACGCGCGGACGAGCTGGGGGAGATCGAGCGCCGACATCTCGAGGTCGAGCTTGCCGGACACGATACGTGAGACGTCGAGAAGATCGGCGATCAGCGTGTTCTGGACGTTCAAGTTGCGTTCGATGGTCTCGACCGCGCGCTGGATCACGGCGGGATCGGTCTGGCCCTCCTTGAGGATGTGCACCCAGCCCACGATCGCCGTCAGCGGGGTGCGCAGCTCGTGGGAAAGCGTCGCGAAGAAGATGTCCTTCATGCGCGCTGCCTCCTCGAGCCCCCGCTTGGCCACGGACAGCTCTTCCTCGCGCTCCCGCAGCAGCGTGTTTGCGCGCACTACGTCCTCGAACGTGCCCAGGAGGAGGCGCAGGATCTGCTCCCGGTTCGCGCGCACGTGGATGGTCTTGCCGTCGAAGACGGCCTCCACGCCGAGGAAGCCGGGGTCGTCCTCCCGGCGGCGGCGAGGCGTGGGCGCGACCTGCCGGCTGCGCAGGGCGCGCTCGGCCAGCAGCGAGCGCAGCCTTCCCACGAGCACGTCGGGCTCGTAGGGTTTGCGGATGAAGCTGTCCGCACCCACCTCGAGGGCCTGCACGATCTCCTGCGGCTCGCGCAGCGTGGTGACCAGCACCACGGGGATTTCGGAGGACGCGGGGTCGGCCTTGATCCGGCGGCACAGCTCGAAGCCGCTGATGCCCTGCATGAGCACGTCGCTCACGACGAGGTCGAAGGACGCCGCCGCCAGCTGCGTGAGCCCGGCCTGGCCGTCGCCGCACACGTCCACGGTGAAGCCCTCGGCCTCCAGGATGAGGCGCAGCAGCTGCGCCTGCGTCGGGCTGTCCTCGACGACGAGGACGCGGGGTGCGCTCATCGGATTCCCTCTTTGCTGGCGACGCTGATGCCGACGGGCAGGTCGGCCAGCGCCGCGCACACCTGGTCGATCGGAAGGATGAAGTCGGCGAGGCCGGCGCTCACGGCCGCTCCCGGCATGCCGTTGACGACGGCCGTCGCCTCCGACTCCGCGATGGTGCGGCCGCCGAGACGCCGGATCGCACGGAGGCCGTCGACGCCGTCGCGTCCCATCCCGGTCAGGATCACCGCCACCGCGCGGCTCCCGAACGCCGCCGCCACTGAATCGAAGAGCACGGTGCCGGAAGGCCGGAACCCACCCACCGCTTCGGAGGTCGAGAGCTGGACCTTGCGCGACGGCGTGACGCAGAGGTGACGGTCGTCGACCCCCACGTAGACGGTGCCCGGCCGCAACCCTTCGCCCTCTTCGGCCAGCTTGACCCGCACCGCGGAGGCCTTGTCCAACCAGCCGGCGAAGCCGGGGCTGAAGCCGCGCGAGATGTGCTGGACGATGAGGATGGGAATCGGGAAGTCCGCGGGAAGCGCGGTGAGGATGAGGTGGAGGGCGGCCGGCCCGCCCGTGGAAGCGGCGATCGCGATGACCTCCGCGGGGAGGTCGTGCAGCGCCGCCGCCGACGCGGACTGCCTGGGGGCCACGCGCGCGGGCTCGGGGTCGTAGTGGCGCACCACCTTCACGTGCGACATCGACTTCACCTGCCGGACGAGCTCGCGCGCCTCCTCGTCGAATCCGGGGGCCCGGGGGTCTCCCGGCTTGGCCTGCACGGCCAGGGCACCCATGCGCACCGCCTCCAGCGAGATGGACAGGGCGCGCGGATCGATGCTGGTCGTGATCAGGATCGGCGTGGGAGCCTCGACCATGATGCGCTTGGTGGCGGCGAACCCGTCCAGGTTCGGCATCTGCACGTCCATGGTCACGATGTCGGGGCGGAGGCGCTTCACCATCTCCACCGCTTCGACGCCGTCCGCGGCCTCGCCGATGACGTCGATCTCGTCGTCGGCGCGCAGGATCGAGACGAGCAGGCGGCGCGTCGTGGGCGAATCGTCGACGACGAGGACGCGCACCCGCTTCACAGGAGCTGGCCCACCGCTTCGAGGAGGCCGGTGCGGTCGAAGCCGCTCTTGACGAGGTAGGCGTCCGCGCCCACCTCCAGGCCCCGGGCCCGGTCCTTCTCGGTGGAGAGCGACGTCACGAGCACGACCGGGATCCGCCGCAGCGCGGCGGAGTGCCTCACCGTCTCCGTGAGGGTGAAGCCGTCCATGCCCGGCATCTCGACGTCGGCCACGATGAGGTCGATCGGCTCCTCCTGGAGCATGCGCCAGGCCTGGTGGCCGTCGGCGGCCAGCCGCACCTCGTAGCCCGCCTCTTCGAGGATCGCCTTCTCCAGGGTGCGCGTGGTGACGGAGTCGTCGGCGACGAGGAGTCGCCTACGTGCCGTCTCCGGCCCCGGGGCGGGAACGAGGAGCCGCCGCGCGGGAGCCTGGAGCGCGCTCTCCGCCAGCTCCGCGGCGCTCAGGATGAGGGCGATCCCGCCGTCTTCGAGCAAGGCGCAGCCCGCGAGGTTGGGGACGCGCCGCAGGCGGCGGCCGAGTCCGGTGACCACGAGGTCCTGCTCGGCCAGGAGCTCGTCCACCACGAAGGCGACTCGCCACGTCCCGGCCTCGACCAGCACGACGAAGCCGCCTTGACCCCGATCGCGGCGGGGCGCGGGGAGCCCGAGGGCTTCCGCCAGCGACAGCAGGGGAAGAAGGCCGGCGGGCACGGCCAGCATCTCCCGGCCCCCCACGTTGCGGACTTCCGCGGGAACCAGCCGGCGCAGGCCCATCACCTGCGTCGTCGCCATCGCGAACGTGCGCCCGGCTGACTCCACGAGCAGCGCGCGGATGAGAGTGACGGTCAAGGGCACGGTCAAGGCGAACGTCGTCCCGGCTCCCGTGATCGATTCGAGCCCGACCGTGCCATGGAGGGCGTTGACCTGGCTCTTCACGACGTCGAGGCCGATGCCGCGGCCGGAGACGGAAGTGAGGGCGCGCGCGGTGGAGAGCCCGGGGTGGAACACGAGGGCCAGGAGGTCACGGTCCTCGGCGGACTCGGGCAGCCCCCGCGCGCGTGCTTCTTCACGGATTCGCTCGCGGTCGAGCCCTCGTCCGTCGTCGGTGATCGCGATCTCGACCTGCGCCCCCTTCAGGGAGGCGGAGACCGTGATCGTCCCGGACGGCGGCTTGCCCGCGGCCGCGCGCTCCGCCGGCGACTCGATGCCGTGGTCCACCGCGTTGCGCACGAGGTGCAGGAGCGGATCCTTGAGGCGCTCGGCCACCGCGCGGTCGAGCTCCACCTCGTGGCCCCCCAGCTTGAACAGGACCTCCTTGCCCGCGGCCAGGGCCAGGTCGCGCACCGCGCGCTCCAGGCCGGCCCCGGCCTCGGCGAACGGGACCATCCGCAAGCCCCGCACGCAGGCGTCGAGGTCGCCCGCCGTCCGCACCAGGGCGCGGCCCCCGGAGGCCGCGGTGGACGCGACAGACTCGAGGTCGTCCTTCAGCTTGGCGATGCCCGCGGCCACGTGCTGGATGGCCGCACACGTCTCGGCCGGCATCTCGGGAGGGCACACCGCCTGAAGGCGGCGGAAGTCCTGCGCCAGGCCCGACGCGCCCTCCTCGACCGTCGCCCATTCGTCGCGGTGGCGCTCCGCCTGTCGCACGGCCAGGAGGAGCTCACCGCTGCGCGTCAGGACGGTGTCGAGCTTGCTGGCGCTCACGCGGAGGCTGCTCGCGTCCTGGTCGCGACGGTCCAGCGCCGCCGGAGCGGGCGCGGCGTCGGGGGCGAGAGGCGGCGGCGGGGGAGAGACCGCGACCGCCGGCGTGCCGACGTCGGCCGCTACGCGGACGAGGCGGGGAAGCAACGCGGCCAGGGGGGAGCCCGCCAGGGACTGCTTCTGCTTGAGGCGGTCGGCCGCGTCCTGGACCGCATCCGCGGTCGCGAACAGGATCTCGAAGTCGTTCGCGGCCAGGGGCCGCTCACCCTCGCGCGCCCGGGCCAGGACGTCCTCCAGGCCGTGGCAGGCGCTTTCCACCAGGCCGACGTCCACGGCCCGCGAGGCCCCTTTCAGGTTGTGGGCCGTGCGGAAGAGCGACTGCAGCAGCGTCGTCGCGTCGCCTTGTCCGCCCTCGAGGGCCAGGAGATCGTGGTTGAAGCTGCGGACGTGCTCCGCCACCTCCTCCACGAACGTCGACATCAGGCTCTCGATGAGCGCGGTCTTGTTCATGGCCTGGGCGTCATCGCATCATTTCCGTCAGCCGCCGGCCGGCATCGCTGAGGACCTGGGCCGTGCGCTCCGCCTGCTGCGTGGCCGCGAGGTGCTGGCTGGAGGCCTGGTTGATGTTGCTCATCGCGTGATGGATCTGGGACATGCCGGTGGCCTGCTGGCCGGCGGAGGCCGCCATCTGGCCCACCACCTGTCCCGACTCCGTCACCGTCTCGCCCAGGGCCCGGATCGTCTCGCCGGCCTGGAGGGCGACCATGACCGCCGCATCCACGCTGCGCTTGCCCTCTTCGGCCGCGGCCACCGCGCTCGTCGTGGCTTTCTGGATCTGGCCCAGGATCTGGCGCACCTGCGCCGTCGCCTTCTTGGACTGATCGGCCAGGGCCTTCCCTTCGCCCGCCACCACCGCGAACCCCTTGCCCTGCTCTCCGGCGCGCGAGGCCTCGATGGCCGCGTTGAGCGCGAGGAGATTCGTCTGCTCGGCCAGATCCTTCACCGTCGACGTGATCTCTCCGATGGCCTGGCCCTGCTCGGCCAGGGCCATGGTTCCGACCGTGATGGCCTGCACCTGGTCCTTCACCGACCGCAGCCCCACGACGGTGTCGTCGACCGCCTTCCGGCCCGCGCGCGCGATCTCGACCGCGCGGTTGGCCGCGTCGGCGACGGAAGGCGCGCGCTCCGCGGCCTGGCGTGAGGTCTCCGCGACCTCGTTGACGGTGCTGACGGTCTGGGCGACCGCCGCCGCCTGCTGCTGCGCGGCCGCCGCCTGCTCGGTGGTGCCGGCGAGGAGCTGCGCCGCCGCCGCCGAGATGCCGTTCGCCGTCTCCGAGACTCCGGCCAGGAGCGTCTCCAGGCGTACGCGGGCCGCCTTCTCGTCGCCGAGGAGGTGGCGGATGGTGGCCAGCACGCCGTTCCAGGCCTCTCCCAGACGGCCGACTTCGTCCTCCCCCAGGGGCGGCGCGTCGGCCCCGTAACCGCTGGAGGACGACTGTTCCGCGACCTGGACCAGTATCCGCACCCGCCGCGCGGCGTCGTGCACGAGGTACAGGGTCACGAGGCAGACGAAAGCCACGAAGAGGAGGAAGCCGAACTGGGTCGTCCGGAACCGGTCGGCGTCCCGGCCCGCGGCCGCGTCGACGCTCTTCTGGCTCTCGTCCATCTCCGCCACGTACCGCTTGACGGTCGCGTTCAGGGCGGCGAGCGTGACGGGGTCGTGGCCGGCGATGAGCTGATCCAGCGCGGGCACGATCTGCGAGCGCCAGAAGTTCTCCGGTCCGGCATCCGACGCGCTCGCCAGGCTGGATTCACGGTGCCGGACGGTGTCGAAGCGGCGATCGATCTGGCCGCGCACCTCGCCGACCTCGCCCAGAGTGCGCGTCCGCTGCTCGCCCGTGTCGCGGGCCAGCCGCTCCGTCAGGGCCAGGAGCTGGTAGGCGTCGCTGCGGTCGTGTCCCAGGATGTTCGTCTGCACCCGGGCCGCGTCGATCTGTCCGAGCATCCGGAAGTCGGCGACGATGAGGAGGATCGCGCAGCCCAGGATGGCCACGCTCAGGGACCCGAGCCGTGCCCCCAGGGACTTGCGCCAAGGTATCTGTCTCGCCATATCGCCTTCTTCCTTCAAATGCGAGCTGCGCCGTGCGCCACGGCTTCGCCGGGTTCGATGGTGAGCTGCGGATCGTTCAAGAGGGCCTCCCCGGAAAGGACGATGACGCCGTCCCGGCTCACCCCACGCACGTACGTCCGTCCCCAGGCGGTTTCCGGTTGCGCGAGGCTCGTCCCTGGCACGGACAGGATCTCGCTGGCCGCGTCGGCCAGGAGCCCGAACTCGCGTCGATGTTCGCCCATCACGACGATGCGGCCCAGGTCCGTGACGCCCTGCACCGCGATGCCCAGGAGATGGCGCAGGTCGAACAGGGCCAGGATCTCGCCGCGCAGGTTGGTGACGCCCAGGACGAAGGGGGGAGTTCCGGGGACGGGAGTGAAGCGGGTCAACCGCGCCACCTCGCGCACGAAGCGGCTCTCGATGCCGTAGCGCTCGCCGCCGAGGACGAACACCACCAGCTCCAGGAGCTCGCCCGCGCGCGGCGGCTCGTCCGGGACCCGCGCCAGGAGCCGGGCGCGCGCGTCCAGGATCTCTCGACGGCCCTCAGGCACGCGTCACCTCCAGCCGCTCCATCTCGATCGAGGCCGCGGCGTGGAGGGCGCCCATCCGCTCGCCGCCTCCAGCCGGCACCTGGTCGTCCGCTCGGCCCGTCGCGCACAGGTCCCGGGCATTGCGGAACGCCCGCCGAGCGTCCTCGTGCGCGCCGCGCTTGCGGAGGATCGTTCCCAGCAGGAAGTGCGCGACGGCGAGGGAGCGATCCAGGTACAGGGCCCGCTCGGTCTCCTGCTCGGCTTCCCCGTCGCGGTCGAGGGCCAGCAGGAGCGTCGCTCTCAGGTAACGGAGGTGAGCGTCCATGGGATGGCGGCGAAGGGCGGCCGTGGCCACGCGTTCCGCGGCCTCGGCCCCCTTGGCGTTCGCCTGGGCCACTACTCTCTCGAACGCCTCTTGCCCTTGATCGGGCGCGGGCGAGATCGAGGCTTCCGCCGGCGCCGCGGCCTCGACGGCGGCGCGTCGCTCGTCGAGCGCGGGTGGTGGCCGTGGGGCCGTGGCCATGCTCGCCGGCGCGACAGGGGCCATGCCGGCGCGAGGGCGCCGGTACACGAGCCCGGTCCGCGTCACCTCGACGTCGAAGGGGGCGTGTTCACCCAGGAGGGGGTCGGCCCCCGCGGTGAGGAGCACCCCGCCTTCGGCCAGGCAAGCGAACAGCCGCGTGGCGATCCGTGCCGTCGTCGCGCGGTCGAAGTAGATGAGGACGTTGCGGCAGAGGATGAGATCCATCCCGAAAGCGCCCGCCGCCGCGTACGGCTCCGACCCGACGAGGTTGACGCGAGCGAACTGGACCATGGCCCGAATGCGATCGGCGAGGACGCGGCGTCGGCGCACGTGTCGGAAATAGTCCTGCAGGAATCGATCGGTGACCCCCCGCATCGACCAGTCGGAGTAGGAGCCGGCCCGCGCCTTCTCGAGGGCGGCCGCGGAGAGATCCGTGCCGAGGACGAAGGCGCCGGCCTCCAGCCCTTCCTCCACGAGCAGGATCGCGAGCGTGTAGGCCTCTTCTCCCGTGGCGCAGCCCGCGCTCCACACGCGCGGAGCGGCCCCGTGGGCCCGGCTCTTGAGGGCCGGCAGCACCTCCTGGCGGATCAGGTCCATCTGGGCGGAGTCCCGCATGAAGTGGGTCTCCCCGACCGTCACTTCGTCCACGAGATCGTCCAGGGCGGCGGAGTCCCTCCGGAGGAGGGCGAGGTAGTCGCCGTGATCGCGGAGTCCCGCCTCGCTCATGCCGCGCGCGATGCCGGCCTCCGCCTCCACCTTGCGGTTGGGCGCGAACACCAGGCCCGATCGCGCGGCGACGAGAGCCAGGATCTCCTCGCTCATTCAGGCGGGAGGTCGGAGGGCCTCGTCGAGGGAGGCGCCCTCCTGCGCCGACAGGAAAGTCGCCAGATCGTGGATGAGCACCAGGCCGCCGTCGAGCTTCGCCACCCCGGACACGTAGGCCGCGCTCGGCCCGAGGTCTCGCGCGGACTGTACGGAGGCCTCGTCGACGAGCGCGATATGGGTCGCGCGGTCGACGCGCAGGATCACGCCGCGCGGACCCGCCGAGGCCACGATGAAGTGATCCGAAGGGTCGAGGGCCTTGGCCGGGAGATGGAAACGAGCGCGGATGTCCAGAACGGGCAGCACGCGGCCGCGCACGTTGACGACGCCCTCGACGAGAGCGGGGGCGTCGGGCAGCGGCGTGATCGTCACGGCCCGGACCAGCTCGCGGACGTCGGCGGTCGGCAGGCCGTATCTCTGGCTTCCCAGCTCGAAGATCAGGACCTCGCGGGTGCGCGCGCTCCCCGGAGCGGAGATGGGCGCGGACGCCGCACTTCGCTCGGGCACGACGAGGTTGGCGCTGGGCACGGTGACGTACACAGCAAGATCGCCGCCACGGGACGGGGTCCCGAAATCCGTGACTTGTAATGGCCGCAGGGAGGGCGCAGACTGTTTGACTGGTCTAGATTATGGAATCTGAAATATCCCGGCCGCGGGCCCTGGTCGTCGACGACGACCCGGACATCGCGGCCGTCCTGACCGAGCTGGTCGAAAGGGAGGGGTTCGCGGTGACCTCCGCGCCCACCCTGGCCCGGGCGCGCGAAGAGATCGCGGCCACCGTACCCGACATCGTCCTCGTGGACATCCATCTGCCCGACGGCAGCGGCCTCGAGCTCCTGGATGACCAGGGCCCGGCCGCTCCCGAGGTCGTCCTGATCACAGGACAGGCCAGCGTCGAGACCGCGGTGGACGCCCTGCGCCGGGGCGCCGCCGACTACCTGACCAAGCCGGTGGACTTCCCGCGCCTCAAGACGGTGCTCGCCCACGTGACGCGGACGCTGGAGATGAAGGACGAGATCGGAGCGCTTCGGACGGAGCTGCGCCGGATGGGCCGGTTCGGCGCGCTCATCGGCGCCTCCGCGCCGATGCAGAAGGTGTACGACCTGATCGGCCGCGTGGCCCGCACGGAAGCGAGCATCCTCCTGACCGGCGAGACGGGCACGGGCAAGGAGGTCGTGGCCCAGACGATCCACGCCCTGAGCCGCCGCAGCAAGAAGCCGTTCATCCCCGTGGACTGCGGGGCCATCTCTCCGACCGTCATCGAGAGCGAGCTCTTCGGCCACGAGCGCGGCAGCTTCACCGGCGCGGAGCGCCAGCACAAGGGTTATTTCGAGCGCGCGCACACGGGCACGCTCTTCCTCGACGAGATCACGGAGATGCCGGTGGAGCTGCAGGTCAAGCTCCTGCGCGTCCTGGAGACGTCCGACGTCCTGCGCGTGGGCGCGGACAAGGCGATTCCCGTCGACGTGCGCATCGTCGCCGCCACGAACCGGCGGATCGAGGAGGCGATGTCGGCAGGCAAGCTGCGCGAGGACCTCCTCTACCGCCTGAACGTCTTTCCCATCCCGTTGCCGCCCCTCCGGGAGCGCGGGGATGACGTGGAGCTGCTGGCCGACCATTTCCTCGCCGAGCTCAACGCGGCCGAGGGCAAGTCGAAGCACCTGACCGCCGCCGCCCGTGAGCGCCTACGGGGCCACAACTGGCCGGGCAACCTCCGCGAGCTCAAGAACGTCGTCCATCACGCCTTCATCGTGGCCGACGAGAACCTGGGCCTCGAGGAGCTCGGACAGACCGCCGGCGGGAAGGGCGCCGCGATGAGCCTGACCATGGCCGTGGGCACCCCGCTCGTGGACGCGGAGCGCCGGCTCATCCTGGCCGCCCTCGACCAGTTCGACGGGGACAAGAAGAAGGTCGCGTCCGCCCTCCAGATCAGCGTCGCCACCCTGTACACCCGCCTCAACGAATACAAGTCGCACTGATCCCCGAAACGCGCTACAATAAGGATGCATTAGTCGAGTTGTCTGGCTTTCCAGAATGAGGGCGGCCACGGTGGCTGCCCTTCGTTTCGTGGGCGCGCAGGTGACGAAGCGACTAGGCTTCAGGCCAAGGAGGCCTGCACGTTCATGATCGAAGGTACCGTCAAGTGGTTCAACGAAGCCAAGGGCTTCGGCTTCCTCTCGCGCGAGGGTGGTCCGGACGTTTTCGTCCACCACTCGGAGATCCGCGCCGAGGGTTTCCGTACCCTCAACGAGGGCGATAAGGTGAAGTTCGAGGTCGTCGACAGCCCGAAGGGGCCGCGCGCGGCCAACGTCACCATCGCTTAAGTCTCGCCAGACGTAAACGGACGCCCGAGGCCTTCCGGCCCCGGGCGTTCGTGTTTTCAGCTGCGATAGGCCTCGCGCCCGACGCCCTGGACCTTGATGTCCTGGCTCTCCAGCACGCGGTGCAGCGAGAACATGGCGGCGGCCGCCTCGTCGATCGCGCGCGTGAAGGCGATCGACCCCTTGAGGATCGGGGCCAGCTTCCGCGGGTCCTGGACGCGGGCGTCCGGGTACTCGTGCTCCACCACGAGGTCCACCTGGGAGACGCCGTTCTTGAACTGCAGGAGCTCGCGCGCCGCGAGCTGGTGGTCGAGCCAGTCCACCGTCCGGTTCTGCAGGTAGGCCAGGGGATCGTGGCGGGCCGTGCCCGGCAGCTCGTGGGTGGCCAGCACGACCTGCTTGAGCCAGGCGTTCGACTGCTTGCGCAGGTCCGGATCCGGCTTGCCGTCCTTGCGGTCGCCGCGCTCCACCGTCTGCCCGCCGTAGCCCCACTCCGCCACGCCCTTGGGGTTGATGACCTGGCCCTTCACGTGGAACCCGCCGATGAGGAAGTTGTAGCCCTCGTCCTTCAGGAACTGGAACACGTCGCGCGTGTTCTGGCCCATCAGGATCGCGTGGGACGGGTCGTAGTGGATGCGGAGCTGGTCGCCGACCTTGTGCTTCTCCGCGATGCGATGGAGGCGGATCCACATGCCGGGCGTGTAGCCGATCTGGTTGTGCCAGAAGTCGGTCGTGTTCCAGCCCGGCATCGGGCACTGCTCGACCCGGTACTCGAGGCCGCGGTCCTTGGCCGCCTTCAGAAGGGGCACGAAGCTGCGCTCGAAGTCCTCGAGGTTCTGGTCCATGTCGAGGGACACGTTCCGTCCCACGAAGCCGCACACCGCCTTCACCCCGAGGGCGACGGCGGCGTCCATGATCTTCACCATCCAGTCGTGCTTGATCCGGCGCAGCTTCTCGTCGCCGACGAGCATGTTGTCGAAGTAGCCGAGGTCCGAGAAGCTCATCTCGGAGGCCTTGAGGGCGGACTGGATGCGCCGGACACGGCCGGGATCGAGCGGCTTGAGGACGTTCAGGTGATCGGCCACCGGATCGAGCATGGCCTCCGGCGGCACGTCCGCCAGCTCCTCGGGCAGCGCGGACGAGAGCTGGAGGCGGTGCACGCCGAGGTCGCGCCCGAAACGTATCCAGTCCTCGACGGCGAGGTCGGGATCCGCGCGTCGTTTGTCTCGAGGTGTCAGTTCCTGGAGCGCGGCCGTGAGTACCGACATCTGCATGTATTCGGGCTTGAATTCTTTGCTCATGACGTAGCTCCGTTTGTTCTGATGACCCCGCCAGCCGCGGGTCCCGACCTCTATATAGCGATTACGAGGGCCCCTCCGGCCATCCGTTTCTTCAGTACCTGCACTTCACCTGCTTCTTCGAGCGCGCCGACTCCACGATCGCGTCGCAGATGACCGCGCACCGGTAGCCGTCCTCGAAGTCCGCGCCCAGCGGGGCCACGTCCTTGTCGTTCACGATGCAGTCGAGCAGGTGATTCACCTCGTGAACCATGGCGTGCTCCCACCCGATGATGTGGCCGTGGGGCCACCAGTTCGAGATGAACGGATGGTACCCCTCGGTGACGTTCACGCGGTGGAACCCGCGCGTCTCCTTGGGCTCCTCGTCCACCCAGTAGACCTCGAGCTCGTTGAGCCGCTCGAGGTCGAACACGATCGTGCCCTTCTCGCCGTTGATCTCGAACCGGTTGTGATTCTTGCGTCCGCCCGCGTAGCGCGTCGCCTCCAGGGTCCCGATGGCGCCGTTCTCGAACTCCACCACGGACACGAACGCGTCGTCCACGTCCACCTTGCCCGTGCCCTTGCCGTCCAGGCGCGCCCGGTGCTCGATGAACGTGCGCGTGAGCGCGCTGACGGACTCGATCTCCCCGATGAGATGGCGGCCCAGGTCGATGATGTGCGCGCCCAGGTCGCCGAGCGCGCCCGAGCCCGAGAGCTTCTTCTGCAGGCGCCAGATGAGCGGCGTGTCGTACTGCGGCATGATCCATTCCTGCAGGTAGACGGCGCGGTAGTGGTAGATCCGGCCCAGCTTGCCGCTCTTGATCAGCTCGTAGGCCTGGCGCACCGCGGGCACGAAGCGGT
>Ga0207675_100004521_pt1 | contig 13430 bp, 8 predicted proteins | sample KBSSwiS42_FD_184305 | JGI IMG/M metagenome (GOLD analysis project Ga0207675, IMG submission 184305) | Switchgrass rhizosphere microbial communities from Kellogg Biological Station, Michigan, USA - KBS Switchgrass S4-2 (SPAdes) (version 2) | ecosystem: Host-associated > Plants > Roots >... | reverse complement strand
GTCTTATCGTACTGATGCTGCGACACCGCCTGCACCACCGCGGAAAACTTGTCGTTGAACTTCGCGTTCACCTGGCCGCCGAGCAGCGTGCCGGGACGCAGGTCCCAGTCGTTCGTATAGCCCGCACCATCCGGCTGGAACACGCTACCGACGAAATCCGCCTGGTTTTCGCTGGAGTGCACGATGCCGAGTGTGCCGAAGCCACGGAAGGAGAACATGTCGCCGAAGTCGGCCGCGCCTGCAGTAGCGCTGCCGAGGGCCAGGGCGATCGCGGCTCCTACAGTCATCAATTTAATCGTCATGAAAATTCCTCGAGCTTTGATTCTAGAAACCACTGCGTACGCATCTCCCGCGAGCACTGCGAACGCACGAATTACACTAGCGGCGGTCTCCTAGGCCCCTTAAGGGGTCAGCTGCGATTCCGGAAAAAATCAGGGTTCGACCTAGACGGAATCGAGCGGTCCATTGCAAGTCGTTGATATATCAATAGAGCACGCACGGCGAGAGCAACAATAACCACCTGTCGCCATGCATGAGTATTGGTGTGAGCACCCAGTGGAAAACGCAGGTGCGTGAGTGCGAACCGCCACGCAAGTGACGGTTCGATTCAGTCGTGCGAAATGACTACGTACTCACGCGGGCGCGCGTGAGGCGCGATTTAGAATTCCTGCCACTCCACGTCCGAGCCGGACACTTTCCTGACAGCCGATTGCGCAACCGGGCGACGCGCTGGCTGCACTGACTTCTTGACGGGAGGCGAGACAGTGGAGGCGACCGGTGCGGATTGCACGCCACCTTTCTGTTCCACGCGGAAGACTGCGATGAGATCGGTGAGCGCTTTGGCCTGGCTCTTCATCGACACGGCAACGGATGAAGTCTCTTCCGCCATCGCCGCGTTCTGCTGCGTCATGGTGTCCATCTGTGCCACCGTGCTGTTGAGCTGACCGAGGCCATCGGCCTGCTCCGAGCTGGCCTGCGAGATCTCGCCGATGATGTCGGCGACTTGTTTGGCAGCCGCCACGATATCGTTCAGCGTCTTGCCGGATTCGTTCACCAGCCGTGAGCCGTCTTGAACCTTCGCGACGCTGTCTTCGATGAGTCCTTTGATTTCGCGTGCCGCAGTGGCGCTGCGCTGAGCGAGGTTACGCACTTCGGAGGCGACCACTGCGAAGCCGCGGCCCTGTTCTCCGGCGCGTGCCGCTTCGACAGCAGCGTTGAGCGCCAGCAGGTTGGTCTGGAAGGCGATCTCATCGATGACGCCGATGATGTCGGCGATGCGCTTGCTCGACGAATTGATTTCCGTCATGGCGGTAACGGCCCGGTCGGCGACCGATCCGCCGCGTTCCGCGCGATCGCGTGCTTCGGCGGCGAGCTTGCTCGCGTTGCGTGCGTTCTCGGCATTGCGCTTCACCGATACTGTCATTTCTTCCATGCTCGACGTGGTTTGTTCGAGGCTGGCTGCCTGCTCCGACGTACGCGTGCTGAGCTGGTCGATGCTCGAATTGATGTCGGCCGCCGAGGCGTCAACCGTTCCCGACGTCAGGCGGACATCGCGTATGACAGAGCCGAGCTTCCGCCGCAGTGTCTCGATGCTGTGCAGGAGGCTGCTATTGTCACCCGCGCGGAGATTCACCACCGTCGTAAAGTCGCCGCCGGCAATGACGCGGACGGTGTCGACCGCCAGTTCCGGTTCGCCACCGAGGCTGGTGAATACATTGCCGATGAGGATCCACGAGCCTATGCCGAGCGCCAGGATCATGACCGCGGCCATGGTCAGGCTCGCAATCAGGCTGCGCTGAATATTCTGAGTGCCGCTCATCAACAGGCTGCGGAATTCGCCGACGGCGTCTTCCTGCGATTTCGACAGCAGGGTCCGCAGCGTGCCCGAACTCTCTTGCATCTTGGCAATGGCCGGCGTGGCGTCACCGGTCGCCGACCCCAGCATGATGCTGGTGGCCGATTCGGCTGCGCGAAAATAGTTCTCGAAAGTGGCGGTCAGTTCACCAGCCAGTCGGCTATCGGGATCGACGGCGGCGAGTTCCTTGAGTGCCTTGCGGACTGCGCCAGCGTGTTCTCCTGCCGACGCCACGGACTGCTTGTCGCCCTCGGCCACGGCACGCTGCAAGGATTCCTCGATGTTCGTTACCTGTTCCTGGATGGAGCGCAGCGCCTCAACGGTCGGATACTGTACCTGTTCGACCTTCACCAGAGCGGCCGACGTCTTGGCGGTAATACTGGAACTGATGGCGATGCCGATCGTAACGATGACTGCCGTCATGATCGGCAGCATCCAAATGCGGTGTTTGAACTTCATGGCTCCGTTCGACTCGTGTAATGCCCGTGCGGCCGGCAGTGAAATCCAGCCTCAACCCAGCACAGCTGTTCACGATTAACGGCCGATTTCTACTACTCTTGAGCCAGGGATTTCCGCAGGCTCGATAAAAAAGCGCCGGCGGCGGTTTCGCTGCGACCGCAGGCCGGCTTCCGGCAATGCCTTACTCGCCATGCAGGCAAACCCTGGTCGCCGGGACGACGCAGACAACGTGAGATTGCGAAGGAGTCAACCTGTCTACAGTTCAGTCAGCAGCCTTCAGCTTCAAGGAGCAAGTCGCATGATCGCCTGCGAGCGCATCGACCGCAGCCAGGATGGGATCCTGCGCAATCTCTACGAGCACTACGTTCACGACATGAGCGAATGGCTGGGAATCGATACCCATGCCGATGGCTCCTTCGGCTACGACACGAGCCCCCTGTGGCAAGGGGACTACACGATCTATCTCGCTAAGGTTGGCAATTCCCTCGCGGGCTTCGGTGTCATCGGGTCTGCTCGACAACGGCTCGGACGTCCCGAGGTCCGCGACATGAAAGACTTCTTCGTGCTACGGCGCTTCCGGCACCAGGGAGTCGCGAATGCTTTCATCGCGCAGCTATGGGATGAGTGTCGCAGCGAATGGCTGATTCGCGTACTCGTGGCGAACAAGCCTGCACTGCCGTTCTGGCGACGCGCAGTACGAGATTACACGCAAGGAAATTTCGAAGAACGCTCCCTGCTCGAACGCGGTCACGACTCACTCGAGCGTGAGTGGGTGCACTTGCATTTCGACAACCGGATCGTGTGAGGCTCGACGCCGGTCGGCGGCTGCTCTTGCTCCCACGCCGGGCAATTCTCTTTCAGGACGTCGGCGATGCGGTTCCAGTGCGCATCGTCGTTGCCTTGAAACAGGAAATTGAAGCGAGTGGCATTACGAAACTCGAGCAACTCGACACCGTGAGGACCGGCCTACGTTTAGTGCAGGCATGATGCCGAGGTCCGTGCAGCAAAGGCAAGCCGGCCGAGTCGAACCGACGTCAACCCGGATTCATCGAGACGTGGAGTTCGGGTAGTACAGATCGTAGTACCAGGCGCAGGCTTTCTCGATATGCGCCTGAATACGTGCTGGAATATCGTGGCGCGCCGGAACCGCTATGTGCTCGAACTGGCGGTGCAGATATTTCATGTGATAGTGACTGTCGCTTTCCCGTACGCCGATCGTCAGCCGTTGCGGGTTGGTCTCGAAGGGAGACAGGCCCAGCCAGGCATACAGATGCGACATGCCTGCCGCCGGCCGCGCCATCAAATCTTCGAAGCGCAGGAAGTAAAGACGTTGTTGCACTGAGATCGGCAAGTCCTGCACCGCGTTCAGCGAAAGCAGCGGTGCGCCGATCGCCTTGTCCTTGGCAAACAGCATGTCCGCGCGACCGAAGCGGTCGAAGTCGGAAAGGTGGTCGATAAAATCCACCAGTATCGTGCGCTGATGCTGCGCTTCGATCGAGCCGTAGATCTGCCCGAGTTCCCGAATGCAGACCACCAGCTTGGCTTCCGGCGCGATCTGCAGCAGCAATTCGATCGCATGCAACCAGGCGCGGCTCTTGTCTACCAGCGCCTTCTTTTTGCAATCGTGATGCCATCCGCGCAGGAAACCTTGCATGGCCGATGTCAGGCGCGCATAGCTGGTTGCGAAACCCTGATCGAGTTGCGACAGGAAGAACTGATCGTCGCTGACCATCCGGCGGATTCCCAACAAGGTGCCGCAGAGCGGCGAGCTTTGTCCGTCGCAATGCACTTCGGGATGTTGTGCGAGCAACTGGCAGAGCAAGGTCGAGCCTGCCCTCGGCAATCCGGTCACGCCGATAAAGTTGGGAGTCATCGAGTTGACGTTCCTTCAGCTACTTCTTGTCATCCGATGGTACGGCCCGCACGCCGCCGTCAGCAGAGATCACGGTAAGATTCAAACCAGCAAGGTCGAGCGTCATCAGCCCCATCGAACCGGAGTCACGCAAGTCCAGAGCCACCGGCCGCGGAGAACCGATCTGTGTTGGGGGTGCGATGCGGATATTAGACACTACATGACCCACTGCGCTCGTATAAGTGACGGTTGACGTCACAGGCGGAGGAGTGACAACAACTACCGGCGGATCGATGACGGGCGCGACGATCACCGGCGGAATCTCAGGTTGGACTGCTGCAGTGATGTTGGCCGCGAGTCCGACGGGTTGAGTCAGCGTGTAGTTGCTTGCTGCTGCTCCGCTCACGCTGTTCGTCGCTGTGACTGTGATTGCGTTCCCTGCATCTGCCGTCGCAAACGTCCCGGCTTGGTTGAATGCGAGCGTCTCTCCAGCGACGACGCCCACGAGCGAACCGCCGCGTAGCGTCGCGGCAGTCGTGCCGTCATATTCCTTATCCACCGCGACTTGATTCACCACGATCAGCGCGGCTCGGGTAATGCTCACCGAACTACCTGCCGTGCTCAGTGCGTTGTAGTTGCTAGCGATGCCGCCGTGGACGCCGGCACCCAGGCTCAAGCCGGTGACGCTGGCCAGCGTGCTGCTGGTCTGGATATTTTTGCTCGCCAGGTTGCTCGCGTCACCCGAGCCGGCGACAACAAAAGCTTCGCCGGCAACGCCGACAGCAGTCAGAGCGCTACCTGCAACCGCAGTGCTGCCATCGTAAATGCGCGTCCCGCTCAACGACAGGTTCGCTTTGTCGATGGTCAGGGTGCCGCCGGTCAAGTCATAGCCTTGCTGGTTGGAATAGAAGCTGTAAAAGCCGGCATTGGTGGCTGTAGTTCCTAATACGCCGCTCGGAGCACCGCTCGCGCCGTTGTGAGCGGCGCCGGTGTAGGTCACGGTCACGTCGGTCAGCGTCAACGCGGTGAGGAAGTGGGTCAGCAGCGGAGCGGTATGGCCTGCATAGATACGCCAGATCGCACCACTGCTTCCAGTGTCGGCGATGGTGTTGGGCGTACTCGTATTCCAGCTGCTGAAGCTGGCGAGCTGCATCATCTGTACCGTCGTCAGGCCCGAGCCGGCGGCACTGGCTGACTGGCCGGAAGTCGTCGTATTCCAGAAGCCATTGCTTACCGCCGCACCGACGCTTGATCCCAGCAGTCCGCCGACATCCGTCGTGCCGCTGACCGCGCCGGTGGAATAGGCATTACTGATCGTACCGTAACTGCTGTTACCTACCAGTCCGCCGATGTTCCCCGTGCCCGTCACCGTGCCAGTCGCATAGCTGTTGCTGATACTGCTGCCGTTCATGGCGCCGAGTAAGCCGCCGACCTGGTACACACCCGACACTGCGCCGGTCGCGTAACTGTTGGCGATCGGTGAAGAAGAGTAGCCCACCAGTCCTCCGGAGGCGCCGGTGCGTGCAATCACGTTACCGGTAGCGTAGCTGTTGCTGATGGTGCCGTACTGGTGTCCTCCGACCAATCCGGCGACCTGGTCGTCGCCCGTCACACTACCGGTGGCGTAACTGTCTCTGACATCTTCGCGGTTCGATCCGATCAAGCCGCCGACGAAGTTCGCGCCCGACACGGCGCCTGAGGCGTAGTTGTTGTTGAGCGAACCATAGCCATAATTTGCACCGGCGAATCCGCCGACGGAGTTGCGGCCAGTTACCGCGCCGCTGGCGTAGTTGTCACTGACCCCGCCGCCATAGCTGTATCCGATCAATCCACCGATGTTGTCGCCGGTGCCGTTCACTGCGCCGCTCGCGTGATTGCCGTTGATCGCGCCATACCACCCAATTCCTGCCAGGCCGCCGACGTAATCGCCGGCCGTCACCGTACCGGTCGAGTAGTTGCCGATCAGGTTGCCGCCGCTGTTGCCCCCGACCAGTCCGCCAACGTAAGCGCTGCCGGCTACTGCACCGGTCGCGTGACTGTTGCTGATGGTGTTGGAGTTGTTCCCTGCCAGTCCACCGACGCTGTATCGACCGTTCACCGCACCCGTGGCATAGCTGTTGGCGACCGAACCGAGGCTGTTGTTTCCGATCAGTCCACCGACGTCGTCGGTGCCGCTCGCTGTGCCGGTCGCATAGCTATCGGTGACCGTTCCCCAGTTGATCCCCATCAGGCCGCCGACGTTGCCAACGGGGCTGCTGACGTTGCCGGTGGCGTAGCTGTTGGTGACCGTTCCCGGCGGACCGCCCCAGCTCAAGCCGACCAGGCCGCCTGCTTCACCATTGCCATAGCCAACGACGTCGCCTGTGGCATGGCTATCGATGATGGCTCCGCCGTCGATGACACCCACCAGTCCGCCTACTGTCTGGAACCCACTGACGTTTCCCGTGGCATAGCTGTTCATGACCGTGCCGCCGAGGGCTCCGACGAGCGCACCCGTGCCCCACGAATCGCTCGCAACGCTGCCGCCGATCAAGCCTAAGTTGCGGATCGTCGAGCCCGCAGCCGTATATCCAAAGAAGCCGACAGGATTGCTGCCGGTCACATTGAGATAGAGGCCGGACACGGTGTGTCCCAGTCCGTCGAAGATGCCAGTGAAGCGGGTCGCGTTGCTGCCGATGGGCGCAAAGCCCGCGCCGGCATTCCAAGTGTTCGTGGACGCCGCATCGATGTTGGCGCCCAGCACATACTTACCTGCAAGGTTGCCGCTCATCCCCTGCAGGTCCGTGCCGGTCGTGCTGCCGGCCGCGCCGAGAGCGGTGATCACGGTGTAATTGATCACCGTGCCGTTCGAACCCAGCTGCGTGCTGAAATTGCTGCTTGCAGTCAGATTCACCGGCGCGTTGACGTTGACCTTGCTGGTGTTGCCTGCTGCAACTGCGCCCTGTCCGTATTCCAGCGCGAGACTCGCTGTGCCCGATGCATTCATCGCGATGTTGATGTTGATATTGTTCTGCGCGTTGAGCGTGAGCTGGTTCGCTGACCAGGCAACGGTATCGTTGACATTGACGTTGCCGGCGGTGCCCGTAGTGCCGGCACTGCTCTGCAAGGTGACGTTGGAGCTGGCGAGGTTGCTCGATAGCGCTGCGCCGGTGATGTCGCCGCCGCTTGCGGCGATGGTGTAGTCGGTCGGGTCGATGAGCCAGCTGCCGGTCAACCCGCGTGCTGCCGCAGTAGTGACGCGTGTATCGCTTGCGACCTTGACGAAGGCAGCGGAAGTGTCGATGAAGCCGCCATTGCCCCCAGTCGGCGCGCTGGCATCGAGCGTACCGGCGACATGGACGCTGCCGTTGTCCATGTCGCCCAGCAGCCTGATGGTGCCGTTGCGATTTTCAATCGTCTGCGCCTGGATCACGCCGGTGTTGTTGACTGCGCTCTGCAATAGATTGCTAGCGCTGCGCGCGGTCAACAGCACTTGTCCGCCATCCGCTTGGATGAGTCCGCCGTTGTGGACCAACGCATCGACCGCGCCTGCGTTTACGGTGACATTGAGCAGCCCATCGCCCGCCACATCGAGCGTCAGTGAGTTGCCCGAAGCCAGCGCGACGCTGCCCAGCTTGGCGGCAATGACTCCCTGGTTACTGACATTGGCGCCCAGCAACGCGACGTAACCACCGTCGGCGTGGATCGATCCCTGATTGACGATGCCGCCGTTGCTGTCGCCGCTGAACGTGTATCGGCCCGCAAGAAAATCCTTATCGGCGAGATCGCGAGTGGAGGCTACGAGCCCACCTACGTTGACCTGCGCGCCCGTGCCGAAGAGGATGCCGTTGGGATTGACCAGGAACACTTTGCCGTTGGACGACAGGCTCCCGAGGATGCTGGACGGGTCGGCGCCCAACACGCGATTCAACGCAACTGCATTGCTGCTGGGTTGGACGAAGCTCACGGCTTCGGCGGCGCCGATGTCGAAGCTCTGCCAGTTGAGTACTGCGTTCTGGCTGGTTTGCTGGATCGTCGTATTGCCCGCGGCACTGTGAATGCTGGCGTTGCCTGCTACCACCGTGCCGCCGGTCGGCGAGGCATGCACAGCCGATCCGCACGCCAGCGCCACCGCCGCGGACACCGAGTTCAGAATGAAGCCGGCGCGGACGACTGCGGTCTTGCCGTTGGAAGTTTTCTTGCCGCCGCGCTTTGCGTGTTCCGAGACAGCAGTGACCGTGCCAGTGCTTTCGTTCCAGATCGAACGGTAGATGTGATTCATGATGCGTTACCTTTCAATCTCGGGACGTGCGCTGCTCGATCGGATTCGGCGCGGCGCGCCGCGATCGCCAATGCGCTCAGAAGTATTTGACGGCGTTGATCCAGACGCGGCTGTCCTTGTCCGGGGCCGAAGTAGCCGCGGCGGCGCCCAACGTGTGGGCGTAGTACGCCTTCACCAGGAAACTACGAGCATCGAACCAGTGCAGGCCGAGCCCGCCACCGCTCAGCGTGCGGCGATTGCGCCCTTCACTCCATGGGTCCTTGCTCGCGCTGCCGGTGCCGCTGTCGACGAAGGCGACCGCTTGCCAGTCGCCAGGCATGCTGGCGAACAGTTTCGGTAGCGCCAGGCGCCCTTCGATGTTCGCTACGTAGCCCTGATCGACATAGGCTTCCCCTTCAGGATAGGCACGCACTGCATTCGCACCGCCCAGCCCGGTTTTCTCAGAGATATCCAGATTCTGCGAGGACAGTTGTCCCTGCAGTGCTGCGTACAGCGAGAACGAGTCCGTCACACTCTGCAATCGCATGACGCTGAAACCGAGCTTGTCGTAGTGCCCGTCGCTGTGTGCCGTGCTGGCATCGATTCGCAATGCATCCGGACTTTGAAGATCGAGACTGCCGCAAGTCCACGTGAGCGAATACGTGCTCAAACCGCCGCCGCCAACGTCATCGCGGCGATCGCCGAGCAGGCTCAGCATTGCCACGTTCGCTTTCTTGTCGGTAACGGTCGGGGTAGCGGTGACGTCCAGCTTGTCCTGGAATGTTTTGCCGTCGAGACCGATCTGCGCGTAGAGATTGCCACGGCGCGATCGCAGCAGCGGGTAGCGACCGTAGAGACTGACGATCTGCGCCGTACCGTGGGCCTGCAGACTCTCGAACTCGTGGCCCAGCTCATATTTCAGCGCTGTATAGGCGACGCCGGCATCGCCTCGGCCGAACTGCATCTGATAAGCGGCGCGGCCGTAGTTCAACCCGTCCCAGGAAGTGAGCGCACGCAGCGTCGCCACATCTCCATGGCCGAAAGCGTTGTTGATATTCAAGGTCGCGCCCGACCGGTACGCGCCGGTATAGCGACTGCCGGAGTTGTCGGTATCGATGCTGCCGCTCAGGCGTTTGCCCGATGACACATCAACGATGAGGTCCGAAGCACCCACCGACGCACCCGGCACGAGAGTGGATTTGACGTTCACGCCCGGCAGGTCGGACAGTTGCAGCAGCCGGCTTTCGAGCGGCGCAATCGTAATCGTGTCGCCACCCTTCAGGCCGGCGAGTAGCTGCTGGGCCACCGTGTCGGAGAGGTTGCTCTGGTTGCGCAGCACGACTTTGCCGTACTGACCTTCGACGACGGCGATGGTGACTACGCCGCCAACGATGTCCTGCGCAGGCAGGTGGGCTCGAGCGAGAAAATAGCCGTGGGCGCGGTAGAAGTTCGTCATCTTCGTGGCGAAGTCGCGCAACGCGGTCAAGCTGAGTTCGCTCCCAGGCTCGAATCCCGTGATCGCGATCAACTCCGCTTCGGGAAACGCGCTGGCATTGATCACGTGCAGGCTGTTGACGACGATCTTGGTAGCGTCGGCAGGACTGGCAACGGGAGCACTATCCTGTTCGATGCGGAACTGCGGGGCTGCCTTGTCGGGAATCGGAGCAGAAGGAATCTGTTGGAGCGCGCTACCCGCAGAGGGGAGCTCCGCCGCGACGGTTCCCTGGCTCAACACCAGCAGCGCAAGGGTGACCAGTTTGTTTTGCAAGACGTTCTCGTTTAACTACGTTGAGCGATGAGACTCGCGACCCACGCGCCGGCGTCGCCTCGACATCCGGCTCGGATGAGTGTCCCCCTGATGGCTCAACATAACTATTGGGGCTTGCCCACGATGAGACACAGGTCCGAGTCGACCCGGTATCAGGCGTTGCCTTAGTCAGTGGAAGTCGCGATTCGAATGCTCGCGGTCGCCGCGCTCGGCTCCGCAATTCTCACCTTCACCCTGTGGAAAAACCGACAGCTTCACCGCTGTCATGTCGGTTTCCGGGTCTCGGTCCTGATCGGAAGGCTCAGCTTCCCCTTGCGGTACTGTGTGTACGAGTCAGGTCGGCGAAACCGAGGTCGGCCTTGACCGTTCCCTGAAATACGTCGGACTTCGCTACCGATCAGTGTCAGCGTGAGTCGACGGCGTTTGCGCACACCGCGTAGTCCGACGTCTCAGACATTCGCTGCCTCCTTCGTCGCTGCTGACGTGGATGGCGCCCGGGCTTTGACTACCCAACAGGCGGCGGTAAAGCGGACTTCGGTTCCGTGCACGTAGGGTTCGAAGGCGGCGCGGACCGTCTCAATTACCTGCGTGCGAGTCCGGTCGTCCACCTCGTGAAGGATGAGGCCGAGAGGACCGAGCCGGGTCACGTAACGCATCAGGTCCTTCTCGGGCAGAGTGCAGGCGATATCGATCGGGCGGATGTCGACCCCGACCCAGCCGCTCTCCTCCAGGATGCGGGAGACCCTGCGCTGATCGGCGAAAGCAAACTGGCCTGGCGCGTCCATCCGGCGGGCGGGGAGATTCGGTAGAAGCGGTGCCGCGGTACGCTCGGCTGTCGTCATGAACGGATTTTCCGCGGCACTCCGCCAAGCGAAGAACCGTAACTCGGCGCCCTCCCTGGCGGCACGCCGCAGGTTTGTAAAAGCGCTGACGAAGTCGTCGAAGAACATTACGCCGAAGCGCGAGATGATCACGTCGAAGCTGGCAGGCTCGAAAGCATGGGTCTGAGCGTTGGCGAGAATGAAGCTTGCCGGCGCGCCTTCCCGTTCGGCGCGTGCTCGAGCGGCGGCGACCATCGGATCGGAAATGTCGATGCCGATGCAGCGGCCCTTTGCTCCGAGTACCCGCGCGACGGCGACCGTTGTGCTGCCGGTACCGCAGCCGACGTCGAGTACTTGGCTTGCCGATCCGGTCAAGGCTGCGTCGACGAGCAGGTCTTCGAACGGCTTGAGTACCCGGTCGAGCAACTCCTGCGTCTCGACCCAGGCGCGTCCGGCGGGCCCATTCCAAAGCGTCGTCTGTTCGTCATCGACCTGGTGCGCGACACCCATTTTCGTTTCCTCTCGTTTGCCTTCCGGGAGCGGAAGCTGCACTGTGCCACTTCAAGTCGACTTGAGGTCAAGGGGATATGAGAGACCTGGATATAGCGGAGGTGGCGCAGCGATCCGGCGTTCCTGCCTCGACGCTGCGATTCTATGAGGAGAAGAGGCTGATCGTTTCGGTCGGCAGACGAGGGCTGCGACGCTTGTTCGATCCCGGCGTGCTGGAGCGACTGGGGCTGATCGCGATGGGGCGCGCCGCCGGCTTCTCGCTCGAAGAGATCGCACTCATGTTCGCGCCGGACGGGCGGCCACGCATCGACCGGCAGATGCTCGCGGCCAAGGCGGAGGAACTAGACAAGACAATTCGCAGGCTGAGCGCCATGCGCGACGGCCTACGGCACGCCGCCGCCTGTCGCGCGCCGAGCCATATGGAATGCCCGAAATTCCGCCGCATCCTGCAGGCTGCCGCGTCCGGAGCTATTGGAACGCGAACGAAGAAAGTTCCACAGCCGTCGCGCCGCTGATCGCTTTCTGCGCTCCGGCAAGGATGGCATGCCCAGGACGACGTTGAAGAAGGCAATGGTCGCGGCCGGATCTTTCACCCGTATATTCACGTGGTCGAGGCTTTGCACGATCATCGTATGTCTCTCATGTCTTTGTGGTCGCCCCTGAGCATGCGCCTCGCCGCCCCGCGGTCAAGGCACCGTGGTTGACTATCTATTGAGCCAGCTCCGCGCGAAGCTGCTTGGCCACTTCATTGTTGCCCAGCCGGTCGGCTGCAGTAATTGCCCCAACCAATGCTCCTCGTCGCCGCGGTGCGCTGGACAGAGCGGTTCGAAACGCCTGCAGCGCCTCGTCCGGGCGTTTCAGATCCAGGAGCAATTCACCGAGCTGCTCACGGGCGGGAACGATCGGACCTGGAGTTACCGGCAGTTTCTCGAGTGCGTCCTCCTCGTCAGCCGCCAGGCGCAGGCCTTGAATCGCCGCGTCCGACTTTCCGTTGGCAACAGACCGCCATGCCTGGGCCTCCTTGAGCAGTGCGTCTACTTGTGTAGCCCAATATGTGTTCCCCGCAGATTGCAATTCGCGCTGGCACTCGCTCAAGCGGGCAATGTCGTCATCCGATGATTGTGAACGTTCGCTCCGCGCCCGGCCGAGTGCCCTGGCCCAATAAACGAGCGCTGCGACGTGCGGCGCCGATTTCGGCAGCGGCTCCAGTAGAGCGGCGTCGCTCCAGGCACGGCGCTCGATTGCGAAGCGCACCGGCATGGCCGTGGCGGCATAGCCCTCTTTGAACTGCGATGCGGGGACATTTGTCATCGCTCGCAGCTCGACCACGACCTGGCCGGCCTCGGCATATTGGCCGCGTTGCAGGTATGCGTACGTCAAATAGTCCATCGCATGGAGTTCTTCCCCAAGATCGCCCTGCTCATGTGCCGCTGCACGTGCGGCGCGATTCGAAGCGATGGAGTCGTCCCACAGTCCGAGGCGGGTAAACACATGCGATGGCATGTGCAACGCATGGGGGGCAGATGGAGCGATCTTGGAATATGCACGTGCTGCCGCCAGCCCCTGTGTCGCGCAGTTCGCTCTGCTGCCGCTCCACTGGGAATTTGCCGCCCGCCTGCGGCGGAATGCCTGGGGTCCGAACTCCCTGGCCGCCGGCGAGATGGAAAGTTTGAATCAGCTCCTCAGCGCCGGCTGGAAACAACACCGCGGCATGCCGGAATCGCTCCAGGGGGATGTCGCGCTCGCCCTGCAATCTCCGCACGGCGGACGCTCCGCCCTGCGCCTCTCCGCCTGGGCCGTCAATCCGAAGGAAGTGCCGCTCGCCATCGAGCGTCCCCCTCTCTGGGTCACCAGCGCCCCCGTCCCAGTCCGCCAGGGCCAACTCGCCCGCATCCACGGCTGGGCGCACGTTCCGCAGCGGCTCG
>Ga0207675_100004520_pt1 | contig 13431 bp, 12 predicted proteins | sample KBSSwiS42_FD_184305 | JGI IMG/M metagenome (GOLD analysis project Ga0207675, IMG submission 184305) | Switchgrass rhizosphere microbial communities from Kellogg Biological Station, Michigan, USA - KBS Switchgrass S4-2 (SPAdes) (version 2) | ecosystem: Host-associated > Plants > Roots >... | reverse complement strand
TGCTTCAGGTCGAGCCAGAACTGGCGCCCCGCCGTGCTGCCGCTCGGCGGCTCGCGCAGCGGCTCGACGACGCGAACGCCGCGCAGGATCGCCGCCGAGACGGTGACGAGCACCGCATCGACGAGCAACGCCAGCGGCGCACCGACGAGCTTGATCAGCGCGCCGGCCAGGCCCGGGCCCGCCACCTCGGCCCCCGAGGAGGCGAGCGCGTTCTTGGCGTGCGCCTCGACCAGCCGGTCGCGAGCGACCACCTGGGTGAGAACGATCTGCGCGGCGCTGCCGGCGATCGTGTAGACCGTGCCGATGACGAAGCCGCAGACGTAGAGCCACTCGATCGACAGCCAACCCGCCCACCAGGCGAGGGGGACGCTGGCGACGACGGCGCCGATCGTCAGCTCGCCGGCGATGTAGACGGGCAGCTTCCTGACGCGGTCGAGCCAGACGCCGATGGGCAGCGAGAACAGCACGAACGGCAGCAGCTCCATGGCCGTCAGCAGGCCCATCTGCGTCGGGCTGGCGTGCAGCAGCAGCACGGCCGTCAGCGGCAGCGCGAGCATCGTCACCTGCCCGCCGAACGAGCTGATCAGGATCGACGTCCAGAGGCGCCGGTAGGCGGCGTCGCGCAGCAGGTCGTGCGCGGGCAGCGTCGGCAGCAGGCGCCGCGCAGAAGCCATCCAGCTTGTCGGTATCGGCAACCACGTGTTCATGGTTCACCCAACTCTTTCTTCCTTCGCGGCGCCCTCTCGTGGAGGGTACCTGGGCGGGCCGGAAGGCCCGAGAAGCGAAAAAACTGAAAGTCGATCGGTTTCTCCGCTGATCCCTCAGCGGCCTTCGATCGAAGAGCTGAGAGAGGCTAGATCGGCGCCGGGCCGTTGCCCGCTTGGCGCTCGCCCGCGACGCCGACCATGCCGAGCGCCAGCGACCAGGCGGCGCCGAAGGCGCTGCGGGCGATGGAGTGGCGGGGCGTGTTCATGGGTTGCGGCTTTCGAGGAGCGCGCATCGTAGCAGCGGGGTTGCGACGCCGACAAGTGAATAAGTCACTCGCGTTGCGGCGCGCCCACGCCGAGCGACGGCCGCGCCGCGCGCCGCTCACGACCGGTAGTCGGCGTTGATCTTGACGTAGTCGTAGCTCAGGTCGCACGTCCACACCGTGGTCGCGGCGGCGCCGCGGTGCAGGTCGACGCGGACCGTGATCTCGCTCTGCTTCATGACGCGCTGGCCGTCCTCCTCGCGGTAGCTCGGCCGGCGCCCGCCGCCCTCGACGACGTGCACGTCGTCGAGAAAGAGATCGATTCGCGTCTGGTCGAGGTCGGCGATGCCGGCATAGCCGACGGCGGCGAGGATGCGTCCGAGGTTGGGATCGCTGGCGAAGAACGCGGTCTTGACGAGCGGCGAGTGGCTGATCGCGAACGCGACCTGGCGGCACTCGCCGACGTCGGCGCCGCCTTCGACGCGCACGGTGATGAACTTGGTCGCGCCTTCGCCGTCGCGGACGATCGCCTGTGCGAGCCGGCGCGAGACCTCGACGACGGCATCGCGAAGGAGCCGGCCGTCGCCGCTTTCGAGGTCGCGCACCGGCGCATTGCCCGCGCGGTGGGTGGCGATGAGAACGAACGAATCGTTGGTCGACGTGTCGCCGTCGATGGTGATCGCGTTGAACGACTCGTCGGCGGCGTCCTGGACGAGGCGCTGCATCAGGGCGGGCTCGACGGCAGCGTCGGTGGCGACGAAGCCGAGCATGGTCGCCATGTTGGGGTGGATCATGCCGGCGCCCTTGCTGATGCCGGTGACGGTCACCGTCCGGCCGCCGAGCTGAAGACGCAGGGAGGCGGCCTTCGGCACGGTGTCGGTCGTCATGATCGCCTCGGCGGCGTGCGCCCAGCCGTCCGGCCGCGCATCGGCGAGCGCGGCCGGCAAGCCGGCCTCGATTCGCTCGTGCGGCAGCGTTTCCATGATCACGCCAGTGGAAAACGGCAGCACCTGGTCCGGACGGCACCCGATCAGGCTGGCGAGCGCAGCACACGTCGAGCGCGCACGCTCCAGGCCGTCGGCACCGGTGCCGGCGTTGGCGTTGCCGGTGTTGACCAGGATCGCTCGCACCTCGCCGCCCGCCGCCAGATGCTCGCGGCAGAGTTGCACGGGCGCGGCGCAGAAGCGATTCGCGGTGAAGACGCCGGCGACCGAAGCCCCCGGATCGATCGCCACCACGGTGAGATCGCGCCGGTTGGCCTTGCGGACGCCGGCCATGGCGGTGCCGAGGGAGAGGCCGGCGACGGGGTGCAGGTCGGCGGGTGGAAGTGCTGACAGGTTGACGGACATGAGAATTCCAACTTACAAGTTTCGGGCGCTTCGCGGACTTTGAAGCGCCGTTGAACGCCATCCGGCAGTCGCTGCAGAAGGCGACCACCCCGTGCTTCCAGCGATTGCGCGTTGGCGACGACAATGCATCATCCAACGATTTTGCGATCAGACGTGACACAGCCCTTCTTTATTGAACTGATCTCGCGCACTGACGAATCCCGCCGAGCCTTCGAAACGAACCCTCGCGTGCTTCAGATCGTCGCCAACGGGCTCTCGGTCGAGCGCTATCGACAACTTCTGCTAGAGCTCTATCACGTGGTGTGGCACTTCAACCCCACTTGCGCGGCCGCGGCCAGCCGCCTGGGCGACCAGCACTCCGAGATTCGCTACTTTCTCTACGACCACATGATGGAGGAAAAGGGCCATGAGGAGTGGGTCGTGAACGACCTCGAGGTCGTCGGTATTGGACGTCAGGATCTCCGTCGGCATCGTCCAAGCAATGCCCTGCTCGCACTGAACGGATACAACTACTGGTCCGCCGACCGCCGCAATCCTTGCTCCGTGCTGGGCATGGTGTATGCATTGGAGGTGATCGCGTCAGTCTACGGAGGTCCCATTGCGGCTGCGATCAAGGAATCACTGCTGCTCGACGGTGATCGCGGCATTTCGTTCATTTCTTCTCACGTCACCATGGATGCCGAGCACATGGCCGAACTCAGGCTCGCATTGAACAAGATCCAGGACAGTGACTCGAAGGACGCCATCGTGGAGTCGACGATCTTCAATTTCGAGCACTTCACGCGGTTGCTCGAAGCGATATGAGCACCGGTCGTAGCCTGCCCCCGGCCGTCGATCGGCCTTACAAGTATCTATGGCTGGAATGGGAGCCTGAGTTCTCGGTGCTGACGGTCCGTATTTGCGTCAAGCCGATCCAGTGCTACAGCCTCGCCGCCATGGCTGAGCTACAGCAGGTATTCAACGACATCACCGCCAATCCGGGACTGGTCAGGCACTTCGTGATGGCATCGGGCGTCCGCGATGTGTTCAATTTCGGCGGCGATTTGTCCTTGTTCGTCCTGCTCGTCCGCGCGCGCGACCTGGATTCGCTAAAGCTGTATGCGCGTCGTTGCGTCGACCTCGTCTGGTGGCTCGAGAACGCTGCGCAGGTCGGCGTGCACACAACTGCGCTGGTTCAGGGCGATACCCTGGGCGGAGGTCTCGAATCGGCGCTTCTTCACCACAACGTCATCTTCGAACGCCGCGCACAGGCCGGATATCCGGAAGTCCTCTTCAACCTGTTCCCGGGCATGGGTGCGTGGCATCTCACGGTCCGAAAGGGAGGCTTCGCGATCGCCAATGACATGATCCTGTCTGGCCAGATATACACCGCAGACCAGTTGCACCGTGCAGGGCTGGTCGATCTCGTCGTCGAGGATGGCGGGGGTGAAGCGGCCTTGGAGAAGGTGGTGCGATCCGCACACCCGAAGTTGCGGGGAATCCTCGCGGCGCTTCAGGCGCGCCGCATCGCCGCGCCGATTGCGTATGAGTCGCTCCAGACCGTCGTCGAGCATTGGGCCGTCAGCGCTCTCAGGTTGAAGGATCGAGACTTGCGCCTCATGGAGCGGCTTGCGCGCGCTCAGGTCCGCAAGGTCGGTGGGGCGGGCGAAGGCGCAGTCGAGGAAATCAAGAAGATCGAGCTGGACACCGCGTGGGGGTTCGAGCGCACCGGCCTCAGCGAATGGAGCACGCTCACCTAGGCTGGCTGAGCCTTGCCTCTGTTCATAGCCAGGTCTTTAGGAGATCGCGCAACTGAGCGCGCGTGTACGGCTTGGCCAGATGCGCATCCATGCCAGCGGCATGGGCCTGCTCCGCGTCTTCTTCGAAGGCGTTGGCAGTCACGGCGATGATCGGCATTCGTCCTCGCGATTCTGCAACCTCTCTGCGCCGGATTTCGCGCGCCGTCGCGTATCCATCGAGGACCGGCATGAAGCAATCCATCAAGACGATGTCGAACGTCCTGGCGTCCATCGCATCGAGCGCTTCAACTCCGTTTGACGCTTCATGCACCCTCATGCCCAGAGATTGAAGCACCTCCCTCGCGATCATGCGATTGACGTCGTTGTCTTCGACGACGAGTGCCGTACCTTCGATCGTCACTTCGCCATCGAGTCCACCCATCGACGAGTCGAGCGGGACGGGATGCGTTTCAGACGGATCGACTTCGAATGTGGCGGAGAACCAGAATCTCGAACCATGCCCTGGGGAACTCTCGATCTCGATCCGCGAGCCCATCGCCTCAACGATGCGCTGGCTGATCGCCAAGCCCAACCCGGTGCCTCCAGCGCGCCGCTTGTCTGGAGCGAGGACTTGGTGAAAGGGCTGAAAGAGCCGCCCGATAGCGTCCGGCGGGATGCCGACACCGGAATCGCGAACCTCGAAGCGAACCCTCGCCTTGCCGAACGGTGCATCTTCGGGGCTGAGTCGCAGACTCACGCGGCCGCGCTCGGTGAACTTGATGGCATTGCCGAGTAGATTCAGCAAGACCTGTTTGAGACGTTGTGAATCTCCGATGACCCAATTCGCAACTCTCCGGTCCAGTTCGAGTTCCAGCGACAGGCCCTTACCTTCGGCGTTCGCTCGAAACAAGGCGATGACCGACGTCGCCAGCCCGTGCAACGACATGGACCCGTGAGCAAGGTTGAGTTTTCCCGCTTCTATCTTGGAATGGTCCAGAACGTCGTTCAGGATTTCCATCAACGAGCTTCCGGACACGACGGCCGTATTGACCAGATGCCGTTGCCGTGCGTCGAGCTCGGAGTGGCGAAGGAGATCGAGCGAGCCGAGGACTCCGTTCATCGGCGTTCTGATCTCATGGCTCATCGTCGCCAGAAACTGTGACTTCGCCATGTTGGCGGCCTCGGCAGCTTCCTTCGCCTGAAGCAACGATGCGTTCGCGAGATCTTCCTCAAGGCCGTGACGGATGGCGCGTGAAGTGGTGTTGCTCACCTCTCGAGACGCCCGAACCATGGTCAGACCGAATATTGCGATCAGGATGGCCAGCGGCCACGAGCGCACGTTGTCGATCAGAAGACTGGCGGCGACCACTGAACCCATCGAAAGACCGACCAGCCAGTTGAACGATCGGCCGACAAGCGACATGAACAGGGCCGCCGTGGCAACGGAGCCAATTGCGATGACAACGTACGTGGTCGCGCGCGTGCCGTTGAGCAACGGGTAAATCCCGAGTGAGCAGACGACCCACAGCAAGCCAGCAAGGATTGAGTTCCCCTCGAGTTCCCAGGTCGCCTGAGCCACCCGCTCTTCGGCCAGCATGCCCTCGGTCCCATAACGCCGTGACAGCGAATAACGCCATGCGGCGACGACCAGCCCCATCACGGCCGTGGCGACGGGAGCCCAGACCGTCCCGGCTTCTATGCCAAAGGCAACGACTACCGCAACCGCAATCAACTGAAGCGGAACGCTGCGGGTCGAGTTCTTCAGCGCGAGATGAAGAAGCTCACGGCGAACCGCAACCTCGGTGTCAAGCCTTGAAGTCATCAACCCAAAGCATATCGCGGCTTCGGCTTGCCTCTTCGGCGCCGCAACGGGCCAGAAACGTGCGCGCGATTGCAGTCGCACTGGCGTGAGAATGCGGTTCTCCAACGTGGGTTCTCGATGAATCTGACGTCGCATCTCGATATCAAGTCGATCCCGGAATTGGGGTTGCACGAGCGCGACCGTGCATGGCAGCGCGTTGTCGTCTGCCTGATTGCGACAGCCGTCTGGACTTTTGAATTGTGGACCGGTCGCTTCGATCCGCTTCCATACCGAATCGGCCTCGTGTTGAGCATGAGCTACCTCGTGGCCACCCTCGCGTACCTGCGATTCGGAAACTGGGCGCAGCCCGCCGAAGGAAGGTTCCTCTACTTCTTCCTGTTCAGTGATCCGCTTTTCTTTATCAGCATGCTGGTGCTCGATCCGCACACCTTCGCCTTCTTGCATCCGCTTCTGCTCGTGATCGTCGTCAGAAGCGGAATTCGATACGGGTTGAGAACGATGTACCTTTCGTGGAGCTCGGCCATAGCGGGTTCCCTGCTTCTCTTGACAAACGACTTTTGGCGAAGTGAAACGTCGCTGACATCGGCATATGTACTCATGCTTGTCTGTGTTCCGCTGTTTTTCGCTTCTCTCATTCGCCGAATCCACAATATTCGCGAGATCGAGCACGAACACGCTCGCTTCGCGGCCCTGAACGAAAGCACCCTCGCCCGCAGCGCCTTCCTCGCCAAAGTCAGCCACGAGCTGCGCTCCCCCTGCAAGGGATCGTCTCCGCGCTCGACGTCCTGGCGATGCGGCGTGGCCCCGGCGCCGACGCCGACGACGCGCTGATCGGTCGCATCCGCCGCTCGTCGCTCCTGCTCAACACCCACCTCCGCGACATGCTCACGCTCGCCAAGGGCGAGGCCGGCCGCCTCGAGATGCGCCCGGAGCCTTTCGACGCCTGCGCGCTGGTCGAGAGCGTCGCCGCTTCGGCGGCCGACCTCGCGAGCGACAAGAAGCTCGAGCTGATCGTCGACGTGCCGGGCACCCCGACGTTCGTCGTTGCCGATGGTGCGCGCATCGACCAGATCCTCACCAACCTGGTGATCAACTCGATCCGCTGCACGGAGACGGGCCAGGTCCGGCTCGGCCTTGCACGCTACGACCCGGCGGAACACTTGCTTCGGTTCACCGTCTCCGACACCGGGCCTGGGATTCCGGCGGCGATGCTGCCGACGCTGCTGACGCCCGACCGCGTCGTCACCGGCTCCGAGCGACGCGGCGAAGGGTCGGGGATCGGCCTGGCGATCGTCCGCACGCTGGTCGACCACCTCGGCGGCCACGTGGCGGTGCAGAGCCAGGTCGGCAACGGCACGACGTTCACGGTCGACATTCCCGCCGAGCCCGTCGAAAGCGACGACAGCGACGAGGCGCGCGACGCCCCGACCGGCCGCGTCCTCATCGTCGACGACCGCGACGACGTGCTCGATGCCCTCGCCAGCGTCCTCGACGAGCTCGGCTTCGAATGCGATCGCGCCACCTCCGCCGCCGTCGCCGCGAACCTGCTCGCTTCGCGCCCCTACGATGCCGCGCTGGTCGACATCGAGATGCCGGTCAGGGGCGGCGCCGAACTCGCCGACGAGACGCGGCGGGGCAAGGGGCCGAACGCGGCCACGCGCTTCATCGGAATGAGCGCCGGCGAGGTGAGCGACGCCGTCCTGCTTCGCTTCGACGCGTGCCTGGCCAAGCCGATCGATCACGGCGCGCTGCGCCGCGCCTTGCTCGGCTCGGGCTACGGCGCGCGCCCGAGCCAGCCCGGACTGTGGACCGAGGCGGGCTGATCGTGCCGGCGGCGACTCCGCCGGAGCGCGCCGCCCGGCCGGAGACAATCGGCCGATCGCTCCAGGAGACGCCGTGCCCGCCACTCGCATTGCCGTGAACCGACTCGCCGCCGAGATCGACGCCGCCGTGGCGGCGGTCGAACCGCAGCTGATCGCCTGGCGGCGCGACCTGCATGCGCACCCGGAGCTCGGCAACCGCGAGGTCCGCACCGCCGCGATCGTCGCCGCCCACCTGAAGGAGCTCGGCTTCGACGACGTCCGCACGCAGGTCGCGGTCACCGGCGTCGTCGGCGTGCTGCGCGGCAGGCTGCCGGGGCCAGTGGTCGCCCTGCGCGCCGACATGGACGGGCTGCCGGTCGAGGAGCGCGCCGACGTGGCGTTCGCGTCGAAGGAGCGGACGACATGGAACGGCGAGAACGTGGGCGTCATGCACGCCTGCGGCCACGACGCCCACGTCGCCATCCTGATGACCGTCGCGACCGTCCTCGCCGGCCTGCGCGATCGTCTCGCCGGCTCGGTCAAGTTCATCTTCCAGCCCGCCGAGGAGCTGCCGCCCGCGGGCGAGGAAGGCGGCGCCAAGCTGATGATCAAGGAGGGCGCGCTCGAGAACCCGGCGCCCGATGCCATCTTCGGCCTGCACGTCACGTCGATGCTCGCGACCGGCACGATCGGCTACCGCGCCGGCCCGGCGATGGCAAGCGCCGACACCTTTCGCATCACCATCGCGGGCCGGCAGACGCACGGCGCGCTGCCGTGGCGCGGCGTCGACCCGATCGTCACCGCGGCGCAGGTCGTGCTCGGCCTGCAGACGATCGTCAGCCGCCAGGTCGACATCGCGCGCGAGCCGGCCGTTGTCACCGTCGGCGCGATCAAGGGCGGCGTGCGCGAGAACATCATTCCCGACTCGGTCGAGCTGCGTGGCACGGTCCGCACCTTCGACGAAGCGATGCGCGACGACGTGCACGTTCGCATCAAGGACACGGCCGAGCACATCTCGCGCGCGTCGCGCGCCGGCTGCGAGGTGTGCATCACGAAGAACTATCCGGTCACCGTCAACGATGCCGAGCTCACCGAGGCGATGCTGCCGACGCTCGAGCGCGTCGCCGGCGCCGCCCAGGTGACGCTGATGCCCAAGGTCACCGGGTCGGAGGACTTCTCGTTCTACCAGCACGTCGTTCCCGGCCTGTTCTTCTTCGTCGGCGTCACGCCGCAGGCGAACGACCTGGCGACGGCGCCGCCCAACCATTCGCCGCTCTTCTACATCGACGAAGCCGCCTTGCCGCTCGGCGTTCGCGCCCTCGCGCACGCGGCGGTCGACTGGCTCGAGGCGAATCCGGGTCCGGCGAACCGGTAGGCCGGCGGCTCATGGTGTCGGCATTCGGCCGCCGAGCCGGCGGCGTCCTCGCGATCGTCGTCCTCGTCGTGGCGCCTCGCCTTGTGCACGCCCAGGACAGCGCCACCGCGAGGGTGGCAATCCCCTCGTCGCATGCGCGCATCGGCTTCGAGCAGATCCGCTTCCCCGGCGACGGCCCGCGCGTCGGCGTCGTCGGCACGAGCTACCTGATCGACGTCGGCGGGGTTCCCGGCCTGGCGCTCGGCCCCGCCGTATACGGCGCCATCAGCGGCGATCACGGCGGCTTCTTCAGTCTCGGCGGCGAGGTGGCATGGCGGCACCGGCTGGTCGGTCCGGTCGGCGTCGAGCTCGGGCTCTATGCGGGCGGCGGGGGCGGGGGCGGCGCGCCGACGGGCAGCGGCCTCACGCTGAGGCCGCACGTCGACCTGGTCTGGGACCTCGGTGCCGTCGCCGTCGGCGCGTCGTTCTCGAAGGTGCGCTTCTCCGGCGGGCAGATCGACAGCAACCAGGTGGGCCTCGTCGTCAACGTCAACAGCGACTTCCGCTTCATTCCCGCCGAACGGCTCGGTGAGCCGACGCCCGGCGGCGGCCGGTCGGGTCTCGGCTTCGACCGTGTCCAGTTCATCGGCGCCGCCTACCGGACGCCCGAAGGCAAGACGCTCAACGACGGCACGCCGTTACCGCGAACGATCAGCACCGTCGGCGTTCGCGCCGAGCGTTCCTTCGCCGGCAACGCCTTCTGGGGCCTGGAAGCGAACCGGGCCGCGCACGGCGGCGTCGGCGGCTATGCCGAATACCTCGGCACCGCCGGCTTCGAAGGCGAAGCGGTCCGCGACCTGCTCACCGTCGGCGCGCGAGCGGGCGTCGGCATGGCCGGCGGCGGCGGCGTCTCGACCGGGGGCGGGCTGCTCGTCAAGGGCGGCGTCTACGGCATCGTCCGGCTCGGCAACGACTTCGGCCTCTCGCTCGAGGGCGGCTACGCGCGCGCCCCCGACGGCAACTTCCGCGCGGCGCAGGCATCGATCGGCGTCGTCTGGGCGCTCGACGGGCCGTCGACCAGCGGGCCGGCGGCCCGGCCGGCGCGCACCGACTTCAGCGCCGGCGGCGAACGCTACGACGCGCCGCGCAGCGACGGCAGCGAGCGCGCGCTCGGCATGGTCGCGCTCAAGCTCGATCGCTACCTGACGCCGAACTTCTACATCACCGGCAAGGTGCTGAGCGCGACCAGCGGCGGCGCGAGCGGCTACACCTCGGCGCTCGTCGGGGCGGGCTGGATGCAGCCGCTCGGGTTGCGCCTGCACGTCGGCGCCGAGCTGCTCGCCGGAGCGGCCGGCGGCGGCGGTGTCGTCGGCGACGGCGCGCTGGTCGAGCCGCGCGTCTTCGTCGGCGTGCAGATCACGCCGACGCTCGCGCTGCGTGCCGGCGCCGGGCGCATCAAGGCGATCGACGGCCAGCTGAACAGCAACGTCTTCGACCTCTCGATCAGCCTGGCCTACGGCGTCTCGTCGGGGCACTAGCCGCCGGCCTCGGCGAAGGGGCGGCGCGATTCGTGTACCGTGCGCGACTTTCAGGAGCAGACGATGGCCGACAACAAGAGCAGCGGCGACAAGCCGCGCGCATTGAGCCCGACGACAAAACGAACCGGACAGAAGCGCAGCCTCGAGCGCGGCAAGTCGACGCGCAAGAAGAATCCGGGGAAGCGCGCTCACAAGGGCGGCTGAGGCCCTTCCCGGCCGCAACGCCGCCGGTCGGCGCGGGGTCGAACTCGGCGACCCGCCGGAGGCGAGGGCCGCTTCAGTCGCGCTGGCGGAACGGCGCCCGGTAGAGCCAGACGCGGCGACCGTCGCCGCTGTCGAGGACGAGTTGCGGCTGCAGGGTCGCGATCTCGAACTCGAGGCTCGCCAGCCACGCGCCGGGATGCAGCTCGTGCGCCGCCTTGGCGGCAGCGCGCGCCATGCTTTCCGGGCGCTGGAAGAGATAGACGAGGGCGAAGCGCGACCAGTCCACGGTCCACAGGTCGCCGCGCCGGATGCGCGCGAAGCGGCAGCGTACCGCCGCTGCGAGCCAGAGCGGCCAGCTGCATTCGATCCCTTCGAGCGCCGCCTCGGGGTATTCGCGGCGCAGCTCGACCAGGCCGGCACCGAGGCCGCAGCCGGCGTCGAGCACGGCGGCCCGCGCCGCGAGGGGAACGCCTTGCGCAAGGCCGCGCAGCGCGCCCGCCGGGGTCGGGAAGATCGGCGCGTCGTGCCACGCGCGCAGCGGATAGACGACCGCGAGCAGCGCCAGCGCGAGCAGCCAGGTCCACGCCGGCAGCACGACGCCGCTGCCGAACAGCACCGCGAACGACACCGGAAAGCCGCAGCCGACGAAGACCCGTCGCCACGGCGTGGCGCCGATCAGCGAAAGCGCCGCGCCGACGAGGCCGGCAGCGACAAAAGCGGCGGCGGCCGATGCACCGAGCTGCGCCACCGACGCGAAGACGATCCAGCACGCCGCCCACGCAGCAAAGGCCGGCACCGGCCAGCTGCGGTTGATGAAGCGGCGACGCTCCGGACCGGTGTACGCCATCGCCGCGGTCGTCGCCGCATCGAGGCGCCGCGGGTGGCGGTCGGGCATCAGTATTCGCGCAGCTTGACGCGCAGGCGCGCGATCGACTGGCTGTGCAGCTGGCAGACGCGCGATTCGGTGACCTTGAGCACCGCTGCGATCTCCTTCAGGTTCATGTCGTGCTCGTAGTACATGCTCATCACGTACTGCTCGCGCTCGGGCAGGACCTTGATCGCCTCGATCAGCGCGCCGCGCATGCGCTGGTCCTGGAGCTGCGCGAGCGGATTGGATTCGCTGTCGGCGACGTGGCGGTCGAGGAAATCGCTGTCGCCTTCGGCGCCCGACATGTCCTCGAGGTAGACGAGCTGGGTGCCGCGCACCTTGCCGAGCAGCTCCTGGTATTCGGTCAGGCTGATGCCCATCTCCTTGGCGATCTCGCTTTCCTGCGGCGCGCGGCCGAGCTGCTGCTCGAGCCTGGACACCGCCGATTCGATCGAGCGCTGGTGCTTGCGCGTGCCGCGCGAGAGATAGTCGTTGCCGCGCAGCTCGTCGAGCATCGCGCCGCGGATGCGCTGCGTCGCGAAGGTCTCGAACTGCACCCCCTGGGCGGCGTCGAAGCGCGACAGCGCGTCGGTCAGGCCGATCATGCCGACCTGGATCAGGTCGTCGATCTCGACGTTGGCCGGCAGCTTGGCGATCATCTGGTGCGCCAGGCGGCGGACCAGCCCGCTGTACTGCTTCAGCGTCGAGTTCAGGTCCAGCTGACCTTTGGCGGTGTACATGGTGGCTCCGGATTTCATTGAACCGCCCATGCGACGGCTTGGCTTGCCACCGGTCGGGCGCTCGCCCCGATCGCGGCATGGTTCTCGAAGCGCGCGGCGACCAGGCGTCGCAGGTCGCTGCCCGGGGCGTCGCAGGGGTCGCCGGCCGGGTCGATCCAGGCCCAGTCGCGCAGGACGCCGGCGAAGAAGGTGTCGGCGCAGCCGGCCAGCTTGGCGGCGATCCGCTCGGCGCGCGGCGAGTGCGGCGCCGCGCCGAGCAGCAGCTCGCTGACGACGAGGCCGGCGCGCTGCGCGAGCAGCTTCATCGACGCGTACGCGTGGGTCACGCTCGGCGGACGGTCGTCGGCGACGACGATCGGGCACGGCAGGTCGGCGCCGGCGAGCGCCGATTCGATGCGCCGGCCGTGCGCGAACATGCGGCACAGCTCGCCGGCCGGCGCATGGACGATGACGACGTCGCAGCCGGGCGCGGCTTCGGCGGCACGCTCGAGGAACGCGCGCGTCGATCCGCCGGCATCGACGAAGCGGATCGCCAGGCCGCGCGCGGCGAGGTAGGCGACCTGCGGCGACAGCCGCTCGACACACGCGCCGAGGTCGACCATCGCCATCTCGCCGGCCGAGCCGGCGCTCTCGCCGGCGTCGACGACGAGGACGCGCGCGCCGCGCTCGGCGAACGCCGTGCTCAGGCGCTCGAGCAGGACGCCGCCGCAGACGACGTGCGGATTGGAGACGACGGGAACGAAGCGGGCGCAGGCGCCGGCGAACATCTGGCGCAGGCCGGCGGCCTGGTCGTGACGCGAAGGGGTCGGCATGGGGTCGAGTAAGGCGAAAGTGAAAGGCAGCGCGATCAGGCGGTGAGCGTGCCGCCGGAGGCGGGCGCGGTCGCGAACACGAGGTTCATCTCGGCCGCGTCGAGGCGCCAGGCGGCGCTGCCGCCGCCGCGCATCGCCCGCTGCACCAGCGCGTTCGCCGACAGGCGATGCCAGTCCTCGGGGACGCGCTGGCCGTTGGCGACGCCGACGACGGTGAGCTTGTGGCGGATCGCGGCGTCGAGCGCCGGGCCGAG
>Ga0207675_100004519_pt1 | contig 13432 bp, 8 predicted proteins | sample KBSSwiS42_FD_184305 | JGI IMG/M metagenome (GOLD analysis project Ga0207675, IMG submission 184305) | Switchgrass rhizosphere microbial communities from Kellogg Biological Station, Michigan, USA - KBS Switchgrass S4-2 (SPAdes) (version 2) | ecosystem: Host-associated > Plants > Roots >... | reverse complement strand
AAAGGGCAGGTCGTGCTGGTGACGTTCATTTATACCCGCTGCCCGTTGCCGGACTACTGCCCGCTGCTGATGGCGAACTTCGCCCGCATCAAAAAAGAATTTGCCCCGTCGCTGGGTCACGGCGTCGCACTGGTGACGATTACCTTCGATCCGCAGCACGACACCAGCGAGGTATTGTCGCGGTATGGCGCGCCTTATGGGTCCGAAAATGGTGGGTCCGAAGATGGCGCATGGTATCTGCTGACCGGCAGCACGGAACAAGTCCGCCACGTGACGGAACTGTTTGGAATCGAGTTCTATGCGGACGAAGGCATGATCACGCATTCGATGCTGACGACGGTGATCGCACCCGACGGGAAACTGTTCGCAGCGCTCGAAGGCAAGAACTATTCGATCGGCCAGCTTGCCGACATCGTTCGCGCCGCCCGGCAGCAGCAGCCGTTACCTTGACGCCGCTTTGACTAGACGCAGTGCCTGCATGTCGGGGACGGGCACGTCAGAGTTGTTCCACGCGACGCGCGCTTTCTGGAGCATGCTCTCCGATTCCTGCATTTTCCCAAGCGCGGCTAGTGCCCGGGCGCGTCCGATGTAGGCGCGTCCGCCGCCCGGCTCGATCTGCAACGCCTCCGCATAAGCACGATCTGCCGTCGCAAAGTCGCCGAGTTCCAGCGCCACGTGGCCCCAGCCTTCGACCACCGGTCGCGGGTACGCAGGCGGCTCCGTATAGACCATGGATTCTTCCTTGTCAGCGGCCATGCGCAGCAGCTCCCAGCCACGCTCACGATTGCCGGCCCGTGCCTCGATCACGCCACTGATCTCGAGGAATGCCGTCTCGAGCGGAACCGGCGTCTTTTTCATTTCCGCGTTGGCGGCTCGCAGCTCCTCCATCGATCGCCGGGCATCCTTTTGCCGGCCGGTCGCCGACTGCGCATGTGCCAGTGCCCAAGCACGCCAGGCTCGTTGTTCCGGTCTGTCGTAAAGCGGAATCGTGCGGCCATCGAGAATGTCGCTCCAGCGTTCGAAGCGCACCAGCGTCTTCACCAGCGTGAAATAGCCTTGTCGCCACGGCACACGTTGACTGTCGCCAGCGCGTTCTCGCGGCGTTTCGCGGAACGACAGGAGATTCTCAACCTGCAGCATCGAGTCGGCATAGCGTCCCTCGAGATTCAGGCTATGGATCAGGAAATGGATGTTGTGGCCGTGATGACCGTTGGGATACAGCAGGTCCGCGTTCAGCCACGACAACTCGTTGGCGCCGGCGGCAGTGAATGACTTGATCGCATCGTCGATCCGGTCGCTCTGCGCATAGATATGTCCCGGCATGTGCAAGGCGTGCGGAATATTGGGCACGAGTTGCGGGTAGCGCTCGCACGAATGCCAGGCCTTCTCCGGCGTCTTGCTACCTTCATAAGCATGAATCAGGTAATGATGCGACCCGAAGTCGTCGTCGTTACGGGCGACGATATCTTCCAGTATGCGAATGCCCTCCAGCGTGCCGGCGCGGGGATTCTTCGCCGGCTGTTCATATCCATAGAGCAGCGTCAGTCCCAGGAACGACTTTGCTTCGTCATCGGCGGGGAACGCTGCGACGATCTTCCGCAGGCCCTTGATGTAGTCCTCATCCGGCGTACGAGCTGCCGGGTTGCTGCGCGCCCACTGTGCTTCGATGTAGAGCTGTTCGCGTCGCGTCACCTGCTTACGCATCGTCATCGCTGTCTCGATCGCTTCGCGCGCACGGATTTTTCCGTCGATGGCAGCGCCATTGACGGTGCGCGCAACTTGTCCATTGGGGGGCCCATTCGGAGGCCCACCGGCGGCCTTGGCCGGGTCCGCCGCGATACGACCACCCTGCGACGGTGGCCGCAGCAACTGAAAGCTCGGTCGATGTTCACCCGCGGCGGCTACCGCAATTCCCCAATAAGCCATCGCCATGGACGGATCGAGCATCGCCGCCTGCAGGAAGGAGCGCTCGGCCTCCGTGGCCCAGAACGAGTGCAGCTGCGAAACGCCTTGATTGAAGAATGCCTGCGCCTGCTCGGAGGTGGTGGTCACCGGCATGTTGGTGACACCTTGGCCTTCGAGCAGCTTCGCAGGAAGCGCCGGCTGCGCACCTGGAGGAACCAGGCACATGTCCGGTTCGCGCTCGGCTGCATGTACGGCGGCGCCCGACAGTACGATTGCCAGGGCAGCTGCCAGGAATCGGCGGAGAAATCTGCTGGGCATGGCCATTATCCGTTTCGATTTGATGTGGAAGCGGCTCCGGGCGATCAAGGGAGTGCCGAGGAGATTGATGCTGCTGTGCGGCCCGGCACAGAATGGCTAACCACTTCGAGGGCGCGAGGCCATCGCGAAGATATACGAAGGTAAGGCCCTCCATCTTCGTTTCATTTACCCACATGTTCGCTGCCCATGAGATATCCGATTTCGATGTCGGCGCTGGAGCCTGGACCGTCACGACTCGAGCCGGTCCTTTACCGCGTACTCGCTGTCGCCTCCAAGTACTTGGCGTTGGCATCGAGCAGCTTCTGATACATCGCGTCTGCGGCGTCGACGCGAGGCTTCAGCAACGGACGCTGCAGCAGCCACTGTTCGTCGAGCATGCGCCGCGTGTCGAACTGGGTCTGGTCGGGCTGTGTCGACGCTTCGCCGATGTTGCCGGTGGCATCCAGCGGATCGGAGAGAATCTTCTGCAGGCGATCGCGGATCTCCGCGACGATCTCGGGCACGGCGGCGCGTTTCCAGGTGGGTTCATCGTCGACGACGACATAGATGGGTGCACTGTGTGCAATCGTCGTGTTCGCTTCCGCCTGGCGTCCGCCGAACGAGCGTAGTGCCACCCACATGCTGTGCTCGGCGGTCATCTGCTTGCGTAGAGCGATGCGATCCTTGCCTTGGGACGGCACGGTCTCGGCGACGTCGCCTAGAATCACCAACTCCATGCGATCGAGCGAATCGGCATCGGGGTTGAGCTGCGTACCGGCCACGATATCGAGCTTGGCTCCTTTCTTGACGCGCACCTCCTCGCCCATGCCTTTGCCGTTGATGGTGAAGTCGAGAAATGGGCCATTGGTCACGTACGTATGGCCGGCGCGAAACGATTCGAACCAATTGTCGAGGTTCAACGGACCGCTGAGCTTCACGTAGTTGCGGACGACACCAGGGAAGTCGCTGTATGGCCAGTCCGAACCTGCCGCCGGATTGATCCGGTAGCCCAGGTTCAATAGGCGGTACCAGCCGTCGTTGAGCAGTCGTCCTTTCTGCAGCACCTCGATGAAGTTCACCAAGCCGGTTGGCGCCAGCATGACCAGGCCGCGATTCATTTGGCCTGCATTGTTGCCGCTCGTGTTCTGAGGGTCGCCCGCAGCTCTCCAACCCATGTGTGCAAAGCCGGAAATGCCGCCCTGGCGCGCCGATTCCTCGAACACTTTGTCATAAAGGAAATATTCGCTAGTCGGCAGATGAATCGGTTTCTCGAGCTTGTGGTGAATCGTATGGCCCATCTGACTGGTGCGCGGATCTTCCTGGCCGGAAACGATGAAGTGGCCGTCGCGTTCGAAACGGCTCGCTTTGCCCCAGGCCGCCGGCTGCTTGAAATGCGTGCCGGTGATGTTGCCCATTTCCAGCAGGTTGCCGACGTAGACATCTTCGGCAGCGACGAATCCCCAGATCACCGGATCCGCCACTTCATCGCGCGTCACGTGAATGTGTGCGTCGCCCGAATACCAGCCCTGGTTCGGCAGGTCGGCGTAGCGTTGCAGCGGAATCGTCACCTTGCTGGTCTGGTTCTTCTTGACCTCGAATTTGCCGTGATACGCACGGAATTCCGGTCCACGCGTCGCAACGAGTTCATAAGTGCCTTCCGGCAATTCTCCGTCGTAGCTGCCGTCGACGTAGAACGCCTGGCGATTCGGCGACGGCCAGAACGTACGCTCGTTGACCGACAGCATGCGCAGGTCGTCCGCGAATCGCTGTAGCTTGAGCGCCTTGTCGTTGACCAGCGGGGCACGACCGCTGGCATCGTAGATGCCGATACGAGCGGGCACCTGGCCGCCCGTCTTCGCGTCCTTGACCAAAAGCTGCAACTGACCGGACGGCGGCGGCGCCTTGGTCGTGTTGCTGCGTGTGACTTTGAGATCGCAGAGCGCGAAACCGTTACGCGATGCAATGGCGATATCGGAACCCTGCGTGCCCTGCCCCGCAAAGCGGGCTCGATCGAGCGTCAGGGTCACATCCAGGAACTTGCCGCCCTTTCCCGGGGTGACTTCAGGCGTGACGCCCTGGCCGCTGCCGCCGCTCATGTCCCAACCGACGACGAAGGGAGTCGTGTACTCGGCTGCATAGGTCAACGTCAGCGCGACGGTTTCGTCTATATCGAACGCCAGCTTGTTGTCGACATCGAACGCGATGATGTCGCCTACCACGCACGATTTGCCCTCGATGGTGGTTTTCTGAATCGGCTTGGTCCTGCCTTCGGCGCCTTCGAAATAGGTGCGGTTGGTGCCGAAGAGTTTCGTGATGCCGGGTTTCGACCATTCCACGATCTCAACGTACCGGGCCTCGGTGCCGTGGCCGCTCGCGAGCAGTGGCAGGCTTGTCGCTACGATGGCGCCGACGAGGGACGCTATCGCAGGCATTGCAGAAGCGTATGCGGTGAGGCCACTCTGCCCTGGAATTCTTTGCTTGTTCATGCGGTACCCCATTTCGAGCGGATCGCGGCGATCGAGCTGCCGTTCGCAGTCGCGATGAGACACTCCGCAGTCTGGATGACGGGCAGAACAGGAACTGCCCTACCTCATCCGTGCAATACCAAATCAAGGTCGGAGACTTTTTTTGCGATCATGGGCGACAAGACGAGCTATCTATGAATTGTCTTCGTCAGAGCTACTGACTCAGCTGCAGGTGCGTTGGTATCGGTGTCGGCGGCATTGAACATCTGCGTCATGGTTCACTCGCACGAACTTCGTACTGCTAAGGCGGAGCAAACAGGAGTCGGTGCGTCGCTTGAGGCGCTAGACAAGACCCCGGGGCGGAGTCTCTGCGAGGGAGCCTGGATTTAATCTATTTCACGGACTTCCAGCCGCGTCCACTTCCTGCTTCGCCAACTGAATATCGATATCGAGGACCGCAGACGCAGCGAAGAGGCGCTGCGCGCGAGCGAGCTTTCGTGGCGGCAGATCGTCGACAACATTCCCGGGCTCGTGGCCACGATGGGCGCAATGGGCGAAGTGGAGTTTCTCAATCGGCACACCCTCAAGTGCCACCGTACCTACACATCAGTCAATTGAACCGACCACTCCCGCGGACTCGGATCGGACAGCTCGCTGGCAAGCTCACAGGAAATGCAGGTAAGGCGCGAACGCATCGGCAGGGATTGCCATTATCCCCAGACATGCCAGAGCGCTGCCGAGCAAGGCACCGGCAACGACGTCGCTGGGATAGTGCAAGCCCAACATGACTCTCGAGAGGGCAATCAGCATCGTCAACGGAACGCACACCCAGGCGAGTTCCGGATACCCCGCGACGGCGAGGATGGAAAAACTGAATGCGTGCAGCGTGTGGCCGGAGGGGAAGCTGTATCGGTCGAGCGGCTTGGCGCCTGGCACGATGCCCTCGAGCGAAATGTAGGGTCGCTCGCGGACCAGGCGCGATTTGACACATTTGTAGACTGCCACGCCGACGAGTCCGACGATCACTCCACGTACTGTCGTGAAGAGCGCGGATCGACCGTAGATCAGCGGCAGGGACAATGCGAGTGCGTACCAAAAGATCCCGTTTCCAAGCCAACTCGCCACGACAAGCATTCGGCGCACCCAGCGATGCCGGCATCGCCGATTCAAGGACAGGCACCAGGCGAGTTCGACCTGGTCGATGCGACGGAACCACTCGGATCGGACGCTGCTCATTTTCGTTACAGTACATGCAAGCCGGGCGAACTGCAGCTTTTGGTTCCCGCGATCGCGGCGGCCGGGGCATAATAAAACGGACTGAACGCAAATCACGGGGACGGCGTCGGCCGTCGGCCGCGGAACGCAACCGGTATGAAGTTCTTCTCGCTGCTCTGGGCCGGCCTCTGGCGCAAGCCCGGCCGCCACAGTATTTACATTTTTGGCAATTGCCACCGCTTTCCTGCTCTTCGGCATGCTGCAAGCAGTGAATGCTGCGGTCTCGCGCAGCGTGTCCGACGCGTACCTGGATCGCCTGTTCGTATGGAACCGTATCAGTCTCACCGAACCGCTGCCGCTGGCCTACGAGCGGCAGATCGCAAAGATCGACGGCGTCGCCGCCGTTGCTCACGCCACCTGGACCGGCACCTGGTTTCAGGATCCCAGGCAGGTCGTGTACTCGACGCCGGTGGATGCGCAGCAATGGTTTGCCTATTTTCGGGAACTGGTGATCCCCACTACGCAACTCGAGGCATTCATCACGACCCGCACCGGCGCCGTCATCAGCACCGCGCTGGCGAAGAAATTCGGCTGGAAGATCGGAGACCGGGTAACGCTGAACTCGGTGTTCTGGACCCGGCTCGACGGCACCTCCGCGTGGACCTTCGACATCGTGGGCATATTCAGCAACCCGCGCGATGAAGGCCGGGGCGAGTTTCTGTTCAACTATGGCTACTTCGACGAGGCGCGCAGCTTCGGCAAAGGCACGGTCGGCTGGTACTTCGTTCGAGTCGCAAATCCCGGCGTCGCCGCGCGCGTGTCGGCGGACATAGATAAGCGGTTCGCCAATTCATCCGACGAAACCAACACACAGACGGAAAGTGCTTCTGCCCAATCGCTGCTGATGCAGTTCGCGGACGTCGATTACATCGTGACCGGCGTCGTGGCTGCCGTCTTCTTTACGCTGCTGCTCCTCGCCGGAAACAACATGGCGCAATCGGTGCGAGTGCGCACTCCGGAACTCGCGGTTCTCAAAGCCTTCGGCTATTCCGACGCCTTGATCCTGACGCTCGTCTTCGGCGAATCCCTGGTGCTGTGCGAATCCGGTGCGGCGGTTGGATTGGGAGCAGCCAGCGCACTGTTCCCTGCTTTACAAAACGTCATCGGCCTGCACACGCAACCGTTGCAGGTAATTCTGTCGGGCCTGGCTGCAGCCTCGCTGCTCGCATTGATCGCAGGCGTCGGTCCTGCATTGCGTGCGAACCGATTGCAGATCGTCGACGCGCTGGCGGGCCGATGAACACATTGAAGCAGATGATCTCGGTGACGGAACTCAACCTGCGCGGCCTGCCCGGGCGGATCGTTCCGTCGCTGGTGATCGTCGCGGGGATTGCCGGCACGGTTGCTGTGCTCGTGTCGGTGTTGGCGATGGCAACCGGCTTTCTCGCCACGGCACAGAAAACCGGCCGTGATGACCGCGCCATCGTGATTCGTCTCGGCTCCGACTCCGAGAGCACCAGCACTTTGGCTCGCAGCAGCGTGCTGACAATTACCGCTGCTCCCGGTATTCGACGCGACGCCCAGGGGCATCCCATCGCATCGGCCGAAGGATTGGTCATCGTCAACCTGGCCAGGCAGAGCGATGGACTCGCTGCAAACATTGCGCTACGCGGCGTAGGACCTCAGGCAGCAGTGCTGCGACCCGAAATCAAGCTGATCGAGGGCCGTATGTTCCGACCGGGTGCACGCGAACTGATCGTCGGCAAGGCCGCCGCTGCACGATTCAGGGGATTGTCGATCGGGAGCCATGTGGCGTTTCGCGGCGATTGGACCGTCGTCGGTCACTTCGAGAGCGGCGGCGATGCCCACGAATCGGAATTGATGACCGATGCGGAAACGCTTTTGAGCGTGTCACGCCGTAACGCATTTCAACTGGTGATGGTGCAGCTCGACTTCGCTGACGCGTTCCCCCGTTTTCGTCGCGCACTCAGCGAAGATCCGACATTGGCGGTCGATGCGATTCGCGAAACAGAATATATGGCGCGCGCCTCGCGACAACTCACTCGTCTGATGTACTTCGCTGCCTATTTTGTCGGCGGCATCATGGCGGTGGGAGCACTGTTCGGCTCGTTGAATTCTTTCTACGCAGCGTTGGATCAGCGAGCCCAGGAGATCGCGACGTTGCGCTCCATCGGGTTTCGTGGCCGCGCAGTCGTTGCCGCTATCCTGGTCGAAGCACTGTTGCTTGCTCTGCTCGGCGGCATTCTTGGCGCAGTCCTGGCGCGGCTGCTGTTCGACGGCAATGCCATCAATACGCTGGGCGGAAACATTTCGCAGGTCGTCTTCAAACTCACCGTCACGCCATACCTAGCAATGCTTGGCGTCGTCTGCGCTTGTGCAATTGGTCTCGCAGGCGGCTTGCCCGCCGCAATTCGCGCGGCACGCCAACCGATCGCACGCGGATTGATGGCCACATGAAGCCTTCGCCGCGCAAAAAGATCCTCATCCTCACATCCGAGACGGGCGGCGGACATGTGAGTCTGGCGGACGCTTTGCGAGAGCAACTGGAGCAGACGTATCACGTCGAGATCGTCGACCCGCAACCCGGCATCGTGCACTGGCACTATCGCTTCGTGAGCCGCCATGCTCTGTGGTTGTGGGCGGCGGAATACAGATCCTCTGACACGCCGGAGGGCGCGTTGCGGGCGCATCGATCGTTCACTGCCCTCTTCACCCGGAATTTAAGCTCCGTCCTGCGGCACTCGCAACCCGATCTCATCGTGACGACGTACCCGTTTCTATCGTATGAGGTCATGGCGGCAATGCGCAGTTCAGGCATGCAACGTCCCTTCACCATGCTGTTTGCCGACGCCGAGCGCGTTCATCATTCATGGCTGACTGTCCGCACCGCGTCGGCCACGTTCGCAACGACACGCGAAACCTACGCCCAGGCACTCGATGCAGGCTTCGATGCCAAGCGGCTGCACCTCTGCGGATGGCCGGTTCGTCGCCAGTTCCACGGCGACCAGTCACGACAGCGCAGCGAGGTATCGACCCAGTTGCGTCTCGAAACCGGTCGCTTCACTGTGTTCGTGCAAGGCGGTGGCGAGGGGGCAGCTAGGATCGCACGCACCGTCGATCACCTGGCGTCGATTCCAGGAATCCAGGTCATCCTGGCTGCCGGTACCAATCGTCGGCTGCTCGCACGGTTTCAGAATGCAGCGCATGTGCATCCGCTGGCATTCACTCGGGACATCGCACAATACATGTCGGCTGCCGACGTAATCATGGGCAAGGCCGGACCCAACATGCTCATGGAAGCGGTGACGCTAGGCAAGCCGTTCATCGCTACGACCTACATTCCAGGACAGGAGGAAGGCAACCTGCAGTTCATCCGCAGGCATCAGCTGGGTTGGGTCGCACTGTCCGCAGACGATCAGATCAAACTGATTCTGGAACTGTCGACCGACACGGCGAAACTGGCATCGACGCGCGAGAGCGTTGCCGTCTATCGTCGTTGGAACAGCGCGTCGGCAGCGACAATTCCAACGTTGATCGAACTCGCACTCGGCAGGCAGCCACAAGAAGAGACCGTCGGCGCAAGTTAGGAATCGCAAGTAGATGCTGAGCTACAGAATCGAAGGTGACAACGGACCGTACCTGCTTCTGATCCACGGATGGGGCGTCAGTTTCAGTATCTGGCAGAACCTGGGCCGTCTACTCACGCCACATTATCGATTGGTGATGGCGGAGCTTCCAGGCTTCGGTGCCTCGCCTTGGATTCCACTCGACGCGCCCTACGCCGAACTGTGCGCTGGGGCGATCCAGGAATTGCGCCGCTCGCTGAAGATAGAACGGTGGAGCGTCCTGGCTTATTCATCCGGCACGCGCGCTGCCGAGAGCTACATGCGCATCGATTCGGCGCATGTCAGTCGCGCCGTGTTCCTGTGCTCCGCGTACCTGCATCTCCCGAACTACCTCGGCCTGTGGTTGCTCGATCGCCTCGACAGGGTTCTGCCAAGCGTGACCGATTGGATGCTGACCGGCTGGAGAATCGCGCCGATGATTGCGCTGTACGGTTTCAACGGGCGGCATCGCATTCACTCCAGGGAATGGACGCGCGAAATCAACAGGCAACCCACCATCGCACTCAAAGAAGCATTGCGGGAAGTTTTCGTCATGGGCCGGCGATCCTTTGACATCGGTGACACGCCGACGCTGTTCATCTGGGCGAAGCGGGATCGCGCCTTCACTAAACCCAGGGACGCACGCGGAACCCATCGATCGATCGACACCATGCACAGCGCACCACTGTTGGCGGCACCACTCGTTGCCGAAGCAGTTCTGGCGCATCTCGATGACCATCTACAATCCTGCCAGCCCACGCCTGCAGCGAAAGTCGGATGAGCTTCGAATGGGCCTCCGCGCTTGTGGGAGAGTATCGATATCTCGTGCTACTGGCGGTCGCCATCGTCGAAGGGCCGATCGCGTCGCTTGCTGCGGGCTACCTGGTGCGCCTCGGAGAATTCACCGTGGCGCCAGCTTACTTGCTATTGGTGTGCGGCGACTTCATTCCCGACGTGGTCTATTGCTGTATCGGCCGCTTCGGAGCGCGTACGAAATTCGTCGCGCGTCATCGGGAGAAGTTCGCAAGCGTTGGGAGAAAGCTGGATGGCCTTGCGGACTGTTGGAACAGGCATCCTGGGAAAAGCATGGTCCTGGCAAAGTTCGCCTACGGACTATCGACGCCGCTGCTTCTGAGCGCCGGTCTCTCCAGCATGCCGGTTCGCCGGTTCGTTCGGTACGCTCTGCCGATCACACTCGCTCAGCATGTCGTGACGATGTCCATCGGCTACCTGCTCGGCGATTCGTTCGTGCGGGCCGGCGCCTACCTGAGACATGCCGGCTGGCTGATATCCGGGATCGTGATTCTTCTCATCGGTGCCTACGCGGCCCTGCAGCGGCAGGCCCGCCGCGTCGTGCAACGGCAGGTTCGGCAAGTCGGCCTCACTGAGCCGCGACCTGCCTCTGGCATCCGCATCGCACTGTGTTCAGATATCTATCTGCCGCAACTCTCGGGAGTGGCAGATTCAATCGCGTCGCTCGCTTGCGAACTGCGAGCGCTGGGACACGTCGTTCGAATCTATGCACCGCACGTCAAGGTCGCGGCAGCAGATGCAGATGCAGACGTGAGGCGCCTTCGCTCCTACTCAGTGCCGGGAACACACGACGGATTGATTCTGGTCGCTCCCTTCGGCATGCACGCGGACCTGGCGCAATTTCGGCCCGACGTTATTCACACGCACACGTGCTCCACAGTGGGCCTGTTTGCACTAGCCAGTGCGCGTCGATTGGACGTTCCCCTCGTCGGGACCGATCACACTTTTCCCGCGGACTACCTGCACTATTTGCAGCTCAACTGGGGACCCTTTCGCTGGGCGACGCGCAAATGGTCGAGTTGGTACTACGAGCGGTGCAGCTACGTCACGGCGCCGAGTCGTAGCATGCTCGAAGAGTTGCAGGCATACGGCTTCTCGCGACCGTGCCGGGTGGTCTCGAATCCCATCGACACAGAACTGTTCCGGCCGTTGCTGGATCGCGATCCGCTCAAAAAGCGGCTGGGCCTGGGCAAGCGCTGCGTCCTGCTGTTCGGGCGAATAGCGATCGAGAAAAAAGTCGACCGCGCGCTGACCATCTTTGCTGGCGTAAAGGAAACATTGGACGACGCTCAGCTGCTCGTTGTCGGCGACGGCCCGCAACGAAAATCACTCGAAGCACGATGCGCAGCCCTGAAACTGCAGGACTCGGTGCGATTCACGGGCACGCTGCGTGGAGAACTGCTGGTAGAGACGCTGAACGCGGCCGATGTGTATCTCATCGCCAGCACGTCCGAAACTCAATCCATGACCACATTGCAAGCCATGGCGATTGGCCTTCCTGTCGTGGGATGCGCCGCCGGCGGTCTGCCTGAGTATATCCACGGCGGCGAAACAGGCTACATCGTCTCTGCGGATGACATTGCAGGCTTCGTCTGCAGCTTGGTAAAGCTGCTGGAGAACCCCGATCTCGCTACACGAATGGGAGCCGCGGGACGTATTCGCGCTCTCGACTACGCTTCGCAGCGTACCGCGGCTGCGGTCGATTCAATCTATCGAGAGGCATCTTCGATGTCACCGCTGGGGAGTGCGACGATCTGCTAGTGTCCTGAGTTATTAATTCGTCGAACGTTTATGCATCCTCGAGTCGAAGTTTAGACTTCACTTTGAGGAGGCAGCGATGCGACGCGGTCCGAAAGCAGAGCCGCTTACGTTGATGGCAGAAGAAAATAGCCGATCGCGACGGCGTTCACCCGAATACCGTGCTTGCCTTCCTCGGCTGCTACCTGCCGCACGAGCGCATCAACCGATCCTTTCGACATCGGCGAAGAGCCGTCGTAGTGCACCATTCGATCGAGTCGGCGATCCAGGTGCTGCATCTAACACGGATTCTCGTTGGCACGCAGAACAGTGCAGCTCTCCAGTGTGTACAGCCACTCGATGGGCCGATCTCGCGATTGTTGCGTGCCAAGGCCGGCAACCAGGCGCGTGAAAGTACGCATACTTTGCAGCACCGGCGAGTGCCTCCCTGCGACACCCGTGCGGGCCGGGCAAACGCCTCCATACGCGTCGCCGTCATTCCGGCAAGACATTGCCGGCAGCGCGGCCAATGTCATTCGCATCAAGAACAGCTGAACCCTGACGCGTTCAGCGGCAGACGGAACACATCATGCAGTCCTGGTTCAAACGCGCTGCGACAATCCCCGGAGCATCGCGCCACCGCCCGCAGCAGGCTGCAACCATGCCGATGATGCTGGCGCTGGAGCCGCGCATCATGTTTGATGGAGCGGCGGTGACGACGGCCGAGGCTGTTGTGCATCACACCGATGCGTCACACGTGGCGCCGGTATCGATCGATACTTCAGCTGACGCGCACAGCACACCTGCGACACAAGCGGAGCCGGCTGCGCCGACGGCCAACACGCCGATTGCATCGACCACTGCACGCCAAGAAGTCATCTTTATCGACGCGGGCGTACAGAACTATCAGGCCCTGATCGACGCGATGCCTGCGGGTAGCGAAGTAGTCGTGCTGGATGCGTCGCGCGATGGCTTCGCACAGATGGGGCAATACCTGAATGGGCGCAATGATGTCGATGCCATTCATCTGATCTCAGACGGCCATGAAGGTGGTATTCACGCAGGCTCGACCTGGTTGTCGCTCGACAATATGAATAGCGAACGAGCCAATCTCGCCACGATCGGCGCAGCTCTGCAGGAGTCTGGCGATTTTCTTATTTATGGCTGCGATGCCGGCAAAGGCGCTGATGGCGCCGCATTACTGACTCAACTTGCGAATTTCACTCATGCCGACATAGCTGCGTCCAACGATTGGACCGGCGACGCCAGAATAGGCGGCGACTGGGTGTTGGAAAATACCACCGGCGCGATTGAAACCAGAACCCTATTGACTGACAGCTCCTATGATCATGTACTCAATACGCTCAATGCGGG
>Ga0207675_100004516_pt1 | contig 13436 bp, 10 predicted proteins | sample KBSSwiS42_FD_184305 | JGI IMG/M metagenome (GOLD analysis project Ga0207675, IMG submission 184305) | Switchgrass rhizosphere microbial communities from Kellogg Biological Station, Michigan, USA - KBS Switchgrass S4-2 (SPAdes) (version 2) | ecosystem: Host-associated > Plants > Roots >... | reverse complement strand
CGGCACCATCGGCGTCGGCGAATCCACCGTGCCGCCGTTCGTCACGCTGATCCAGCGACTCGGCATCGACGAGGCGGAGTTCATCCAGGCCACCGACGCTACGTACAAGCTCGGCATCAAGTTCGTCGGCTGGCACGAGCGCAGCGACTCGTATTTCCATCCTTTCGGCGTCATCGGCAAGCCGATCGGCAACCAGGACTTCTACCAGTGCTGGCTCAAGGCGCGCGCCCGGGGCGACACGAATTCGCTGGCGGAGTTCTCGCCCTGCAATGTCATGGCGGAGCAGGGGCGGTTCTTCCACCCGGCCAAGGCGCGCAACACGCCCATCGGCGGCGCCAACTACGCGCTGCACGTCGATGCGCTGCTGGTCACCAAGTTCCTGCGCAAGTACGCCGAGGCGCGTGGCGTGCGCCGCACCGAAGGGCGAGTAGTTGAAGCCCTGCAGCGCGAGGACGGCTTCATCGAGACCGTGAAGCTCGCCGACGGCTCGCACATGTCCGGCGACTTCTTCATCGATTGCACCGGCTTTCGCGCGATGCTGATCGGCAAGACGCTCGGCGTCGAGAACGTCGACTGGTCGAACTATCTACCCTGCGATCGTGCCATCGCCTGCAAGACCGGGAACAAGGGGCCGCTGCTGCCCTACACGCGCGCCACCGCGCAGCCTGCGGGCTGGAGCTGGCGCATTCCGCTGCAGCAGCGCGTCGGCCAGGGATACGTGTATTCCAGCCGCTTCGCGAGCGACGCGGCCGCCAGGGCGACGCTGCTGCGTGCGCTCGACGCATCCTGCATCGAGGAGCCGCGCGTCATCCCGTATACGACCGGGCATCGCCGGCAGTTCTGGAAGAACAATTGCCTCTCCGTGGGCCTGTCGTCGGGATTCATCGAGCCGCTGGAGGCGACGTCGATCCACCTGATTGCGCGCGGCATGGATTTCTTCCTGCGCTACTTTCCGGACCGCGACTGCGACCCGGCGCTGCTGCGCGAGTACAACCGGCGCATGACCGCGGACTTCGAGGAAGTGCGCGACTTCATCGTGCTGCACTACGCCGCCACGGCGCGCGACGACACACCGTTCTGGCAGTGGTGCCGCAAGATTCCGCTGCCTGAAACGCTGCGCGAGCGCATCGAGCTGTTCCGCGCCAACGGCGCGCAGCGCGAGGGCGTCGACGAGTTGTTCCGCGCCTCGAGCTGGCAGTCGGTGTTCGAGGGCATGGGGATCCAGCCCTCCGTGTGGCATCCGCGCGTCGAGAACCTGGACTACGCGCACATCGCCGATTCGCTCAAGACTGCGCGTGCCGCGATCGCCGGCATGGTGGCGCATCTGCCGACGCACGAAGAATTCCTGCAGAGCGTGCAGGCGGGTTAACGAGGGAAGAAGTTCATCCCGGCGACTTTCCCCTGTTCGTCCAGCGCGATGATCACCCGGAATGCCGCCTTTTCGAAGTCCACATCGAATTCGTCGGCGCCTTCGTCGGTGACCTTCCTGAAGGTCAGGGTTTTCAGCTCGCCCTGTGAGGCGACGAAGGATTGCAGTCCCGCAAGGCTCTGGCGCGTGAACTGCGCCATGCTGGCATCGAAGACGTCGTAGTCCGGCTTGCCAGAGGCGAGGCCGGAAACCACCTTGCGAATGGCCGCGTCCGAGCCCGGCGCTGGCTTCTGATCCTTGATGCGCTGGGCCGTCTGTTCCACGAATGCCAGCACGCCGCGCGTGCGGGATTCATCCGCCCGATGGCCATTGCGTTCCCAGCCGCCGAACTTGTGGTGCACCGAAGTGACCGCGCCATCTGCATTCAACTCGAAATCGACCAGGACATTGACCTCGCGCGCGAAGAATTGCCGGTCCGAGGAGGGCGCCAGTGCGACTGGCCTGTTGCCCAGCACACTGCCCACCAGGTGATCGCCCTCGCGCCTGACAACGTACGTCGAGCCTTCATCGAGATCGTAGACGCCCACGAACCGCTGCAGCGCGTCTGGCTCCATTCGGGCGAGCGTGCGGGTCGGAGGCGCGAAGTCAGGCCACTGGTAGACATGGGCAATAGTGCGAATCAGGTCGTTGGCGATCTCGTCGCCGGCGTCGCTGTTGGTCATGACGACCGCACCTTCGCCGTCCTCGTAGGCGACGAGCATGCAGCGGTAGCCTGCGTTGGCACCGCCGTGCGAGAAAAAGCGGCGCGCGGGTGAGCCCCCGAGTTGCGGCCCCAGTCCCTGTTGGCCAATCACCGGCGTCAGCATGGCGCGTGCGGTCTTTGCCGAGATCACCTTCGACTTGCCATCGAGCGCGGATCGGACGCCCAGTGCGTAACGTGCGAGGTCAGTCGGAGTGGTCCAAAGACCCGCCGGCGCCATCTCGGGATACACGTGCGGACCTTCGCGCAATGCCTGGCCGTCGCCATCGTGTGGCATGGCGACTTCATTGAGTCTTGCGGCGGGCAAGGGCTGTTCGTAAGTGCTCAGCGTCATGCCGAGCGGTGTGAGTACGGTGTCGCGCATGAGTTTCGGAAGCGGAACGCCGGTGACGTCGGCCAGCAGCAGCTGCGTCAGCACATAGCCGCCGCCGGAATAGTTCCATCGCGTGCCCGGCACGGTATCGACGCGAATGGCGCCAGTATTGGCCGGCGGAGTGCCGTCGAGGATTTGTTTGACGTCGGGCAGTTTCGTGTTGGCCGCGTAACCAGGAAAGCCGTGCACCGTGAGTCCAGCGGAATGCGTCAGCGTCTCGCGCAATGTCACCGGCTTCTGGCGGGTGAGATCGTTCTCGGGAAGCTTCCAGCTTTTCAGGTAGTCATTGACGTTCTTGTCCAGATCCAGCTTGCCGGCGTCCACCTGGTGCAGAACGGCCAAAGCGAATACGGGCTTGCTGATGGAGGCCGCCTGGAACAGCGTCTTCTCGGTGACAGGCGGGCCGCCGGTCTGCGTCAGGCCGAAGCCGCGCGCCCACTCGACGCGGCCCTCGTGGATGACGGCGATGCTGACGCCTGGCACCTTGAGTTCCGCCATGCGCGCGGCCAACGGCTGCAGCTTTGGGGGCTCACCGTTCACCAGCACGGGCGGAACGAGGCCCTGGACCTGCCGGATTCGATCTTCGGTGGTGGATGGCGCTGCCGCGGACGCGGCGGCGAAATAGAGCGTGAGCCCGATGGAAAGGAATGTTTTCATGGCACCGGGTTGTAGCGAACCCGCTGACAACTGGCAAATGGGGAGTGACCCCATTTAATCTCCCCGCTCCGCGAAGGGGGTTCGATGAATGCGGTGAAGAAAGTTGTCATTGCCGGCGGCGGCACCGCCGGCTGGGTTGCCGCCATGGCGCTGTCGAAGCAGTTTGGCAAGCTGCTCGACATCACGCTGGTGGAGTCGGAAGAGATCGGCACCGTGGGTGTCGGTGAGTCCACCGTCCCGCCCATCACCACGTTTCACAACTTGTTAGGCATCGACGAACGCGAGTTCATGCGCGAATGCGCGGCCACCTTCAAGGTGGCCATCTGGTTCGAGAACTTCGGCAGGATCGGCGACTGGTACCTGCATCCCTTCGGGCGCCACGGCCAGCCCACGTGGGTGGCCGAGTTCTATAACTACTGGCTGCAGGCGCGGTCCCAGGGCCTGAAGGTGCCGCTCGGCGAGTACTGCTACGAGTGGATGGCCGCCGTGAAGGACAAGTTCGCGCTGCGCCAGGATCCGCGCGTCAACTACGCCTATCACTTCGACGCCGCGCTGTATGCGCGCTACATGCGGCGCATCGCCGAATCGCGCGGCGTCAAGCGCGCGGAAGGCAAGATCAAGCAGGTACGCACGCGCGAAGGTGACGGTTACGTCGAGTCGCTCGAGCTCGAGGACGGCCGCATCATCGCGGGAGATTTCTTCCTCGACTGCACCGGCTTCCGTGCGCTGCTCATCGAGGGCGCCGTCAAGACGGGCTACGAAGACTACTCGCACTGGCTGAAGTGCGACCGCGCGGTCGCGTTCCAGACCATCGTCGACAAACCGGCGGCGCCCTACACGGGATGCTACGCGCACACCGCCGGCTGGCGCTGGAACATTCCCGTGCAGCATCGCGTCGGCAATGGCTACGTGTTCTGCAGCCGCTACATGTCCGATGACGAGGCTCGTGCGCGGTTGCTGCAGGAGTCCGGTGGCACACCGGTCCGCGAGCCCTGGCTGGTGCGCATCAAGGCGGGCCGGCGCATGAAGGCCTGGAACAAGAACGTGGTGTCGATCGGTCTCTCCGCCGGGTTCATCGAGCCGCTCGAATCCACCAGCATCCACACCATCACCACGGCCGTGCTGCGCCTCATGAATCTCTTCCCCTGGGACGGCATGGCCGAGCCGCTGGTGAACCACTACAACTCGCTGGCGCAGTACGAGCTCGAGCGCATCCGCGACTTCGTGATGTTCCACTACCACTACAACCAGCGCGACGACGCGCCGTTCTGGAAGGAATGCCGCGAGATGGAGATTCCCGACTCCCTGCGCGAGCGCGTGGAGCTGTTCCGCAAGGGCGGCCACATCTACAAGCGCGACGGCGAACTGTTCACTGTCGATTCGTGGGTGTCCGTGATGATGGGGCAGCACATCGAGCCGGAGACCTGGCACCACATGGCGAAGCTCGACCCGGGCGAGCTCAAGGATTTCATGACCAGGTACCGCGCCAAGGTGGCCGAGGTCATCAATGCGCTGCCGCAGCACGCGGAGTTCGTGAAGCAGTACGCGCCGGCGAATCCCGGGGTGTGGAAGGTGCCGGGTGGGGGAAGTGGGGAAAAGTGACCCGTCGATGATTCTGCCTGCCACTCGAGTTTTTCCCCACTTTCCCCACCCGGCACCATGATCTTCTTTCTGCAGATGTTCCTGATCCTCGCCGCCTGCCGGCTGTGCGGCTGGCTGGTACGTCGCTGGCTCAGGCAGCCGCAGGTCATCGGCGAGATGATCGCGGGCGTCATCCTCGGGCCGTCCTTGTTGGGCAGCCTCGCGCCCGGGATACAGCAGTTCCTGTTTCCCCCCGAATCGAAACCGCTGCTGTACGCCGTCGCCCAGACCGGCATCGCGCTGTACATGTTCCTGGTCGGGCTCGATTTCCGCAGCGACGACTTCAAGTCGAACGCACCGAGCGCCGTCGCGGTGTCGCTGTCCGGCATCGTGGTGCCGTTCATCGTCGCAATCATCGCGACGCCCGTGCTCATGCATGTGCCGGATCTGTTCGGCACGGGCGTTTCGCAATTCAACGCCACGCTGTTCCTCGGCGCGGCCATTGCCATCACCGCGTTTCCGGTGCTGGCGCGCATCATTCATGACCGCGGCCTCTCCGGCACGCTGATCGCGACACAGGCGCTCTCGGCAGCCGCCATCGGCGACGCCATCGCCTGGTGCGTGGTCGCGGTGGTGCTCGCCAGTCTCGGGGCCGGCTCACACGTGGTCATGCTCGCCGTCGGCGGCGGTTTGGCGCTCGCGGTCTTGCTCATCTCGTTAGGCCCGCGCCTGTTCGCGCCGCTGGGCCGGCTCGCGCAGCGTGAGCACGAAGCCGGCCAGCCGCTGAGCCCGACCGTGCTCGCGGTGTCGCTCATGCTGTGCACGTTGTCCGCGTACGTTTCCGATGCCATCGGACTGCACGCGGTGTTCGGCGCCTTCCTCATCGGCACCGCGATGCCGCGCGGCATCTACGCGCAGCGCGTGAAGCAGCTGCTCGAGCCTTTCACGCTGGTGTTCCTGCTGCCGGTGTTCTTCACGTATTCGGGGCTCAACACGCGGCTCACGCTGGTCAATACACCACAGCTCGCGCTGATCGCGATCGGCGTGCTCGCCGCATCGATCTTCGCGAAGTTCATCGCGTGCTGGGCGGCGGCGCTGGTCACCGGTCAGGGCAATGCGCGCGCGCTCGGACTCGGCGCCCTGATGAATGCGCGCGGCCTCACCGAACTCATCATCGTGAACATCGGTCTGCAGGCGGGAATCATCGGCCCCGCGCTGTTCTCGATGCTGGTGCTCATGGCCATCGTCACCACGCTCATGGCCTCGCCACTGTTCGAACTGGTGTATGGTCGTGGCGCCCGCCGGCGTGGCGAGCTTCCCGCGCTGAATGTCCGGCAATAGCCCGCGATCACGCTCCGGGCTGGTGCACGGCCCTGCTGTAGGAATCACGGAAACGCGGGTGTACGCTGGCGCGTCTTCACGCGGCGCGGCCGATGCTGCAAGTTGTGCGGAATGAAACTCTTCAGCTGCGACCACTGCCAGCAGACCCTGTATTTCGAGAACAGCTTGTGCGTCAGCTGCGGCGGGGTGCTGGCGTACGATCCCGACGCAGCGAAGCTCGCCACGCTCAAGCCGGGCGACCGGCGCTGCCGTAACGCGCTCGAAGGCGACGCATGCAACTGGCTGGTGAGCGGCGGCGCTGAGGCCGCGTACTGCCGCTCCTGCGAACTGTCGTCCGTGATCCCCGATCTTTCCGATCCGGCCAACGCGCTGGCTTGGCGGCGCATCGAAGCTGCAAAGCGCCGCCTGTTGTACACGCTGTACGCACTCAAACTACCGGTGGTGAACCGCGCCGCGCGGCCGGAGAGCGGCCTGACATTCCGCTTCCTGAAGAGCACCGAGGAGGCGCCGGTCATGACCGGGCACGACGACGGCGTCATCACGCTCAACATCGACGAGGCCGACTTCTCCTTCCGCGAGAACATGCGCGAGAAGATGGGCGAGGGTTATCGCACCGTGCTCGGTCACCTGCGGCACGAGATCGGCCACTACTACTGGGAGCGGCTGATCCGCGATGCACCCGCGCTGCTCGGGCACTTCCGCGCGTCCTTCGGCGACGATCGGGCGAACTACGAGGAGGCGCTCGAGCATCACTACGAATACGGCCCGCCGGCCCAGTGGCAGGAACGTTTCGTGAGCGCCTACGCGAGCATGCATCCGTGGGAAGACTGGGCCGAAACCTGGGCGCACTACCTGCACATGACCGACACGCTCGAGACCGCACGCAGCCACGGACTCACCGCGCGCTCACCCAGGGACAATTTCGACTTCGATTCGCTGAGCGCCGACTGGAATGCGGTCACGCTCACGATGAACAGCCTCAACCGCAGCATGGGCATGAAGGATGCCTATCCCTTCGTGTTGTCCCCCGCGGTACTCGGCAAGCTGCGCTTCGTGCACGAGCTGATCCAGGGACGCCTTGCCGCGAACGCGCCGGTCGTCGCCGCGGCCTGACGATTCTCCATTGCTGCCCACGAAGGCTGCCCCTACCATCCGCGTTCCACACGTGGGGGAATGGGATGCGCTTTTTCCTGTTGCTGGCACTGAGTCCGCTCGCGGCGCTGGCCGCTGACGATTTCAAACTCAACGCCCAGGAATATTTCGAACGTCCGGGCATCAACGTGATGTACGGGCAGGACTACTACCCCGAAGGTCACCAGGGCGGCCTCTCGATCATCATGCACGACGAGCGCATCGCCTCGAACGGCGACGTGCGGCTCGAGCCCTCGCCGGGCCAGTGGTCGCCGATTCCCAAGCCCGGCAAACGCGAGGTGAACGCCGCGACGCAGGAAATTCGCGTGCCGCTCGCTTACCCGGACGACGCCCGCAATCGCAAGGGATTCAATCCGATCGAGTATCCCGATTTGCAGCTCAAGTACACGGTGCGCGCACGACCTGACGGTGAATCGATCCGTGTCGCCGTCGACTTCGACGCACCCGTTCCAAAAGAGTGGGTGGGCAAGGTCGGCTTCAATCTCGAGCTGTTTCCCGGCCTCCTGTTCGGCAGGTCGTACCAGCTCGGCAAGGACGATGGCGTGTTCCAGAACCAGCCGAGTGGACCGGGCGAGACGCCGGTGCTCGGGCATGGCAGGACGCTGGAAGTGGCGCCCGAGACCGAGCTTTATCACCTGACCATCGAGGCGGTGAAAGGCGGCGAGCTGGAATTGCTCGACGGGCGAGGCAATCACAACAACGGCTGGTTCGTCGTGCGCGCACTCGCGCCCGCGGATACGACGAGCAGTTCCATCGAGTGGAAGATCACGCCGCACGCCAAGGCGGGCTGGATGCGCCAGCCGGTGATCCAGGTGTCGCAGGTGGGTTATCACCCGGCGCAGCCCAAGCAGGTGGTCATCGAATTCGATCCGCGCGACACCAGGCGCGAGAACGTCAAACTACAGCGCATCGGGCTCGCGGGAAACTTCAAGACCGTCATCGACCGCAAGCCCGAGGAGTGGGGCCGGTTCCTGCGTTACCAGTACGCGCGCCTGGACTTCACCGATGTGAAGGAGCCGGGCGTCTATGTCGTGCGCTACGGCAACCAGGTCAGCAACCCGTTCCGCATCAACGATGACGTGTTCTCGCGTGAAGTGTGGCAGCCCACACTCGAGTACTTCCTGCCGGTGCAGATGTGCCACATGAAGGTCATGGAGAAGTACCGGCTGTGGCACGGCGCCTGCCATCTCGATGACGCGCGCATGGCGCCGGTCGATCACAATCACTTCGACGGCTATCTGCAGGGACCGTCCACGCTCACGAAGTTCCAGGGCGGTGAACACGTGCCGGGACTCGACCGCGGCGGCTGGCACGACGCCGGCGACTGGGACATGCGTGTCGAATCGCAGGCCGACACCATCTACGGTCTGGCGCTGGCCTGGGAGTTGTTCAAGGTCGATTACGACAACACCACCATCGACCAGAAGAACCTGATCACCGAGATCCATCAGCCCGACGGCAAGCCAGATGTCCTGCAGCAGCTCGAGCATGGCACGATATCCGTGGTCGGTGGCTACGAATCCATGGGACGGCTGTATCGCGGCATCATCGAGCCGACGTTGCGGCAGTACGTGTTCCTGGGTGATGGCGCGGGCATCACGGACAACGTCGTGTCGCAGGACGACCGCTGGGTGTTCACCGAAGAGAATGCACGCCGCGAGTTGCTCACGGCCGCGTCGCTCGCCGCCGCCTCGCGTGCGCTGCGGGGTTACAACGACGCTCTCGCGGAGCGTGCGCTGAACGCGGCGGTGGCCCTTTACGACCGCGCCAAGCCGCAGGAAGAGTGGTGGCGCGTGGGCGCGGCGGCCGAACTACTCATCGCCACGAAAGAGCTCAAGTACCGCAAGCTGCTGCTCGATCAGCACGACGCCATCGCGGCGAACATCGATCGAGTCGGCTGGGTCGTGGGCCGCACGCTGCCCCTGGTGCGCGATGACGCCTTCACCAAGGCCATTCGCGACGCGGTGGCGGGTTATCGCACCAAGGTCGACGCGCTGGCGAAGGAAACCCCGTACGGTGTCCCGTACAAGCCCGACATCTGGGGCGCCGGATGGCTGATCCAGCGCTTCGGCTGGGATCAATGGATGCTGCACCTGTCGTTTCCGGACCTGTTCCCGAGGACCTACGCCTTGCAAGCGCTGAGTTTCATTCTCGGCGTGCACCCGGGTTCCAACACGGCGTCCTTCGTGTCGGGTGTCGGCGCGAAGTCACTGACCACGGCTTACGGTTTCAATCGCGCCGACTGGTCGTACATCCCCGGCGGCAGCGCCTCGGGCACTGCGCTGATCCGGCCGGACTTCCCGGAGCTCAAGCGCTGGCCGTTCTTCTGGCAGCAGACCGAATACGTGTTGGGACACGGCACCATGGACTATCTACTGCTGGTGCTGGCGGCCGATCGCGTGTTGAATCAGTAATCATGAGATCGACGCCGTTCGCCTCCTTGCTGCTCGTTGCGGCCATTGCGGCCGCCGCGCCCAAGGTTGATCACCACCAGCACCTGATGAACGCGACGATGGCGGAGTCACCCGACAAGGCGATCGATGCGAAGAAGCTGATCGCGAGTCTAGACGCGGCGCACATCAAGCGCGCCGTGGTGCTCTCGAATGCCTTCATCTACGGCAATCCACGCGCGACGCCGCTCCCCGACGAGTACGAGCGGGTGAAGGCCGAAAACGACTGGACGCTCGAACAGGCGGCTCAATATCCCAAGCGCCTGGTCGTGTTCTGCAGCTTCAATCCGCTCAAGGACTATGCGATGCGCGAGCTGACGCGCTGCGCCGGCGACCGGAGATTTGGTCGTGGCATCAAGCTGCAGTTCGCAGCCTCGGACGTGAACCTCGACTCGGAGAGCGACGTGGAGAGTCTCCGGCGCGTGTTCGGCGCGGCCAACGCGGAACGCATGGCCATCGTCGTGCACATGCGCACCCGGCGCGCCAGGCCCTACGGCGCGACGCAGGCGGAGACATTCATCACCCGACTACTGCAGATGGCGCCCGACGTACCGGTGCAGATCGCGCATTTCACCGGCGGCGGCAATCCCAACGACACGGCTGCGGACGAGGCGCTGAGGCTGTTCATCCCGGCCATCAAGCGCGGCGATCCGCGCGTCAAGAACCTGTACTTCGATCTCGCGCTGGTGGTACCTCCGGACACACCTCCGGAACGCCGCCAATGGGTGGCGCAACGGATTCGCGACATCGGCGTGGAACACATTCTGTATGGCTCGGACGGCGGCGATCCCACCGATCCGCCGCCGAAGGTCACGCTGCAGGCGTTTCACTCGCTGCCGCTCACGAAGAAAGAATTCGCCGCCATTGAAAAGAACGTCGCCCCCTACCTGCGCTGAAGTTATCCTCGCCTGAACATGAGAAACGCCTTCGTCTTGTTCGCCGGATTTTTCGCTCTCATGAATTCGACGCAGGTCCTGGCGGCGGAGTGCTCCGCGGCGCGTTCGATGGTCGATGACAAGGAACTCGATGCGCGCCTGGAGCGGACTCAGCGTGCCGAGTGGCTGCTGGGGGAATTCCTGGCGACGGACACGTCGAAGGCGAGCAAGGACCTGCTCGCCGAGCGAAGCGGTCGCCAGAAGGAAAGAGATCAAGAGTTCGACAGGCTGGTCGCGGAGTTCGAAAAGCTCCCGGCGGGCCAGCCAGACTTCCCCGTGGAGGGCACCCCGGGCTGCGAGATCGCCGCGCGCGAGGCAAAGTTTCTCTACAAGCAATTGGACGACCGCGAAGCCGAGCTAAAACACCATTTCGCCAACGGCTACCTGTTCATCCTGGGTTGCGACCTGGTCAGCACGAACCTGGTGAAGCTGTCCGGTTCCGCCAGCACACCCGAGTCGAAGACCGATCCTCAGGCGTTGGTGAAGGTGGCGGAGTTTAGCCTCGAATACCCCATGAAGGCCGCGAAGTTGAAGCCCGCGGATTTCGAGAAACTGGCCGGGGAAATATTCCAACCCTCGCAGCTCTCCGCAAAGACACTTTATTCGTACGCCGCCCTGCGCTGCCTGCGCGTTAACCAGGGTGTCGAGATCAAACCGCTCGCCGCCTCGAGCGAAGCGCTGAACATGTGCGCGACTCTAAACTGGGAAAAGCTCGGCAAGTGCGTCGTCGAAGTGACGCAGCCGGTGAAGCATTAGGCCGCTCGCCTCAGCTACTAGCTTATCGGGAAATTTCGCCTTGAGTTCGGGCGCCTTCCGGGCTGCCGTTTCGGCGTCTTCCTTTGCGAGTGGGCGGGGCTCGAAGGTGGAGACGAGAAAACCCGGGATGTACATCGCCTCGACAAACATCATGGAAAGAGTGACTAGCAAGACCTTCATGCAATCGCTCCCTGGTTGTCTTGCGCGAGTCTACGCGCGAGGATGCGCGCCCATGGATGTCCTGCGCACGACGATCTTGTCTCTCGGCTTGATGCTGCCGCTGGTGGGTAGCGCGGCTGAACCGGCCGCGACGGGAGGCGCCAAATCCGACGCGCAGGTGCGCGAGCTGGGCCGCGCCTGGCTGGACAACAACAACGGCGTCGGCCTCTCGATCGGCATCTACGACGGCACGCAGCGGCGCTTCTACAACTTCGGCACGACGCAGCTGGAAGGCAATCGCGCGCCGACCAAGGACACCGTCTACGAGATCGGCTCGATCTCCAAGACCTTCGCCGGCCAGCTGCTGGCACGCGCCGTCGTCGAGGGCCGCGCCAATCTCAACGACGAGGTGGACCGGTATCTCGGCGAGAAGTATCCGAACTTCACCAAGGAAGGTGAGGCGATGCGCCTCGTGCACCTGGCGAACATGACCTCGCAGCTGGTGGACAACATTCCCGACCTCACCCAGGTGCGGATGGTACCCGGCGAACCACTCGCCGCCACGCGCATGAAGGTCATCGCTCGTTACAAACAGGAGGAATTCCTGCGACAGTTGCATCGGATAGCGCCACGCGCCGCGCCCGGCAGCGACCCGGCGTACTCGAACGTCGCCAGCATGTTGCTCGGCGTGGTACTCGAGAAAATTTACGGCGAACCCTTTGACTCCATCCTGCGGCGTGAAATCGAAAATCCGCTGCGCATGGGCAGCGGCACGCAACCCGACGTCAAACTACTCGCGAAGGGGTACACGAAAGAGGGTGAGCCGCTGCCGCCGTTCGACGCGCAGATGGCGTGGCCGTCGAGCTCGTTGCGCTACAGCACCGAAGACATGCTGCGCTTCGCGTCCTGGCAGCTCGCCGAACCCGATGCTTCCACCAAGATTGCGCACCAGCCGACCTGGACCACTCCCGACAAGCGGCAGTCGGTGGCGCTGTACTGGATAGTCGGGGAATCGCCGTACGGACGTCGGCTGCAGAATTCGGGCGGGACTTACGGATTCGAGAGCCGGGTGGAGCTGTATCCCGACGTGCACCTGGCGCTGGTGCTGCTCGCAAACAAGGCCGCGGACGGCGCGCAGGATTCCCTGCGCGCGCTGTCCGCGAAGATCGTCGAGGTGTTGCGCGAGCCTGTTACGAGCCCGACGCCAGCAGACGTTCCGCCTGCGGGTCGCTGAGCGACTTGCCGAGGGTGAGGTCGGCCTTGCTCGCCACTCCCTTGTGGTTCATGTCGATGCGACCCGTGAAGTGGGCGCCATCCGCGATGCCGACACGCGGCGCGAAGATGTTGCCGATCACTTTGGCATTGGCGCGAATCGACACCGACTCCGTCGCGTACACGTCACCTTCGACCTTGCCTTCGATGATGACGAACTTGGCGCGGATGTTGCCCTTCACGCCGCCTTCCTTGCCGATGCTCAAGGAGCGGGTGTGTTCGATCGAGCCTTCGATCTGGCCCTGGAATTCCAGGTCCTCTTCACCGTAGAGCTCGCCCTTGAAGTGCAGCGTCGGGCCGAGCACGCAGGTGCCCACCGGCGACGGCTGGGCAACGGGGGCCGGAGGAGCCATCTTGTTGTCGCTGAATCCTTTGTTCATTTTGGACTCCGGATCAGCGGCTCGAGGCGCCGGGGGTGGAGGGTCCTGACGACCCAGCATTCGACTCCATCGTGACTCCGCCATTGAAATTTGCTCCCTCTGTGATGCTCACGCTGGGGGCGCGCAGATTGCCGCGCACCACAGCCGACTGACTGACCTTGATGCTCTTCTTGGCGTGCATGTCGCCCTGCACGCGGCCATCGACGTCGATGACGGCGGCATTGACCTTGGCGACCACTTCGCCTTTCTGG
>Ga0207675_100004513_pt1 | contig 13443 bp, 12 predicted proteins | sample KBSSwiS42_FD_184305 | JGI IMG/M metagenome (GOLD analysis project Ga0207675, IMG submission 184305) | Switchgrass rhizosphere microbial communities from Kellogg Biological Station, Michigan, USA - KBS Switchgrass S4-2 (SPAdes) (version 2) | ecosystem: Host-associated > Plants > Roots >... | reverse complement strand
CCACCATCACCGAGACCCTCCGGAACGGTTTCGTTCCCCGGGTCCGCCCGTTCCGACCTGCTCTCCTGGTTGCGCCCACGCCCGGCCCCCTTGCGGGAATCCCACCGCCCGACAACAGCTGACTGAACAGTCAGTAATTAATGAGTTGGGTTATTGTGCGATGCCACCCCGGCGCCGACAAGGCCCCCTGGGCCGGTTTGACCTGCTAGTAACGGTACGAGCCCTGAACCCGCAGGGCGAGGCGGCGGGCGCACTCCTGGATCGACCCGGCGAACGACGGGTAGGTCTGGAAGGCCTGGGTGAGCTGGCTGGCCGTGAGCCGGTTGAAGCAGGCCTCGGAGATGGGGGCGATCAGGTCGGAGGCGTAGCTGGCCACCACCGCCCCGCCGGCGATCGTCCCCGAGCCGGGCCGGGCCAGCAGCTTGACGAAGCCGTCGGGCCGGTTGCTCATCTTGGCCCGCGAGTTGCCGGCCAGCGGCAGGGTCTCGACCTCGACCTCGATGCCGGTCTCGGCCGCGCGCTGCTCGGACAGGCCCACGGTGGCGATCTGCGGGTCGGTGAAGATGGTGGCCGCCACCGCGTCCCAGCGCAGCGGGGAGACGGCCTGGCCGAGCAGGTGGTACATGGCGATGCGGCCCTGCGTGGCCGCCACCGAGGCCAGCATCAGCTTGGCGGTGACGTCGCCGGCGGCGTAGATGCTGGGCACGCTGGTCCGGCTGACCCCGTCGACGATCACGGCCCCGCGGTCGTTGGTCTGGACGCCGACCTCCTCGAGGCCGAGGCCGTTGGTCTGTGGCACCTGGCCGATGGTGAGCAGCACGTGGCTGCCCTCGACGGTGCGCCCGTCCTCCAGGTGGACGACCCCGCGGTCGCCGACCCGCTCGACCTTGGCCGCCTTGGCCCGCTTCACCGTCTCGAGGCCCCGGCGCTCGAACACGTCCTCGATGACCAGGGCGGCGTCCTCGTCCTGGGTCGGGAGGATCCGGTCGCGGCTGCAGATGAAGGTCACCTGGGCGCCGAAGCGGAGGAACGCGGTGGCGTACTCGGCCCCGGTCGCCCCGGCCCCCACCACCACCAGGTGCTCGGGCACCTCACGGAGCTTGTACACGTCCTGGCTGGACAAGATGACCTCGCCGTCGGTGGGCGCGGTGTCCATCCGCCGCGGGTCGGACCCGGTGGCGAGCAGGATGGCGTCGCCCTCCAGCCGTTCCACGACCTCCTCGCCGGACCCGGCGTCGACGTGCCGTACCTCGACGGTGTGGGGGTCGACGATCCGCCCCCAGCCCAGCATCACCCGCACCCCGTCGGCCAGGACCTGCTTGCTGATGTCCTCGGACTGGGCCAGGGCCAGGTTGCGCACCCGGGCCATGATCGTCGGCAGGTCGACCTCGTACCGGGGCACCTCCAGCCCGGCCATCCCCTCGAAGTGCACCCCGAGGCTGGGCGCCGTCTCCAGGGTGTTGAACGCCTGGGCCGAGGTCAGCAGCGTCTTGGACGGCACGCAGTCCCACAGCACACACGCCCCGCCCAGCCCCTCGTCGTTGACGATCGTGACCTCGGCCCCCAGGTCGGCCGCGACCAGGGCGGCCTCATAGCCACCCGGTCCCCCGCCCACGATCACCACACGCATAGGCCGATGGTACCGACTGGCCGCTCCTACCAGGAGGACATCGACGCCGTATCGGCGGCCATTTGCTGCTGACGGGCGGGACGTGGTCCCTTCCCGCCCGTCAGCGGGAGCCTCGTTGGTCAGCTCACCCGTCTGAGGGCGGCCACCAGAGGGATGAAGACCCAGCAGGCGAGGCCGAGACCGATCAGGTTGATCCGGCCGGCCCAGGGGGCGCGGACGCTGAAGGCGGCCAGCAGGAAACAGACGAAGGCGGCCAGGTAGAGCAGGAACTCGAGTGCGTCGGGCATGGCGCGACTCCTTCCAGGTGTGGAGAACAGAACAAGCTCAGAACACCCAGGAAGAATGCGGATCAACCTCCGCAAAACGACTGAGCTTGCGCCGGGTCCCCGATCAGAAGGTGTCGTGGGGGCGGTAGGTGCCGAACTCGGCGCGGAGGGCGTCGCTGACCTCGCCGACGGTGGCGAGGTGGCGGAGGGCCTCGCGCATGGGGGGGAGGAGGTTGTCGCCGCCGCGGGCCGCCTCGCGGAGGGCGGCCAGGGCCGACTGGACGGCGTCGGTGTCGCGGGTGGCGCGGATGTCGACCAGGGACTTGGCCTGAGCGTCGGCGATGGCCGGGTCGAGCTGCAGGATGGTGACCGGCTCCTCCTCGCCCCCGGCGTAGCGGTTGACGCCGACCACCACCCGGTCGCCCTGCTCGACGGCCCGGAGCTGGTCGTAGGCCGAGCGCTCGATCTCCTCCTTCTGGAAGCCCCGCTCGATGGCCGCGACGGCGCCGCCCAGCTCCTCGACCTGGCCCATCAGCCGCAGGGCCGCGGCCTCGACCTCGTCGGTCAGGCGCTCGACGAAGTACGACCCGGCCAGCGGGTCGACCGTGTCGGTGACCCCGGTCTCGTTGGCCAGGACCTGCTGGGTCCGCAGGGCGAGCCGGGCCGCGGCCTCGCTGGGCAGGGCCAGGGCCTCGTCGTAGGCGTTGGTGTGCAGCGACTGGGTGCCGCCGAGCACGGCCGCCAGGCCCTGCACGGCCACCCGGACCACGTTGTTGAGGGGCTGCTGGGCGGTGAGCTGGACCCCGGCCGTCTGGGTGTGGAACCGCAGCATGCGCGAGCGCGGCTGCTCGGCCCCGAACCGGCTGGCCATGATGTCGGCCCAGATGCGGCGGGCCGCCCGGAACTTGGCCGCCTCCTCGAACAGGGTCGTGCGGGCCACGAAGAAGAAGGCCAGCCGGGGCGCGAACGCGTCGACGGCCAGCCCGGCGTCGACGGCCGCCTGCACGTAGGCGATGGCGTTGGAGAGGGTGAAGGCGATCTCCTGCACGGCGGTCGCCCCGGCCTCGGCCATGTGGTAGCCGGAGATGGAGATGGTGTTGAAGCGGGGCAGGTGCTCGGCGCAGTAGGCGAACAGGTCGGTCGTGATCCGTAGCGACGGCACCGGCGGGTAGATGTAGGTGCCGCGTGCGATGTACTCCTTGAGCACGTCGTTCTGGACGGTGCCGGTGAGGGCGGCCGGGTCGACCCCCTGCTCCTCCCCCACCAGCTGGTAGAGCAGCAGCAGCACGGCCGCCGGGGCGTTGATGGTCATCGAGGTCGAGACCTGGTCGAGCGGGATGCCCTCGAACAGCCGGCGCATGTCGGCCAGCGAGTCGATCGCCACCCCGACCTTGCCGACCTCGCCGGCGGCCATCGGGTGGTCGCTGTCGTAGCCCATCTGGGTCGGCAGGTCGAAGGCGACGCTGAGGCCGGTCTGGCCGTGGTCGAGCAGGTAGCGGAAGCGGGCGTTGGTCTCGGCGGCCGACCCGAAGCCGGCGTACTGGCGCATCGTCCACGCCCGGCCCCGGTACATGGTCGGGTAGATGCCCCTGGTGAAGGGGTCGCGCCCCGGCTCGCCGAGGGCCGCCTGCGGGTCGAAGCTGTCGAGGTCGGCGGGCCCGTAGACCACCTGGATCGGGATGCCCGATTCGGTGTATCGCTGGTCGCCCTCACCCATCGTCCGCACCTCCCGAGGTGGTCCTCAGCCTACCCGCTGACAATGCCGACCGTAACGAACGGAGCCGGCCGGCGATCAAGAGAGCGCCATGCGGACACAGAGGCGCAAGGTCCTTCTCCGAGCGGGGCTCGGGCTGTTCGCCGTTGCCGTGCTGCTGCAGCTGGTGCCGTACGGGCGCGACCACACCAACCCGCCGGTGACCCAGGACGCGCCCTGGCCGGACGGGCGGGCCCGGGAGCTGGCCACGGCGTCCTGCTACGACTGCCACAGCAACCAGACCCGCTGGCCGCTGCAGAGCTTCGTCGCGCCGTTCTCGTGGATGACCGCCCGCGACGTCGAGCAGGGCCGTGACAAGCTCAACTTCTCCACCTGGGACCAGGACGACGGCGAGGCCGACGACGCCGCCGACGCGGTCGCCGACGCCACCATGCCGCCGCGCCGCTACGTGCTCGCCCACCCCGACGCCGCCCTGAGCGACGCTGAGCGCCAGATCCTGGTCGACGCTCTCGAGGCGATGGACCGCGCCCGCGGCGGCGGCGACGGCGGCGGGGACCGCAGCGGGCCCGGGGGCGGTTAGCCGCGGGCGCGGAAGCCGGCCAGGAAGGACTGGAGCTCGTCCCTGGAGGCGGCCCAGCGGCTGGCCGGTGACTGGAACAGGATGGCGTGGCGCCGGCCTCCGGCGGTGAAGGTGATGTCGTAGCCCCTGGTGAGCCGGCCCTCGTTCAGGAAGGTGAACTCCCACTCGGCCGCTGGCATGCTCCGGAAGGTGGTCGTGCCCAGGCGCAGCCGCCGGTAGTCGTCGCCCGGGTGTCTGGCCATGAACGAGCGCTCCAGGCTGCGCTGGGCGGTGAGCGGGGCCATGCCGTCGGTGGTCGGCTGGACCCGGAAGAACCGCTCCCCGCCCGGCTCGGTGAAGTCGATGAACGGCCCCCGGTCGGTCGGCGTCCAGGTCGGCGGGAACGACAGCCGGTAGGTCCCGTCGGGGTCCTGGAAGCTGCGCCAGCCGGCCGGCACCCCCGGCCGCCGGGTCGTGGCCGACGGCGTCCGCTGGTCGTCGTCGCGGGTGACGCCCTGCCAGATGATGGACCCGGCGAGGACCACGGCCACGGCGGCGAACACCACCGGGAGCCGCAGCCGGCGACGCCGCCCGCCGGCGAGGACCGGCTCACCGGGAAGCGGCACCGGCGGGACCGGCGGCAGCCGCCGCCGCCTCCTCCTTGGCGCCGCCCCGCGAACCGCCGTGCCAGCGTCCTCCTCGCGGCGCTGCACCCTGCTGGGCACCGGCGGCGTGTCGCCCGACGCCTTGCTCCCCCGGGCCTCGGCACCAGCCGGCGGCGCGGTTCCGGGCGGGGTGGGTCGGCCCGGGCCCGCACCGGCCGGGGCGGGTCGGGCTGGGGCGTTCGGGTCCGCTCGGGCCGGGGCGTTGGGGCCGCCGACCACGACGGTGGCTGCCGCCCAATGGCCGGTGGCGTCGCGGCGGGGGTCGCCCGCCCCCTTGTGGGCCGTGCCGGGCCCGCCGCCCTCGCTCGAGGCGATCTGACGAAGGAGGGGGCGGAGCTGGGCCGGGGTCGCGCGGCTGGCCGGGTCCTTGACCAGCAGGCGGGCCAGGACCGGGGTCAGCGGGCCGAGGCGCTCGGGCCGGCGCGGCTGGCCGTTGACAATCGCGCTCAGGGTCTGGAACTCGCCCCCGCCGAAGGGGGGCTGGCCCTCGACCGCGAACCACAGGGTGGCGCCCAGCGCCCACAGGTCGGTGGCCGGGCTCACGGCCTGGGCCTCGACCTGCTCGGGCGCCATGTAGGCGGGCGAGCCCACCACCAGGCCGGTCGCGGTCAGCCGGGGGTCGCCCTGGACCGAGGCGATGCCGAAGTCGGCCAGTTTGGTGGCGCCGTCCTCGCGGACCATGACGTTCTTGGGCTTGAGGTCGCGGTGGACGATCCCGGCCCGGTGGGCGGCCTCGAGCGCGTCCAGCAGGCCAAGGCCGAGCCGGGCGGCCCGCTGGGGGGCCAGCGGCCCCCCGGTGCGGACCAGCTCCTCGAGGGTCGGGGCCGAGACCAGCTCCATGACGATGAAGTCCTGCTCGCCGTCGTGGGCGATGTCGTAGACGGTGACCACGCCGGGGTGGCTGAGCCGGGCGGCCGCCCTGGCCTCTCGCGACACCCGCGCCCGCAGGCTCTCGCGGCCGGCGGCCTCGACCCCGCGGGGCAGGTCGACCTCCTTGAGCGCGACCTGGCGCCCGAGCAGCGTGTCGGTCGCGCGCCAGACCACGCCCATGCCGCCGTGGCCGAGCTCGTCGGTGAGCTCGTAGCGGTTGGCGACGCGCCGGCCGGCCCCGTTGGTTGCCATCGACCGGAACGCTACCGGCTGCCGGGTCGGGTGGCCACGACCTCGCGCCGCCGGTCAGCCGAGCGGCTCGAACGCCGCCTCGAACTGGCGGGCCAGTTCCCTTGAGGCGTCCCACTGGTCGGCCGGGGCGATGAACTCGATGTTGTAGCCCCAGGTCCGGCCCTTGACGTTGATGTGGCTCACATGGACGCGGCGGCCGCCGATGTTCGCCTCGTACTCGAACACCACGGCGCCCTTGTGGCCGGCGTAGGTCTGGTTCTCCCTGTAGCTGACCTCGTGGAAGCCGTCGAAACGGCCGGGGGCGCCGGCCCGGTAGTCGCGGGACGCCTGAGGCAGCGGGTTGGAGGGGTTCTTGGAGCGGACGGTGAACACCCTCCGCGCCCCGTCCCGCTCCTCGACCACCGTGGCGTTGAAGCTCTTCCTGGTCCGAGCCCGGAAGCCCGGGGGCACCCCGACGCGGTTGCCGCCCGCGCGGTTGGTGAACACCGTCCAACCCTCGGGGAGGCCGCTCGGCGCCGCCGTGGTGGCCGGCGCCTTGGTCGTCCCGGGCGCCGTGGTGACCGTGGTCGGCGCCCGGGTCGTCTCGCTCGGGCGGGTGGCCGCTGCGCCTGCGGCGGTGGTGCGCGGCGCCACGGTCGGGTCGTCGCCGCCAGACCGGAGGGTCGCCGCCACCAGCACCGCCACCAGCCCGAGCACCACCAGCAGGGCCACCACCGCGAGCGAGCGCCCCCTTCCCCCACGGTCCACCGCCGGCGCCGGCGGCAGCAGCGGCCGCGCCGGCCGAGGCGCCGGCTCGCCCGCAGGCGGGTCGGGCCGGGGCGACTCGAACGCCGTGGCGTCGGGATCAGGGTGGGTCGGGGCCGGGGCCGAGGCTTGGGATGCGGCCGGAGCCGCGGCCGAGGGTGGGGCCGATGCCGGGCCGCCGCCGGGGGTGGGCGGCGGCTCCACGACCCTGCCCTCCATGGCTGGGGCCGGACCGGGGGTCGCGGGCCGGTCGGGCCGGGGTGGGACCGGGGTGACGTCGGCTGGCTCGCCAGGCCCGGCCGGCGTCGCGGGCCTCCTCCCAGCGACGGCCAGGCCGGCAGCGGCGGCGGGGGGAAGGGGAACGGTGCGGCCCGGGCCGAGGACGGGGAGGACCTCGGTGGGTGGGGACGCAGGGACGGCGGCGAGGCGGGACAGCTCGGCCCGCAGCTCGGGCCCGGAAGGGCGGGAACCAGGGTCCTTGGCCAGAAGGGCGGTGATGAGCGGGGCCAGCGGGCCGGCGCGGCGGGGAGCTCGGGGCGGGTCGTTGACCACGGCGGCGAGGGTGGCGATCGAGGTGCCCCGGTCAAAGGGAGGCTCGCCCTCGACGGCGTAGAACATCGTCGCGCCCAGCGCCCAGAAGTCGACCGGCGGGCCGCTCTCCTCGCCCCTGGCCTGCTCGGGCGCCATGTAGGCGGGCGAACCGATGACCAGCCCGGTCGAGGTGAGCTGGGGATCGCCCTGGAGCGAGGCGATGCCGAAGTCGGCCAGCTTGGCATTGCCCTGGTCGGGGACCATGACGTTGCCCGGCTTGACGTCGCGGTGGACGATCCCGGCCGCATGCGCCGCCTCCAGCGCGCTGGCGATCTGAGCGCCGATCCCGGCCACCCGCTCGACAGGCAGCGGGCCGCCGGCGCGGACCAGGTCGGCCAGCGTCGGCGCGTTGATCAGCTCCATGACGATGAAGGTGCCGCCCCCGTCCTGGACGACGTCGTACAGCGTGACCGCGGACGGGTGGTTGAGCCGGGCGGCGGCCCGCGCCTCCCGCATCACCCTCGCCTGGGCCGGGCGCCGCTCCTCCTCGGCCATGGTCGGCGGGAACACCACTTCCTTGACCGCGACCTCGCGGCCCAGGACCGCATCCTGGGCACGCCAGACCACGCCCATCCCTCCCCGCCCGAGGGGGGCTCTGAGCGCGTAGCGATCGGCGACCAAGCGGTCGGCAGCCGGTGCGGACATATCGCCCCACCCTACCCGCTGGCCGCCAGCACCAACCGATCAGGCCGCTGGGGGGACAAAGGACGCTTTGAACGCCTCGAACAGGGCCCAGCCGCTGCCCCAGTCGCGGTCGCGGGCATAGATGGCCATGGCGACATGGTGGCGTGGGGAGCGGACGCCCAGCTCCAGCGCGTGCCAGGTCTCGCCGTCCTGGTAGGTGAACTCGAGCAGGGCGGCCGGCAGGCCCTTGAACTGGGCCTGCTCGAGGCGGGCCGGCTGGTAGCCGCGGCGCTCGCCGGCGTGGGCCTGGCTGGCCTGCTGCTCCAGCGTCAACGGGTCGGCCTGGGGGTCCTGCTGTGTGTCGATCCGCAGGAACGTCGGGGAGCTCTTGTCCCGCAGCTCGGTGCGAGGCCCGCCGTCACTGGCCACCTCCCAGCCCGGCGGCACCGCGACCTGGTACCCGGTGGCCGGGTCGGTGTGGACAGCCCAGCCGGGCGGCACCACGGCGGCCTGCGTTGTCGGGCTCACGGTGGTGGCCGGTTCCGTCGTCGTCGGCGCCAGCGTGGTCGGAGCCACCGTGGCCACCGTCGACGCCACCGCCTGCGACCGCAACCCGAGCGGGTCGCCACTCACCGCCACCGCCACCGCGAATGACACCAGCGCTAGCACCACCGACCCACCCGCGATCAACAGCACCCGGCGCACCATCGGGTCCATCGAGTTCCGAGCCACCCGCGACCCAGCCCCGTAGCCCGCGGCCGACCCCCAACCTCCCTGAGGTCCCGCAGCGGGTCCCCCAGCCGCCCCCCAGCCACCCTGGAAGGCGGGGCTGTGGAGCCAGGTCGGCCCCCATCCCGGCCGTGCGCTCGCTTCCCCCTCCGGGGGGGCCGACATCGGGCGGGGTGGGTGCGCCGTGCCCGAACCCGGGCCGGCGGAACCAGCCAGGGGTTCGAGGAGCTGGCGGGTCTCGGCGATGGTGGGGCGGCCGCCGGGGGGCTTGGTCAACAGGGCGTGGAGGGCTGGGGCGAGGGGGCCGGCGAACTGTGGGGTGAGGGGGCGCTCGGTGAGGATGGCGGCTCGGGTGAGGCTGCTGCCGTCGCCTGTGAACGGAGTCTCACCCTCGACCGCAAGGAACAGGATCGCCCCCAGGGACCAGAGGTCGGCCGGGGGGCCCGCCGTGTCGCCTCTGACCTGCTCGGGGGCGAGGAACGCGGTGGTGGGCGGCTCGGCCTCCGGGGCGGTGCGCAGGGTGGCCAGGCCGATGCCGGCCAGGCGGGCGCGACCGTCGGCGGTGACCAGGACGCATGCCGGGCGCAGGTCGAGATGGGGCAGGCCGGCGTCATGGGCGGCCTCCAGGGCGTCGAGCAGCTCGAGGCCGAGCTGGGCCACCCGGCGGACCGGGAGGGGGCCGTGCCTGGCGATCAGCTCGTCGAGGGTGAGGGCGTCGACCAGCTCGGTGGCCACGTACACGACGCCGTCCTCGACGACCACGTCGTCCAGCCGGACCAGCCCAGGATGGTCCAGGGCGGCCGCGACCCGCGCCTCGGCCGCGACCCGTTCCCAGAACCCCACCTGCTCCCGCCCGCCGGGACCCTCCCCTTCCCCGCCGGGACCCGGCAGCGACGGGAGGCGGAGCTCCTCGACGGCGAGGGGGCGGGCGGCTGAGTCGGCGGCCCGCCAGACCAGGCCGTGCTGAGCGCGGCGCAGCGGGGTGTGCAGCGTCCAGCGGCCTCCGACGAGCCGCCCGCCGACGTCCTGTGACATGGTGGAGGGCAAACGATACGACCAAACGCGACCCGGCCCAAAACCGCCCGTGAGCAGGTGCTTTGCCGGCACGACACGGGGATTGCCCGGTGGTACAGTCGAACGGATCCGAACTGGAGGTGCCGTCGAGGGATGCAGCGCCTGGGGACGCTCTACCGCGGTCGCGAGGGGATGTGGACCTGGGTCCTGCACCGGGTCTCCGGCGTGGCAATCCTGTTCTACCTGTTCGCCCACGTGGTCGACCAGGCGCTGCTGAACGTCTCCCCCGAGGCCTACAACCGGGTGATCGACACCTACCGCAACCCGTTCGTCGGGCTGCTGGAGATCGGCCTGGCCGTGGTGGTGATCTTCCACGCCCTGAACGGGCTGCGGATCATCCTGTTCGACTTCTGGTCCCAGGGGGTGGCCCGCCAGCGCCAGATGCTGTGGGTCCAGACGGTGCTGTTCCTGGCCCTGGCCATCCCGCCGGTGATCGCCATCGGGGCCCATGTGGTCGAGGAGCTCTGACCATGGCCGCCGACGTCACCCCGGCCCCGCTCCCCCGCTCCACCTCCTCGAACCGGCGCCAGCCCAAGGGTGGTCGGGGCAGCTTCGAGCTGTACGCCTGGGTCTTCATGCGTGTCTCGGGGGTGCTGCTGGTCCTGCTCGTGCTCGGCCACTTCGCGATCATGCACGTGGTCGACGGCGGCCTGGACCGGGTCAACTTCGCCTTCGTCTCCGGTCGCTGGGCCAACCCCTTCTGGCGGGTCTACGACTTCGCCATGCTCACCCTTGCCCTGCTGCACGGCGGCAACGGCCTGCGGGTGATCATCGACGACTACGCCCGCACCGGCACCCGGCGCCTCCTCTACCAGAGCGTCAACGCCACCGTGGTCGGCCTGACCTGGGCCCTGGGCACGCTCACGATCTTCGCCTTCACCCCCCAGCCCAGCTAGGAGCCCCCATGACCCAGCAGCACACCTTCGACGTGGTGATCGTCGGAGCCGGGGGGGCCGGCCTGCGGGCGGCGCTGGAGAGCTCGCGGCGGGGACGGACGGCGGTGATCACCAAGCTGTACCCGACCCGCTCCCACACCGGGGCCGCCCAGGGCGGGATGTGCGCCGCCCTGGCCAATGTCGAAGAGGACAACTGGGAGTGGCACACCTTCGACACCATCAAGGGCGGCGACTACCTGGTCGACCAGGACGCGGCCGAGATCATGTGCCGGGAGGCGATCGAGGCCGTCTACGACCTCGAGCACATGGGGATGCCGTTCAACCGGACCCCCGACGGCCTGATCGACCAACGGCGCTTCGGCGGCCACACCCACCACCACGGCGCCGGGCCGGTGCGCCGCTCCTGCTTCGCCGCCGACCGCACCGGCCACATGATCCTCCAGACCCTGTTCCAGCAGAACGTCAAGCAGGGCACCATCTTCTTCGACGAGTTCTACGTGCTCGACCTGCTGCGGGCCCCGGACGACGGCCGGGCCGCCGGGCTGGTCGCCTACGAGCTGGCCACCGGCGAGCTGCACGTGTTCCGGGCCAAGTCGGTGGTCTTCTGCACCGGCGGCTACGGGAAGATGTTCAAGATCACCTCCAACGCCCACGCCCTCACCGGCGACGGCCCCGGTGTCTGCTACCGGCGCGGCGTGCCCATGGAGGACATGGAGTTCTTCCAGTTCCACCCGACCGGCCTCTACCGCCTTGGGGTCCTTCTGAGCGAGGCGGCCCGGGGCGAGGGCGGCATCCTGCGCAACGCCGACGGCGAGGCGTTCATGGAGCGCTACGCCCCCACCATCAAGGACCTCGCCCCCCGTGACATGGTCAGCCGGGCCATCTACACCGAGATCCGCGAGGGCCGCGGCGCCGGGCCCAACGGCGACTACGTCTACCTGGACGTCAGTCACCTCGACCCCAAGGTGATCGACGCCAAGCTGCCCGACATCACCGAGTTCGCCCGCACCTACCTGGGCGTCGAGCCCAAGAAGGAGGGCGTGCCGATCGTCCCGACGGCCCACTACGCCATGGGCGGCATCCCCACCACCGTCGACGCCCAGGTGGTCGGCGACGCGGCCAACACGGCCATCCCGGGGCTGTTCGCGGCCGGCGAGTGCGCCTGTGTGTCGGTGCACGGGGCCAACCGGCTCGGCACCAACTCGCTGCTGGACATCGTCGTGTTCGGCAAGCGGGCCGGGGTCAACGCCGGCGACCACGCCGCCCAGGTCGACCACGCCGAGCTGGGCGAGGACCCGGCCGGCGCCGTCACCCGGATGCTGGAGGACCTGGCCGGCCACCCCGAGGGCGAGCGGGCCGCCGCCATCCGCGGTGACCTCCAGGTCAACATGGACGACAAGGCCGGGGTGTACCGCACCGAGACCCTCCTCAAGGAGATGGAGGTCGAGCTGGGCTCGCTGCATGAGCGCTACGCCCGGGTCTGGGTCCAGGACACCTCCCGGCGCTACAACACCGACCTGCTGGAGGCGGTCGAGCTGGGGTTCCTGCTCGACCTGGCCGAGGCCCTGGTCGTCTCGGCCCGGGCCCGCACCGAGAGCCGCGGCGGCCACTTCCGCGAGGACTACCCGGTCCGCGACGACAGGAACTGGCTCAGGCACAGCCTGGCCTCGCGCACCGCCAGCGGCGTCAAGCTCGACTACAAGCCCGTGACCATGACGCGATACGAGCCGATGGAGAGGAAATACTAGGTGCAGGTGACGTTGCGGGTACGGAGATTCAACCCGGAGACCGACAGCGAGTCGCGGATCGAGACCTACGACGTCCCGGCCGACCCGATGGACCGGGTGCTTGACCTCCTGCACTGGGTGAAGTGGAACGTCGACGGGTCGCTGACCTTCCGGCGGTCGTGCGCGCACGGGATCTGCGGGTCGGACGCCATGCTGATCAACGGCACCAACCGGCTGGCCTGCAAGGTGCTGGTCCGCGAGGTCGGCGACCAGATCACCGTCGAGCCGCTGCGGGGCCTGCCGGTGAACAAGGACCTGCTGGTCGACATGGAGCCGTTCTTCGCCTCCTACCGCGAGGTCCTGCCGTACCTGGTCAACGACGACCCGGCGCCCGACACCGAGCGGCGCCAGTCCCCCAAGGACCGGGGGCGCTTCGACGACACCACCAAGTGCATCCTGTGCGCCGCCTGCACCACCTCCTGCCCGGTGTTCTGGACCGACAAGGAGTACTTCGGCCCGGCGGCGATCGTCAACGCCCACCGCTTCATCTTCGACTCCCGCGACCAGGGGGCCGCCCAGCGCCTGACCGTGCTGAACGACAAGGAGGGCGTCTGGCGCTGCCGGACGACCTTCAACTGCACCGACGCCTGCCCCCGGGGCATCAAGGTCACCCAGGCCATCCAGGAAGTGAAGCGGGCCCTGCTGTTCCGCAAGGCCTGACCCGGCACGACGACGGGCGATCACGCGCCGTGGGGATGGGATAGGATTGCTGTCGAGATGGCCGAATTCGAACTGACGGACGCTTCGTTCAGGCGGCTCAACGCAGCCGTGACGGTCGTCCTGTGCGCAACAGTGGTGGGATTCGCCTACTGGTACGAACGAAGCTTCCTCCGGTGGTCCGAACAGAACCACCCACTCGCCGTGCCGCGGGCCCGCATCGAGCGGACGAGGGCCAACTACCAGGACAGGCGCGCGTTCGTGACCGAGCTGGCGCAGGTCATCAGGCTGTCCCGCTCGTCGGCCGCCAAGACCACGCCGTCGAGCTAGTCGGCTCGCGGCTCGCCGGCGAGGACCACGAAGGTCTCCTCGAAGCTGGCCGGGA
>Ga0207675_100004507_pt1 | contig 13454 bp, 11 predicted proteins | sample KBSSwiS42_FD_184305 | JGI IMG/M metagenome (GOLD analysis project Ga0207675, IMG submission 184305) | Switchgrass rhizosphere microbial communities from Kellogg Biological Station, Michigan, USA - KBS Switchgrass S4-2 (SPAdes) (version 2) | ecosystem: Host-associated > Plants > Roots >... | reverse complement strand
TGCCGCGCTGCTTCTGGAACACCTCGATGGCTTGCTTGGTCTGCTCGCCCCAGCGCGCGAACGGCCCCGAGAAGGTCTGGATCACACCCACCTTGACCGTCTCCGCCGCGGCGCCGCCGAGCAGCGTCGCGAAAACCAACAGCGCCGAGAGAGCGCTCAGAATCCACTTTTGCATCGCGATCCCCTTGTCATTTCCTCAAAAGAACTGCGCCTGCACCGCGAACTGGATCTTGTTGCCGGTCACGTCGCCGCTCGCGCCCGGCTGATTCCTCAGCTTGGTGTACTGATAGTTGGCGATCACGCGCAGGCGCTGCTGCCGGATCAAGTAGCCCACCTGAGCGTCGATGGCGGCCTCGGTGCGATCATTTCCGCCCGCGACACCGTCTCCCGTGGCGAACTGATAGCGAAGCATCGGTTGGATCTGACCATAACCGATCACGGGGCTCGCGTAGGCAGCGAGCACCGAGAACTGATCGTTGGCGATCCGGAAATCTCCCGTGTAGTGGTAGTAGTCGATCTCACCGTTCACGAACGCGCCCGCGCCGCCGAGTTTGAATTCGCCGAACAGGTCCGCGTTGACTTCGCTGTAGTTGTCGGTCGGCGCAGCGCCCGTCGCCGGCGCGGGCCCCACGCTGCCATCCTTCTGGTATTGCCCGCCGAGCGACAGCACGGCCGTATTGTCGCCCGCGCCATAGAAACAGGCAGCCTGCCCGAAGCCGGGCTTCTCCTTGCCGATGAAGGCGTAGCTGACACGGCCCGAGTACAGCGGGTGGGGCGCCAGGTTCGCCGCCGGCGAAAGGAACGCGCCGAGATAGTACTTGAGCGAGCCGCCGAGCACGTCTCCCCAGAGCACGCCACCCGTGCCGCGCCCGCCCGTGCCCTCGTTCGGGGTCACGATGACGCGGGTCGCGCCCACCGCGAAGACACCCGGCAAGAAGTTCCAGGGGATCGCGAAGAAGGGACCGGCCTTGTTGGCGCGGTCGACGGGAACCAGCAACTGCCCCACCCAGAAGTGCAATTCGTCGACGAAATCAAAGCCCACCCAGGCGTCCTGAATGCTCACCGTGCCTGCCAGGCCGTTGGCGATGACGTTCGTGGCCAAGCGCACGTTCCTGTGGATTTGGCCGCTGAAATTCAGCTCCGCAAACTGCGTGTCGAAGCCGATGTCGTTCAGCTTCTTCGGGTCATCGCCCTGGATCGCGACGCTGGTGCGGGTCCAGATGCCGACGGAGATCGGCGGGAAGTCGCTCGGCGGAGGCGCGGGCGGCGGAGGCGGCGCGGCGGCAGGTGCAGGCGGCGGCGGTGCAGCGACGGAGGGGACGGTCGCCTCGGGCTGGGGAGCGGGGCCTGGTGTGGGCGTGGCCGCGGGAACGGCAGCCGCGGGAACGGCAGCCGCGGGTGCTTGCGCAAAAGCGAGGGCGCCCACGAAAGTCGATGCCAGGAAAGCACTTCCGAGCGCAACTCTGAGTGGGCGGGTCCGGGGCATGCGAACAGACAACTCGTTCATAAGCATCACCAACCTGGGTCGTCGCTCGGTAGCGCCGTACGCCAGCCGACTTCACCGTTACCAATGCCGTGGCTGCGGCCGCCCACGAGACAGAACCCCTTGCTGGTCGGAGCTGCCAGCACCGTCAGGGCGGCAGCCACTAGTACTCGAAGCGACATGGCTTTGCACGTACCTTCGACCCGCCCATCGGGTGCTCCGCGCGCGTACCGCAACGTTGAATCATTACGAGCACCTCGCTTTGTCAGGCGTTGCAGCGCGGCAACGCCGCTGCGCAAAGGCTTCGCAGCGAGCAACGAAGAGCACGGCTTGACGCAGCCGGTCAGCGTTTACGCTCGCGCTGCTGACGAGCTACAGTGTGCTCATGTCCGCGACGGACAGCGCGCCCGGCATGCTCGCACCGAGTCTCGATCTCGATCCGTTCTGCGACGAGGTCTTGACGGAGCCTCTCGCACTCTATCGCGAGCTTCGTGAAACGGCGCCGCTGCTGTGGTTGCCGCGCTACGGCAGCTTCGCTCTCGGGCGACATCACGAAGTGAGGCGCGTGCTGCACGACGTGCGCACGTTCAGCTCCTCCGCAGGCGTGGGCCTGACGAACTTGCGCACGCAGCCGGGCATCCGCTCGCCCAGCCTGATCCTGGAAGCCGATCCGCCGGCGCATGCGCGGCCGCGCGGCGTGCTCAACCGCGTGCTCTGCGCCGAGGCCGTGGACGGCTTGCGCAGCGGCTTTCGCGCTCACGCCGAACGACTGGTGTCGGAGCTGCTCGAACGCGGCACGTTCGACGGCATGGCAGACTGCGCGCGCGCTTTCGCGCTCCAGGTCTTTCCCGACGCCGTGGGCCTCGCCCCCGAGCTGCGCGAGAACCTGATCGCGTACGCGGACATGCTGTTCAACGCCAACGGCCCCAGGAACGAGCTGTTCCTGCGCAGCGCGCGCGAGGCGGAGCCGCTCACGCGCTGGATCATGGAACATTGCCAGCGCTCCGCGCTGCGCCCGGGTGGGCTCGGCGATCAGCTCCACCAGGCGAGCGATCAGGGTGAGCTCGAGCCGGCAGAGGCCAGCCTGCTCGTCCGCTCGCTGCTCTCGGCGGGCGTCGACACCACCATCGCGGCGCTCGGCAACACGCTCGCTTGCCTCGCCCAGCACCCGGCTGCCTGGCAGAAGCTGCACGCCGCACCCGAGCTGGCGCGCCACGTGTTCGACGAGGCGCTCCGCTATGATTCGCCGTCGACCTTCACCTTTCGCACCACCAGCGCCCGCGCAGAGATTGCCGGCGTGGCCATCCCGGAGAACCACAAGCTGCTCCTGTCCTTGGGCGCCGCCAACCGCGACCCTCGGCGCTGGCCCGATCCCGATCGCTTCGATATCGACCGTCGCCCCACCGGGCATCTGGCGTTCGGCTCCGGCATTCACGCCTGCGTCGGGCAGGTGATCGCACGCGCGGAGTCCGAGACCTTGCTCGAGGTGCTCGCCCGCCGCGTCGAGCGCCTGGAGCTGGCGGGCACGCCCGAGCGCTGGCTGAACAATTCGCTGCGAATCTGGGGCACTTTGCCGCTGTCGGTTGCGGCCGCCTGAAGGGGCGGCGCCGACGAAAACCGGGATTTGGGTGGCCGGGCCTCATCCCGGCGACCCCGCACGAAACCTCGGGACGCTGCCCGAACGTGGCGCCGTTACACCCCACGCCTTGCCGAGCGCTACGGCGGCGTTACGCTGTCGGTATGAAAACGCAGCAGCGACCCGGCTTCGAACAGAGCATCCAGCGGCCGCTGCGGCGCAGCGCGGCCCGCGCGCTGTCAGGGCTGATCGGCATCGCGCTGGCGCTCGCCGCCTGCGCCCCCGCTGCCGGCAAGGAAGAGCCGCGCTACCCCGAAAAGCGCCGGCCGCCGCCCTTGCGCTCCGCGAGCGACGGTGAGGTGATGGGCGCGAACGGACAGTCTCCGGAGGATACGCTCGAAGGCTCGCCCACGAACCTGCATCCTGCACCCGGCTGGGAGGGGGAGAAGGGCGCGATGGAGCGTGCTCGGGAGAAGGAGGCAGCCGACTGCGATCCCGATGCGCCCAAGGCAAAGAACGCGAGCGCCACGACCACGAACGAGACGAACCCGGGCACTGCGAACGCGAGCGCCACGACGGCACGGCCGCGTTCCAACAAGCCCTGCCCCAAGCCCGCCGCGCATTGAAGCCGTCACCTGAGGGAGTGACGCGGCTCGCCCAGCGAGCCGCGCCCCGCGCCATTCCCCCGCGAGCCGCCGCGAGCTCGAGCAGAGCTCAGGGAGAAGCGGCTGCGTTACCGGACATCTGCCGCTCGAAGGTCTGAACTTCGTCGAACGTGTCTTCCGAGAGCAAGGGGTTATCGACGACGTGCAGCGAGTCCACCGTGGCGAGCGCGTAGAGCTCGACCGTGTCGAGCACCGGGTTGCCTTGGATCGAGAGCAGGTCGATGGCTTGGACGGTACCGAGGGTCACCTCGCGCAGGGACGCATTCTTCTCGATAGCTGCGTATCGGATGCGCTTCCAGCTCGGCGACATCACCAACTGCTCGAGAGCGGGGTTATCGGTGACCACCAGCGACTGCGCACCCGCCAGGAGCTCTTCCGGAGTCAGCGGCAGATCGAGCTGGGGAGGCGGACCCATTCCGTCAAACCACGAGACCTCCCGGAGGGAAAGATTGTCCCTGATGAAGACCGACTGCAGGCCGCCAACGAGAAGCTTGGCAATTCGCGTCAGGCTGTCGTTGTGCTCGATCGCCACCTCCCCAGCGTACCCGAGCCCGCGCAGACCATCGATGTTCTCGAGCAAGGGATTGCCGCTCACGTACAAGGAGTTGCTGACCGACCCGAGATTCAGCAATCCATCCAGATTCTTCAGCACTGGATTACGCTCGATGCCGAAGGAATCTCCTACCTCGACCAGGTTGGAGAAGCCGCTCAGGTCGCTGAGCCCGGTGTCCGACACGGTGACGTCCTTTATCAGCTTGACCTGCCGCAGCGCATCGACCTGCACCAGCTGCTCACAAGCCTGGAGGCTCAGCTCTGTCATGACGGGCGGCAACCGCAGGTCGTCGATGCTCTCCAGCGGTCCGCTGATCTCCAGCGTTCTGATTCCGTCGAGGTGCGCCAGCGGCGCCAGATCGCGAACATTCGTCAGCGCTGAGAGAGTGAGGGCGCCCTCCAATCCCGTGAGCGAGCGCAAGAGCGTGAACGGCCCGAGATCCGGCGCGGCGACGCCGCGGATTGTCAGTGCGCCGACGCGCTCGAGCGCGTCGAGCCCGTCAAACGAGGTAATCCAGCCTGCATCGAGCACGCCTTGCACCGTCTGGATCGACTCCGGAGTCGCTTCGAACTCGCTGGGGCTGACCAAGGACGGAAAGGATCCATCAAACGACAGCTCGCCTTCGATGGTCGTCAAATAGCGCAGCGGGTGCAGGTCGGGCTGGAAGAGCGGACGCACCAGCAAATCGCCCTTGATGGTCTCGCAACCTTCGAGCGCATCGAGCTGTGCCTGATCGTTGACGATCACGGTGTCCTCGAGCGTCGGCGACTCCAGACAGCGCGAGTCGGAGGGCAGCGGCGGCCGCGGCGGCGGCATCCCCTCTCCCAGATTGACGACGTCGCCCGAGCAGGCGACGAGCAGAGACGCGAGCGCTGAAACGAGCAGCGGAGGCAGCACGCGCTGTCCGGGGCCGTGGCTTCCAATTCTGGCTGAGTGAGGCATTGGGGGGACTCCTTCGAGGGAGATCAATGTCCGGCGCCCGGCGCGTTTGTCAGATCGGAGGCGGCTCGGAGCCGCCGGGCTCGACCCGACACAGGGCCGTGATGCGCTCGGCGTACACGCTGCGCGGATGGTCGCGCAAGAAGCGTTCGGCGCGTGGCCGTGCATCGCTCGCTCGCGCGACGCAATAGGCCATGAGCTCGATGGCACGTCGCTCCTCGAGCAGCTCGGATCGCGGATAGCGCGCTTCGAGCTCATCGGTGAGCATCAGCGCGACCGCGGTGTTGCCGGCTCGCACGGCTCGCTCCGCTCGCTGGAGCAGCTCGAGCTCTGCACCTCGGCCGCCCGTGGGCACGGACAGGGGAGCGTCATCGGGCTGCGGCCGCAGCCCTCCCTGCACGGGTGCCGCCGCACGGGAGGCCTTGCGCACGGGCGGGCGCGGCCCCTCGCTCGGGAGCGCCGGTCGCGCTCCCGGCACCGGCTCCTCGACATCGGGCACGGGCGCCGAGAGCGTGACCGCAGGCACCCCGACCCGCCGCGGCAGCGGTGGCGGTTCACCCGCATCCGGGCGTAGCCCATAGCCCATGACAAAACCCAGTGCCAGGAGCGTGCCGCCCAGCATCAGACCGCCGCTGACGCGGCGGCCCGGAAACACTCCGCTACCCGAAGTGCGCTCCGGAGCCCCCGCCGTACCCAGCGCGCCCGCGGGCAGCGCCGACGCCTGCAGACGCGCCTGCACGCGTTCGCGCAGCGCGGCCGACGGCGTGAGCGCCTGGCGGGTCAGCGCCAGCACCTCGTCCACTCGAGCCGGCTCGGTCATTTCTCCACCTCGTGTAGCTCGAGAAAGCGCTGCAGTTGCTCGCGCAGGCTGCGGATGCGCGAGTACACCGTGAACAGCGGAATCCCGAGCAGCGGCGCGATCTCTCGCGCCGGAACGTCTTCCATCAGGGCCAGCACGAATACCGTGCGACGCCCGACGTCCAGGCCGTCGCAGAAACGTTGCACGAGGGAGGCTGCCTGCGCCGCTCGTGCGCAGTCCTCCGGGCTCGGATCGCTGGCGGCAGCGCTGGGCGAGAGCGGCTGTAACGGCTGCTGCTTGCGGCGCTGCGTGCGGCGCTGGTTCGCCGCCACGCGCTGCACGATGGCAAAGAGCCAGGTGCGCAGCGAGGCCCGTCCGTCAAACTCTGCGAGCCGCCGCGAGACGATACCAAAGACATCCTGCGCGGCGTCCTCGATTCCCTCCGTCGGGACTCCCAGCAGACGGAGCGAGCGGCAGGCAAAGTCGAACTCCTGCGCGTACACGGCCGGAAAATCGAAGCTGGGCGGGGCGGGCACGGGCGCATCACGAGCAGCGAGGGGATCGCCGCGCCCAGGCTCGTCGGAAGAGCGGCCTTCTGCCGAGCCGGCAGCGGGCACGCTGGGGTTCCTTTTGTAAACGTTCACTGCTGCCGCCAAAACCGTGGGTGAAACGGTCGCTCTCACCCGTGAGCTCCCCCTTGATGTCCGGCACGGGCGTCTTTTGTCAGCGCGCTCTCGGCGAATCGCCCTTCATTCGAGCACCCAGCCGAGGCCCAGACCGGCTCGACCGATGACGTTCGGCGGCTGGTGTATCGGACCGATATCTTTCAGGATAAACTCGTCGCGCAGAAGCGGTGCGGCCGCCGTGACGAGCAGCTCGAGCCCGATCGGCAGTTTCGGCAGGGGCCAGCGCGCCGCGAGGTCGATGCGCGCGGCAAACCACGGCGTGTGCTGCGGGTGAGGCGTAGCCACTCGCAAACCGGTGCCCGAGATGCGCCCCAGCTCTGCCCCCGCGCAGGCCGAGAGCAGCAGGGCGCGACCACGGTCCGAGAGCGGAGTGCACGCCAAGAGCGCGCCCGCGAGCAGACCCAGCTCTCCAGCGGGAGAGGCGGAGTCGTCGGCATCGATCAGCGTCTCGCGCGCCGGTAGCAGCAGGCCCTCGGCGCGCAGCTCGAACGCCGTCCACGCGAGCCGAGCGCCGAGCGCGCCACCGAGCCCCGCTCCCGGCAGCGAGCCCGTGTCCCCGAGTAGCGCAGCCTGGAAGGCGACCTGGGGCCCGTGCGCTGGCGCGCCCGCCGAGCTGGGCGCTGCGCTGCTCGAGGCTGCATCGGGGACGGGCGCTGCAATGGCAGCAGCAGCGGGCGCCTCTGGGGTCGCCGCACGCTCGTCGGTCGCCGCGCGGGGGCCCAGCGCCAGCGCGATGGCGAGGGCCAGAGAATCGGCGAGCTCTTCGCAGCTGGCCGCGTTCAGCAAGCGGAGACCCGATGGACCGTTCGAGCCCGAGTCAGAGATCTCGAGGCGCGCCTGGAACCCGGAGGCACTCGGGCGAATGGCCACGGCAAATTGTGGCCCGGCAACGCTCGATAGCGCCTGCCCCAGCGCGCGCGACACGCGAAACGAGAGCTCGTCTACCGATATGCAGGGCGCCGGCTGCGCCAGCGTGAGCTCCGCTGCAGCGCTCTCGGCAGCGCGGCTAGTGAACCAGACGCCGACGCAACAGGCCATCGCCAGTGCCCGCCAGCCTCCGCCCGAAGGGGTCATCGGGGGAGTGTAGTCGCGCCCGCCGCAGCGGTCGAGCTACGTCCCAGTGGTACCTGCCCGGATGGCAGCGCCGAGCCAGCGCTGCTCCGTGCTTGGTCGCCGTCAGTCGAGGTCACTCTCCGACGGCGCCCGTCGCCTTCAGGATCGGGGTCCAGCGCGCGATTTCTTTCTTCACCAGACCCGCGAGCGAGGCCGAAGTGCGCTCGGGAGCCTCCGGCAGGACGCCGCCGAGATCGAGCAAACGCTTGCGCGTGCCCGGATCGTCGAGCGCCTTCGAGAGCGCGTCGTTCAGCTTGGCGACGACTTCCTTCGGCGTGCCCTTGGGAGCGAACAGGGCGTTCCAGGCGGTGACCTGGAAGTTGGGCATGCCGCCCTCCTTGGTCGTGGGCACGTCGGGCAGCGCGGGGGAGCGCTTTTCGGTGGCAATGGCGTGGGCCTTGATCTTGCCGCCCTTGATCTGCTCGGCCAGATTCACGATCTGGTCGCACATGTAGTCGACCTGGCCGCCCATCAAGTCGTTCAACGCGGGACCGGTGCCGCGGTAGGCCACTTTGGCCGGTTTGATGCCGAGCTGCGAATCGAACAACGAGCAGGTCGTGAACGAGACCGAGCCGACGCCGGCGTGCGCTTCGTTGATCTTGCTCTGATTCGCCTTCAAGTACGCGACGAACTCCTTGAAGTCCTTGGCCGGAAAGTCCTTCTTGGCAACGATCAAGATCGGCGTACCCACGGCGAGCCCGATCGGCTCGAAGTCCTTCTGAGGGTCATACTTCAGCTTTGGATACAGCGCGGGCGCCGCCGCATGCGTGCCCATGTGGCCCATCATGATCGTGTAGCCGTCCGGCTTGGCCTGCGCGCCGCGCGTGATGCCCGTCGTGCCACCCGCACCGGTCACGTTCTCGATCACAATCTGCTGACCGAGCGCCTTCGACATGTGCTCGCCGGTAATGCGGGCGATCACGTCCGTCGGGCCACCAGCGGCAAAGGGCACGATCTCGGTGATGGGCTGAGACGGGTAAGGCTCTGCGTGAGCGCCGCTGCCCCAGAGACATGCAACGGCGCCGAGCGCGAGCGCCTGCAACAGGCGGCAACGATTCAGAACGGGGATCTGTTTCATGATCGACTTCTCTCCTGACTTCTGAGGTGACCACCCGCTGGTCACGATAGGCTTACCTCTGCGCGCTTCTTGCTGACCGAGGGCAAGAGCGCAATGGCGAGAACCGCGACAGCCACCAGCAACAGCCCACACGACACCGGGCGCGTGACGAACGGCAGGAAGCTGCCCCGCGACAACACCAGCGCCTGGCGCAGCTTTTCTTCCAGCAACTTGCCCAGCACGAAGCCGAGCAGCAGCGGCGCAGGCTCGAAGCCCAGCTTGAACAAGAAGTGCCCGCTGAGCCCGAAGCCCGCCATGAGCAGCACGTCCCCCGGGCGATTGTTGATCGAGTAGATGCCGATGCAACAGAAGATCAGGATGGCCGGGAACATCAGCCGATACGGCACTCGCAACAGCCGCACCCACACTCCGACCAGCGGCAGGTTGATGGCGAGCAGCGCCAGGTTGCCGAGCCACATGCTGGTGACCATGCCCCAGAACAAATCGGGCCGGTTGGTGATCACCTGCGGACCCGGAATGATGCCGTGGATGGTCATGGCACCGACCATCAGGGCCATCACGGCGTTGGGCGGAATGCCGAGCGTGAGCAGCGGAATGAAGGCCGTCTGAGCGCCGGCGTTGTTGGCGGCCTCGGGCCCCGCGACGCCCTCGATGGCGCCCTGGCCAAAGCGGCTGGGATCATCGGCGAGCCGCTTTTCGAGCGCATAGCTGGCAAAGGGAGCCAGGACCGCGCCGTTTCCGGGCAGGATGCCCAGCACCGAGCCCAGCGCCGTGCCGCGCAGGATCGGGCGGATGGCGCGCTTGAAGTCCGCTGCGGAGGGCAAGAGCCGGCCGATGATGGTCTGCACCTTGGGTTGCGCCTCGAAGCTCCCCAGGTTGCGCAGCACCTCGGCGAAGCCGAACAGGCCCATTGCCAGCACCGCAAAGTCGATGCCGTCGGAGAGGTCGTCGAGGCCAAAGGTCAGACGGTCCTGGCCCGTCTCCAGGTCAGCTCCGATGGTCGAGAGCAACAAGCCGAGCAACACCATCGACCCCGCCTTGAGCAGTGAGCCTTGTGCCAGCACGACGGCCAGCGTCAGACCGAGCAGCATCAGTGAGAAGTACTCTGGTGGCCCAAACCAGAGCGCCAGCTCCGAGAGTGGCACACCGAGCGCGGCCACGATCAGCGTCGAGATGGTGCCCGCGATGAAGGAGCCGATGGCTGCGATGCCGAGCGCAACGCCTGCCCGACCCTGACGCGCCATGGGGTGTCCATCGAGTACGGTCACCACCGAGGTGGCCTCCCCCGGAATGTTCACCAAGATGGCCGTGGTGGAGCCTCCGTATTGCGCCCCGTAGTAAATACCCGCCAGCAGGATCAGCGCGCCCGTCGGATCGAGGTTGAACGTGATCGGCAGCAGCATGGCGATCGTGGCGATCGGGCCGATCCCAGGCAGGACGCCAATCAGCGTGCCGATCAGGCAACCGCCGAGGCAAAGCACGATATTCACTAAGGAAAGCGAGGTCGCGAAGCCGAGCCGGAGGTTGTGAACGAGGTCGCCCATCAGATGTCGCCGCGAGGGCTCAGTAGCCGATCAGCCAGGGGGCGACGGGGATCGACAGCCCCAACATGCGCCGGAACAGCACGATGCAGAACGCCGTCATGCCCAGAGCGAACCATAGGCTCTCCCAGCGCCGCGTCTCCGGGCTCGCCAGGGTGGAGACGAAGATCGCAAGCGGAGCCGCCACCACCAGACCGAGGGGGCGCACGCTCAGGCCGAACACGGTGGCCGCGAGCATGAGGAAGACGGGAGCTCGCAACGCCAGCCAGACGCCGCGTGCAGCACCTGGCGCCTCGGGCTCCTGTTGCTGCGGGTGCAGCAGGGAGCGCGCACCGATCGCCCCACCGCACACACCCACCAGCACGGCGAGCACGCGAGGCAGCATTCCGGGCCCCATCTGCCGCAGCGTGCCCAGATCGAGACCCGAGCCCTGCCAGGTGGCCACTGCTGCTATCCCGAGCAGACAGGCACCAGCGCTCAGATCTCGTGAATCGCGGGCCATCGAGTCTCCGCCGCGACTCTAACCGCAGGCCGCTGCCGCCGGCAATCAGGCTGGCAGCGACCTTCGCGAAGGCTCCCCCCGCGGGGAGGGGAATTACTTGCCTTCGAGAGCGGCGAGCGGGGCGTATTCCCCGGTGGAACCGTGGGCGGCCGCAAACTTTGCCGGATTCAGCCCCACCTTTTTCAGGCCGGCGACCAGCGCGGCCTGATTCGGGTTCAATTTTTCCGGCAGAGGGTCGCGACCCGGGCTCCAGAGGTCTGTCACCCAACCCAGGTTGGCGTCAGCGATGTAGCCCACCATCATGCCGTGGGCATGCGGGTTGTCGAGCACCTGCAGCGTCACCTCGCGCGTGCCATCCGTGAGCACCTGGCGACCGTCCACCTCGACGATCGGCGTGGCGGTCAGATCCTGGGGGCTGAGGCTCGGGTTGCGCGTGAACGGCGCGGCCAGCACCTTGCGGAAGTGGTCGGCGCTGCCCTTGGCGACGAGGATCGTGGCGCCCTGCGCGGCGTATGCCCGCAGCCCGCCCGTGTGGTCCATGTGATGGTGGGTCAGCACCAGGAACTTGACCGGCTTGTTCGGGAACTTTTCCTTGGCGGCGGCCAGCGTCCAGTTGGACTGCATATCCGAGATGGGCGCGTCGAACGCGATCACGTGATCTTTCATCTCGATGAGCAGGCTGTTGTGAGTGCCGCCCACCACCTGTTGCACGCCCTGCGCCACCTCGGACAGCTTGAAGCCGGGCGTGGCGGCACGCGTATCGAAGCTCTGGTCGTCCGAGTCCAGGTAGGTGCCGATGAACTGGCGGCGCAACACCCACTGATAGGGCACCTTGCCCGCAGCGGGCTTGGCGGCGGTGGCCAGCAACGCCGGCGGAATGGTCACGCGATCGGCGGGCACCGGCGCGTTGGTCTGGATGTCGTTGATCTGGATTTCCGCCACCGTCTTGCCGTTCAGCTCGTACCTGCGCGTGCCGGGGATCTGCAACTTGTCCGCGGCGCGCCAGTCGGCGAGCACGAGGTCGTAGCTCACGTCTCCCCAGACGTTGTCGTAGTCCAGCGTGCGGACGCGTGCGGGCAAGCCCGACTGCGGATCAAAGAGCACCGTCAGGGCCTGATCGCCGAGCTTGTACTCTACCGCCGGGTAGGCCACGCCCGCGACCGTCACGTCCGGGACCGCCGCGACCTTCTCGCGGCTATTGGCCATCGTGAGCAGCAACAGCGGCGACGTGCGCGCTGCCTCGCGTTGCGTGGCGGCGAGCCGTAACCCCGACATGCTGTGAGCGGGCGGGTTCGAGTCGAGGTCTTGCTTGTTGCGGGCCGAGGCGTCGATGCCCTGCACGTAACCCGCGCTGGGCGTGACAATCTCGCTATAGGTGTAGGTACGCGGCGTGGGGTACGCGTACTTGCGCTCCCAGTCGGTGCGAGTGGTCCCCGCCGCCACGTCGGCGAGCATGCTGAACGTCGACTCGTTGGCAAAGCGCGGCTCACCGTCGGGTACGACGGATTGCTCCGGTTCCCATTGCTTGACCGTACCCTTGATCAGGAACGTCTTGGCCGCCCCCAGCACGTCTGCGCCACCGACGGCCGCCAAGCCCTTGCTGACGGGGTCGTTCTTTGGCGGCTCCGTCGCCTTGCACGCTGCCAGACCGGACATGCACGCCAGCGAAAGCCAGCTTGACACGAGTCGTCTCATGATCTCCTCCAATGTTGGCGCTTCCGCCCCCCCACGGCGAGTGCGCGCGGGATCGCCGAAAAGGCCAGGGCCGAAAGACTCGTTCGCCGCGCGAACACTGTCAAGCCGTTGGGGCTGCCACGAAGAAACTAAACATTCTTCGTAGCAGCTGCTTGCTCCGAGCTGCTCGCTCGACGCGGACGCAGCCGTTTTCCAGCGCAGCCCCTGCTAGCGCAGCCCCTTCTACCGCAGCCCCTTCTACCGCAGCCGAGCGTCGATCGAGCTCGCGCCGCGCGCGCTCTCGGGCGGGCCCAGATAGCTGGGGCGGAGGCCACCGGTATCGACCACCAGCTTCTGCAGCACCACCGTCGGATCGACCATCCAGAACTTGAGCGTATGCTCGCCCGGGCTCGCGAGCACGTGCTCGGTGGAGGTCAGATTGACGTTGTCTGACGTGTTTCGCTCCCACGAGCGGTTCGTCGGAATGCCATTCAGCGCAGTGGTGACGTTGACGATCTGGGGCTCCGCGTCGTCAATCGAAACCGCGTACTTCAAGCCGTCGCTGTGCAGCACGTTGTTTCGCGGTGAGAGATACGCCCACACCCGCACGGGGCCGCTCGTGAAGGTGTGCAGGTTGTACTCGATGCGCGGGCTCTCCCCTCCCGGCGTTTGTCTCGCCGCCGTGACGGGGAACGGCGTGACGCCGTCTCCCGTCCGACCGATCCCCGGCAGGAGCTTCCAGGTGACGTCTTCGCGATTGATGACGCGATCCCAGTGCCCGGCCTCGATCGAGACGTAGCCGTTGCTCTCCACGAAGCCACGCAGCTCGTCGAGCGGTCGGCCGT
>Ga0207675_100004506_pt1 | contig 13456 bp, 12 predicted proteins | sample KBSSwiS42_FD_184305 | JGI IMG/M metagenome (GOLD analysis project Ga0207675, IMG submission 184305) | Switchgrass rhizosphere microbial communities from Kellogg Biological Station, Michigan, USA - KBS Switchgrass S4-2 (SPAdes) (version 2) | ecosystem: Host-associated > Plants > Roots >... | reverse complement strand
GGCCAGAGCAAATCGCTCATAAACAGGCCGGTTATAGTGAAGCAGTCCGACCTCTTCACTTCAACTTCGTTGCCGTCGAGGAGAAGTCCTTATAGTGAAGTAGCTGACAAGATAGTTGACGAAATAGGTGACAAGTTCGTTCACATAGTGTCAGCCCAAAACGACCAGTTGACAACTTGACCGCGGGTAATCGGACGACCGGCAAAGCTCCGGTGCAGCTACGCGCGCTTCTTCGCCTCGCGCGCCTCGATCGCCGCGTGCCGCGCGAGCAGGCGCTGGGCGCGCACCACGACCGGGACGTCGATCATCTTGCCGTCGAGCGACCACGAGGCGCGGCCTGCCGCTTCGTGCTTCGCGTTTTCCTCGACGATGCGCCGCGCATAGGCGACCTCGTCGGCTGAAGGCGAGTATTCGCGGTTGACGATGGGCACTTGGCCGGGATGGATGCAGCCGGCGCCCATGAAGCCGAACTGGCGCGAGCGGCGCACCATGCGGCCGAAGGCGTCCCAGTCGCCGAAGCCGGCGACGCTGGCGATGAAGCCGAGCGGCATGATGCCGGCAGCGCGCGCGGCGAACACCATCTGCTGCTTGGGCATGAGCAGGGTTTCCTCGGTCGGCTCCATGCCGGTCTCGAGCGCGAAGTCTTCGCCGCCGATGTTCATGGCCGCGAGGCGCGGACTCGACTGCGCGATGGCGGGCATCTGGAAGAAGGCGCCAGGGGTCTCGACCATGGCGATCAGCCGCGTGTGGCCGTTCCGCAGCCCGCGCTTCGCCTCGAGGTTCGAGATGTAGTCGTCGATGCGGCGCACGTGCTCCGGGCTTTGCGCCTTGGTCACGGCGATCCCGTCCACGTTCTCGTCGATGGAGAAGTCCAGGTCGGGCTCGGCCAGCTCGCGCGGGCTGTTGATGCGCACCACCACGTCGCCGCCGCCGCGGCGCACCCTGTTCGCCGCTGAGGCCACCAGCTTGCGCGCGGCGGCCTTCTCCGACGACGGCACGCTGTCCTCGAGATCGAGCTGGAGGCAGTCCGCGCCGCGGGTGTGCGCCTTCTCGACGTATTTCTCGACGTTGACCGGCACGTACATCAGCGAGCGCCAGACCGGGAGGTTTTCCTTCATTCGCAGACGATGCCTTTTTCCAGCAATTGCCGGTATTCCTTCTCGCCGAGGCCCAGCACCTCGCGGTTGTGTTGCCCCAGTTTCGGCGCCGGGCTGCGGATCGAGCCCGGCGTACCGAGCAGGCGCGGCACCACGTGGTGCATCGGGAACGCGTCCATCTCGTCGTCGGGATAGTCGGCGAGGATCTCGCGCTCGATGAAGTGCGGATCTTCGAGGATCTGGCGCACGTCGTAGATCGGACCGATGGTGACTTCGGCCTGCTCGAAGAACGCGACGTTCTCCGCCTGCGTTTTTTCCGCGACGAACGCGCCGATGATCGCGTCGAGCTCGGCCGCATGCTTCACGCGCTCGGCATTGGTGCGGTAGCGCGGGTCGTCGATCAGCTCCGGGCGTCCGACCGCGCGCAAGGTGCGCTCGGCCATCTTCTGCGTGGACGCAGACAGCGCCACGTAGAGGCCGTCCTTGCAGCGGTACACGTTGCGAGGGGCGGAGTTGGTCGAGCGGCTGCCGGTGCGCGGCTTGATGTTCCCGGTCAGGCGGTACGCCGCGGCCTGCGGCCCGAGCATGGCGAACAGCGGATCGAGCAGCGGCAGGTCCACCACCTGCCCGCGGCCGCTCTGTTCCGCGGCGCGCAGCGCGATCAGCGCGGCGGAGGTGCCGAACAGGCCGGCGAAGCCGTCGGCGAGATACATCGGCGGCAGCACCGGCTCGCGGTCGCCGAAGCCGTTGATCGCCGCGAAGCCCGACATGCCTTCGATCAGCGAGCCGAAGCCGGGCCGGCGGCGATAAGGCCCGTCCTGTCCCCAGCCAGAGATGCGCACCACCACCAGTTTCGGATTTTTCTCCAGCAGCTTGTCGGGGCCGATGCCCATGGCTTCGAGCGTGCCGGGACGGAAGCTTTCGACGAACAGCGCCGCCGACGGCACCAGCGACAGCAGGATCTCGCGCGCCTCGGGCTTGCGCAGCTCGAGGCAGAGGCTCTTCTTATTGCGGGCGTAGACCTTCCAGTGCGTCGATACGCCTTTGGTCTGCCAGGCGCGCAGCGTGTCGCCGGCGGGCGGCTCGACCTTGATCACCTCGGCGCCGTAGTCGCCAAGCAACTGCGTCATCACGTTGCCAGCGAACAAGCGCGACAGGTCGAGCACGCGCGTGCCGGCTAACGGGCCCCTTGCCTCCGGAGCGTAGTTTTTCTTGCGTAAGGCCATTCCCTCTTCATCTGGTGAAAACGAGCAGCAAGGCGATGCTGAACGCGATGATGGACAGAACGAAGGCCGCAGCGCAATACACCTTGGTTTGCTTCAGGTTCAATTCCGCGCTGGTCGCCGCCTGCTCGAGCGCGGCGACCGTGCTTTGCAGCTGCGCGGCCAGCTCCTTGATGTTGGCGGCGTTTTGCGAGGCCGCTGCCTGCAGCTCGCTGATTTGCTGCTGCAGCAAGGCGCTCGGATTCGCCGCGTCGGCCTTTTTCTTCGTGAACGCCGGGCTGGCGGCAGAAATGATGCTGCCCACGTGCGGCAGCACGGCCTTGAGCGCGGGGATCAGCCAGGAGGCCATGTCCTCAGCGCCGCCGCCGGGTCGGACGCCCGAGCCGCTTCGCGTTGGCCACCGCGCGCCGGCTGACCGGAGCCATACCCTTGCCGAGGATACTCAGCGCGGCGTCGCTCAGCTGCCTGGACGCCGAGCTGCGCCGCATCCAGGGGAACCAGAGCGATTGCATCATGGACAGCGCCAGCTTCTGGTTTTCCAGGATGGCCTGCGAAGCCATGGCATTCCAGGCTTCGGCGGCGGCGGCGATCTTTTCGCTCCCCATGAGGTGCATCTCCTTGCGATCACCCATACGAGCAATGCGATGGGCGATGACCTGTGGCACTGCAAATCCGAGCGCCATGGATTGTGCGGCGAGTGAATTCGACCTGCGGCGACGGGTTGCCATGCGTTTCCTTTTGACTGAGTGATGCGGCAGGCCCCCGGCCCGCCGCCTGCGGCAAAAGCCCTGCGAAACTATCGATCGGGACTCGGCGGGACCGCGCTCTCGCCGCCCGCCGACGATGGCTCCGGCGCAGCGCGCGCCTTGGCCTTTGCCTTCGTCTTGGGCTTCTCTTCTTTCTTTTCTGCCGTGGTGCCGGTCGCGGCAGACTGCTTGGCGGACTTGGTGGCCTGCGCGATCAGCTGGCCGCAGTTGCTGTCCTTGCCCTTGCCTTCCTCGAGCAGCGGAATGATGGCGAGGAGCGGGTTGAGGATTCCCAACGCGATGGTGCTCCCGCCGCGCACGATGAGCTTGCCCATGTCGGGGCCGACGTCGGGCTTGCCGAACGTGCCCTTGACGTGCAGCGGCGTGCGCAGCGAGCCGATGCCGCGGTCCTTGGGCTCGGGCTTGAGCTTCAGGTCCATCTCCTCGGTCTTGAGGTTGATGGTGCCGGCGCCGCCGACATTGACCACCGAGGTATCGAAGACGAAGGCATTCGACTGCGCGACGCCACCCTTCACGCCGAAGTCGGCGATCACGCAGCGGATGTCGATCTCCTCGTCGCCCTTCATCTTGACGCGCACCGCGTCCCACAGCTGCAACGCCATGAGCTCCATCAGGTAGCGGCTGATCTTGCCCTCGTCCATGTAGATGCCGATCTTGCCGTCGGCGCTGCCGAGCAGCTTGCCGACCGAGTCGCCGGTGCCCTTGAGCTCGATCAGGCCGTTCAGGTCGCCGACCGATCCCTGCGCCTGCTTGACCGTGGGAAAGAGCTTCGCGAGCTGCAGGCTGCGCACGCGCATGGTCATCTCGCCCTTGACCGGGTCCTTGTTGCCGTCGACCTTGATCGTGCCGGCGAGCTTGCCGCCGGCGATGCCGAACTCGAGCGGGCTGAGCGTGAGCACCTTGTCGCGCAATTGCCAGTGGGTGCTCAGGTTCTCGATCGGCAGCTGCTCCGGGCGCTTGATGGTGCCGGCCTTCAGCCGGATGTCGGAGTCCAGGCTTTCCCAGCGCTCGACGTTGAACGGCGCGTCGGGGAGGACGCCGCCGCCCTCGCGCGGCTGATTGGTGCCGACCAGCGGCCCTAGGTCGGCGAAGTTGAGGACCTTGGAGACGAGCTCGCCGTGCATATACGGCCGCTCGCCGCCGGTGTCGACCTGGAGGGTGCCGGCGAGGTCGCTCTCGCCGACCTTGCCGGCAAAGTTCTCGAAGCGCCACATGCCATCGTTGCGCATCAGTCGGCCGGACAGCTTGTAGGGGCTGCTATCGGGCAGGGCGAGGCCGATGATCCAGTACAGGTCCTCCATCGTCTTGCCGGAGAGCTGCTTGATCTGGAGGTCGATGCCCTTGAAGCCGATCAGGCCGGTGAGCGTGCCTTCGAGCGACGCTGCCGTCTCGCCGACCTTGATCTCGGCGTTGACCGGAAACGGCGTGGTCTCGTCGCGGATGGAGAGGACGTGGCCGGTGTGTCCCTTGGCCTTGAGCGGCATGCCGCTATAGGTGCCTTCGCCGCTAAAGGCGAGGCCGGTATCGTCGGTGGAAAGGTCGGCGACGAAGCTGTGCTCGCGATACGCGTCTTCCCAGCGCAGGCGGCCTTCGTCCACCGTCAGCAGCTTGATGAAGAGGCGCGATTCCTTCCTCTGCTCCTCGGGCTCCTCTTTCAGGATCCAGTTCTTGCGGCCATCGGCGTCCTGCTCGAGCGAGAGCTCGGCCCCCTGCAGGTGGACTTCCGGCAGCACCACCCTGCCGGCCAGCAGCGGCAGCACGCTGATCGAGGCTTCGACCGCCTCGGCGTTCAGCAGATAGTCGGCCTTGCCCCAGTCGGCGTTGGCGAAGCTCACCCCTTCGGCGCGCAAGCGCGGATGGACCCAGGACCAGACCGGGCGAAGGTCGCCTTCGATCACCAGCTCGCGACCGAGGGATTCGCTCACCGCGCGGGTAATCGGACCCTTGAGGAGATTCAGCCCGAATGTAAAAAAGAGGGCGATTACAACGAAGAGGACCGCGACGGTCCCGCCAATCCATTTGAGCGCTCGCACGTTGCTTCATGAGCAAATCGCGTGCCCCCGTCAGCGGTTTGCCAGCGGTCCGCCCGGACGATGCCCTCCGTCCGGGCCATCCTGACGCGGTCCAACTACAAGCGAGGCCTCATGCGCTTCCCGATCCTTGTCCGCTTTGCCCTGGTGGCCGGCATCGCGCTGCTCCTGCTGCTGCCGCTTTCCATGATCCAGAAGAAGATCGGCGAGCGCCGCGACCGCGCGGCGGCGGTGCAGACCGCGTTCGCCGAGGAAACGAGCGGCCCGCAGGCGCTCGCCGGACCGTTCCTCGCGCTTCGCTGCGAGGAGACTTATGTCGACAAGAACTGGATATACCCCAAGGATGGCAACCCTTACGCCGTCCGTGAAAAGAAGCAGCGGCCCTGCCAGACGGCGCTGTTTCTTCCCCAGGAACTGACGATCGAGGGCTCGGTGCCGGTCGAAGGTCGTTACCGCGGCATCTACCCCATCCGCCTCTACCGCGCAAAAGTCGAATTGTCGGGCGCGTTTTCGATGCCACCGCCGCCCGCCCCGGTGGGCGAGAGCACGTTCGCCTGGAAGGAAGCTTTCCTGGTGCTCGCGATCAGCGATGTGCGCGGCATCAAGGAGGCCCCGGCGGAATTCATGCCGGGAACCGGCGACACGAACATCCGCTCCGGGCTGCATACCAGCCTCGGGAGTACCGCGCGCCTCGACAAGCAGCTGGCGTTCCGCATTCCGCTGGAGCTCGCCGGCACCGCCCGGCTCGAAATCGCCCCGCTCGGCAGCCAGAACGACATCCGCCTCGATTCCGACTGGCCGCATCCGTCCTTCGTCGGCGGCTACTCGCCCGACCGGCGCGAGATCTCCGGCCGGGGGTTTAGCGCGAGCTGGCGCGTGAACCACTTCGCCACCGGCGGCAACGCGTTCTGGCGCGACGTCGCGGCCGGCGACAAGCTTTTCTCCACCACGCGGCTGATGGGGTTCGCCCTGGCCGATCCGGTAAACGTCTACAGCATGTCCTATCGCGCCACCGAGTACGGTTTCCTCTTCGTGCTCCTCACCTTCGCGGCGTTCGTTCTGGTGGAGGTCATTTGGGGCGTGCGCCTGCACCCGGTGCAATACGCGCTTGCCGGCCTCGCGCTCGCCGTCTTCTTTCTCCTGCTGATCGCGCTGTCGGAGCACGTGCGCTTCGTGTGGGCATACGTGGCGGCCGCCGGATCGTGCGTCGCGCTTCTGGCTTATTACCTGCGCCATCCGCTCGGCAGCGGCGCGCGCAGCACGGCATTTGCGGCTCTGTTCGCCGCGCTCTACGCCGCGCTATACGTCCTGCTGCGATCGGAGGACCACTCGCTGCTTCTGGGTGCCCTGCTGGTATTCGGCGTGCTCGCCGCGATCATGATCCTCACGCGCAAGGTAGACTGGACCGCGCTCTCGCGCCGCCTCGCCTTCAGCGCGGACTAGGCAGTCTGCTCTTCCCTGACCTTGGCGAGCCATGCCTGGCACCATTCGAGCGCCGTTTCCTCGGGCAGGATGCCCGATGATGCGTCGTGCATGTGGCGCTCGCCGACGCGCTTGGCGCCGAGCTGCGTCAGGATCTCGTCGAAGCGCTTGCCGCCGAAGTTGAAGGTCTCGGCGTAGGTGCGGTCGCCGAGGCCGAACACGCCGTAGCGCACCTGAGACAGCTCCGGCTTGGCGGACTGGAGGTGCTCATACAGGGCGCGGGCGTTGTCCGGCACGTCGCCCTGCCCGTAGGTGGAGGTGCAGATCAGGAACACGCCTTCGCGCTTGAATACCGCGCTGTCGAGCCCGTCCATCATCAGCGTGGCCACCTCGGTGTCACCGTCGTCCAGCGCCAGCTCCATTTCCTGCGCGCACAGCTGCGCCGTGCCGGTCATCGTGCCGACCAGGATGGTGACTTTCATTGACAGTCAATATATTGCAGCCATACAATCGCCGTCAAGCACTATACTGCATGACGGAAACCCTCTACCTCTCCCGCCTCGGCGATCGCGTGCGCGCCTGGCGCACCGAGAACGGCATGACCCGCAAGACGCTGTCCAAGGCGAGCGGCGTCTCCGAGCGCTACCTCGCGCAGCTCGAGGCCGGCGAAGGCAACATCTCGGTGCTGCTGCTGCGCAAAGTGGCGCACGCGATGGGCGTGCCGGTGGAAAGCCTGGTGCGCGAGGACGCCGCCGACCGCAAGCCGATCGCCCTCCTTGGCCTGCGCGGCGCCGGCAAGTCGAGCCTCGGCGCCAGGCTCGCCGAAGCCATGAAGCTGCCGTTCGTCGAGCTCGACCGCGAAGTGGAAAAGGAAGCCGGCGCCGAGCTGGGCGAAGTGTTCGCCATGTATGGCCAGGACGCCTTCCGCCGCTTCGAGCGCCGCGCGCTCGAGCGCGTGCTCAAGCAGAACCAGCAGTGCGTGATCGCCACCGGCGGCAGCCTGGTCACCGATCCCGGCACCTACAAGCTGCTGCTCGAGCGCTGCACCTGCGTCTGGCTGAAGGCTTCGCCCGAAGAGCACATGGCGCGCGTGATCGCGCAGGGCGACATGCGACCGTTCAAGGGAAGAAACGCCCCGGGCCGCCCTTCGGCGCTCGAGGAGATCCGCCAATTGCTTGCCGACCGCGATCGGCTCTACGCGCGCGCTGACGCCACCATCGACACCTCCGGCAAGACGCTCAAGCAGAGCCTCACCGAACTGAGGAACGCCCTCGCATGATCTCCTTCGAAACCAGCCCCGAGCAGTACCACCATTGGAAGTTGAGCTTCGACGGCCCGGTGGCCACGCTCACGCTCGACATCGCGGAGGACAAGCCGCTGGTGCCGGGCTACAAGCTCAAGCTCAACAGCTACGACCTCGGCGTCGACATCGAGCTCGCCGACGCGCTCAACCGCATCCGCTTCGAGCACCCGGAAGCGAAGAGCGTGGTGATCACCAGCGGCAAGAGCCGCATGTTCTGCTCCGGCGCCAACATCTACATGCTCGGCCACTCGAGCCACGCGTGGAAGGTGAACTTCTGCAAGTACACCAACGAGACGCGCAACTCGATCGAGGAAGCGTCCGAAACCTCCGGCCTCAAGTTCATCGCCGCGCTCAACGGCACCACCGCCGGCGGCGGCTACGAGCTCGCCCTCGCCTGCGACGAGATCGCGATGATCGACGATCGCTCTTCTACCGTGAGCCTGCCCGAGGTTCCTCTATTGGGGGTATTACCGGGTACGGGCGGACTCACACGACTGGTGGATAAAAGAAAAGTCAGGCGGGATCTGGCCGATGTGTTCTGCACCACGGCGGAAGGCGTGCGCGCCGACCACGCCAAGCAGTGGCGCCTGGTCGACCACCTGGCGAAGCCGCAGCAGTTCGCCGAAATGGTGAAGGCGCGGGCGTTGGAACTGGCGAAGCAGTCCGATCGGCCCGGCGGCGCGGGCGTGAAGCTCACACCGCTAGGCGAGAACAGGATCATCCAGGTGGAACTTGATGCGCAAACCCGCACGGCTACCATCACGGTGAAGGGCCCCGGCGCGCTGAAGCTCGAGAAGCACGCCGACTGGTATCCGCTGCGTCTCGCGCGCGAGCTCGACCGTGCGATCCTGGATCTCCGGCAAAACCAGCTCGACCTCGGCTTGTGGGTGCTGAAGTCCAAAGGCGATTTGCAATCCGTCCTCGACATGGACGCCCTGCTGGAGAAACACAAGAGCGACTGGTTCGTGCGCGAGGTCATCGCCTATCTCGGCCGTACCCTGTCGCGGCTCGACCTGTCGTCGCGCTCGATGTTCGCGATCGTCGACAAGGGATCGTGCTTCGCCGGCACGCTGCTCGAGCTGGCGCTCGCCGCCGACCGCAGCTACATGCTCGACGTCGAGGACGGCCCGCAGATCGCGCTGTCGAGCCTCAACTTCGGCGCCTACCGCATGGCCAACGGCCGTTCGCGCCTGGAGACGCACTATTGCGGCGCAGTGCCCGCAGTTGAAAAAAACAAATTACTTGGGACGGAAGAAGCGAGAAGCCTCGGCCTGGTCACTTCGACGCCCGACGACATCGACTGGGACGACGAGGTGCGCATCGCGATCGAGGAGCGCGCGAGCCTGTCGCCCGACGCGCTGACCGGCATGGAGGCGAGCCTGCGCTTCGCCGGCCCCGAGACCATGCTCACGCGCGTGTTCGGACGGCTCACCGCGTGGCAGAACTGGATCTTCCAGCGGCCCAACGCCGTTGGCGAGCAAGGGGCACTCAAGGTGTACGGCACTGGAGCCAAAGCGAAGTACGACTGGGAGCGCGTGTAATGAGCGGCATCAACTACTCCGAAAAGATTCCGAACAACGTCAACCTGGTCAGCGACCGCACGCTGCAGCGCGCGCTCGAGCACTGGCAACCGCACTTCATCGAGTGGTGGAAGGGAATGGGGCCGAGCGACTTCCAGTCGGCCGACGTCTACCTGCGCACCGCGACCTCGGTCGACGCCCAGGGTTGGGCAACCTATGGCACCGTAAAGATGCCCGACTACCGCTGGGGCATTTTCCTGGCGGACCAGCAGGCCGACCGCAAGATCGGCTTCGGCGACCAGATGGGCCAGCCGGTATGGCAGCAGGTGCCGGGCGAATATCGCTCGACGCTGCGCCGCCTGATCGTGACGCAGGGCGACACCGAGCCGGCCTCGGTCGAGCAGCAGCGCCTGCTCGGGCATACCTGCCCTTCCCTATATGACCTGCGGAATCTCTTCCAGATCAACGTCGAGGAAGGCCGCCACCTCTGGGCGATGGTGTACCTGCTGCACGCCTACTTCGGCCGCGACGGCCGCGAGGAAGCCGAGGAACTGCTCGCGCGCCACTCGGGCGACGCCGACAAGCCGCGCATCCTCACCACCTTCAACGAGCCGATCTCGGACTGGCTGTCGCTCTTCTGCTTCACTTATTTCACCGACCGCGACGGCAAGTACCAGCTCAAGAGCCTCGCGGAGAGCGCGTTCGACCCGCTCTCCCGCACCTGCCGCTTCATGCTCACCGAGGAAGCGCACCACATGTTCGTGGGCGAGACCGGCCTCGGCCGCGTGGTGAAGCGCACGCTGGAGGTGATGAAGGAGATCGGCAGCGACGATCCGGGCAAGGTGCGCGCCGCCGGCGCCGTCGACCTGCCGACGCTGCAGAAGTACCTCAACTTCTGGTGCTCGAGCTCGCTCGATCTATTCGGCTCGGAGATCTCCTCCAACTCGGCGGCGAACTTCGCCAACGGGCTGAAGGGGCGGCCCGACGAAACGCAATATGAGGACCACGTGCTGCGCTCGTCGACCTTCAAGATGGGCACGCCGGCCGGCACCGAAGAAGTGCCGATGCTCAACGCGCTGAACGAAGTGATGCGCGAGTCCTACCTCAAGGACTGCGAGATCGGCCTCAAGCGCTGGAACCGCCAGATCGAGCGCGCCGGCTTCCCCTTCCGCCTCACCCTGCCCTCCTCGCGCTTCCGCCGCACCATCGGTGCCTGGGCGGGCCAGTCGGTCGACCCGCAGGGGAAGATGCTTTCGAAAGAGGAATACGAAAAGCAGCTGTATTCCTGGATCCCGTCAGAGGCCGACCGCGCGTTCGTGCATTCACTGATGCGGAAGGTGGTCGAGCCGGGCAAGATGGCCGCCTGGATCGCGCCGCCCGAGCGCGGCATCAACAACCTCGCGGTGGAGTACGAGTACGTCAAGTTCCACTGAATTTCTGAACGAGATGCTGGAGGCCGAGCGCGCGGGCGCCAAGGCGCTGGTCGTCTTCATGGACGAGTTTTCGCGCAACGGCGAAGCCTGGAAGATGCTGCGCCAGATCCAGGCCGACGAGGCGCACAACTGCGCGCTGATCGGCAAGCTGCTGGAGAAAGCCGGCACGCCCTACAGTCACGCCACCGGCAAGTTCTACGACAAGGCGGTCGCGGTGAAGGGGCCGAAGGCGCGCATCGAGTACCTGGTGCGCGGGCTGAGGTGGGCGGTGAAGCGCTTTGAAGAATCGCTGGGACGAATGAGCACCGAGGAAAGAGATCTGTTCACCAAGATGCGCGACTCCCACCTGCGCAGCATCGCGGCCTGCGAGAAGCTGGTGAAAGCGCTATGAAGTTCGCGCAGCCGCGGGTCGAGCTGGAGAAGCGCGCCGACGGCAGCATGCTGCTGCGCTCGCCGGAGAAGCTGCGCCCTTATGCGCGCTGCGTCACCGAGTGGCTGGTGCATTGGTCCGATCACGCTCCGGAGAGAACATTCCTCGCTGAACGTCACAAGGAGGGCTGGAAAAAACTCTCTTACCGCGAGACCTACGGCCAGGTGCGGCGCGTCGCGCAGGCGCTGCTCGAGCGCGGCCTTGCCCCGGACAAGCCGGCCGCCATCCTTTCCGACAACAGCATCGACCACGCGCTGCTCGCGCTCGGCGCGATGCACGTCGGCATTCCCGCCGTGCCCATCTCGCCGGCGTACTCGCTGATGTCGAAGGATTTCGGCAAGCTGAAAGCCATCTTCGAGCTGGTGAAGCCCGGCCTGGTGTTCGCCGCCGACGCGCAGCGCTTCGGCCCGGCGCTCGAAGCCGTCGGTGCGAAATCGGTGCCGGTTTCCGAGCTGGTCGAGACCAACCCGGGCTCGCTGCTGGAGCGCGCGTACCTGCAGCTCAAGCCCGACGCGGTGGCCAAGATCCTGTTCACCTCGGGCTCGACCGGCATTCCCAAGGGCGTGATCAACACGCACGCCATGCTGTGCGCGAACCAGCAGATGCTGGCGCAGGCCTGGCCGCTGGTCGAGGAGCGCCCGCCGGTGATCGTCGACTGGCTGCCCTGGAACCACACCTTCGGCGGCAACCACAACTTCAACCTGGTGCTGCGCAACGGCGGCACGCTGTACATCGACGGCGGCAAGCCGGTGCCGATCCTGGTCGAGAACACGGTGAAGAACCTGAAGGAAGTGGCCTCGACCATGTACTTCAACGTGCCGCGCGGCTTCGACCTGCTGGTGCCCTACCTGGAAAGGGACGCCGAGCTGCGCCGGAATTTCTTCAAGGACCTCGACGTCCTGTTCTATGCCGCGGCCGCGCTGCCGCAGAACCTGTGGGACCGCCTGAAGGCGCTGGCAAAGAAGGAGAACAACAGCAAGCTCGCGATGCTTTCCGCCTGGGGCTCGACCGAGACCTCGCCGCTCGCCACCTCGGTGCATTTCCCGATGGAGCGGGCGGGCGTGATCGGCCTGCCGGTGGCGGGCTGCGAGCTCAAGCTGGTGCCGGCCGCCGGCAAGCTCGAAGTGCGCGTGCGGGGGCCGCATGTCACCCCCGGCTACTACCAGCGGCCGGACCTGACCAAGGCCGCCTTCGACGAAGAAGGCTTCTACCGCATCGGCGACGCAGTGAAGCTCGCCGACCCCGCCGACCCGTCGCGCGGCATCGTGTTCGACGGCCGCGTGGCGGAGGACTTCAAGCTTTCCACCGGCACCTGGGTGAGCGCCGGCGCGGTGCGCGTGCGCCTGATCGGTGCGGCCGACCCGCTGATCCAGGACGCGGTGATCACCGGCCACGACCGCGACGAAGTCGGCGCGCTGGTGTTCCTCAATCCGACCACCAAGGACATGTCGTTCCAGGCGGTGCGCTCGCGCCTCGCGAGCGTGCTGAAGGCCATGGCGCAGGCGGGCGGCGGCAGCTCCACGTTCCCGTCGCGCCTGCTGATCATGACCGAGGCGCCGTCGATCGACGCCAACGAGATCACCGACAAGGGCTACATGAACCAGCGCGCGGTGCTCGAGCGCCGCGCCGAGCTGGTCGAAGAGCTCTATCGCGGCGGCTCGGAAGTCATTACCAAAACTACTTCTTGACGCCGAGCCACGCGATCGCTCCCACGGTGATCAGGGCGCCGACCAGCTGCACCGCAGTTACCGTGTAGTCGAGGATCAGCCAGGTCATCACCAGCAGCGCAATCGGCTCGAAATTAAGCGCACCGGTAGTGGTGGAAGGCACGCGCGGCAGGACGTAGAACAGGGACATCATGGCGATGCAGTAGAACACCGCCAGCAGCACCAACCCGCTCCAGCCGAAGCCGTCCTTCGGCAGCGCTTGCGCGCCGGCTGCAGTGGCAAGCACCACCACGAGCAAGGCGGTTACCGAGGTCATGGCGAAGGTGCGCAGCCGGCCGTCCAGCGACTTGAGCGCGTTGGCGTTGAGGTAATACACGACGGTCATGCTCATGCCGCTCGCGAACGCCCACGCCACGCCGGTAGCCATGTTCTCCCCAGTGCGTACGTTGAGCGCGAGAGTGAGCCCGGCGAGCGCAAGGATCATGGGCGCAATCGCTCCCCAGCGCGGTTTCTCCTTGCCCAGCGCCCAGGTCAGCAGCACATACATCATCGGCGAGGTCTGGA
>Ga0207675_100004504_pt1 | contig 13463 bp, 9 predicted proteins | sample KBSSwiS42_FD_184305 | JGI IMG/M metagenome (GOLD analysis project Ga0207675, IMG submission 184305) | Switchgrass rhizosphere microbial communities from Kellogg Biological Station, Michigan, USA - KBS Switchgrass S4-2 (SPAdes) (version 2) | ecosystem: Host-associated > Plants > Roots >... | reverse complement strand
CGTCAGCCTCGTGACACTGGCCTTCTTCGCTCCGGTCGCAGCAGGGTGCATCTCGAACGAGTACGTCATCCCGCGCGACGAGCTCAATCGCCTGGTGATGACGCCGCCCGAGCTGCGCGGGCAGCAGGTGCACGTCATTCAGGACCTCGGGTCGCGGCGCGCCGACGCGATCCCGACCGATGGTCCCGACTGGGAACGCCAGGTCCTGCCCCCGCCGCAACAGCCGCCGGCGCCCGAAGCCTGGCAGCAGCAGCCGCCCGCCGGAGATGCGTGGCAGCAGCAACAGCAGGCGGATGCGTGGCAACAGCAACAGGGGCAGCCGCCGCCCGACGGCTACGTCGGCGGCCCGAACGTTCAGATCAACGTCTACGGGAACGTCGACCTGACGCATCCGGGTCCTGGTCCCGTCGGCCCTGGCTGGACGGGACCGCCGCAGCCGCTGGGGCGGGCGACGGCGTCGTCGGGAGGCTGGAAGGGTTCGCCGCCGCCGAGCGGCGGCAGCATCAGCGGCGGCGGTGGTGGCTGGCGCGGAACGGCTCCCAGCTCCGGCGGCGGCAGCGGGTGGCGCGGCGTCCCGGCGGGCGGCGGGAAATCGGGCGGCGGTGGCGGCAACAGCAGCGGCAAGCTGGACCTGGGCAGCGGCGGCGGCGGCGGTGAGGCGATGGTCCTGCTCGCCGTCGTGCTGGCGGCGATCGCGGTCGTGGCGGCGATCAGCCTGGTGTCGAGCGAAGGCGTGCGATTCGACGGCATGGCGCAGATGTCGCCCGGGCAGCCGGTGCACCTGAAACAGCAAGGTGGCGGCGAGCTGGTGATCGCGCTCGGCGATCTGACCCCGGTCTCCATCGCCGGCGCCACCGAGGCCAAGGTGATGGACGACGAGGGCTACGGGATCCGGACGCTGGATCACCTGCGGCTGGATCGGCGCTGGGCCCCTGTGTTCAAGCTCGACGCCGGGTCGATGACGTTCGCGAGCGGCAACGCCACGCACAGCGGCTTCATCGCCGACATGCAGTTCGGCGTCTTCGTGCGCCCGTGGCTGGGGCTGTTGCTCACCGCCGGCGTGGGCGGCGCGGGCGACGAGTACGGCGCCACGCTGACCCGCCACACGTTCGGTGGCGAGCTGCAGTCGCTCCCGCTGGAGGCGGGGCCGTTTCAGTTCGGCGGCTACTTCAACGTCGGCGCCGCCGCGATCGCGTCGACCGCGGAAGGATCGGGTGGCGTCGAATGGGGCAACGCACTGGGCGGCGGCCTGCTGGGCGAGCTGCAAGTGACCAGCCGCCTCTGCCTCACGTTGCGGGCCGGCGGAAACATGGCGTACTTCGACCGCAGCGGCACCACCTCGCCGGCCGCCACGTTCGCCGCCGGCATCGCCCTCTATTAACGTCTAACGTCGCGCGCGGCAGGCCCAGAGCTGGCGGCGGATGGCGTCGCCGTCGAGGGCGTCGCCGATCAAGACCAGCTCGGTGCCGCGCGCGGCGTCGGCCCACGGCTCACCGAACGAAAGGCCCGTCCGCGCGCCCGCGCGCTCGACGAATCCTCGCCGATCGTCGCCCGCGATGTGGACGAAGCCCTTCGCCCGCACCAGCGCTGGTCCCAGCCCCTCGACCACGGCCAGCAGCGGGTCCGCGAGCAGCGGTTCGGGATCGGTGAACGTGACCACGGTGAGCTGGCCGTGCGCGTGCGCGTGTCGATCCGAGCGCGACACGCGCGGCGCACCGCGCGTGTCGAGCAGCCAGGGCACCAGCGCCGCGGTTCCTTCGTCGCCGGGTGGAAAGCTGGCGCGCTCGGCGGCGGGGTTGCGCCGCGCCAGCTCGCGGTGAAGCGTCACCACCGCCTCGGCGGGCGCGAGATCCAGCTTGGTCAGCAGGATCCGGTCGGCCGCCTCGATCTGCGCCCGCGCCTCTTCGTGGCGGGCGAGCTGGCCTCCCCCGGCCTCCGCGTCGATCACGCACACGACGCCGGCCGCGACCGCCGGCGCCGCGTCGCCCAGATCCTCGAGCCCCGAGAGGATCGACCACGGCTCCGCGATGCCCGTGGTCTCCAGCAGCACGACGTCCGGGCGCGACCGGCGGTTCACCTCGTCGATCGCCGCCCACAGCTCGGACTGCACGCGTACCTCGTGGCAAACGCAGCCGCCGGCCAGCTCCATGACGTCGCCGGAGCGGCTCTTGATCAGCCGCGTGTCGATGTCGATGCGCCCGAGCTCGTTGATGATCACGCCCACCCGCCGGTGGTGCTCGCGACCGAGCACGCGGTTCACGGTCGTTGTCTTGCCCGCGCCCAGGAAGCCGGTCAGCAGGACCAGCGGCGGTCTGGGTTTGGCGTCGTCAGTCTTCATCGCTGTCGTCCGTGCGCGTGCGCGCTCTATTAGCAGTGTTAGAAGGCAGGGCCGCGGGAACGGCCTCGGGGAACGCATCGGGGACACACGCGCGCGCCGCCGCGATGATCTCGGGCGTCGTCCGGTCGAGATCGACAGGGCACGGCCGTTCCGCCAGCACGTCGACCGACCGTTTGGCGTAGTGACGCACGAGCGGGAACGGATTCGCGAGTTGGCGTGCGATTCCCGGCAGCGCCTCGGTGCGATGCGCTTCGCCCAGCACCGCGACGGCCACCGCTTGCTCGTGCGCCTTGCCGCGCATCAGCGTCGCCGGCAGCGGCCGCGCCTCCAGCGTCCCGTACAGGTTCGCGAGCGCCGCGCGGTCATACTTCCGTCCCCACCAGCTCTCCATCTTCCCCACCAGATCGCCGACGCTCTTGTCGACGTGGCAAAGCGCGCACTCGAGCGGCCGATCGCGCTCGACGCGCACCGGATCGTCGGGCAGCCCGATGCGGTGGTAGCGCGTCAGCGCATAACCGAGGCCCATGTTCTTCTTCGGCATGTGGCAGGCGACGCAGCTCGCGCCCGCGCCGTTCGGATCGTGGTGCGCGTGCGCCGCCAGCGCGGGCGCCGGCCCGTACTGCGGATGGCAGCGGACGCAGACCGCGTTGCCCGCGGTCGTCGCCAGTCGATCGAGGTCGGCGCGCCGATCCTCGGCGTGCGGATCGTGGCAGGTCGAGCACGACATCCGGCGCGCGCACCCGCCCAGCAAGAAATCGCGCGCTTCTCCCGAGGTGATCGAGCTGCCGCCCGGCTTACCGCCGCGACGTCCCTCCCCTTCCCACGTGTACGGATAGCGCGAGAACAGCACCTGGTGGCAGCGCGCGCACACGCGGTTCACCTGCTCCGCGCGCGTGACCTCGCCGCCCGCCTCGGGCCGCACCTGGAGGAACGCGCTGCGCGGCGCGAAGTCGGGATGCACGCGCGGATCGACGACGTGCTCGCGGCTGCCGCCGTGGCACGCCTCGCAGCCGATGCCGATCTCGACGAAGTTGCTCGCGCCGAAACGCGACCTCAGCTCGCGGATCCCGTGGGCCAGCGCGGCGCGGCGGTCGTCGCCCGCGCGCGGCGGCGTGCCCCCGACCGCGGTCACCTCGGCGGCGACGGCGTCCAGCAGCGCGGCGTCGCCGCCCCCGCCGACCTCGAAGCGCCACCGCCGCTCGCGCGGCAGCAGGCGATCGACCACCGTTCCCTGGTACGTGGGCGCGCCCGGCCCGGCCAGCTCGCCCCACATCGCGTCGAAGTACGGGACCGTGTTGTGGCAGAAGACGCAGGTCTCGCTCCAGACGCCGCCCGCGCGCAGCCCGGGCCGCTCGCCGACCAGGACCGAGTACCCCTTCAGCCGCAAGCTGCGCGTCTCGAACACGTACGACACCGGCAGCAGCAGCTCGCGCGGGTCGCCGCCGCCGCCGACCTCGACGCCCGCGAAGTCCTCGCGGTAGCGGCCGCCGATCACGCGCGTGACGCGATAGCGATGATCGCCGTACTGCGCCGACTGGAGATCGACGTAGCGCGTGCCGTCGCGTTCGACGAGCCGCGCCGTATCTTCCTTGAAGCGTAATGCGGCGCCCGCTTCGAACGGCGCGTGAATGGCGGCGCCGGCCGGCAGCCGCGTCATCAGGTGCATGGGCGAGTTGCGCCAAGCCGCGTAGATGTCCGCGTGGCACCGCGCGCAGCTCTCCGAACCGGCGTAATCACCGCGCAGGATGTTGCTGGCGACGCGCGTCCCTGCACCGGACGTGCCCGCGCCGACGACCCCGCCGCCCGGGCGCGACGGCGCAGGCCGCGTCGCGCCGCAATGCGCGCCACCGGCGACCGCGAACGCGGCGCAGATCGCGAGACCGGGCCATCGGGACACGTCCGGAGATTACCGCGGTTGTCGTGTCACAAAGTGCATTGCAGCTTTCCGATCCGAGCCGTAGGCTTTCCTCATGGCTGCGCAGGTTGGTTCGGCGCGGACAGAAGGCGGGACGGTCGAGACGGCGGATCACGCGCCGTCGAGCTTCGAATATCGGTCGCGCCTGAAGGTGTTTGGATTGCCGCTGGTGCACGTGGTCCGCGGCATCGATCCCTCCAGCGGGCGAAGACCGACGGCGGTTGGGATCATCGCGATCGGCCAGGTCGCCGTCGGGGTGATCTCGATCGGCCAGGTCGCGATCGGCGGCATCGCGCTGGGTCAGGCGTCGATCGGACTCGGCTGGGGTATCGGCCAGCTCGCGTTCGGTCTGCTCGCGGCCGGACAGGTTGCCGCCGGGCTGCTGGGCGCCGCGGGGCAGCTCGCGGTCGCACCGCACGCGCTGGGCATGGTGACGGATACGGGGATGTTCGTCGCTGCCGGTTGGCTGGTGGCGGGCGTGTTGCTCGCGATCGCCGCGGAACGACGCCGCCGCCGGCTCGAGCCGTTACTGGGCGCGCCGGCGCCGACACGCATCGCGGCCGTACGCGACGGCCGGGCGCACGTGCAGGCCGAGGTGGTGTCGGCCGATCAGCTGCGCGCGCCGCTCTCCAGCCGGCCGTGCGTCTTCTGGCACACGGTTCACGTCGGACCCGCGCTGCGCGAGCACGAACGCAGCGGCGGAAGCGTGGTGATCGGCGACGAATCGGGACAGGCGCGCATCGACTTCGGCAGCGAGGTCATCTTCATCCGCAGCGACAACTACCGCGAGATCGCCGGACCTGACTGGGCGCTGCACATCGAGACGTCGCTGGCGCGCGGCGAGACTTTGCACGTCGCCGGCCCCGTCACGGTGACCTCGGATCCGGCGGCCGGCGCGCCCTACCGAGGCGGCCTGTCGCCCGTGTTCTCGGGACGCCGGGGCGCGCCTCTGATCGTCACGACCCGCAACCCCTTCACGATGCGGACCGAGCTGCGCTTCGCCGCCGCCTTCGCCTGGACCCTGGTCGCCAGCGGCGTGTTCGCCGCGTTCTCCTGGGCGCTCTTGTTCTAGTACCTTCAGGCTTTCTTTTTTGCCAGGCAGACGCGGTTGCGGCCCTCGCGCTTCGCCTGGTACATCGCCGCGTCCGCCGCCGCGATGAACGCGTGCGCGTCGTCGATCTTGCTTTCCACTGCGGCGCCGACGCTGATCGTGACCGGAATGACCCTGCGCTCGTGTTCGAACTTCTGCTCCTGGACCGCGGCGCGCAGCCGCTCGCCCAGGACGCCTGCCCCTTCGGCGTCGATCTCGCGGCAGATGACGGCGAACTCCTCGCCGCCGTAGCGCGCCAGCACGTCCTCGGCGCGCACGGTCGCGGTCATGACCCGGGCGACGCCCGCCAGAACCTCGTCGCCCGCGACGTGACCGTACTGGTCGTTGATCTTCTTGAAGTGATCGATGTCGATGAACAGCAGCGCCAGCGACTTTTCGTGTCGCACGGCGAAGCGGATCTCGGTGTGCAACCGATCGACGAAGTACCGCCGGTTGAAGGTCGACGTCAGACCGTCGCGCAGCGACGATTCGAACAGCTTCTTGTGATAGTGCTCGTCGACCTGATCCTGATAGGTGAAGCGCAGGATCGTCGTCGCGCCGATCGACACCTTGTCGCCGTCGGCCAGCTCGTGCCGCTCGACGCGCGTGCCGTTGCAGAATGTTCCGTTCGTCGAGCCCAGGTCGACCAGCACCATCTTGCCGCCGTCGCGTTCAATGGCGGCGTGCTCGCGCGACACGCCGTCGTCGAGCACCCGGATGTCGGCGCGATCGCCACGGCCGAGCGTCGTTCGGTCGCCCTTGAGCTTGTACATTTCCCCGAAGCTCGGTCCCGAGATGACGACCATGTACGCGCTGGGCGCGCTCTTTTCCCGGGGAACGGGAGAGATGGAAGGCGATCTATTGAGCGTGGTGTCTTCTAGCGAACGCGCCATCCTGCTTCGATGGTAACAGAACTGCCGAAGCGGATGGACCCTGCGCGGAGGCCTCCACCTGAGGGTCAGGCGTATGGCGCGCCATTTTCCTGAACCAACCGGCGATTTTTGCACTAGTCTCTCTGCGTCCGCGCCCACGATGTCGACGGAAGAGCCAAAACCAGAAAGTCCTCCGAGCAGCGGCGCCAAGGCCGAGGCGGGATCGGCAGGCGATTCGCCCAGTCCCAACGTGGACGCCGCCGTCGTCTGGCCGCCGCCCGAGGCAGCCCCGGGCGGTGAAGCCGGAGCCGCGGAAGACGTGAAGGACGCGTCGCAGCCGGCCTCGACGGCACCTTCCGGAAACGGAGTCCCGGCGACCGTCAGCGATTCAGGCGTGATGACTGCGCCCGAGCCCGGGCCGAAATCGGCGCCGCCCGCTGCCTCTGGTGACGACATGCCCGCAGCGACGCCGCAGGAAGAGATGGGTCTCTCCAATTCGACCCTGCACTGGCTGGAGGACGGCGAGCAGGCCGTTCCGGGACGCCTGACGGAGCCGGGATCGATGCCCAGCTACGATCCGCGCGCACCGGTTCCGGGCCGGAAGCGCGGCGTGCTGGTGGTCGGCCTCGCCGGTGTCGCGGCGCTGATCCTCGCCGCGGCGCTGTACGGACAGGCGCAAAGCAGGAAGGCCGCGGAGCCGCCGCCGGCCGCCGTCGTCGAGCCCGCCCGCGATCTCACCAACCGCGCCCAGGCCGCTCTGGCGGCGAACCAGATCGACCACGCGCTGGAGTTGGCGCACCTGGCCCTGACGGCCGACGCGCGCTTTGCCGACGCGCACTTCGTCGTCGGCACCGTGGCGCAAGGGCGCAACCAGGCCGCGACCGCGCGCGACGCATTCCGCAAGTATCTCGAGCTCGCGCCGCTCGGCACGCACGCCGAAGCGGCGCGCAAAGCCCTCGCCACGCTGCCGCCATGACCACGCCGCGCCCTCCCGCACCCCGGCTTTCGCTGGCGGACCTGAGGGCGCGTTATGTGGAGGGCGGACGCGCGCTGCCCGCCGACATCGAGGCCGCGCTGGTCGCCGATGGCCGCGCCGGCGCCCGGGCCATTCTTGCGGCGGTGGCGCGCCGCCGCCGCGCGAACCGCGCCGAGGGGCAGCGCCTGCGCAAGATGCTGCGCTTCGAAACAGCGCTGTGGGCCAGCGGCGTCACCCACGTGGCCGGCGTGGACGAGGCCGGCGTGAGCCCGCTCGCCGGGCCGGTTGCGGCGGCCGCCGTCATCTTCGCGTCCGGGACGCGCATCCCGGACGTCGACGATTCCAAGCGGCTCACCGCCGAGGAGCGCGAGCAGCTGGCGCCCGTGATTCGCGAACGCGCGCTGGCCTGGTCGGTTGCGTACACGGAGGTCGACGAGATCGACTGCATCAACATCTACTGGGCGGGGCTGGCGGCGATGCGACGCGCGGTCGAGGCGCTGTCTCCCGCGGCGGAGCACCTGCTGATCGATGCCCGGCGCCTGCGGGATGTGCCGCTGCCGCAGGAACCGATCATCAAGGGCGACACCAAGAGCCTGTCGATCGCGGCGGCGTCGATCCTCGCCAAGACGGCCCGCGACGCGCGCATGCGCGCCCTCGACGCCGTGTACCCCGGCTACGGGTTCGCCCAGCACAAGGGCTACGCCGTGCACGCGCACGTCCGTGCCATTCGCCGGCTAGGCCCCTGCGCGATTCACCGACGATCGTTCGCGATCGTGCGCGAGGTGCTCGGCCTGCCGCCGCTGCCGCCCTGGCCCGATCGATCGGGGGAGAACCCGAACCAGCTGACGCTGGCGGGATTCGAGACTGGCGCCGGCGAAAAGCAGGTCGTCGAGTAGCCGCGCCCCAGCGGCGGCCGACGCACAAGTGGACACACGCGGGCACCCCGCCCCACCCGGTCTCACTCGACAACCGATGTCGTGTGAAATCCGCCGAAAGTTTCGGACGCGTTGTTTCCGCCGTCGACGATCACGTCGATCGCATGACACAATGAAACCGGACTCAAAAATGGACCAGGCTCGCAGGGTTGCTCCCCGGGTGCCCTACGACGAAGCGGTTGCGATAGCGCGCTTCGACGGGCGGGGCCGACTCTATGCCCGCGCGATCGATCTCTCGGCGACCGGTGTCCACGTCATCTGCGCCGAGTCCTGCCCGCTGGGAACGGTCGTGCGCTGCACGCTGCTGCTGCCCGGTGGACCGCGCAGCGTCCGCGGGCGCGTCGTGCGCGAGACCGTGTTCGCGCGCGGTGTCGGGCTGGCGATCGCGTTCTCGAACGTCGACGCGGCGACCGCGGCGGCGATCGCGTCCGTGATCGAATCGCGGCTGACGCAGGTCATGCCCGCCAAGCTTCGCGTCGCCGGCGTCGAGCGAACCCTGCGCTGCGAGGGACGCGTCGACGACGGAACCGTTCGCCTCACCGCCACGCTGCCGTTCCTGCGCATCGACGGCGGCGTCGACGTCGTGCTGGGCGAGCACGGCGAGATGACCGAGCACGGCGTGATCAAGAAGATCGCGGTCGATCCCTCGACGTCAGACGGCGTGCCCCGGCTGGCGGTCGACGTCGCGCTGGCGCACGACACGCAGCCTTACGGCGCCAACCGCCGGATGGAGGACACCACCCCGCCTCCGACGCGGCTGCCGCCCGCGTGCGGGACGCCGCTGCCGTCGGTGCTGGTGTCGCCCGGACTGGTGCGCGACGTGCGCCGCGCCGAGGAACGGCCGCCGCGCCGCCGCGTTCACAGCACCGCCGAGATCGCGCGCCGCCCGCAGATGGACGAATGGGCCTGGTCCGCGCCGCCCGCCGTGGTGAGCCGGCCGATCAAGCACGTGCGCCCGCGCGCCCGGCAGCGTCTCACCGCCCGCATCGGCGTGGTCGGCGCGACGCTGCGCGACCTGCGGTCCGGGTCGTGGGGCTACCTGCTGATGCTGGTCCCGGTCGCCGCCGTCGTCGCCGCCCTGCTCGCGATCTGAGGCCGGCCCGCAGGCTCCTCGCGCGACATTTCCACCTCACCCACGTCCGCATCCGGCGTGGTACACAACACGAGCATGCACGACGAGGCGCAGGCCGAGCTCGCGGAGGCGAAACGCCGCGTCGACGAGCTGCGCGCGCAGATCGATCACCACACCTACTGCTACTACGTGCTCGACGCGCCCGAGATCTCTGACGGCGAGTTCGACAAGCTGATGCGCGAGCTGGACGCGCTGGAGAAGAAGCATCCGGACCTGCTGCTGCCCGACTCACCGACCCAGCGCGTGGGCGGCGTCGCCATCACGTCGTTGTTCGCGCCCGTCAAGCACTCCGAACCGCTGCTGTCGCTGGATAACGCGTTCGACGATGCCGAGCTGACCGCCTGGCGCGATCGCGTGGTGAAGGGGCTGGGCCGCGAGCCCGCCTACGTGTGCGAGCCGAAGATCGACGGCGTCTCCGTGGCGGTGGTCTACGAGAACGGCAAGCTGATCCGCGGCGCCACGCGCGGCGACGGCCAGGTCGGCGAGGACGTGACCGCCAACGTGCGCACCATCCGCGGCGTTCCGCCGAAGCTGCGGACGAAGACGCCGCCGGCGTGGCTGGAGGTGCGCGGCGAGGCCTTCCTCCGCCTGGCCGACTTCGAGCGCATCAACGAGGAGCTGGGCGCGGCCGGGAAGCCGCTGTTCGCGAACCCGCGCAACTCCACCGCCGGTCTGCTGCGCCAGAAGGATCCGAACGTGACGGCGGCCCGACCGATCAGCATCTACTTCCACGGGCTGGTGAAGATCGTGGGGCAGAAGCTGGCCGGTTACGCGGAGACGCTGGCCTACCTGCGCGAGATCGGCCTGCGCACGCACCCGGAAGGCAAGACGTGCAAGGGGATCGAAGAGGTGCGCGCCTACGTCGCGAACATGGGCGAACGGCGCCACGCGCTGGAGCACGAGATAGACGGCGCGGTGATCAAGGTCGACGGCTACGGCGATGCGCACGAGCTGGGCGCGACGTCGAAGTTCCCGCGCTGGGCGATCGCCTACAAGTTTCCGCCCGAGGAGCAGACGACCATCCTGCGCGACATCCAGGTCAGCGTTGGGCGGACGGGAGCGGTCACGCCGTTCGCGGTGCTGGAACCGGTGCGCGTCGGCGGCGTGACGATCTCGATGGCGACGCTGCACAACGCCGACGAGGTCGAGCGCAAGGGCGTCCTGATCGGCGACACGGTGGTCGTGCGGCGCGCCGGCGAGGTGATCCCCGAGGTGGTCGCGCCGATCCCCAGCCTGCGCAAGGGGACGGAGCGCAAGTTCCAGATGCCCGCGGACTGCCCGAACTGCGGCACGAAGATCGTTCGTCCCGAGGGCGAGGCGGTCGCGCGGTGTCCGAACCAGCAGTGCCCGGCCCAGATCTGGGGGCGCATCGTCCACTTCGCGGGCCGCGGCGCGATGGACATCGAGCACCTGGGCGAGCGGACCGCGGGCGAGCTGCTGGAGAAGAAGCTGATCTCCGATCAGGCCGACATCTTCGCCCTGACGGACGCGCAGATTGGCCAGCTCACGAACTTCAAGGACAAGTCCATCTCCAACCTGCAGGCCGCGATCGGCGCCGCGAAGGATCGCCCGATCGATCGCCTGCTGTACGGCTTCGGCATCCGCCACGTGGGCCAATCGGCGGCACGCGCGCTGGCGGACGCGTTCGGATCGATCGACAAGATCGCCGCCGCCTCCGCGGCGGAGATCGCGGCCGTCGACGGCGCGGGCGATGTCATCGCGGCGGCTGTCCGCGAGTTCTTCGATCGGCCCGAGACGAGCGCGCTGATCGAGAAGCTGCGCAAGGCCGGCGTCCGCCTGCAAGACGCCGAGCAGCGGCAGCCGCGCACCGGGCCGCTGCTGGGAAAGAGCTTCGTCATCACGGGAACGCTGGAGGCGTTCTCGCGCGACGAGGCCAAGGCGCGCATCGAGGCCCTGGGCGGCAAGGTGACGGGCAGCCTGTCGGGGAAGACGGACTACCTGGTCGTCGGCGAAAGCCCGGGCAGCAAGCTGGACAAGGCCACGAAGCTGGGTGTGGCGACGCTGGACGAGAAGGCGTTCACGGCGCTGCTCGCCGGACCCTCACCCTAACCCTCTCCCGCAAGCGGGAGAGGGGATCTGATCTGCTCTCCCTCTCCCGCGAGGCCGTCACCCGTTGAGGGACGCCATGGCGCGCTCGGGGTAGCGGGCGCCCGAGGCCACGCCGACCGCGTCGAGGCGCGCGCGCTCGTCGGCGGTCAGCGCGATGTCCGTCGCCTGGATGTTCTCGTCCAGGTGCGCACGGTTGGTCGTCCCGCACAGGGGGACGACGTCGTCGCCGCGCGAGACGACCCAGGCGAGCGCCAGCTGGCCCGCGGTGACGCCCTTCCTTGCCGCGATCTCGCGCAGGCGATCGACGAGTTGCAGGTTCTTCGCGCGGTTCTCGTCGCTGAACCGCGGGTGCGACTTGCGAACGTCGTCCTCAGCGAAGTCGGCCTCGGTCGCGAAGCGTCCCGTCAGGAAGCCCCGACCCAGCGGACTGTAGGGAACGAACCCGATCCCCAGCTCGCGGACGGTCGGCAGGATCTCGGCCTCCACCTCGCGGGACCACAGCGAGTATTCCGTCTGCAACGCCGAGATCGGATGCGTCGCGTGGGCCCGCCGGACCGTCGCCGCTGCCGCCTCCGACAGGCCCAGGTAACGAACCTTGCCGGCGCGCACCAGGTCGGCCATCGCTCCCACGGTCTCTTCGATCGGGACCTTTCGATCGACGCGATGCTGGTAGTAGAGATCGATCGTCGCGACGCCCAGGCGCTGCAACGAAGCGTCGCACGACTGGCGCACGTATTCGGGGCGCCCATCGATGCCCAGCCACTTGCCGTCGGCGCTCCTCACGTTGCCGAACTTCGTCGCCAGCACCACACCGTCGCGACGCCCGCGTAGCGCGCGCCCGACCAGCTGTTCGTTGGTGAAGGGACCATAGACGTCCGACGTATCGAAGAACGTGATCCCGCGATCGATCGCGCGGTGGATGGTCGCGATCGCTTCGTCCTCGGACGCGGGCCCGTAGAAGTCGCTCATCCCCATGCAGCCGAGCCCCAGCTTCGACACCCGGAGGCCCTGCCGACCCAGCGCGCGCTTGTCCATTCCGGTACCTCTAGGCCCTCCCGCGGGGTCGCGCAAGCGCCCGTTTCCCGTGCTACTCTCGGGCCTTCTCCCCGTCGGACAGGGGATTCGTTAACAAGATTTCCGCGATTCTGTATGTTCCAGCTTAGGAGGCCTGCATGACCCTGAAGCGCTTCGGCTCCCCCGCGCTCGCCTCGCTGGCCTTTCTCACATTCGGAGCGGCGCTGGCGCTGGTCATTCCGTCGTGCGGCACGGGTTCGACGGAAGGCGGACCGGGCGCCGGCGGCAATTCCAGCAGCACCGGAACGGCGGGCGACGGACAGGGCGGCACCATGGGCGAGGCCGGAAGCTCCGGTCTGGCCGGCACCACCGGCGCCGCAGGCAGCACCGGGACCGGCAACGGCGGTTCGCAGCCGACCGCGGGCACGACGGGTAGCGGCGGCAGCGTTGCGCCGACCGGCAGCGCGGGCACGACCGGCACCGCGGGGCGCGGCGGGACGACGGGCGCCGCCGGTACGACAGGCGCGGCGGGGCGCGGCGGCACCACCGGCGCCGCAGGCGCCGCAGGCACCACCGGCCGCGGCGGCACCACCGGCGCCGCAGGCACAACGGGGCGCGGCGGGACGACGGGCACCGCCGGCACCACCGGCACGGGCGGATCGACGGCCGCATGCACGGTCCCCGTCGGCGCGCGCTGCAGCGGCGCGCAGGCGCTGATGCAGTACCCGTTCGGGTGCAACTTCGCGTGGGGCCGCCAGAACCCGAGCGGCACCGGCTCGCTCAGCTCGTACAACTACCTGGGGATGGTCGCCAACTGGGTCGAGAACGGCATCAGCTCGGGCGGCACGTACACGACCTGCAGCGGCTGCACCTGGCTCTCCAGCCGGGTCAACGGAACGAACCTGATTCCCGTCTACTACGCGTACATGATCGGCTTCTGGGGGCACATGAACGGCTTGCCCGATCAGAACCAGAACCCGAACGGCCAGAACCTGGCGACGGGCGGCGCCGCGCTGATCAAGGCGCCTGGGAACCGGCAGAAGATCCTCGATATGTACGCGAAGTACGCGCGCGACACGTACGCCGTCTGGAAGACCAAGCCGCTGATCTGGTTCCTGGAG
>Ga0207675_100004502_pt1 | contig 13463 bp, 8 predicted proteins | sample KBSSwiS42_FD_184305 | JGI IMG/M metagenome (GOLD analysis project Ga0207675, IMG submission 184305) | Switchgrass rhizosphere microbial communities from Kellogg Biological Station, Michigan, USA - KBS Switchgrass S4-2 (SPAdes) (version 2) | ecosystem: Host-associated > Plants > Roots >... | reverse complement strand
TCTCGCGATCGCGATGAACCGCATCGGTGGCAAGTCGAATACGGGCGAGGGCGGTGAAGACCGCAATCGTTACGCGACGGCCAAAGCCGGCGATACGCTGGCGTCACGCCTGGGCAAAGGCACGATTGAAAGCGACATTCCGCTCAAAGACGGTGACTTGCTGAAGTCGAAAATCAAGCAGGTCGCCTCCGGCCGCTTCGGCGTGACCGCGGAATACCTCGCGTCCGCCGAGCAGATCCAGATCAAAATGGCGCAGGGCGCCAAACCCGGCGAGGGCGGTCAATTGCCTGGCCGCAAGGTCTCCGAGTACATCGCGTTATTGCGCTATTCGACCCCGGGCGTTGAACTGATCTCGCCGCCGCCGCATCACGACATCTACTCGATCGAGGATCTGGCGCAGCTGATACACGACCTCAAGAACGCAAACTCGCGCGCGTCGATCAGCGTGAAGCTCGTGTCCGAGATCGGCGTCGGCACGGTGGCCGCCGGCGTCGCGAAAGCCAAAGCCGATCACGTGACCATCTCCGGGCACGACGGGGGCACGGGCGCTTCCCCCTGGTCGTCGATCAAGCACGCGGGCACGCCGTGGGAGCTGGGACTCGCCGAAACCCAGCAAACGCTGGTGCTCAACCGGCTCCGCGGCCGCATCGCGGTGCAGGCCGATGGGCAAATGAAAACCGGACGCGACGTCGTGATCGGCGCGCTGCTTGGTGCTGACGAGTTCGGCTTCGCCACGGCACCGCTGGTCGCATCGGGCTGCATCATGATGCGCAAGTGCCATCTCAACACTTGTCCGGTCGGCGTCGCGACGCAGGACCCGGTGCTGCGCAAGAAATTCCAGGGCAAGCCCGAGCACGTGATCAATTATTTCTTCTTCGTCGCCGAAGAGGCGCGCGCGCTGATGGCTGAGCTGGGCATTCGCAAGTTCGACGACTTGATCGGGCGTTCGGATCTGCTGGAAACCAGGAAGTGCATCGAGCACTGGAAGGCCAAAGGGCTGGATTTTTCGCGGATTTTCTATCAGGCCCCGGTCTCCGCCGAAGTGCCCCGCCGGCACTGCGAAAGCCAGGACCACGGCCTCGACCGCGCGCTCGACCACCGTTTGCTCGAGCTCGCCGCGCCCGCGCTCGACCGCGGCGAAAAAGTCACGATCGAAATGCCGATACGCAACATCAACCGCACGGTCGGGACGATGCTGTCGGGCGAGATCGCGCGGCGCTTTGGCCACGAGGGCCTGCCCCACGATTCGATCCACGTGCGTTTCGCGGGCTCGGCCGGGCAGAGTTTCGGTGCGTTCCTCGCCCGCGGCGTGACGCTCGACGTCATCGGCGATACCAACGATTACTGCGGCAAGGGCCTGTCCGGGGGGCGCATCAGCGTGCAGCCGTCGGCCAAGTTTCGCGGCAATCCGCTGCACAACATCATCACCGGCAACGTCGTGCTGTATGGCGCGATCGCGGGCGAAGCGTATTTTCGCGGCGTCGCGGGCGAGCGTTTCGCGGTGCGCAACTCGGGCGCGCATGCCGTGGTGGAAGGGGTGGGCGACCATGGCTGCGAATACATGACGGGCGGCACGGTGGTCGTGCTCGGCATCGCCGGCCGCAATTTCGCCGCCGGCATGTCGGGCGGCATTGCCTACGTGCTGGACGAGCAGGGCGATTTTAACAACTACTGCAACCTCTCGATGGTCGATATCGAGCCAGTGCTCGCGGAGGCCGAGCAGTCGGCGAAAATTTCCCGCGACCTGTGGCATCAGGGCCTCGCCGACGAAATCACGCTCAAGCGGCTGATCGAGAATCACGCACGCTACACCGGCAGCACACGCGCGCATGAAATTCTCGAGCAGTGGAATACCTATCGCCTGCGCTTCGTCAAAGTGTTCCCGAAAGAGTACCAGCGCGCCCTCGCCGAGCTCGCCGCCGCCGGCCGCCAAGCCGCGGCTTGATCCTCAACCAGGCGGACCGCACAGCATGGGTAAAGTCACGGGTTTTCTCGAATTTCAGCGCCTGCAGGAAGCCAGCGAAGACACGGCTTCCCGCAAGAAGCATTATCACGAGTTCGTGCATCGGTTAAACGACGGCGAGGCGAAAACGCAGGGCGCGCGCTGCATGGACTGCGGCATCCCGTTTTGCATGACCGGCTGCCCGGTCAACAACATCATCCCTGATTTCAACGACCTCGTTTACCAGCAGGACTGGCAGCGGGCGATCGAGACGTTGCATTCGACCAACAATTTTCCGGAATTTACGGGGCGCGTATGTCCGGCGCCGTGCGAAGAAGCCTGCACGCTGCGCATCAACAACGATCCGGTCGGCATCAAGTCGATCGAGCACGCGATCATCGACAAAGCGTGGGAAGAAAACTGGGTCACGCCGCGCCCGGCCAAAACCAGAACGGGCAAGCGCGTCGCCATCGTCGGCTCGGGTCCGGCGGGGCTCGCCTGTGCGCAACAACTGGCGCGCGCCGGCCATCACGTCGTGGTGTTCGAAAAAAATGACCGCATCGGCGGGCTGTTGCGCTACGGCATTCCCGATTTCAAGATGGAGAAGTTCCTGATCGATCGCCGGCTCGATCAAATGCGCGCGGAAGGCGTGGAATTCAAAACCAATCACGTCGTGGGCGCCGCGCCTATCGGCGCCGGCAACCCTGCCGCGACCGCACTCGAGCCGGCCACGGTCGCCGCGGAGTTCGACGCGGTGGTGCTCGCGGGCGGGGCAGAAACGCCGCGCGACCTGCCGGTGCCGGGACGCGAGCTCGCTGGCGTCATGTTCGCCATGGACTTTTTGCCGTTGCAGAACCGGCGCGTTGCTGGGGACGCCGACGTGCCGCCGGTCACGGCGGCCGGCAAGCACGTCGTCATTATCGGCGGCGGAGATACCGGGTCGGACTGTGTCGGGACCTCGAACCGGCACGGCGCCGCCTCGGTCACCCAGTTCGAGCTGCTGCCCATGCCCCCGGACCTCGATAAGAACCCGGTCTGGCCGTACTGGCCGCAGCGCCTGCGCACCTCGTCCTCGCACGAGGAAGGCGCCAATCGCGATTGGGCCGTAGCCACCAAACGGCTCGAGGGCAAGGACGGCAAAGTCGAGAAACTGATCGCCGCGCGCATCGAATGGAAGGACGGCAAGATGCAGGAGATGCCGGGCTCGGAATTCGAGATGAAGGCCGACCTGGTCCTGCTTGCGATGGGTTTCGTCTCGCCGGTGCAGGCCATGCTCGATGGGTTCGGCGTCGCCAAGGACGCCCGCGGCAATGCGAAAGCAGCAACCGACGGCGCCGGCAGTTACGCGACGTCCGCCCCCAAGATATTCGCGGCGGGCGACCTGCGCCGCGGCCAGTCGCTGATCGTGTGGGCGATACGCGAAGGCCGCCAATGCGCGCGCGCCGTAGACGAATTCCTGATGGGTTCATCAGTATTGCCACGTTAACGTGGCAATCTGACGAACCCTTGGGCAGATACAAACAGGGGGCGGGCCGGCGCCCCCCGTAACCCCCCGACGGAGCCGACCTGCGGTCGGCAACAAAGCAAGCAATGGCGCCCTGACCTATAACCGTCGCTCACTCGGTATGTCCAAACTTAAAAACGACACGTTTATCCGCGCGCTGCTGCGCGAACCCACGCCTTACACGCCCGTCTGGCTGATGCGGCAGGCCGGCCGTTACCTGCCCGAGTACAACCAAACGCGCGCGCGTGCAGGCAATTTTCTCGCCCTGTGCAAGAACCCCGATCTCGCGACCGAGGTAACGCTGCAGCCGCTCGCGCGCTACGCGCTCGACGCCGCGATTGTGTTCTCGGACATCCTGACCATACCGGATGCGATGGGTCTTGGACTTTACTTCGCGGAGGGCGAAGGCCCGCGGTTCGAGCGGCCACTGCGCGAAGAATGGGAAATCCGGGATTTGACGGCGCCGGATCCGGCGACCCATCTGCGCTACGTGCTCGATACCGTGAGCCAGGTCCGCCGCAGTTTGGCCGGCAGCGTGCCCTTGATCGGATTCTCGGGCAGTCCTTTCACGCTCGCGTGCTACATGATCGAAGGTCGCGGCAGCAGCGATTTCGCGACGGTGAAAAAGATGCTGTACGAGCGTCCGGACCTGTTGCATCGAATACTCGAAATCAATACCCAGGCAGTGATTGCTTACTTGAACGCGCAGATCGAAGCGGGGGCGCAGGCCGTGATGCTGTTCGACACGTGGGGCGGCATGTTGTCACAGGCGGCCTATCACGAGTTTTCGCTCGCGTATCTGCGCCGGATCATTGCCGGCCTGACGCGCGCACGCGAGGGACTGCGCGTGCCGAGCATAGTCTTCACGAAGGGCGGCGGCGGCTGGCTGGAGAGCATCGCGGCAACCGGCTGTGACGCCGTGGGCCTCGACTGGACTGTTGACATCGGTGCCGCGCGCGCGCGCGTCGGCATGCGAGTGGCATTACAGGGCAATCTGGATCCGGCCATCCTGTTGTCGTCGCCGCAAGTCGTCCAGCGCGAAGCGGCCGCGATACTCGCGAGTTACGGCAAGGGCAGCGGCCACGTATTTAATCTGGGCCACGGCATTTCTCAACACACACCGCCTGAAAACGTGGCCGCGCTGATTGAAACCGTCCGTACGACCAGCGTCGCCTATCATTGAAAACCCGCGCCAGCCGGGACTTTGCGGGCAGCCTCCCCAAGAAACTTATGCACAGCAACGGCTTGGCACGCGGGCTGAATCCGCAACAGTGTCGCATCCGAACACTGTCTTAATTAACTACCTGATTTATATGTTGTTTTTTCGATAAAATAAAAATCTTAAGAAAATCAGTCCACCTCTATCGATGGTTGATAGTGGCTTGCCCTAATATTAATCAACAAAGTTATCCACATCTCAAAATGGCGCAGGGAAATCTCTATCGACTAAGCGACTTGCGGATATCTTTGAGATTCCACTCTAGCATTTTGCGCTAACCCTACATCGCGCACGAAGCATCCATGAATTTCGTTCGCGTCGCGCTCGACGTTCCGTTATCAACCCTCTTCGATTACACCGTCGACGCAGTCACCGCTGATGACATCGGCAGACGCGTGCTGGTACCGTTCGGAAAAAAAATTGCGGTCGGCATTATCATGGAAATTGCGAACAGCACAGCGCTCGCGCCGCAACGCGTGCGACGCGTACTCGGGATCCAGCGCGACGTGCCGGCGTTGCCCGCCGACGTATTGGACCTGCTCAAATTCTGCAGTGACTATTACCATCACCCGCTCGGTGAAGTGGTGCTTAATTCACTGCCGACGCGCTTGCGCCGTCGCCAGCTGCTCAAACTCGACACCGCTCGCGCGTATGGATTGACTGCGGCCGGCCTAGCGGTCGACCCAGGTGTATTGCCGGCACGCGCGAAAATCAAGCGCGAGCTCCTGACTTTATTGCGCGAGGCGCCAGGCGCTATAACTGAAGCGAGGCTTTATGCGGTGGCGCCGCGTGCGCGCGCGGCTGTAAAGGCAATGCTGGACAGCGGCTTGATCGAGCGCAGCGCCGGCACGTCCGTGCCCGCAAGCGAGTTGACGCCGCCATTCACGCCGGCATCGGGACCGACACTTACCACTGAACAAAAAACGGCGGTTGAAACGATGCGGGCCGGTGCGGGCGAGGGTTTCGTGCCTTGGCTGCTCATGGGTGTCACCGGCAGCGGCAAGACCGAGGTGTACTTGCACTTGATCGCCGACGCGCTGGCGCGCGGCCGTCAGGCGTTGGTGCTGGTACCGGAAATCAATCTCACCCCGCAGCTCGAAGCGCTCGTGAGTGCGCGCTTCCCTACGATCCTGATTGTCTCATTGCACAGCGGCCTTAACGAGAGCGAGCGCTTACGTGGGTGGCTCGCCGCGCAGGCGGGTGAGGCCGGCATCGTGCTCGGCACGCGGCTCGCCATCTTCACACCCTTGCCCACGCTGGGATTGATCGTGGTCGACGAAGAACACGACGCCTCCTTCAAGCAAATGGACGGCTTACGGTATTCGGCACGCGATCTCGCGCTGGTGCGCGCCAAGCGTCGCGCGATCCCGATTGTGTTGGGCTCGGCGACTCCCGCTCTGGAGACTTTTCATAATGCGGCGACCGGCGCTTATCGGCCCCTGTCGCTGAGCCAGCCGGTGAACGCCATGCCGGCAGAGATTGAGTATATCGACACGCGTAACGCGCAGCTCATCGATGGTTTAGCGCAGGAATTGTTGCGGGCGATCGATGCGACCGTCAAGCGCGGCGAGCAGAGTCTCGTCTTCATCAACCGGCGCGGTTATGCGCCCGTGTTGATCTGCCGCAGCTGCAACTGGACCGCGAACTGCCAGCGCTGCTCGGCCAAGCTCGTGATGCACGCGACGGGCCGGCGCCTGCACTGCCATCATTGCGGTCACCAGGAAGCAATTCCCGCGGCGTGCCCGGACTGCGGCAATCAGGATCTGTTGCCGTTGGGGCAGGGAACGCAACGCATCGAGTCGGCGCTCGCCCGCACTTTTCCTGCCGCGCGCATTTTGCGCGTCGATCGCGACAGTACGCGGCGTAAACACGCGTGGGAGGACATGCGCCGCCAGATCCGGGCGCAGGAAGTCGACATTCTGGTCGGCACCCAGATCCTCTCCAAGGGGCACGATTTTCCGCAACTGAATCTGGTTGGCGTGATCAATGCGGACAGCTCGTTATACAGCACGGATTTTCGCGCGAGCGAGCGCCTGTTTGCGCGGTTGACCCAGGTCGCCGGGCGGGCGGGGCGGGGCGCGACCCGCGGCCGGGTGCTGATACAAACCGAATTTCCGCATCATCCGCTGTACCAGGCGTTGCGGCGTCACGATTACCCGGCGTATGCGCGCGAGTTGCTGGCGGAACGAAAACAGGCGGGGTTTCCGCCGTTCGTCCATCAAGCCGTGTTGCGCGCGGAAGCGCCGCAATTGAACGTCGCGCTTGATTTTCTTGCGCACGCCGCGCGCGCGGGTGCGCAAATTGCGGCGCCGGTAACCATTTACGACCCGGTTCCTGCCAGCCTCGTCCGCCTGGCCGGACTGGAACGCGCGCAATTGACCGTGCAGGCGCGTTCGCGCGCCGCGCTGCAGCGATTTTTACACGCCTGGCACGCGCGGTTGACTGCTTTGGGCGGGCGCAAGGTGCGGTGGGCGCTCGACGTCGATCCGCTCGAGTTATAAGGTAGGCCCGCACGCGGCACATGTTAAAATTCAAGACTTTGCATACTGCGGTCCGGCGCGCAGGCGCCTCTCACACCGCCATCCCGACCCGCGGAATTTGATAATTTGGCATGACTATGTCCGCCTTTCCTGATTTGCGTGCGCACATCGCCGGCTTGCTCGAAGCTGCACGCACCACTGTGGCTCCCGCACAGATCGAAGCGAAGGTGGTGATCGAGCGCCCGAAACAGGCCCAGCACGGCGACTATGCGTGCAATGTCGCCATGCAGCTGGCCAAGCCTCTCAAGCGCAATCCGCGTGACATCGCTTCCGCGCTGATTGCCGCATTACCTGCATCGTCCTATATCGCGAAAACTGAAATCGCCGGCGCCGGATTCATCAATTTTTTTCTCAAACCCGAAGCGCATCAGGCGGCGGTGGCGCACATCCTCGCGCTGGGCGCCGGCTATGGCATGAGCGACGCTGGCGGCAAGCGGAAAGTGCAGGTCGAATTTGTTTCCGCAAATCCTACCGGTCCGCTGCACGTCGGCCATGGCCGCCAGGCGGCGCTGGGCGATGCAATAGCGGCACTGTTGGAAGCGCAGGGCTACGCGGTCACGCGCGAGTTTTACTATAACGACGCCGGCGTGCAGATCCAGAATCTCGCGCTGTCGGTCCAGGCGCGCGCGAAGGGCATCAAGCCAGGCGATACCGGATGGCCCGAAGACGCGTATCAAGGCGAATACATCCAGGACATCGCCACCGATTTTCTCGCGTGCAAAACCGTGGAGGCCGCGGATGGCGTGCCAGTCGCAGGCAGCGGCGACAGCAACGATCTCGAGTCGATACGCAAGTTCGCCGTCGCTTATCTGCGCCACGAGCAGGACGGCGACCTGCAGCAATTCGACGTCAAGTTCGACGTGTATTACCTCGAGTCGAGCCTCTACGCCGAAGGCAAGGTCGATGCCGTCGTAAAGGGCTTTATCGCTAGTGGCAAAGCCTACGAGAAGGACGGCGCGCTGTGGCTGCGCACCACGGATTACGGGGACGACAAGGACCGCGTAGTCCGCAAATCGGACGGCACCTACACTTATTTCGTCCCGGACGTGGCCTACCACGTGACCAAATGGGAGCGCGGTTACGAGCGCGTGATCAACGTCCAGGGCACCGACCATCACAGCACCATCACGCGCGTACGCGCTGGGCTTCAGGCGCTCGACATCGGCATTCCCATGAACTACCCCGACTATGTGCTGCACAGTCTCGTGCGGGTGACGCGCGGCGGCGAGGAAGTCAAAATTTCCAAACGCGCCGGCGCCTACGTCACCTTGCGCGATCTGATCGAATGGGTCGGGCGCGACGCAGTGCGCTTTTTCCTGGTCTCGCGCCGCGCAGATTCTGAATTCGTCTTCGACATCGATCTCGCTCTGGAACAAAGCGAAAAGAACCCGGTTTATTATGTGCAAATGGCCCATGCGCGGGTGTGCAGTGTGTTGGCGCAATGGGGTGGCGGGGTAGAGAATTTGAGCGCTGCTTCGCTTGCACCGTTGACGCACGAACACGAACTTGCATTGATGCAAAGGCTGGCCGAATATCCGGAGATCGTCGCTAGTGCGGCAGACGAATTCGAGCCGCACCAGATTGCCTTTTACCTGCGCGAGCTCGCCGGGGAATTCCACGGTTATTACAACGGCACTCGTTTTCTCGTGCCGGAAGAGCCGCTCAAACTCGCGCGACTCGCGCTCGCCGTCGCCGCGCGCCACGTATTACGCAACGGTCTCGCGTTGCTGGGTGTGTCTGCACCGGAAAAAATGTAAAATTCCGCCATGAGCAAGGACTACAAAGGGCCCGCCAAAAAGTCCGGCGGCAACAAAGGCGGCGCGGGCTCGTTGTTGATTGGGATCCTGATCGGTTTGCTCATGGGCCTGGGCATCGCGCTCGCCGTCGCCTGGTATATCAACAAAATGCCCACGCCCTTCGTCAATCGGGCACCGCCACCGCTCAAAGGCGAACCGCTGAAAAGTCCCGACGCCGCGAAAAGCGACGATAAAACCACCAAGTCGGCCGACGGCAAGCCGCGTTTCGATTTTTACAAGATCCTGCCCGGCTCCGAAGAACCGGTCACCGAACAGCAATTCAAGGATGCGCAGAACAAGCCCGCCCAGGCCAAAGAAACGTTTTATCTGCAGGCGGGGGCATTTCAAAACGCTCCCGACGCCGATAATCTGAAAGCACGACTCGCACTCGTCGGCATGGCGGCGTCCGTGCAGACGACGACGCTGCCGGACAAAGGGGTCTGGCACCGCGTGCGCGTGGGTCCGTATACTGCGATCGAGGAGCTCAATCGGGCGCGCGAGACGTTGAAACAAAACGGTATCGAGACCACTCTAATCAAGGTGCGCGACACCACGGCGCCGGCAGGCAAGTAATAATTTACCGGGAGGCATGATGAAGTTTTCCAGATGGGTGGGTAATTTCGCCGCGGTGTTGCTTGTGCTGGCGGCGGGCAGCGCGTTCGCGCAACAGGCGCCCGTAGTCGGCCGCGATTACACGCAGTTAAACCCGCCGCAGTCGACCGACAGCGGCAATAAAATCGAGGTAATCGAATTTTTCTGGTACGGCTGCCCGCATTGCTACCATCTGGAACCCGCGCTCAAGGCCTGGTTGAAAAAGAAGCCGGCCGATGTCGAATTCCGGCCGGTGCCGGGCACATTTGGCGCCCCCCAGTGGGAGCCGTTGACGCGCACGTACTATGCGCTGGATGCGATGGGGCTCGCACCCAAGTATCACGATGCGCTTTTCGCCGCGATACACGAGGAAAAAGATGCCGCCAAGCAGCGCGCGATGGTCAGCGATTCGCGCGCGATCGCCGACTGGCTCGCGTCGAAAGGCGTCGACAAGCAGAAATTCCTCGACGCCTATAATTCTTTCGCAGTCAATAACCGCACCAAGCGCTCCGAGGACCTGACGCGCAGTTACGACGTGCCCGGCACGCCGGCAGTGGCGATCGACGGCCGCTATCTCACGAGCCCGTCGAGTTTTTCGAATGCCAATGGCAGCGTCAACTACGACCGGTTTTTCCAGGTGGTCGACCAGTTGATCGCGCAGGCGCGCAAGGATCGCGCCAGCAAGAAGTAAGTGATGGCGGCGCGCCTGCGATTTTCGCTGCCGCTTGTCGTGTGGCTCGCCTGCATTTCCTTTGCGCCGCCGACGGCTGCGCAAAGCCAAGCGGACCTCGATTACCGCGAGATCCCGCAGCAGCCGATCGAGACCGGCGACAAAATCGAAGTCATCGATTTTTTCTTCTACGGTTGCCAGTACTGCAACGACCTTTTGCCGCGTCTCGAGCGCTGGCGCCGCGGCATGCCGGCGGACGTCGTCATGCGGCACATCCCGGTAGTGCGCCATGATTCATGGGTGCCGCTCGCCAAGACGTATTTCACGCTGGAGGCGATGGGAGAGGTCGAGCGCCTGCACCCTGCCGTGTTCCACAGCTATCACGTTGAAGACCTTTACATGAGCCAGGAAAAAGTGATTGCGGAATGGGCGGGCAAACAAGGTCTCGACCGCGAAAAATTTATGGCGATCTACCGGTCCGATGAAACCCGCCAGAAGGTCGAACGCGCACGCAAGCAGACGATGCAATACGAAATCCAGGGCACGCCCTCGCTGGTCGTCGACGGCCGCTTTCTGACCGACGGCGCGTCGGCCAAAACCATCGAGATCCTCGATCGCATGGTCCGCATCGCGCGCCAGCAGCGCGAGAAAAAGGCTGGCAAGTAGCGCAGCCGGTAATTACCAAGACGCAGACAATGCGACGCGTCATCATTACCGGCGCGTCGAGCGGCATCGGCGCCGCCCTCGCGCGCGCTTACGCGGCACGCCAGACCACGCTGGGCCTCGTGGCGCGGCGCGCGGATGCGCTGAAAGATCTCGCCGCCCGATTTTTCACGCCGCACGAGATTTATGCGCTGGACGTGCGCGACAGCGCAGCACTGCGCGCCGCGGCACAAGCGTTCATCGCGCTATATGGCAGTCCCGACATCGTGATCGCGAATGCGGGTGTCAGCACCGGCACGCTGACCGAATTGCCCGAAGATCTTGCCGCGTTCAAAGACGTGTTCGACATCAACGTGCTCGGCATGGTCAACACCTTTCAGCCGTTCATCGACGCGATGCGCGCAGCCGGTGGCGGCACTTTAGTCGGCATCGCCAGCGTCGCCGGTTATCGCGGACTGCCAGGCGCGGCAGCCTATTCGGCCTCTAAGGCGGCGGCTATTTCCTATCTCGAAAGCCTGCGCGTCGAACTGCGCGCAAGCGGCATCAAGGTGATCACGATCTGTCCCGGCTATATCGCGACCCCGATGACAGCCAAAAACCCGTACCCGATGCCATTTATGCTGAGCGCGGACCAGGCGGCGCGCGCCATGCTCGATATCATCGACAGCGGCAAGACGTTTGCGGTGATCCCGTGGCAAATGGCGATCGTCGCGCGCGTGCTGCGCGTGCTGCCGAACTGGCTGTACGACCGCTTGTTCGGCAACGCGCCGCGCAAGCCGCGGTCGCCGCTCGACTAGCGTACGGTTGCGCTAGGCGCGCAGCAGCGCAAGCAGATCCGCGCCGTAACGTTCGAGCTTGCGCGCGCCCACGCCGGATATCCGGCTCAATGCATCCGTCGTCGACGGGCATACACGCGCGAGCTCGGTCAGCGTCGCGTCGTGAAATACGACGTACGCGGGCACGCCGTGCTCTTTGGCAATGGCCGCGCGCCAGTTGCGCAGCCGCTCCCAGCGTTCCTGCGCGCTGGCGTCGAGCTGCGCCGCGGCGCCGGAGCCTTTAGCCATACTGCGCACGCGGCGCTTTTCCTGCAGCTGGCGCAAATGGACGGGCTCGCCGCCGGTCAGCACCGCGCGGCTCAAAGCCGTCAATTTCAACGCGCCATAACCCGCATGATCGACCGCCAGCACGCCTTGCGCGACGAGCTGCCGGTAAACCGCCTGCCATTGTTTCTTGTCGAGTTCCTTGCCGATACCAAACGTGCTGACTGCGCTATGCCCCCATTGCACCACCCGATCCGTCACATTGCCGAGCAGCACATCGATTAAATGCCCGGCGCCAAAGCGCTGGCCGCAGCGGAACGCGCACGAGAGCGCCTTCCGCGCGGCGACCGTGCCATCCCAGACTACCGGCGGCTCGAGACAGGTATCGCAATTACCGCACGGCGTCGAGGCTTCGCCGAAATAGGCGAGCAGGCGCACACGCCGACACGTGGTCGCCTCGCACAAACCCAGCAGCGCATCGAGCTTGGCGCCTGCCACGCGCTTGAACTGGTCCGCCGCGTCCGATGCCTCGATCATGCGCCGATGGTTGACGACGTCGGCGAGACCGTAAGCCATCCACGCATCGGCCGGCGCGCCGTCACGCCCCGCGCGCCCGGTCTCCTGGTAATACCCTTCGACGCTTTTCGGTAAATCGAGATGCGCGACGAAACGTACGTCGGGCTTGTCGATACCCATGCCGAACGCGATCGTCGCCACCATAATGATCCCGTCTTCGCGCAGGAACCGCGCCTGGTGGCGCGTACGCGTCGCGGTGTCCATGCCCGCGTGATAAGGCAGCGCATTCAGTCCCTGCTCGACCAGCCACGCGGCGGTCTCCTCGACCTTGCGCCGCGACAGGCAGTAGACGATGCCGGCATCGACCGGGTGCTCGGCGCGCAGAAACGCGAGTAGCTGCGCTTTGGCGTTGGCTTTTTCGACGATGCGATAGCGGATATTCGGGCGATCGAAACTGGCGACGAAGGTGCGCGCCTGGTCCAAGCCGAGCCGCGTGATGATTTCGTCGCGCGTCTGCTGATCGGCGGTGGCGGTCAGCGCGATGCGCGGCACGTCGGGAAAGCGCTCATGCAGCACGCAAAGCTCGATATATTCCGGGCGAAAATCGTGACCCCATTGGGCGACGCAGTGCGCCTCGTCGATCGCGAACAAGGCCAGCCCGTTCGCCGCACGCAGTTTCGCGAGCAGCTGCATGAAGCGCGGCGTCAGCAGCCGTTCGGGGGCGACATATAACAAGTCGAAGTCGCCCGCCAGCAGTCCGCGCTCGACTGCTAGCGCGGCTTCGCTGGTCAGCGTCGAATTCAGAAATGCCGCGCGCACGCCGGCTTCGAGCAATGCGGCGACCTGGTCCTGCATGAGCGCAATTAGCGGCGAGACGACGATGCCGGTGCCCGCGCGCAACAAGGCGGGGATCTGGTAGCACAACGACTTGCCGCCGCCCGTCGGCATCAGCACCAGGCAGTCGCCGCCGCCGGTCACATGG
>Ga0207675_100004501_pt1 | contig 13464 bp, 12 predicted proteins | sample KBSSwiS42_FD_184305 | JGI IMG/M metagenome (GOLD analysis project Ga0207675, IMG submission 184305) | Switchgrass rhizosphere microbial communities from Kellogg Biological Station, Michigan, USA - KBS Switchgrass S4-2 (SPAdes) (version 2) | ecosystem: Host-associated > Plants > Roots >... | reverse complement strand
GCGACGAGCGAGCCCGGGCTCAGTATGGCGTCGTCCACGTAGGCGTCGGCGAGCACTCGCGCCGGGGGCAACGGCTCGTGCCGCGTGAACACCGGCCATGCGCCGTCGGTATGCAGCGAGAACGGAGTGGCATGGTCGAGCAGCTCCATGTTCGCGTGCCAGTAGCGATCCACGGTGTTCAGCGTCCGCCAATAATGGGGCTGCTCGTCCGTGTCGCAGATGTGCGCGAACACTCGCGCCTTGCGTACTGCGTCGGGCACGAGGTCGCGAGCGAAGTCGGCCGTGGCCGGCCGCTCGGCGGTATGCGCCAGGCATTCGGCGAGAAACTCGGCGCGGAACACGAATACGCCCATGGCCGACAGGCACGAGCGGCGCGGCGCGGTCGCCGCCGGCGGCCGGTGCTCGATGCGCTCGATGCGGCCGTCCGCGTCGATGAAGACGTCGTGGTGCTCGCTGCTTTCGGGGACGTGGGCGCAGGCCACCGTCAGGTCCGCGTTACGGGCCGCGTGACACTCGATCAGAGGTCCGTAATCGAGCGCGTAGAGCTGGTCGCAGCCGAGCACGAGTACGTGGCTCGCGCCCGTGGTCGCGATCAGGTCGCCGTTCTGGTAGACGGCGTCGACCGTGCCGCGATACCAGCGCTCGCCGTCCTGCTGCTGGGCGGGCCAGATCTCGATGAATTCGCCGAGCTCGCGGTGCAGGAAGCCCCAGCCGGCGTGAATGTGGCGGATTAGCGACTGGGACTTGTATTGGGTCAGCAGCGCGATGCTGCGGATCTCGGAGTTGACACAGTTCGAGAGCACGAAATCGACGATGCGATACTGCCCCCCGAACGGGACGGCGGCTTTCGTTTGCCACGCGGTCAGACCCTCGAGCGCCCGGCCTCGGCCGTTCGCGAGGATCAATGCGAGCACGCCTTCGCATCCCCTGCTAGGGGCGAGGCGTCCGGCCCGAAGCATCAAGACCCCCCATGCAGAAACTTGGAAAAAACGGGGGTCGTTTTACAAGGTTTGTAAAGCGACCCCCTAAAATGCCGCCCGGAATTACCCATTCGGGCGGCCCGCGTTGAAATTCTCTGCTTGTATTAAGCAAGCACCGTGCCAACGCGAGCGTCCGCGGCGGCGGGCCAGCACAAGCTCGCAAGCAACGGCAGATGGTCCGACGCCCGCCCGGCGTCACGCAGCGTCGCGATCGTCGTCAGCTCGAGCGGCGAGCTGAACCAGATGCGGTCGAGCGGCAGCAGAGGGAGGCGGGACGGGTAGGTCGGGAGCTCGGGGGTCGAGGTCAGCGGCGGGGACAGCGTGCGCTCCGCGAGGCCGCGGCCCGGGAAGTCGTTGAAGTCGCCGAGCACGACGATCGGCCGGTCGGGGATTGCCGCGATGCGCTCCTTGAGGCGCGCGAGCTGGCGCCGTCGCTCGAACGGCAGCAGCCCCAAGTGCGCCGCGACGACGACGATGCGGCCGGCCGGCGAGGCGACCGCACCGACGATCGCCTTGCGCGGCTCGCGCCAGCGCACGGACAGGTCGATTTCCCCGAGCGACTCGATCGGCCAGCGCGACAGCACGATGTGCCCATAGTGGCCGTCCCGCGCCGCGAGCGTGCGAGCGGCGACACTGGTCCAGCCGAACAGCTGGCCGAAGTAGGAGAACGGATCGCGCGCAGCGGTCGTCGTCCGATTGTCGATCTCCTGGAGGGCCGAGATGTCGGGTTGCGCGGCTTCGAGCACGCGCGCGACGCGGTCGGGGTCGCAAACGCGGTCGCGTCCGACGCAGCCGTGCACGTTCCACGTCAAGAACCGGACCTGCAGCGGGGTCATCGCTCGGAGCGGCGATTCAGAGCCCACTGTATGCCGAAAACGACAGACAGCCAGACCACGATTGCGGCCGCGATCAACGCGATGTTTTTCACGGTGGGCTCGTGCCATGCCTCGATGGCGGCTTCGCTGACGAACGCGAACGCGGCGATGCCTGGCAACATGCCGAGCGCCGTGCCGAAAATGAAGTCGCGAAAGCCAATGCCGAGCGCGCCGATTAGCATGTTGACGAACGTGAACGGCGCCACGGGCACCTTCCGAATCAAAGCGATCGCAATGACGCCCCGCTTCGCGATGCGCTGCTCGAGCGCGTCGAGCCTCTTTCCGAGCCAGCGGTGCAGCGGTTTGCGGCCGATCAAGCGGCCGATGCCGAATGTCGCGGCCGCGGCCAGCATGGTGCCGGCCGCCGAGCAAAAGAAACCGAGCACCGGCCCGAGCGTGACGACCGTCGCGCCGATCAGTGCCAAGATCGGCACGGAGACGACGCTGGCGACCACGAAGATGAGGAGAACGAGCGGCACGCGCCACGGGTTACCTGCCAGCGATTCGATCCCGACGCCTATGCGCTGCGCGAGGTCTCCCATGCCGAGCCCGAGGCGCGAGAAGCCGAACAGCAAGAGTGCGGCGACGGCGGCGACCGCTAGCAGCGCGACGGCCCACTTCAGCGGCCGCGGATCTCGAAGGCCCGTGGCCTGCTCGATGATCTCGTCCGCCGAGACGACGCGCTCCGGATCCCCGAGCTGCACGACGAGCTCGATGCCGGCGGTCTCCTCGCGCTCGATCGGCGCGACGCTGCGATACGCCGGCGCGCGCGCCGCACGACGCCAGGGCTGCAAACGAGGATGGCGCGCGGCGTGGGCCGTGCTGAAGACGGGCACGCGCGGCAGCGACTCGAGCGCCGCGCGAACCGAATCCGCGCGCGCGAGAGCCGCCTGAACGTTCTTCTCGTCGCTGCCCCAGTGCTCGGCGATGAGCCGGTTACGCACCGACGCAATGCTCTCGCGCTTTGCCGCGTTCTCGCCCTCGATGGCGAGATCGCATTCGGTGTCGTAACCCATCGACCGGTTGTTCAAGTTCGAAGAGCCGATGCGCAGGAACTTGTCGTCGACGATCAGCACCTTCGCGTGAACATGAATCGACAACCTGCCGTCGACGACGATCTTCGACGACTCCTCGTCGGTTGGGGCCGTGCAGCGCGCGAGCGGCGCGACGAACCGAATGCGATCCGCCAGCGACGCATCGTCGAAAGCCGCCATGAACTGCTGGCGGCCGACGCCCATGGTCCCGGCCTCGAGCCATCCGCCGGGCTCGCGGGTCGTGACGACGACGACCTCGAGCTCGCGTCTTGCGCGCATCCGCGCGACGAGCGCCTCGCACGCTGTCTTCGAGGTGACATACTGGTTCTCGATGTAGATGAAGCGTTCGGCGCTGCCGATCGCGGCGACAGTGGCACGCTCGATTTCGCGGATATCTTCGTCGCGCTCCTCGAGCGCGGCGACCGTGCGCATGATGCCGACATCCGCGTCCGTGAAATCCGGTTCAACGTGCTGCGGCCAAGCCTTCGACGCCTTGCGCGCCGGGCGAGGCCGCTCGCTGGGCTTCCCGCCGGCGTGCCGCCAGCGGACACGCGCGCGCTCTCCGAGCGCGGCCGCCGCTGCGCCTTCTACGACGATCTGCACGTCGTGCAGCGGCACGTAAGGCTTGCGCGCGTTGTCGCGGCGCCGCGGCTCGGCCGGATGGTGGGCGGAGACGTCCCACCGGCGTACCGTCAAGTCGACGCCGCCGCAATAGGCGACTTCGTCGTCGATGATGACGAGCTTCTCGTGGTGCGAGGCGCCCGCGGGCAAGTGACTGTCGAGCATGATCTCGACGCGATCCGGAACGCGAGGCCCGAAGATCCAGCGGGGAAACAGCTCGCGGTGCACGGAGTAGACGACCGGGTGATTCCACAGCAGGATCTTGAGCGTGAGCTGCGGCCGCCGCTTCAGCAGCCAGCGCAACAGCTTGCCGAGCTCCGCGGGCGCCCCGTCGGTCGGCCGCTGCGCGCCCTCGAGCCGCGTGCGGCTGTGGAGCTCCCACCCGAGGATCATCACGGAGCGCTGTGCCGCGAGCAGCGAGGCGCGCAACGCTTCGAAGTAGCTCGCGGCATCGATGAGAACCGCGGCCCGTGCAGCATGGACCCGCCGCCAACAGGTGTCGCCCTCGATCAGCAGCCCGTCAGCCGGGCTCGATTGCTCCTTCTCGAGTGCTCTAGAAGCGCCACGCCGCCGTGAGCCAGACGGCGTTGGGGTCGTCCAGTCCGTCGATTTCGACGACTTCATATTCCGCTCGCAGGTTCAAACGTTCCGCGATCGTGAAGCCGATCCCGGCGCCGAAAATCGGGTCTCGGTCGCTCGAGTCGGCGAGCGAGGTGTCGTTGCGGGCGATTTCGAGGTCGTACCACAGAATACCTCCGCGCGCGAACAGCTCTACGGGACCGAGCGGCAGCAGACCGACGAAGCTCGGAGCAAAACCCTCCGCCTCGGTTGCGAAAACGTTCAGAGCGTTGCGCGCATCGACGGACCGCTCGAAGTCGACGCGATCGATCTGCAGCGCCACGAAGCGATTGAAACGCCAGCCTGCGAAAATCTTTTGCGCGTTCTCGCCGGATTGGAAGTCGAGGTTCGCCTCGTCGACGTCGCTCAAGTCGTCGACGCCGGTCGAGAAGTCGCCGAGTCCTACTCCGAAATAGAAGCCGCCGGTGTTGTCGTCAGCAGCGAGCGCCGGCGCCGTTGCGAGCACCGACGCGGCCAAGAGTACGAGTACGGCACGCATGACTGACTCCTTGTCCCATCGTCCCCGAGGAAGCCGAGCCTCCCGCTCGTGCGTGAATTTTCCGAAGGACCGGTCATCGTGGCTCTAGGGGGGGGATGAGCCGTGTGGGGCTGACCGGTCCCCCGGAAAAAAGACTCATTGCGCGTGTGCGACTCCGCCGAGCGACGTTTGCTCGTCCGATAGCACGATTTCGATGCGCCGATTTTTTTGCCGGCCGTCGAGTGTTCCGTTGTCCGCGATCGGGCGCGCTTCGCCGTAGCCGACGGCCTCGACGCGTGCAGCTTCGACGCCGCGCGCGAGTAGCGCGTCGCGGACCGCATTGGCGCGGCGCTCGGAAAGCATTTGGTTCGCCGCATCGTCGCCCGCCGAGTCCGTGTGGCCTTCGATGCGAACCGAACGCTCCGGATACACGGCCAGCAGCTGCGCCAATCGATCGATTGCCGTCATCGCGCTCGGTTGCAGCGACGCCTTGCCCGCTTCGAACACGACGTCGCCGAGCGTCAGCACGAGGCCGCGCTCGCTATCGCGCGCCGCGACGTCGCTGCGCGCGGCTTGCGCGCGTGCTTGCGCTTCGGAGCTGTTCGCACGTCCCAGCAACGCCGCGCTGATCAGCAGCAGCCCGAACAGCAGCATGACCCGTTGTTGCTGACGATTCATCACGTTGCCCTATCGCTCCTCTCCAGTCGGCGCGATGCAGATTCCATGCCAGCCCGAGGCTTTCCGGATGCGGTGTGCTCCTCGCAAACGAAGCCCCAAGAACCGCGAGCGGATTCCAGAAACGTCGGCGCGAGCCCTCGATCGGCGCGGCGGTGTGGCATGAGCTTTGCAACGCGCTCGACCTGATCTCAATCGGGAAAAAGGAGTTGACCGATGGCCGAGACAACAGGAAATGATGATCTCGCGGCCGCAGTGCGCGATCGCGGCATGGAGCAGCTCGATGGCGCCAAGGGTCAGCTCGCCGAGGGCGCCGAGCGCGTGGCCGCTGCCGTCGACAGGACGGCCGAACAGCTGGAAGGGGATGGAGACAACGCCATATCGGGCTTCGGTCACAGTGTGGCGAGCCTCATGCGTCAGCTTGCCGGCGGGTTGCGCGAGCGCGACGTCGAAGATTTCGCGCGCGAGCTCGCCGCGTTGGCGCGCCGCAATCCCGGCGTTTTTCTCGCGGGCTCCGTAGCGCTCGGCTTCGGCATCGCGCGCTTTTTCAAGGCGCGCACGCCGCAGTCGCAGATGCGCGTTGATGAAGGCCGGCAATCCGCCGGCGGCGATTGGGGCACACGCGAATCGACGCGTCCCGAACGAGAGGACGACGCCGAGGAGCGCCTCAACCTCTCCGCAAACTCGGCGCAGCGGCGCGACTCGTCGCAGGACAGCGCGTCGAAGTCGCGGTCGACGAAGCACAGAGCGAAACCGCAACGCGCTTCGACCGGTAGCTCGCAGCAGCCGCCGCCTTCGGCCGAGCCGTCGGCTACAGGGGCGGAGCCGACGAGCGCAACGGCCGATTCCAAGGACAGCGCGTTCCCGGGCGGCGGCACGCTGCGTGGAGGTGAGTCATGAGCTCGACGACGGGCGATTTTCGCTCACGGGATCGTGGCGGCCTGCGCAGCGTCGGCGTGCGCGATTACGAGTCGACGCCGAGTCTGCTGCGGCGGCTCGTCGACGACGTCGGCATGCTGTTCGCGCAAGAGCTGGCACTGCTCAAGGCTGAAACGACGAGATCGATCGGCGACCTCAAGGCGGCGACCGTCAACATCGCGGTCGGCGGCGCCGTCGCATTCGTCGGCGTGATCTTTCTCCTGCTGGCCGCCGTCTACGGGCTGAGCAACGTCATGCAGCCATGGCTCGCTGCGCTGATCGTCGGCGGCGTTGTCACCCTGATCGGCGTCATCATGCTCGCAACGGGGCGACGCAAGCTCGAGCCTTTGGCTGTCGCGCCGCGGCGGACGGCCGCGGCTCTTCGCAAGGACACCGAAATGATCAAGGGAGTCAGCCAACATGAGCACGAGTGAGACGGACAGCGGCCGCAGTTTCGAGGAAGTCGCGCGGCACAGCGGCGAGATGCGCGAAGCGCACGAGCTCGAGGACCGCGAGCCGCAGGTCATCGAGCGCGAGATCGACGCCACGCGCGCGGACATGCGTGCGACGCTCGAGGCCCTCGAGCGTCGCTTCTCGTTCGACCGGCTCGTCGACATGACCGTCGGTCGAATTCGCGCGCGCGGCGGCGAGTTCGCCGGCAACTTGACCGATGCGGCTACGCAGAACCCGATGCCGTTGTTGCTCACGTCGATCGGCTTGGGCTGGATGATGCTGATGAGCCGACGCGGGAGCCGGAGCAACGCGCAGTCCTACTCCGATCGTTGGAGCGATGACCGCAGCGGCACGAACGGTGAGCGCGTGAGTGAGCGTATGGGCGCCGTCCGCGAGCGCGCCGGACGCGCAGCCGATCAGTTCCAGGGCGCCATGGACTCGACGCGCGAGACATTGAAGCAAGCTGCGGACTCGACTCGTGAGACGTGGCGGCAGGCCGCGGACTCGTCGCGCGAGACAATCGAGCAGACGGCCGAGTCGGTGCGCAGCGGCGCCACCCGCGCATTCGAGATCACGCGCGAGCAAGCAGGAATGGCGCGCGAGCGTGTGGACCGGCTGCTCCACGAGCAACCGCTGATGCTGGGCGCATTGGGTCTCGCCGCTGGCGCGATCATCGGCGCGTTGCTGCCGACGAGCGAGCACGAGGACCGGTACCTCGGCGAAATGCGCGACAAGGCCGTCAAGGGTGTCGCGCGGAAGAGCCGCGAGCGGCTCGAAACGGCGCTCGATCAGGTTGCGCCGTCTTCGACGGCGGAGCGCCGCAGCGCCGGTGACGAGGATTCACGCGGCCGGCCTGCGTCGCGGCCGCACTGACGCGGCTACTCGCAGGGCGGGGCCTGGTCGAAACCGCGCGGCGGCCAGGCGAGCCGCACTGGTGTAGCGAGCATGATTTGCAGCTGCTTTTTCAGCAACTGCTCGTAGTCGCAGTAACGCCAGCGGATCGTGGCGGGCAAACTATCGGCGAGCGCGCAAAGGCGATCTTGCGGTTGCGTCATCTTGAGTCCCCCTAGTGTGTGTCGGACGCGGGCTCGGCTCGGAGGCCCTGGAAGCCCCAGCCGATGCCGAACATGAGTTGGCGAAGATTGTCGTCGAAGCGCGTGGCTTGGACCGAGATGCTCCACGGATCGCGGAAGTACCAGCGCGCGCCGGCGCCGAGCAGGGCGCCGCTGTCTCGTGACTTTGCGCCCGGCTGATCGAGATTCGTGTCGATTCTCGCCTGGTAATAGCCGAACGTGCCGAACAGGCGCACCTTGCCCACGATGAAGCGTGGCGCGAGCGCTGCTTTGTAGATCGTGATGTCGTTGCCGCCGATTTCGGTGACGACGGGCGGGCACGCGTCGCCATCCGCGCACGGCGTGCCGCTGCCATCGAAGCTGTCGTAACCATAGGCGCCGACCTCGAAAGCCCACCGCTTGCCGAAGCCTATGCCGAAGTCGATGCCATAGCCGGCCGCGCTGTCGTCGATGCGGCCATTCAGCGGCGCGCCGAGCGGCCAGGCGGTGCTCGCGATGCCGAGCTGCCCCGATACGTACGGTTGGCAAGCGGCGATGCGTGGCGCTGCGAGGAGCGAGAGAACCGCGACAACCGTGAAGGCACGCATGGCGACCCCGAAGCAAGATTCGAGCCAAGGCAGAGCGCTCCGCAGTGCCGGCCCCGTCGGCGGCGTGGTTGCAAGGATTGGAAGCGCGTTCTGCAACTTCTCGAGCACATGGCACGCAACTTGCCTCAATGGCGGGCCTACAAGGAAGTCGCGGTGCTAGTGCGCTCGCTCGAGCGAGCTAAGGAGACGGACGTGGTGACGAAAATATGCCGTTGGGTTGGGTGGCGAGCGCTCGGTTCCGCGGCGTTGGCGGTGGTTGCCGCAGGGTCGGCGCTCGCGCAAGACGCTGGGCGCAGCAGCGTGAAGAAGATCGACCACGCCGTGGAGTTCTACATCAGCAACGATGCGCTCGAGGCGCAATACGTCCGCAACCTCGATCTCGGAGAGTTGGGTCCGACCGAGATGAGGGCCGGCTTTCTCTACAACGAAGACGGCGATCTGGTCGCCATCGGAGACCTGCTCGCCGATGTCGGCGACGAGATCGACGCGCGGTCGCTAGAGCTGCGGGTGGGTACGCGCGTCTATGGAGCGTTCTTGGCACCTGAGGATCAGGACGTCTTCAGCGTCGGCCTCGGTGGCGAGGCGCAGTACTTCCTGGGCTCGGCCCGCAACGCCTCCGTGACGTTGGGCTTGTTCTACGGGCCCGACATCGCGACGTTCGGCACCGCTGACCATGTCATGGACGTGAGCTTGCGGTTGATGACGAGGATGCACAACGGCACGGACGTGTTCGTCGGCTACCGCTCGCTGGAGTTCGGTGTCGATCCCACTCGCGATGTTGACGACAACATTCACTTGGGCTTTCGTCGCAGCTTCTGATTCGCGTAGCAGGCGCTTAGCACGTCGCGTGGCACGTGCTTTGCACCGAGGCGGCGATGCGCCCGCGGTTTGAACAAGGAGATCTGTAATGGCCGTCAACTACGGAACACACGAGCACCGATTTGCGGCGACCGCGTGGTTCGGCACCGAAGGAATGAGGGTATCGTGGGGCGGCGTGTTCGCGGGCGTGCTCGTCGCGATGGGGGTGAGCATGTTGCTTGCGGCGCTGGGCGTCGCGATCGGGATATCGGCCGTCAACCCCGGCGAGACCGACCCCGGCACCATCGGCATCGGCGCCGCCGTCTGGGGCGGCGTACAGCTTCTGATCGCGCTGTTCATCGGCGGCATGGTCGCAACCCGCGTCGGCGCCATCATCGACCGCACGACCGGGTTTTTCGAAGGCGTCCTCGTGTGGGTCGTCAGCCTGATCCTCATGGCGTATCTGGCCGGCAGCGGTATCGCGAGCGTTGCCAGCGGGGCATTCAGCACGCTCGGGGGCGCGACCCAGACGCTCGGCGCCGTCGTCCAAGGACAGGGCGGAACCGGCAACATCGACGTCTCCGGGACCGTCGAGCAGATGGGCGAGCAACTCCGCAGCCCTGAGCTCGTGAATCGCGTGGCGTCGATCACGGGCTTGTCGGTCAATGAGGTTCGGAACACCCTCAACGATACCGCCGCCCGCGTCGAAGCAAATCGCAACAATCCGACTTTGGCTGCCCAAGAGGCGAGCCGCGGCGTCGCGACCCTGTTCGATCGCGCCCGCTCGAGCGGTGCGTTGGCCGCCCAGGCCGAGGAGATTCAGCCAGAAGCCGCGTCGACGGCGTGGCTGACCTTTCTCGCACTGCTGCTGTCTCTAGGGGCCGCGGTCGCCGGATCGATGCTCGGCCGCCGCAAGGCTGCCAACGCCGTCGCCGCCGGCGCGTAATCTCGCGCGATCTCGCGCCGGTGGCGCGGGGGTTTTCATTGCCGGGCGCGGCGGGCGGCCCCCGCCGGTGTCGCCGATTGCAGTCGCTTTGACCCGTCCTCTGCCGCTTGCGTCTACTAGAAGGCGTCACGGATGGAAGGAAGGTTCGGGCGATGAGTCGCCTACCGCAAGCGATCCGGCCCTGGGCCTTGATGCTACTCATGCTGGCGGCGGCGACCGCGCTGCGCGGCGTGCTCGATCCCGTGCTCGGCGACCGCGCGCCGTTCATCACTTATTACCCGCTGACCGTATTCCTCGCGCTGTACGCGGGACCCAAGCCGGCTGCCGTCTCCGTGGCGCTGTCCGTGATCCTGTCCGGGCTGCTGTTCGGCGCGGCGAGCCCGATCCGCGCCGACGTCGTGGCGCTCGCTATCTATGTGCCCGTGAACGCGGTGCTGATCGTGTTGCTCGAGCGCGTGCGTCGCGCCGGCGACGTAGCGCGCAGCAGCGAGGCGGCAGCCGCGGCCCAGCGCGGGGTGCTCGAGGCCGCGCTCAAGTCCGTCGACGCCGGAGTGCACAGCTGGGACCCCGACACGGGGCGGGCGGAGTGGGATGCTCGCCTGCGGATGATGTTCGGCTTCGGCCCCGAGGAGCCGGCTACATACGAGGCGCTCATGGCTCGCGTTCATCCGGCCGACCGCGCTCGCGTCGAAAGAGCCGTGTTCGACGCCACGTTGCCCGACGGCCCGCGCCGCTACACGGTGGAGTTTCGCATCGTGCGCCCGGATGGCGAGATCCGCTGGATCAGCAGCACGGGGTTCGCCGTTTTCGAGCACGGCCGTCTCGTGCGCGTCGTCGGCACCGGGCGCAACGTCACCGAGCGGCGCCGAGTCGAAGCCGCGTTGCGCGAGAGCGAGCAGCGGTTCGCCACGCTCGCCGAAGGATCGCCGGTGCTGCTGTGGGTCAACGGCCCCGATGGCAACGAGTTCGTCAATCGCGCCTATCGCGAGTTCGTCGGCGTCGACTCGGATGAGGAGGTCGGCGGTTACGACTGGGGGCGCTTCGTGCATCCCGACGATCGCGACGGCTACATGAACGCTTATAGGCGAGCGTTCGCGACGCAGGGGCAGTTCACGGCGGAGTTTCGCTTTCGGCGCGCCGACGGCGAGTACCGTTGGATGCAGTCCGAGGCCACGCCGCGATTCGGCGACGACGGCGAGCTCGTCGGCTACGTCGGCGCAACCGTCGACATTACCGAGCGCCGCAATGCCGAGGACGCGCTGCGCGTCGCCGACCGCCAGAAGGACGAATTCCTCGCGATGCTGGCGCACGAGCTGCGCAACCCGCTCGCGCCGATTCGCAACGCGAGCGAGGTGCTGGCCCTGCGCTACGCCGGCGATCCCGAGGCCGCCGTGCCGATCGCGATGCTGCGTCGCCAATCCGACCACCTCGGGCGCTTGCTCGACGATCTGCTCGACGTCACGCGAATTGCTCACGGCCGCGTCGCGCTGAAGGAACAGCCGCTCGAGATCGGCGCGATCGTCGCCCAGGCCGTCGAGACCGTCGGCCCGCTGGCCCAAGCCAAGTCGCAGCTATTGCGTCTCGAGCGCGACGAGACGCCGCTTTACGTCAGCGGCGATCGCGCGCGCCTCGTGCAGAGTGTGACGAACGTGCTGCAGAACTCGGTGAAGTTCACGCAGCAAGGCGGGGAGATCGTCGTCGCCGTGCGCGACGCGGGACCGGACATCGAGCTGACGGTGCGCGACAACGGCGCCGGGATCGCCGCGGAGCTCGTCCCGCGGGTGTTCGATCTTTTCGTGCAAAGCGAGCGCACGCCCGATCGATCGCAAGGCGGCTTGGGTATTGGTCTCTCCGTCGTCAAACGGCTCGTCGAGATGCATGGCGGCGCCGTCCAGGTTGCCAGCGAAGGCGAAGGACGCGGGACGACCGTGACGATTCGATTGCCGCGCATCGAGGCGCCGCCGCTCGTCGTGAGGCAGGCACCCGCCGCCGGTGCGGCGCGCCGCGTCCTCGTCGTCGACGACAGCACGGACGCGGCCGACTCGCTCGCGATGCTGCTCGAGCTCGAAGGGCATGAGGTGTCGACCGCCTACACGGCGGCCGCGGCGCTCGAGAAGGCCGAGCGTTTTCAGCCCGAGATCGCATTCATCGACATCGGGCTCCCGCAAATGGACGGCTACGAGGTCGCGAGGCGCTTGCGCGCCAACGAGCGCTGCCGCGCCATCCGGCTCGTGGCGCTCACGGGCTACGGTCAACCCGACGATCGCGACGAGGCCCGCCGGGCGGGCTTCGATCACCATCTCGTGAAACCGGCCGATTTGGAGTCCGTCGACGCGATACTCGCCGAGCCGGCTGCGTGAGCTTCAGCTCGCTCCGCGCACGGGCAGCGGCGCGTCGGCCGGCAGCGTGTACCGGCTCTCGATGGCGGCGCGGAGCGCCGCGAGCGCGTTGTCACGGGATAGAAATCGGTCGCGCTCGACGGCCGCTGCAGCCGCCGCGAGCCCTGGATCCTTGATGACGTCGCGAAACCAGCGCGAGTAATCCCCTTGCCGGAAGTGATATTCCCACGTGTCGTCGTCGACGCCGGCCGCGATCTCGAGGAACTGCAGCAAATTTTGCGTGCGTAGATTCAGCTTCCCCTTGGGGCCGCGGAAGTAGAAGCTCCGGTCCGGCGGCAACTGGCCGACGGCGTACTTGCGCGTGTGACGGCGCTGCTCGACGCTCGGTGGCTCGACGCGGATCCGGCGGCAAGTCGAATCCGCCGTGCTGAATAGCAGCACCTCGCCGACGTCGAGCTCGGCGTTGGCCGCTGCGGCAGCGGCGGGCGGCAGCGAGATGCCGCGTATCTCGACGAATTGCCGCAACATTTCGCCGGCTGTAGGTCCCACCGCGACGAGCCGAGTGACGCGCTGCTGCATCTCCGGCGACAGCAGCTCGGGGTGTACCGTCACGAGCAGCACGTTGACCAGCGTTTCCGGCAGCAGCGAGTTCGGAATTTCCCATTCGGCCGGGAACACGTGGTGCGCCTCGTCGATGACGAGCCAGTGCGGGCGCCCGTAGCGCACGCGCAGCTGTAGGAGATCCGTCAGTAGCGCAGAGAAGTACCGCGGCCGGTCGGAGATCGGTACGCCGGTCATGCATACGACGCCGTTGACGCCGTAGTCCTCGAGCAGCTGGATGACCTCGTCGCGACGCGGCTCCGCGTCGGGTTTGCCGATGACGACGGCGCCCGCTTGCTCTTCGTAGTCCCCTTCGGGATCGATGACGCAAAATTGGTACGACAGCCGTTGCAAAGACTCGACGACGCGGCGGGCGACCGTCGACTTGCCGCTGGCCGAGGCGCCGCACACGAGGATGCAGTCGCCATAAGGCTCGAGATTGACGGTGTTGCCGCGCTCGTCGACGCCG
>Ga0207675_100004498_pt1 | contig 13469 bp, 8 predicted proteins | sample KBSSwiS42_FD_184305 | JGI IMG/M metagenome (GOLD analysis project Ga0207675, IMG submission 184305) | Switchgrass rhizosphere microbial communities from Kellogg Biological Station, Michigan, USA - KBS Switchgrass S4-2 (SPAdes) (version 2) | ecosystem: Host-associated > Plants > Roots >... | reverse complement strand
CAACCTGTTCCCGAGCACGAAGAACGCCGCCGGGCAGACGGTCTCCAACCTGGGCGGCCGCGACTGGATGGGCTTCTACTGCAACGGCAAGGATTGGGACGCGGGCTCGGTTCCGGGACGCCTCGGACAGCCGATCGCCACCAACGTCTACAAGAACCCGTTCGGCTCTCCCAACGCCTGCGGCTGGGGCTCCGTCGACCACTCGACCAACGGCGTGCACGACGGCTTCGTGTCCGTGCCCGAGCAGGTCAGCTACCCGGCCAAGACGTGGAACCACGTCGTGACCGTGTACCGGAACTTCGACCCGAACACGAACTACAAGATCTGCCTCAAGTCGCCGGCGCTGTGCCTCGGCGTCGAGTCGGCCGACAAGACGCTGGACGGCGCGAACCTCGAGGTGCGCAGCTACGTCAGCGGCCAGACCGACATGCAGTGGAAGGTCCTGCAGACCACGACGGGCAAGTACAAGCTGCAGAACGTCGCCAGCGGCAAGGTCGTCGACGTGAGCACGGCGGCGGGCAAGCCGATGATCCAGAAGCCGTACACGGGTAGCGCCTCCCAGCAGAGCAGTCTGGCCCCCCTCACCAACGAGGGCTACGGCATCTACCAGATGAAGCCCTCGTCGGAGCAGTACAACTTCTTCGGCTGCGGCAACAGCACCGCCTACGCGGGGCAGAACGTGGCGGTCACCAACAGCAACAACGACGGCAACAAGTGGACCATCGTTCCCGCGAACTAGGCACATACATCTGAAGCGATCAACGGCCGGCCGCCGCGAGGCGAGCCGGCCGTTTCCATTTCAGGGCGCGCGTTCAGGACGTGAGCCGCTACGGCAACGTGCCGGGCTGGAACAGATCCGCGAAGTCGTTGGCGCTCGCGACGGTCGGGAGGAGCGGGAGGCCGAAGATCTCCTCGACGGTCTTCACGAGCGAGCTGTGGGTGAAGGCGACGGAGCTGGTGTAGCCCGGCTTGACGTGCGGGCCGATGGCGAAGAACGGGATCAGCGAGCTGCCGCCCTCCGGTTCGTCCCAGACGATGAAGACGACGCCCGAGTGCGCGTTCACGTAGTCGATGAGGGGCGGCAGGTTGGCCGCGAGCCACGCGTCGCCCAGCGCGATCGGATCGCCGGACGGACAGCCCGAGCCGCCGTGCATGTCGTTACAGACGTTCGGGCTGATGAAGTTGTACTGGGCCACGGTCCCTTGCACGAACGCCTGCCCCGTCGTGAACGCTGTGTGGTGCGCGCCGCAGAGCGCGTTCGTCTTGGACGGCGGGCTGCCCGCGATGTCCTGGAAGAAGACGAACGGGTCGTGCTTGGCCGCGTACATGCCCGAGGAGCTGACCGGGCACGCGCCTGACGAGGTGCTGAGACCCTCCATGGCGCCCATCCAGCTGATGGGCGGGTTCGCGGCCATCATCTGCGTCGTGAGGTGAGCGGTGTTCTTGGTGCTGTTGCCGGAGGACGGATCGGAGTCGCCCGTGAACGTCATGTCGCTGAACTTGTTCGTACCCGCCTCCATCCAGACGTAGTGCGGCTCGCTGGGGACGCCGTCCGACAGCGGATCGGTGAACGCGGTCGCGTGCGCGTACTGGGCGAGCAGCCCGTTCAGGTACGGGGCGTTCTTGTTGCCGTAGATCGCGGCGGCCGGCTCGTTTTCCATCGCGACCACGAAGACGTTCTTGATCTTGTTGTCGACGGGCGTCGTCGCGCCCGTGCCGGCGGTGCCGGTTGTCGTGCCGGTCGTTCCGGCGGTTGCGGGCATTCCGGCGGTGCCGGGCGTTCCCGCGCTTCCCGTCGTTCCGGTGTCGCCGGCCGTTCCTGGCGTCCCCGCGGTGCCGGTCGTACCGGCAGTATCGGTCGTTCCAGCGGTGCCGGTCGTTCCGGCGGTGCCGGTCGTCGTCTCCCCGCCGATGCTTCCCCCGCTGCCTGTCCCGGGATGCCCCGTGTCCGGCGATCCGCCGTCATGAGATCCTGCCGTTCCCGTCGCACCGCCCGTGTGGGTTCCGGCGGTGCCGGTCGCGCCGCCGGGTGGATCGCCTGTCTGCGTTGGATCCGATCCGGAGCCGCCGCAGCCGAGCCACGGCAAGAGAGCAAGAGCGAGCACGAGACGCGAGCCACGGCTGACAACAGTTGCCATGCCCGAGAACTACGGCTCCCGGCGCGCCGGCGGACGTACCCACGGTCGAGCCTGCGCCGCAAACCCCTGTAGCGTCGCGGAAATTCTAGTCGCCGTGCGCGTCGAGGCGCGCCGCGCCCGCATCGCGCGCGGCCGACAGATCCAGGACGAGGCGACCGCCGATCTCCGCGCCCTGGTCCGAGCGCCACTTGCGTTTGCGTGTCTTCCCCTTCGACACCAGGTCGGTGAGCTCGGCGTCGGTGATGCGACGCCCGGCGATCTCGAACCAGATCACGAACGCGCAGCCCTCGCGCCAGCGGGCGCAGCCCCAGCCCCGCTTTCCCGCCACCAGCGCGCCTTGCTTGCAGCGCGGGCAAATCAACGTCGTGGCTTTCGCGCGCGTCGCCGCGGGCGGCCGTTTCGGCCGGGACCTGGGCGAGACGTCCGGAGCGCGCGGCGGCGCCGTCGCGCCCGACGCCCGAACGACGCCGGCACCGCCGCGGATCGCCGTGACGACGTCGCGCACGTAGCGCGAGATGTCCGCCATGAACGCCGCGCGCGTCTCCTGGCCGCGCGCCACGCGCGACAGGCGCGCCTCCCACGCGCCCGTCAGCTCGGGAGAGGCCAGGCTCTTCTCCGGAAGCGCGTCGATCAGCCCGATGCCCATGTCCGTAGGCACGAGGTTCTTCCCGTCGCGGGCCACGAATGTCCGTCGGATCAACGTCTCGATCGTCGCGGCGCGCGTGGCGGGCGTGCCCAGGCCGGAATCGCGCATGGCGGCGCGCAGCTCCTCGTCGGCGATCTCGCGTCCCGCCGACTCCATCGCGCCCAGCAACGTCGCCTCGGTGTGGCGGGGCGGCGGGCGCGTCTGCTTGGTCAAGACCTCGAACTTGCCGTCCAGGCGCTGTCCCTCCGCGAGCGGCGGCAGCGTCTGACCACCATCGCCGTCCGCCTCACCGCGGCCGGGCTGACCGATACCCGCGACGTCCTGCCAGCCGGCGACGAGGCGGACGCGTCCGCGCGCGCGGTAGCGATCGGGTGGCGGCGGCAACGCCGTCACCAGCGTCTCGTCGGCGCCCGCGTCGGCGTCCTTCGATTCGGCCGCGGCGCGCGGCGCGGTGTCCGTCGGGCTGTCTGTCGGACCCACGCGGATGACGACGTCGGTCAGCGCGAACTCCGCGTCAGGGTGAAACGCCCCGAGAAAACGCCGCGCGACCAGATCGAAGATGCGGCGCTCGTCCCGGGGCAGCTCCTCGAGCCGCACGGGCTGGCCCGTCGGGACGATCGCGTGGTGGTCGTTGACCTTGGCGTCGTCGAACACGCGGCGCGACTGCGCCGGCGGGGTCGCGAGCAGCGGCTGCGCGAACGGCGCGTATTCGGGCAGCGCGGCCAGCGCCCCGAACAGCTTGGGCAGCTCCTTCACCATGTCGGTCGTCAGGTAGCGCGAGTCGGTCCGCGGGTAGGTGAGGATCTTGTAGCGCTCGTACAGGGCCTGCGCGGCCGCCAGCGTCGCGGTCGCCGACAGACCGTAGCGCCGGTTCGCCGTTCGCTGCAGCGACGTGAGGTCGAACAGCAGCGGCGGCGGCTCGCGCACGCGCTTTTGCCGCAGCCGTTCGACGACGGCGCCGTCCGGTCCGCCCGCCGCGCTCTCGTCGCGGGCGACGATGCGCTCTGCCAGCGCGCGCTCGCCCAGGCGCGAACGGATCGCCTTGCCGTCCGGCAGCGCGACGCCCCAGGTGGCGGTCACCTTCTCGGCGGCGTCGGCGGGCGTCCCCGCGGGCACGTACAGACCGCGCACCTCCCAGTAGTCACGCGGCCGGAACTGCCGGATCTCCAGCTCCCGCCGCACGAGGATCGCCAGCGTCGGCGTTTGCACGCGGCCGATCGAATACAGCGGCGAATCGCTCTGTCCGCGACGGCCGCGGCGCGGCGGGCGCGCCACGCGGGGGCGCGGCGCGGCGGCGCGCGAGCTGACGGTGACAGCGCGCGTGGCGTTCATGCCCACCAGCCAATCGGCCTCCGATCGGCTGCGGGCGGCGTCGGCGAGCGGGTCGAGCTCGACGCCGGGGCGCAGCCGCGCGAAGCCCGCCCGGATCGCCTGATCGGTGAGCGACGAGATCCACAACCGCTTGATCGGAAGCCGGCTGCGCGCCAGCTCGTAGACGTAGCGAAAGATGAGCTCGCCTTCGCGTCCGGCGTCGCAGGCGTTCACGACCTCGTCGAAGCGCCGATCGCGCAGCAGGTCGCCCACGGCGCGCAGCTGGTCACGCGTGCCCGACACGGGCCGCAGCTTGAAGGCGGCGGGCAGCATCGGCAGGGTGTCCAGCCGCCAGGCTTTCCAGGCCGGATCGTAGGCGGCGGGCTCCTCGAGCTCGACGAGGTGGCCGATGCACCAGGTGATCACCCGCCCGCCGCCGTCGATGGCGTGCTTGCCCGCGCCGCGCATCCCGAGAACGCGCGCCAGATCGCGCGCGACGGAAGGCTTCTCGGCGATGACGAGCTGCACGGTCGGCCTCAGATTACCGGTTCTCGGCGGGCAAGCGCACGAAGTTGCGAAAGCAAACTGCTTCGCGCGTTCGTCGCCTGCGACGAAAGCGCCGCCCATCGCCGCCAGGTGAGCTAGGCTCGGACCGCGATGCAGGCCCAGGGGTATCGGGTCACGCTGGAGCACCAGGCGGGCCATTGGTGGTACCGCTCGCGGCGCGAGCTCTGGCTGCGACAGGTCGAGCGCGCGGCGCGCGCGCTGGGATATCCGGGCCGGCGGCTCGAGCTGCTCGACTACGGCTGCGCGGCGGGCTTCGACCTCGCGTCGCTGGCGCGCTTCGGCGACGCACACGGCGCGGAGACCGCCGACGCCCGTGCGATCGACGCGCTCGCGGGCGGCGCGGCGGCGTCATCGAGCCAGGCGTTTCCGATCCACCGCGTGCCCGACGACCTGGCCGCGCTGCGCGGGCGCTTTCACGTCGTGACGTGCCTCGACGTGCTCGAGCACCTGGACGACGACGTCGGCGGGCTGCGCGCGATCGGCGCGCTGCTGGCGCCCGGCGGCCAGCTGGTCGCGACCGTCCCCGCGTACGACTGGCTGTGGAGCGGCGAGGACGTCATCAGCGCCCACCGCCGCCGCTACACGCGCGACCGCCTGCTCGATGCCGCGCGCGCGGCCGGCTTCGAGGTCCTCTTCTCCAGCTACTTCTTCGCGAGCGTGCTTCCCGGCGCGGCCGCCGTCGTCTGGGGCCGGCGCCTGTTCTCGCGCGACTGGCAGTCGCAGACGAACCTCGACGCGCACCCGCGCTGGCTGGGCGGGCTGCTGCGCGCGGTGACCGCCGCAGAGGCGCGCCTGGTCGGCGACGAGCGCGTGTCGCTGCCCGCGGGCGCGAGCCTGGTCTGCCGCCTGCGGCTGGAGACGCGCGAGGTCCGATCGTGAGCGCGCGTCACCCGGGCGACGACGCCCGCTGGCGGCCCTGGCGCGATCGACCGCTGGTGTTCGGCGCGCCGACGATCGGCGCCGCCGAGCGCGACGAGGTGATCGCCTGCCTCGAATCCGGCTGGCTCGGCCCGGGACCGCGGGTCGCCGAGCTGGAGCGCCGGTTCGCCGCCTATCTGGGCGCGCCCGCCGCCGTCGCGGTCAACTCCTGCTCGGCCGCCCTGCAGCTGGCGCTCGCCGCCCTCGATCTACCGCCGGGCTCCGAGGTGATCACGACCAGCATGACGTTCTGCGCGACCGCGCACGCGATCGTGCACGCGGGCTGCGAGCCGGTGTTCGCCGACTGCGATCCGCGCACGCTGAACATCGACGTCGCCGACGCGCGCCGGAAGATCACGCCGCGCACGCGCGCGATCCTCGCCGTGCACTTCGCGGGCCGGCCGTGCGACGTCGCCGCGCTCGACGCGCTCGCGCGCGAACATGAACTCGCGTTCATTGAGGACGCGGCGCACGCGCTGGAAGCGACGGTCGGCGGGCAGCACTGCGGCACCTTCGGTGCCTTCGGCTGCTTCAGCTTCTACCCCACGAAGAGCGTCACCACGGCTGACGGCGGCCTGCTGCTGGCGCGCGATCCGCACGTCACCGAGCGGCTGCGGCGGCTCGCGCTCCACGGCATGACCGCGGACGCGTGGAGCCGTCACGACGCCGACGGGTTCGCGCACTACGAGGTCGTCGAGCCGGGCTTCAAGTCCGCCCTCACCGACTTCGCCGCTGCCCTGGGGCTGCACCAGATCGACGCCATCGACGAGCGCTGGCAACGGCGCCGCACGTTGTGGCGGCGCTACGAGGAAGAGCTGGCCGGCCTCCCGCTGCACCTGCCCGCGCCGCCCGACCGGAACACGCGGCACGCGCTGCACCTCTTCACCTGCCTCGTCGACGACACCCGGACGTCGGTCACGCGCGACGAGGTGCTCGCGCGGTTGCACAGGCTGCGCATCGGCACGGGCGTGCACTACCGCGCCGTGCACCTTCATCCCTGGTACCAGCGCACCTACGGCCGCCGCACCGGCTCGCTGCCCGGCGCCGAGTGGGTGAGCGCGCGGACGTTCTCGCTGCCGCTCTCTGCCGGGATGACCGACGACGACGCCGCGGACGTCGTGCGCGCGCTGCGCCTCGTCCTGTCATGATGGGCGCGGGCCCGCGCCAGGCGCCGGGCGCGCTGGCGCCCGATTTTTCGCTCGTCGTCCCCTGCTACAACGAGGCGCGCCACCTGCGCGCCAGCGTGCGCGACGTCGTCGACGTGCTCGAGGCGACGGGCTGGACGTGGGAGATCGTGTTCGTCGAGGACGCGAGCACCGACGACACCCCGGCGATCGTCCGCGAGATCTGCGCAGCGTATCCAAACTGCCGCGCGATCTTCCACGATCGCAACCGCGGCCGCGGCGCCGCGTTCAAGACGGGGTTCGCGGCAAGCACGGGCCGTGTGACGGGGTTCCTCGACATCGATCTCGAGGTGCACGCGCGCGACATCCCACGCCTCGTCGCCGAGATGGAACGGACCGACGCCGACGTCGTCACGGGGCGGCGCCACTACCAGCTGCGGCAGACGGGCGGCCTGCATCGCGCGGCGGCGTCGTGGGCGTACCGGCGGCTGTCGAACTTCCTGCTGTCGCTGGACCTCGAGGACAGCGAGACGGGCTGCAAGTTCTTCCGCCGCGACTCGGCGGGCCCGATCGTGCTCGGCAGCGACAACGACGGCTGGTTCTGGGACACGGAGGTGATGGCGCGCGCGCGCCTGGCCGGCCTGCGCATCGAGGAGGTGCCGGTGCAGTTCGTGCGTCGCGCCGACAAGAGCAGCACTGTCCGGTTCTGGCGCGATTCATGGCACTACCTGCGCGCGCTGCACGACTTTCGCGGCGTCGTCGGCCTGTCGCGCCGGACCAAGTCGCCGGTCTACTGGACGGGCCATGGCTACAACCTGACGATGCAGGTCCTCTACGGCGGCGAATACGGGCGCGTTGCGGCCGCCGTCGCCGCGCGCATCGCCGACGGCGCGAGCGTCGTCGACGTCTGCTGCGGCACCGCGCGCCTGCATCGGGACTTCCTGCGCGCGCGCGGCTGCAGCTACCTGGGGCTCGATTTCAACGGTGACTTCGTGATGCACGCGCGCCGGCGCGGGACCGACGCGCGCTGGTTCAACCTGGAGAGCGACCCGCTGCCCGGGGCCGACTACGTCGTCATCTGCTCCAGCCTTTACCACTTCACGAACCGCGCCGACGAGATCGTCAGCAAGCTGCGGCGCGCCGCGCGGCGCGCGGTGATCATCTCGGAGCCGGTGAAGAACCTGTCGCAGTTCCCGGCGCTCGGGCGGCTGGCGGCGGCGCTGACCGATCCCGGCGTCGGCGACGGCGACGGACACCTGCGGCGCTTCGACCTACCGGCGTTCGCCGCGCTCGTCGCGCGTCACGGCGGCCAGCTCACCCACGCCCCCGGCGACCGCAACGCGCTCGCGGAACTGCCGCCGCTGTAGTCGGGACGGACCCTCACCCCGACCCTCTCCCGCGCGAGCGTCGCCCGAAAGCGGCTTGCCCTCACCCCGACCCTCTCCCGCAAAGCGGGAGAGGGAGAGCAGATCCCCTCGCCCCGTCCGCTCAGATCCCCTCTCCCCGTCTGCGGGGAGAGGGTCAGGGTGAGGGTCCGGCCGGCCGCAAATGGGCGTCGTACGCCTGGAACACCAGCCGGCGTGGATCCTTCGGCGCGATCGCCGGCGCCCCGTCGCTTCGCAAGCGGATCCACGTCCGTCCCGGCGGGACGCGCAGCGTTCGCGCGATCGGTGTGCCGCCCGGCGCGAGCGTGACCGTCTCGGACCAGACGTCGCCGATCACGCGCAGCGACGCCGGCGGCTGCGCGGCCGCGAAGCGCATCGACAGATCGACCTGCGCGTCGCTCGCCGCCGGGTTGGTGATCTCGATCCAGCAATCGCCCGAGCACCAGCGAAACGGTCCGTCCGGTCCGTTCTCGGGCCGAAAGAATCCGGCGCTCCAGCCCAGCAGCGGCCGATCGAGCGCGTGCTGGCGGCGAAGCGCGCGCTCGGCCGGCGTCAGCGCGGCCTGCGTCCGCCCGCGTTCCGCACGCAGGTCGAAGAACAGCAGGTGGTAGCCTGGCGCCGTGAAGGCCGACTCCGCGCCCAGCGCCGCGGACAGCGCGCCCACGATGGCGGCGCCCTTGTCGGGATAGCCGCCGCGATCGACGAGCACGCCGTCGAATCCGGCATCGACCAGCGTGCGCACCAGGTCGGGGATCGGTTGGTCCGCGACAGCCCGCGTCCAGCCGTCGCCGCTGCGACCGAACATCGTGGGGTAGCTCCAGCGCAGCGCGCGCGAGTGCAGATAGGGCCGCAACGGGTCGTAGTCCACCAGCGCGGTGCCCGGCGGGACGCTGGCCTCGGGAAAGCGCAGGTACGGCAGGTCGAAGATCTGCGCGCCGACGGGGAGCCGCGCCTCCAGGTCGCGCACGAACGACGCGTCCGCGTGGAACTCGCGCGAACGCAGCGCGTACTGCGGCACCATCGCCGGCGTGGTCTGATCGGCGAGCCCGATGAACAGGACCGCCGCGCTCGCGAGCAGCCCCGCGCGCGGCCTCCTACGTCCCAGCCGATCGAGCAGCAGCGCCACGCCAAACAGCGCAAAGAACGCGATGTAAACGTGCATGCGCGCGTAGGTCCGGATCTGCGGCGTCACGAGCAGCGCGAACAGCACGCCGAAGCCGCCGGTCGTCGCGAGCAGCAGCGCCGCCAGGTTCAGCCGCGCCAGCGCCGCCCACAGCGGCCGACGGGCACCGTCCGGGTCCGGTTTGTCACCGTCCGGTTCGCCGCGCGGATCCGCGCGCCGGAACAGGAAGCCGAGCAGGATCAGGAAGCCGGCGGCGCCCACGACGCCGAGGTTGGTCGTCGAGACCTCCTCGGACGTTCCGGTCGCGCGATCGTAGCGGAGCTTCAACTTCGCGAGCGCCGCGATCCGGTGATTGTCCACCGGCAGCAGCAGCGACGCGATCTTCAGCCCGTACGCCTCCGCCTCACCCGTCGAGCGCACGGCGACCTCGGGGTTGGGCCCCATCCGGTGCCGGTAGAGCAGAATCGGAACGCTCTGCACGCCGAGGCCGGCGACGATCACCGCGCAGACCGCCGCCCCCGCCAGCGCGTGGCGCGGCGAGCGGCGAGCGACCGAGGTCCAGACGCCAGCGGCGACGATCAGGACGCCCGCGAAGAACGCGTAATACACGCCCGTCCCCGACACGAGCAGCGCGATCGCGATCGCCGCGATGCTGCGGCGGCTCCGCAGCGCGAGGCGCGGCCGCCACGGCCGCGCTCCCGGCGCGAGCAGCGGCGGATCGTCGCCCGAGAGCCACAGCGCGACGAGGATCGCGAGTGGCACCTGAAAGAAGAGGGCCAGGTAGAAGTGCGTCTCACCGATCAGGAGGCGGCTGGGCAGGAACGCGTACAGCAGGCTGGCGACGGCCGCGGGGACGGGCGCCACGCGGAAGTGGCGCAGCACCGCCAGCGCCGACACGGCGATCAGCGGGAACCCGAGCAGAAAGTATGTGTTGAACAGCAGCGCCCAGTCGCTGCTGAACAGCGACATCGCCTTGATCGCCAGCAGGTGGATGGCATCGGCCTGCGGAAAATCGTGGAGCGCCAGGACGCCGGGCGCGCCGAGCTGCGGGTTCGTGAGGTACCAGCCGTGGTCGACGGTGGCCTTAACCATCATCTCGAAGAACACGGCGTCGCCGCGGTCGTTGAACGGGACCCGCAAGTCGGCCCGCCACAGCCGTAGCACCAGGACCGCCTCGACGACGGCGGCCAGCGCCACGGCGCCGTAAAGCCGAACCGCGGCAGACATCTGCCACGACCGCCGGTTCATCGCGGCGAGTGTAACAGCTACAGGTCGGAACACTGTAACAGCCGGCCTGTTACACCCCGCCTGCGCGGCACGGATTCGCGGGGGTCGCGTGCGCCGCAACGCCGGCACGGGACGTGCTGACGGACGCTGGCATCATGAAAAATCCAGCCACGACCCTTCGCCTCCTCACCGGACTGTTTTCCCTCGTTTCCCTCGCGCCCGCGGCATGCGAGGCCCCGCACCGCGACGATCCGACGACCGGGACGCTCAGCGTCGCGCTGCGGACATCCGCGGGGACGATCGCCTACCGCCTGCGCGCCGCGACCTTCAACATCACGCCGGTCGGCGCGTCGACGGCCGTCGCCTCGATCAACACCGAGGACAACCTGGATGCGACGTCCGTCCAGCAGGCGCTGCCGCCGGGACTCAACAACGTCTTCCTCGCGCCGGGCTGGCGGCTCGAGAAGGACTTCTCGGGGACGTTCAGGGACGTGACCGCGCAGCTGGTCTCGACCAACCCCGCGACCGTCACGATCACGCAGGGCCAGATCACCAGCACGTCGTTCGCGTTTCAGACCGACGGCGGCGAGGTGATCACCGTCGGAACCGGGACGCTGAACCTCACGATCGACGTCCTCGATCAAGCCGTCCTACCAGACGTGATCAGCGCATCGACCAGCGCGTCGCACACCTGCGTCGTGCTGGCCGGCGGCGCCGTGCGCTGCTGGGGCATGGGCTTCAGCGGCGGGCTGGGATACGGCAACACCAACAACATCGGCGACAACGAGACGCCCGCCTCCGCCGGCGACGTCAACGTAGGCGGAGCCGCCACGCAGGTCACGACCGGCAGCTTCGCGACGTGCGTGCGCCTGTCCACCGGCGCGGTTCGCTGCTGGGGCACCAACACCGACGGCCAGCTCGGTCTCGGCAACACCACCGCGATCGGCGACAACGAAGTCCCCTCCTCGGTGGCCGAGGTCAACGTCGGCGCCCCGGTCGCGCAGATCTCCGCCAGCGGCAACCACGTCTGCGCCCTGCTGACCAACGGCAACGTGCGCTGCTGGGGCCGCGGCGCCGAGGGCGTGCTCGGCTATGGCAACACCAACAACATCGGCGACAACGAGACCCCCGCGTCCGCCGGCGATGTCAACGTCGGCGGCCCCGTCGCCCAGATCGCCACCGGCCCGCTGCACACCTGCGCGCTGCTGACCAACGGCAACGTGCGCTGCTGGGGTGACGGCAGCGTGGGCGCGCTCGGCTACGGCAACACCAACGACATCGGCGACAACGAGACGCCCGCCTCGGCCGGCGACGTCAACGTCGGCGGCCCCGTCGCGCAGATCGCGGTCGGCGCCTTCCACACCTGCGCCCTCCTCACCAGCGGCGCCGTGCGCTGCTGGGGCCTGGCCGTCGACGGCCAGCTCGGTCTGGGCAACACCAACAACATCGGCGACAACGAGCTCCCGTCGTCGGTGCTGCCCGTCGCTTTCGCCGCGCTCGCCAACGGCGCGTTCACACCAGCGCAGGTCCTGGCCGGCGAGCGCCACACCTGCGTGCGTTCGAGCTCGAATGTGATCCGCTGCTGGGGCGCAGCCGCCAACGGCGAGCTCGGCTACGGCACCACCACCAGCAACATCGGCGACAACGAGCTCGTCAGCGGGATCCTCACGGCGGTCCAGGGACTCGGCACGCCGATCTCGCTCGCGCTCGGATCGAGCGCGCACCACACCTGCGCCATCCTCGCGACCGGCGCGATCCGCTGCTGGGGCCTGGGCACGTCGGGCCAGCTCGGCTACGGCAACACGAACAACATCGGCGACAACGAGAGCCCCGGCGGGCTCGGCAACGTGGTCGTGACCACCACGGCCGCCCCGACCGCGCCCGACAAGACCCTGCCGCCGCCGCCGGCCAGCACCGCCACGATCACGCTGAAGATCATCGGCACGGGCGCGGTCAACGAAGGCGGCTTCACCTGCGCGTCGAACGTCGGCGTCTGCTCGATTCAGCGGCCGATCGGAACCGCCCCGATCGTCGTCAACGCGGACCGGCCGGGTGGTTCGTGGGTGGGATCGGTCTGCACGCCGCAGGGCTCGGGTAACCCGAGCACCGACGCGGTGATCTCGTTCACCGCCAGCGGAACCTGCACGCTCACGTTCCCGTAGAGAAATCGCCCGCGAGAAAAATCGGAGGAGAGAGATGCGCAAACACAATCGATTGCACGTTGGAGCCGGATTGCTGGTGGTGCTGGCCGCTGCTTGCCAGCCCCAGGACGTCGGGGACGAGGACGCCACCGAGACCGTCCGGGGCGAGCTGCTGGGCGGCGTGACGCTCGACGTGACGACGAACATCGGTCAGAACAACGGTCCCTGCACGGGCGTGTTCACGGCCGCGGAGCTGACCACCCTTCGGTCGTGGATCAACAGCGCCGCTCAGCAAGCGCGAGCCACCACGGCTTCGCCCGCGATGGCCGAATGCCTGGAAAATACGTTCGAGGTCGGCGGGATCAGCTATTCCTGGGGAGTCGACAACCGGGGCCCGTTCGGTCCCTACTGCCGCGCCGGCGACAGCGGATGCCCAGCAGGGGGAGATGACGGAAAGGATCCGTACAACGACACGGCGCTAGCGAGCGCAAGCATGACCAACACGCGGCGCGGGCAAAGCATGCGCCTCTTCAACGAGGGCCAGAGCTGGTTCCCCATCACCCTCTACTGCGACAACGAACCGCCCTCGACGAATCCCCCCGCGTGTGGCGGCACCACGCTGGGGGATTCGTCGAGGGCGGTTCGTTGTCGGATTTGATCAGGAAGATGTCGATCGATTTAGGCTTTATATCAAAGAGCCTTACGGCATGGTCCTGGTGACCGGGCCGACCGGTTCCGGCAAGACGACCACGCTCTATGCGGCTCTTAATGAGATCCGCAATGAGGAAGACAAGATCATCACGATCGAGGACCCGGTCGAGTATCAGCTGCATGGCATTGTGCAGATACCGGTCAACGAGAAGAAGGGATTGACCTTTGCGCGCGGGCT
>Ga0207675_100004497_pt1 | contig 13469 bp, 15 predicted proteins | sample KBSSwiS42_FD_184305 | JGI IMG/M metagenome (GOLD analysis project Ga0207675, IMG submission 184305) | Switchgrass rhizosphere microbial communities from Kellogg Biological Station, Michigan, USA - KBS Switchgrass S4-2 (SPAdes) (version 2) | ecosystem: Host-associated > Plants > Roots >... | reverse complement strand
AAGCGCGTGCACGTCGGCAAGGTCGGCATGGCGGCGCGCGCGAAGCTCGCGACCAATCTCGTCCTGGGACTGTCGCGCGCGGCGCTGGCCGAAGGCATGGCGTTCGCCGAATCGCAGGGCATCGGATTGCGCACCCGGAAAGACGTGCACGTGCGCATCGAGGAATCCCGGCAGGAGCGTCTTGCCCGTGCCATCGACAATTGGCAGATTTTTGGGAATCCGCACCCCCGGACCGACGGCCGCAACGCGTCCGTCGATCACGACCACGTTCGCGTGCGCGTGCGACTTCTCGCCATCGAAGATCCGAACACCCTGCACGGCAAAACTGTTTGGTGCCGGAGCCGCCAGCGCCACGCTGGCCAGGGCCCATGAAATGACGCCGATAAATTGGTTCACGCCGACAGGGATGCGCGACTCCCGCCGTTGGTCGCGGCGCCCTATTCGAATCGGGCTTCCAGTCCGGCTTCCGATGCGAGCTTGGCCAGGCATTCCCGAACGGAAGCCGTGCTTTCTGCGTCGGCCACGACCTTGAACATCGCTACCCTTTTCATTCGAACCATCGCGAGCGTGAGCTCGTAGGTAGTCCGGTGGTTTACCGGGTCATACGGCATTCCGCTTTCTGCAAGAAGATTTTTGACGCGGGCAAGTTCGTCGGGCGTGGCCGGTTCCGTCACGGGCTTACCGGGAATTCCCTTCACTTCGAACCCGATCTCCTGGCTTGGCGCTGTCTTGCAATCCTGGGCTGCCACGCGGAAGGCCTCGATGGCTTCTGCCTGCTCATCGCCCGCAAACACCGGCGCGGCACAAAGGCAGATCAGCAGCAGCGTCCGCCGATTTGGGGTCATTGCGGCAACCTCTCGGCGGCGACGTACTCCCGCCACACCCGCACCGACAGCAGGCACAGGATCAGACCGACCAGGTTGAGCGACACCGCCATGCCCGAATCCGACGAGAACGTGAAATTGAATGTCGGCAGCGAATTGAAATTGATGCTGAACCCGCCCGGAAAGGTGATGGAAACGATCTGGATCGCGTAGAACACGATCGATGCCACCGCTCCGGCCTTATGCCGGCGCCACATGAGTGTCAGCGTGACGAGCCCGAACAACAGGAACGTCCCCAGCACGAGCATGCCGGCAATTGCACCGGTGAGCGAAAAAGTTCCGAACGCAAACAGCAGGCCCCAGAACACCGGGAACAAGGCGAGACTGACGTAAACGATCCACTCGCTGGCTGAGCGGCGCGTGGATGATCGGGGCTCGGGCTGATCGGGCTGCGCCCGCTGGGCGCCAGGACTCACCCGATACGGATTGTCATCGTTCATTGTTTCTTCACCTTGTATCGCACTGACATGCCGAGCAGCCGCCGGAATTTCGGGCACTCCATGTGACTCCGCGCCGGGCACACCGCCGCATGGCGCAGGCCATCGCGCATGGCGGTGAGCCTGCGAATGGTTCGATCCAGCTCCTGCGCCTTGTCGGCCAGCATCTGGCGGTCAATCTTCGCCTTGCCATCGGGTTTGAACGCCCGCGAGATCTCGTCGAGCGAGAAACCCGCCGAGCTGCCGAGTGAGATCAGCGCCAGCCGATCGATCACATCGGGATCGAACTGGCGACGCAGTCCGCGCCGCCCCACCGAGCGGATCAGGCCCTTCTCTTCGTAGTAGCGCAGCGTCGAGGCGGCCACTCCCGAGCGCCGGGCGACTTCGCCGATATCCAGGTCGCGCATACTTGACCTCAAGTTGACTTCATTCATCAGGCGGCGGCATCCGCCGGCTTGCGATTGATCATCAGCTCATAGAGCTCGTCGCGGTGCCGGCAGGATTGTCCCTCGAGGAACTCCAGTTCACTCAGTGTCCCGACACGCATTTCGCGGGTTTTGGGATGCACCACGTAGCTTGCGCACTCCACCGCGTCGAACTCGTCCGAATCGGTGCTCCATTCCAGGTAGAACACGAGCATGCGCCCATCCCCCGGGACGATCGTGGTGCGGCAAGTTCCGAAGTCGATTCCCGAGGAGCACACGTAGATCCGGAATGGCTGGTGCCGGCGGACGCGATTGCGCACGCAGGTTGCTACGACGTGCGCGTTGCCCCGCTCCCCCGTGTAGTCGTTCCTCGTATAGGTCCCGCAATCGTAGACCTTCGGAGTGAAGCGCTTGCCCGCGCTGCCGATGTCGAGGGTGAATTCCGATTTCTCGTCGACGTATCGCGGCACTACGACGCTGCCGGTTTCCGTGGCGCATGCGCTCATCGTCAGCACCGCGGCCAGGATCGCCATCCGCGAGGCACCGAATTTCAACAACATGCGCGAACTCTACCTCTATACAGCTTGTTGCGTCGCGGACTACTGAATGGACGCGCTCGGGGACGGATCGCTACCTTGAGTCCATGAACAACAAGAGAAGCAAATACGACCCCCTCGCCAACTCCCGCCTCACTCGCTGGCTGGTGCTGCGCGACATGTTCCACAACGTGCTCGATGCCACCGAACTACCCCCCGGCACGGACCTGCGCACCGCCTTTGCCAACGGCCTCGCCACCCTCGAACTCGAGGGATGGGAGAACGAAGGCGCCACCGGCGCCATGGTATTTGTTAGACGCGGCGGCGAGCGGCGGCTCCTGGCCATCCACGAGCACGATCCATTCGAACCGCTGCCGCCCGGCCATGGTGCGCCCGCGGGGCGGTGCATCACTTGCGAATAGCCGCCACCGACGCAGAAGTTAGTGGCATAACTCGCGCGAACCGGATAGTTTCGCGTGCGGTGAATTCACTTTCGCTGATCGTGTACCAGGGACGGGCCGGCGACCGCAACACGCGCGGTACCGCCGGCGCCCAGCTATTGGGCGCGGCGCTGGCGAAGCGCTACGGCTTGCCGACCACCTTCGTGAGTACGCCGCATCCGCCGTTGTCGACAGTGCTGTGGGATGAGCAGTTGTCCGCCGCCCGCGCCGACCTGCACGCCTTCGCCGACACGCTGGCCACGCTCATGGGCCGCGGCGAGCGCTGCGTGAGCGCCATGGGGCGCTGCGCCGCCGGACTTGCAACCATCCCGGTGGTGGTGAGGAACCATCCGAACGCCTGCATCGTGTGGTTCGATGCACACGGCGACGCGAACCTGCCGAGTTCCCATATCGAGCCCTATCTCGGCGGCATGGTGATCACGGGTGTGGCAGGCCACTGGGACAGCGGGCTGGGCAGCGGACTGTCGATGTCGAACATCGTGCTGGTCGGCGCCCGCGACCTCGATCCGCACGAGAAACAGCTCGTCGCCAGCGGAGTGCTGCGGGTGCTGCCGCCCGGTCCGCACCTGGTCGAACGACTGTCCGGGGCCGTCGGCATGCGCGATATCTACGTGCATCTCGACTGCGACGTGCTCGAGCCCGGGCAGGTACCCCTCGAATACGAGGTGCCCGGCGGCCTCACGTTCGCCGAACTGCGCGCCTGCGCCACGGAACTGGCCCGTCGGCGCGTGGTCGGCGTCGAGATCGCGGAGTTCGAGTCGCAATTCAAAGACGGCCGCGCCGCGGACGCGGACGCCCTGGTCGACGCAATTGCACCCTTGCTGACCTGAGTCTCACATCGCGGGGTCGGGCCGGTTTAGACTGGCCCGCGATGAAGATTTCCACGCCAATCCTGCTGGGCCTCGCTTACGGACTGACCGAGCTGGGCCTGGGCGTCGTCAAGCGCTCGCGCGACGACAGTATCGACGCCGACGGCTCCACGCTGCGTGTCCTGTGGATCACCATTGTCCTCGCGTTGACCGCGGGCATCTGGGCCGGCACTCGCTGGACCGCCGAAACTTTCTTCAGCCGCACGGCGTTCGTGACCGGCTGCGTGCTGTTCCTCGCAGGCCTCGCGCTGCGCTGGTATTCGATCGTCTACCTCGGCCGATACTTCACGGTGAATGTCGCGATTCATTCGCGCCATGAAGTCATCGACACCGGCCCCTATCGGAAGGTCCGGCATCCCTCCTACACCGGCGCCCTGCTCGCCTTCCTGGGCCTGGCGCTGTGCATCGGCAACTGGCTGTCGCTGGCGCTGATCATGGTGCCGATCACCCTGGCCTTTGCCCGTCGCATGTCGACCGAAGAGGCGGCGCTGGCGAACGCGCTCGGCACTCCATATATCAACTACATGAGCCGCACGAAGCGGCTGGCACCATACATTTATTAGGGACCCTGCAAGAGGTTCGGAGGGGATGATGGGGATTCGACCGGCCGCGCTGCTCGCGGTCTGCGCGTTGATGTGCGGTACTGCGTCGGCCTATGACAACTTTCGCGTCGCCCTCTACTGCCGTGCGCAGGAAGTGCAGAAGATGGCGGACCCAGCCTGGCTCGAGCAGAGCTGGCAGGCGGTGTCCCGCGAAGTGCACGTCGACAAGGTGTACATCGAGACCCATCGCGACCGCTTGCTTGTCGACGACGCCACGCTCGAAGCCGCGAAGAAATTCTTCACCGATCGCGGTGTGCAGGTGGCGGGCGGCATCACCTTCACCATAAGTGAACCGAACCGCTTCGAGACCTTCTCCTATTCGAATCCCGAACACCGCAAGCTCGTGCAGCAGATCGCCGAACACACGGCCAGACACTTCGACGAATTCATCCTCGACGACTTCTTCTTCACCAGCACGAAGTCCGAATTCGACCTGAAGGCCCTGGAAAAGATGAACAAGGGCGCCCGCAGCTGGACGGACTACCGGCTCGCGGTGATGGAGGATGCCGCGAAAAACCTGGTGATCGGACCCGCCAGGCGCGTGAATCCAGACGTGAAGATCGTCATCAAGTACCCGAACTGGTACGACCATTTCCCGGCGCTGGGCTTCAACCTGGCGCGCGGACCACAGCTGTTCGACGGCATCTACACGGGCACCGAGACGCGCGACGCGGTGCGCAGCGCGCAGCATCTGCAGCCCTATCTCGGCTACAACATCATGCGTTACTTCCAGAACATCGCCCCCGGCCGGAATGGCGGCGGTTGGGTGGATACGGGTGGCGCGACCTACTACGACCGCTACGCCGAGCAGCTGTGGATGACGTTGTTCGCCCGCGCCGCGCCCGAGATCACGTTGTTCGACATCCGGCAGATGCTCTACCCGCTCGACGCGAAGAAAGCCGCGCCGCACCAGATGATGGCGACGACCTTCAACTACCGCGACGTGGTGCAGCCGCTGACGGTCGGTGGCGCGACATTCACGCCGACGCATTACGCGCGCGTCGCGGGATACTCCTTCGAGACCGTCGACAAGCTGCTGGGTTCGCTCGGCAAACCCGTCGGCATCCCGAGCTACAAGCCGTACAACGCACTCGGCGAGGAGTTCCTGCAGAACTACCTCGGCATGGCCGGGATCCCGGTGGAGATGGTGCCCGAGTTTCCCGACGCGCCGGTGGTGCTGCTGACGGCGCAGGCCGCCGCCGATCCGAAGATCATGGATCGCATCGAGTCGCAGCTGCGCCGCGGCAAGAACGTGGTGATCACCTCGGGACTGGTCAAGGCGTTGCAGGACCGCGGGTTGTCGCGGATCGTCGAGCTCGAGGATTCCGGCCGCGTCGCGTCCGTGAGCCAGTTCCAGGCCGGGCGCGGGGATCTCGTGTCGAGCGCCACGCCCATCCTCATTCCGCAGATCACCTATCGCACCAACGATTCCTGGGAGCTGGTGTCCGCCATTTCCGGCGACAACGGCTGGCCGATCCTGCACGACGCCGACTATCTCGACGGCCAGCTGCAAGTGCTGACCATCCCCGAGAATTTCTCCGACCTCTCGAACTACCCGGAGGTCGCGCTGAACGCCATCCGCCGCGTGATCACCGCGCCCTTGCCGGTAAAGCTCGAAGCTCCGGGCAAGGTGAGCCTGTTCGTCTACGACAACGGCGCATTCATCGTGCACAACTTCCGCGACGGGCCGGTCGACGCCGCGGTGGCTTTGCGCGGCGGGGTCACCGCGATCAGCGACTTGTTGAGCGGCGGAAAACTGGCGACCACCGAGCGCTCGGAGCCGCCTCGCTTCGGTGCGCCCGCGGTCGCATCGAGCATTGCAAAGTTCACGATCGCGCCGCATTCGTTCCGCGCCTTCAAGGTCGACTGATGAAGCGTGACGATTTGCGCTCGCTGGTGATCGAAACGCCGCGACTCATCCTGCGTCCGCCACGCATGGAAGACTTCGAGGAATGGGCGCGCTTCCTCGATGACGAGATCGCAGCGCGCTTCATCGGCGGACGGCAGGTGCGGGCCACTGCCTGGCGAACCTTCATGGGCATGTGCGGTTGCTGGCACATGACCGGCATCGCCATGTTCTCGGTACTGGAAAAGTCCAGCGGCAAATGGGTCGGGCGGCTGGGTCCCTGGTATCCGGAAGGCTGGCCTGCGCCGGAGGTCGGTTGGGGCATCGCGCGCGAACACTGGGGCAAGGGCTACGCCAGCGAAGGCGCCGCGGCGGCGATGGACTATGCCTGCGATGTGCTCGGCTGGGACGACATCATCCACTGCATCGACCCGGGCAATCTCGCCTCCCAAGGCGTGGCGAAGAAGTTAGGGTCGCGACTTCGTGGGAAAGTGAAGATGCCCTACCCGTACGAAGAGGTGCCGATGGATGCCTGGGGCCAGAGCCGAAAGGAATGGAAGAATGGGAAGAATGGGGGCAGCCCCCGTTTCCTGGCAAAAGGGGTCAGCCCTCCAGGGAAGGACTGACCCCTTTTGCTGGGAAAGGGGGGCTGCCCCCAATTAGACCGCGGTACGCGGATTGATTCGCGCCACGCGCTTCGAGGGCTTCAACGCCTTCTTGAAACGGTCGAGCGCATCGTCCAGCCCCGCTTCGATGTGCTCGTTGAGGCCGGCCACGTACTCGTTGTACGCGTCGTCGATGCGGTTCTTCGCCGGGTTGTAGTCCATGCGCACGCTGTCCTTGTAGCGGATGGAATACGTGCTTTCGTTGTACGGGATGCTCACGTCGAAGGAATGTCCGCGGCTCTCCCAGTGCGCCGTGATCAGGCCGGGCTCGACCACCGTGGCCGTGAACTTGCGGCGCGCGCAGGCTTCGAGGATGGTGCGCTCGACCAACTCCATCGACATGCGCGTGCCGTCCTTCAGCGCCGGCACCTCGCGATCTAGCAGGTCCTTCACCGGGTCGTTGGCCAGCGCCATCGGCGCCGCGGCCACCAGGCACACGGCAACGAGTGAGGCAAACCATGGGCTTCTGTCCATGGAAACCAAGCTAGGCTTCCGTCCGCCACCGAGCAATATTCCGCAAGCGAAGCTGTGCACCGCTTCACTCAGGAACTCCCCGATGCTGTTAGGGTCATTGTCATATGGCCGCCAAAAATAAGCGCCGCGTCACACTTGGTCTGATCCTGGCTTACTTCCCGCTCGCGTTCGCCTACCTCTCTTTCAGCGGACAGATTGGCGCCGCCGACTGGCGCAATGCCTCGCGCGCGCCCGCCGGCCTCGCGCCAGATCCCGCGACCACACCCGAGGCCGTCGTGCAGGTGTATTCGGCGCGCGCCGTCGGCTGGCGCGGCTGGTTCGGCGTGCACTCCTGGATCGCGGTGAAACGTTCCCACGCCAGAGAATTCACGGTCCACGAAGTCATCGGCTGGCGCCTCGCGCGCAACGGCACGGCGGTCGTCGCGCGCAACCGCGCACCGGACGGCTACTGGTACGGCAGCAAGCCCGAATTGCTGGGCGACATCCGCGGAGCGGGGGTCGACGCCATCATCGATCGCATCGAGGCAACGGTGAAGGAATACCCCGACCCCGGCCGCTACCACGTCTGGCCGGGACCGAACTCCAACACCTTCGTGGCGTTCGTCCTGCGACGCGTCCCGGAGCTGCGCGTGGACATGCCGCCCACGGCCATCGGCAAGGACTATCTCGGCTGGAAATCCGTCGGCATGACGCCGAGCGGTACCGGCGGCCAGATCAGCCTGTTCGGCCTCGCGGGCGTCGCGGTCGGCGTCGAAGAAGGTCTGGAAGTGAACGTGCTCGGACTCAACCTCGGAATCGATCCGAAGAGTCTTTCGATCAAACTACCGCTGATCGGGCGCGTCGGGCCGCACAAGCCACCACCGCCCGTGTTCCTGCCGGCACCGCAGGCATCGTCCCGCAAGTAAAAGGGGCGCGCCGCTTGCGCGACGCGCCCCCATTTTCAACGGGCGAAGTTTCTCAGGCGTGTCCTCTCTCGCCCTTGCTCATCGCGAACTCCTCCTCGGGAGACAGGATGAGCTGGTTGCGGCCATAGACGGCGAAGTACACGATGCCGAGCGCGTAGAAGATCGCCACGGCGTACACCGCCTTCTGGTATTTCTCGTCCTGCAACTGGTACCACAGCGTCACCAGTGCCACCACGATGGTCACGCTTGCACCGAAGATGCCGAGCGGGCTGCGGTACGGACGCACGATGTTCGGCATGCGCACGCGCAGCACGATGAAGGACAGACCCTGCATCGCGTACGAGATCATCGCGCCGAACACCGCCATGTTCAGCAGGATCACGCCGATGATGTCGGCACGCTTCTCACCCTGCGTGAACCACAGGATCAGCATGGTCGCGAGTCCGAGACCCGTGCCCATGAACAGCGCCATGTGCGGCACCTTCCTGGAATTCGTCAGCGACATGAACGGCAGGTAGTACCCCGCGCGCGCCAGCGAATAGATCTGCCGTCCATACGCATAGATGATGGTATGGAAACTGGCGATCAGCCCGATGGTTGCGAGCAGCGCAAGAACCTTCGCGACCGTGCCCGCGCCGAACGTCACGTTGAAACCGTCGAGCAACGGCCAGTTCGACGAACCCAGCGTGAACGCGCCGTGCATGCCGTTCGCCGTGCCGACGCCGGCATTCAGGAAGCTGATCAGCGTGGCCGAGAGCATCAGCGTGGCCATGCCCGCGATCAGTCCCTTGGGCATGTCTTTCTTGGGATCGGCGGATTCTTCCGCCGCGAGCGGCAGCTGCTCGATGGCGAGGAACAGCCACACCGCGAACGGCAAGGTCGCCAGCACGCCCTTCCAGCCGAACGGGAACCACAGGCCGCCGCCTTCTGGCAGCTCGACCGCGGTACCGGTCGCAGGATCCGCTCCCACGTTGAGCGCCCAGCGATGCAGGTCCAGGTGCGGGATCGCGCTGATCCAGTAGATAGCCAGCACGCCGAGGGCGCCGAGCGTCACGAACACCGACACGCGGAACGAGAGCTCCACGCCGTACAGGTTGAGCGCCAGGAAAACCGCGTAAGCGCCGACCCAATAGACCGGCTGGAAGTTCTCGGAAGTCCCGAATATCGGTGTCAGGTAAGACCCGATGAAGAATACGATCACCGCAGGGGTGATGATGTACTCGATGCTCTCGGCGAGACCCGTGAACATGCCGCCCCACGGACCCATCGCGCTGCGCGCGAACGAGTACGCCGCACCGGTATGCGGCAGGGCCGGTGACATTTCCGCAAGACTGAAGATCAGGCCCCAGTACATGGCCGCGATGATCAATCCCGCGACCAGCATCGATCCGAAGCCGTTCACCAGGCCGAAGTTCCAGCCCGAGTAGTGACCCGAGATGACCGCGCCGACACCCAGCGCCCACAACGACCAGACCTTTGCGTAGCGGCGCAGGCCGCGTTTCTGGAAATATTCGGCGCCGACTTGCTTGTAGCTGACGCCGCCGGAAGTAGACCCGGCCGATGAATCATTGTTCATGCCCAACTCCCCGCGCGCCCGATCGCTCGAGCGCATGTGTTTTTTCTTCTAATTGAAGGCGACAGTGGTGGCTCTGCCCCTCTCCCGCGGCGAGTATAGGCCGAGCCCCGCGCACGGCCGCAACTGAAAGCGAACCCGCGCCGTGCACCCGTTCGGCGCGAGTCGCGCCAAATGGTTGTTTTGACAGGAGAACTATGCGAACGCAGCGACGCCCGTCGCGCGCTTGCGCGGATGCAGGTGGCCGAAGAACTGCTCGGTGGCCGCGCGCCAGGTGAAGAGTTTCGCGCGCGCCAGCGCGTCTTCACGCCGGAGTTTCAGTGCCTCGAGGCAGGCGATACGCAAATCCTCGTGTAACACCCCGGCCTTCGACTCGCCGATGACGTCGCGCGGCCCGGTGACCGGGTACGCGGCTACCGGCAGGCCGCAGGCCATGGCCTCGAGCAACACGAGGCCGAAGGTGTCGGTCTTGCTGGGGAACACGAACACGTCGGCGGCCGCGTAGACCTTCGCAAGATCCTCGCGTTCGAGCACGCCCAGGTAGTTGGTCTTCGGAAATCGCGCGCGGATTCGGTCGAGCGCGGGGCCCGTGCCGACCACCCACTTCGATCCCGGCAGGTCAAGTTCGAGGAACGCCTCGACGTTCTTCTCGACCGCCACGCGTCCGACGTACAGATAGATAGGCCGCTCGCTGTCGAGGCGCTGGCTCGGTTGTGGGTGGAAGATGTCCTGCTCGACGCCGCGCGACCAGAGTCTCACGTTCTCGAAGCCATTCGCCCGGAGGTCGTCGACCACAACCTGGGTTGGCGCCATGACGGCCTTCGACCGGCCATGGAAGCGCCGCAGCCAGGCGTAACTCCAGGCCAGGGGCAGCCGAAAGCGTGCCTGCACGTATTCCGGGAAACGCGTGTGGTAGGCCGTGGTGAAGGGGAAGTCGTTACGCAGCGCGAAGCGCCGCGCCGCCATGCCGAGCGGCCCTTCCGTGGCGATGTGCAGGACATCGGGATCGAATTCGCGGATCGTCCGGTTTACCTTCGCCTGCGGCAGCAGCGACAGGCGGATCTCGGGATAGGTCGGGCACGGCAGCGTGCGGAATTCCAAAGGAGTCAGGAATCGGACTTCGTGTCCCATCGCGCCGAGCTCGCGGGCGGTGGTCTTGAGCGTCCGCACGACGCCGTTGACCTGGGGTTCCCATGCGTCCGTGACGAGCAGAATTCGCAACACCACCTCCGAACACCTGGACGCGCATGATTGACCCGGAATGTTTCAGCTCCGTGACAAGGTTAGTTAGCGTGGAGTGCCGCGTCGAACCACTCGATGACCGTTGGCGCCCAGGTGTCGAGTCGCAGCGGCAGAGACACATGGTTGTCCTGCGGCGCGAGCAGCAGCTTGCTGCCCGCCGGCGCCAGCGCCACGAGCTCGCGGCTGTGATCCGGCGAGATCCACGTGTCCTTTTCGCCGTGGATGAACAGGATCGGCGCGCGCGTGCGCTTCAATGCGGCGGGAATGTCCGCTTGGGACCAGGAGAACCCGCCCCACGCCGCCTCCTTGAGGTGAGCGGCCGCAAACTGCTTGTCGGTGATCCCGCGCGCCTCCTGGGCGAATGCGGCACGCATCAGCTCCGGGACGGCCCGCTCCGCCGAGATGAACGGCTCCAGCGCCACTATCGCCGCGATACGCCGATCGCGCCCCGCGGTCACCATGCCGATCGAGGCGCCGTAGGAAACGCCGAACAGCCCGACACGCGACACATCCCAGCCGCGATGCTCCAGGTCGTCGAGCACGGTTTGCAGATCGCGCGATTCGAAAGCGCCGAAGGAGATGTGTATGCCCGTGGAAGCACCATGGCCGCGCAGATCCACCAGCGCACAGCGATAACCGGCCTGCGCGAAGCGCACGGCCCACGAGGTCACGGATCGCTTGTCCTGCAGATAGCCGTGCAACAACAGGATGGTGCCGCGAGGTGGGACCGACCAACGCGTCGCCTCCCTCGCCGGCTTCCAGTGCGCATTGAAAGAAGCCACGTGCGGGTTTTTGCCCTCCGCGTATTCCATCCTGATTTCGTAGATCAGGCCGTAGTCACCCGGCTCGATGGAAGACACCGACAGCTTCGCCGCGGGCGGCCCGACAGCGACGGTCCAGGTGTCCGTGTACGCATCCGGCGCGTGTTTGATCGCGTCCCAGTTGGCGAACAGCGGTGGGATACCGCTCTTGTTGGGCGCCGCGACGATCTTGTGCGCGAGTATCGTGGAGACGCAGCCGCTGAGAAGCACCGCGCAGGCGGCCAGCAGGACCCTTCTCACTCGAGAACTTTGTGCTCGAGCCAGTTGCGTATCTCGGCGAGCTTGATGCGCGTGTCGGTGATCGCATCACCGACGCCGAAGCGCCAGGCGAGCCGGGCGTCTGCCGGATTGGCGTCGAAGGCCTTGAGATCCGCCACCAGCGCGTCGAGCTCGGCCTGGTCTTTCACGAGACCATCGCGGATCAGGACTTCCGCATAACGCCGCGCCATGGCCGCGGCTTCGGCAACGCTGTACTCCGGGTGATATTGCACGCCCCAGAAGCTGCCGCCGCGCGGGAAGCGGATTTCCGCTGCCTGCAGGCCCATGTCGTTGTGCGCCAGCGGCGTGGCGTTGGGCGGCAGGCTCTCGACGATGTCCACGTGCACCGTGACAGCCTCGAACACATCCGGCTTGCCGTCGAACATCGCGTGATGACGACCCTCGTCATTGAGCGCGATGCGTCGCGCGAAGCCGAATTCACGCCCGCGCGGATTACGCACCACGCTGCCGCCCGCGGCGGTGACCCCGACCTGCATTCCCCAGCAGCTGCCGAAGCACGGCATGCCCGTGGCGAAGACTGCCTTGGCCAACTCGATCTGGCGCTCGACGGCTGGCGTGCGGTCATACACATTGAGCGCCGAGCCGGTGATGACGGCGCCGTCGTAATCCGCCAGCGCCGCGCCCGAAGGCAGTTTGGGCTCTCCGTCCGCCGGCCGGACGATGTCGGTTTCGATACCGGGTGCGAGACGCTTCAGCGTCGCGGCGTAGCCGTCGCCGGAATCGGTACCACCCACGGAAACATGCTTTGCCCGCGTCGCGGCGACATTGCCATCGATGACCAGGATGCGCGCCACTGGCCTAACTCTTCAGCGACAGGTCGCCCTTCACCGCCGAGCGGAAGATGCGCTCGAGAGTTGGCGCATCGACCGGGATCGGATTGCCTCCGGCTGAAGGATCGATCGCGGCTTCGCGTCCGATCTCCTCGGGATTGCGCAGCGTCACGCCGATTTCCGACAGCGAGTGCGGGATACCGAGCTCCTTGCGAAAGTTGAGCACCCAGTCGAGCACGCCATCGATGCCGGGCTTGGGCAGATCCAGGACGCGCGCGACCACTTTCATGCGTTCCGCGATCGCGTCGCGGTTGTGGACGATCACGTAGGGCGTGATCACCGCGTTGGTGAGGCCGTGATGCGTGTCGAAGAAAGAGCCCACCGGGTGGGCGATGGCGTGCACGGCGCCGAGGCCCTTCTGGAACGCGGTGGCGCCCATGCTGGCGGCGGCGAGCATGCGCGAACGCGCTTCCATGTCGCTGCCCATCTTGCAGGCCCGCGGCAGGTAGGTCTTGATCAGCCGCATGCCCTCGAGCGCGACGCCGTCGGCGAGCGGATGAAAGCCCGGCGCGCAGAACGCTTCGAAGCAATGCACGAAGGCGTCGAAACCGGTGGCCGCCGTGATCTTCGCCGGCAGCCCCACCGTGAGCTCGGGATCCGAGATCACGATGCCGGGCATC
>Ga0207675_100004492_pt1 | contig 13479 bp, 13 predicted proteins | sample KBSSwiS42_FD_184305 | JGI IMG/M metagenome (GOLD analysis project Ga0207675, IMG submission 184305) | Switchgrass rhizosphere microbial communities from Kellogg Biological Station, Michigan, USA - KBS Switchgrass S4-2 (SPAdes) (version 2) | ecosystem: Host-associated > Plants > Roots >... | reverse complement strand
GGCTTGAAGATGGAGCCGAGCCTCTCGCTGGGCCGGCAGGTGTGACTTGAATTTCCGTGTCGGGAAGTGGGAATTGACCCGCGACCCGCAGTTGCGGTCAGGCATTCCTATACAGGATGACGATCGCGATACCGGCCACCAGCACCGCGACGACTGCCCAAAGCGAACCGTTTCGGTCTCCTCGGTCCGCAGCCATGATCGGCTTACGAAGCAGCATCGCTCGCTTCTCGACAGCGTGCCATGACAACGCCGCGAAGGCGATCGTGAGGGGGATACTGAGGCCCAGATTGATCCACCAGCGGTGCGGCGCAAACGACATGACGGTCTGCATGACCACCCAATGGTAGAGATAGACCCCGTACGAATAATCGGCGTGCTCGAGAAACCAGAAACGCCGCCAATTCGTCAGCCCAAGATACACGGTCAAATAGGCTATGAACGGCGGCATGAGGTATGAGGCGAACCCGTCGATTTGTATGGTCGAGAGCGCGGCGCATGCCGAGACCATCGCAAGCCATTTCGACCAAGGCAGCACGTCTCGATATGCGTACACCGTTACGCCCCAGAGAAAGTTCCACACGAGGAACGGTCCAAAATCCTCCTTGTAACTCAGCGCGTCAGTGCCGTGGTGCAGTGCATGCACCGCGACGAAAAGTGCTGATGTCCCTAGCGACGCGGCTAGGGCAACCAACCTCCAGCGCCTGACACCGAACACCGCCATGAGGGCGAGGATGGCATAACAATCGAGCTCGAACGGGATCGTCCAAAGCTGCGAGTTTACGATCCCCGCATACGGCAGGTTTAGAAATACCCCAGGCAGGTGATAGTGGATCTCGCCAACGACGTTGAGAAAATAAGTGCGAAACTCGACACCCACAAAATACTGACTCAGCGGCACGGTCGTCAGCAGTGGCCCCAAAATCAGCGCGGATAGCGTCACTTCGACCGCGAGAGCCGGGATGATGCGGATCACCCGCAGCCCGAGGAAAGCCCGGAGCGTCTTCATCCGCTCCAAGCTGCCGGCGACCAAGAACCCGCTAAGCGCGAAGAACATCGGCAGGATCGTACGAAGCGGCGTCGACCATGGGCCATCATAGACTTGGGCTGTCACATCGGTCCCATAAGTCGTCGCGACCACATGCGAACAGGCGACTGCCAGCGCCAAAATTATCCGGAGATAGTCGAAGCCGGACGACCGACCGCCAGTGGCCTCGATCCGGCCGCCAATCGTGATCATGCTACCAACAGTTGTCTGCTTGGCAATCCGCGCATTCACCCATCGAAGAGGGCGCTTTGCACCAACGACAGCACCCTGCAGGCGTACTTCGAAGACTCTGGGCCGAGCGCCAGAATTCGACAAACGGCAGCGCCAGTGCTTCAAAGAATGTTCGCATGGCCGAACTATATCTAAGTTCGGCACGTGATCCAGCCCCGTTGTTTAAGGGCGAAACGATCGTCCGGTGTTTAGGGCAATTCGGCGGCGTCGGGCTTGCGCAGCCAGTCATCGAGTACGCCGCCATTGTCGTCGGCGATCGCCTGGACCTCGCCCGGCGTGAAGCGCACGGCCTTGCCGCTTGAGGTGAACAAGTCGAGCGCATCGACCAGGCCGCCGCGGTTGATCATGATTGACTGAAGCGGGACGAAAAACAGCTCTTCCATGGTGAGGCCTATGCTGCAAACCCGAACAGGTCGGGGCGTTGATCCAGGAAGTCGTTCGCGATCACCGGTGTCGTCTTGATCGGATCCGCATGAAGCCCGTCGCCGCTGTCGCACAGGGTGGTGCTCGCCCAAGTGCCGCGGTTCGCATCTGATGTCGCGAGATTGCGATTGACATCGATGACCTCGTACCCGCCGACGTCGCCGGCGAGGATGTTGCTCACCAGCAAGTGCGCATAGGTCGTGATGTAATTCGCAGGATAGGGCGTCTCGAGCGTGAAAGTGCCGCCGACTGCCGTCACCATCGTCGCGTATTGCTGGGTGTCCTGCTTATAGTTGGCATACCACTGCGCGTCGCTATCGGTGCCGCGGTGCGTCGGGTTTATTCCGAGCCGCCAGATGACCTCGATGCCCTGCGCGGCATTGGTCGCCAGGACCGCGATCACCGTGCTTGCGACAGCTGACGCGTGCACGTTGCTAACGGTGTAGGTACCGGTACCGCCTGCGCCGGTGCCGAAGCCCGTGATCGTCGTGCCAACCGTGATGCCTGGCCCGCTGATCAGCTGCCCGATCGCGAGCGGCAAGCCGCTGACGACCGCGCTGACCGTGAGCGTGTTAGTGCCGGTGGTGATGGAACCGACCACCGCGGCATGTTGCGGCATCAACGCGACGAAATCCTGCGCCGCGCAGCCCAGCGCCGAGCCGGTGTCCGCCCCGCCCTTCGAGCAGTTGAGCACGTTTCCGTGCCCATACAAGTCTTCGACGATGTTCCAGGCGCTGCGCGCAAAGCCGCCGTAGACGTCGCCGGTCGAATCACCCATCAGGATGATCGAGCCTGGCGCGCGGGCCCAGTGGGTCTGGCTCTTGATCCAGTTCCACTTCATGCCGCCGGTACCAGAGTAATAGACGGCGCCGATACGGCCGCGCATCGTCCCGCCGTGGATGTCCACGCCGGCGCTCGTAAGCGCGGTGCAGGTGATGACGGCGCGCTGCCCGGTACCGCGATTGCGCGCGGTGACGGTGAGAACGTCGCGATCGATCCGGCAGGACAGCTCGATCTTGTCGGTATTGGTGACAGCCCAGGGCAAGTCGACGTTAAGGCCGGCGTCGAGTGGGCCCGGGTTGCCGCCGCGGTAGACGCGCAGCTTGGCTGCAGGCCCATCGATGACGGCGATCGTTCCCATCGGTGTAACACTTGCTTGCTGAGAGACCCAGATCAGGCCACCGATTCCGTCGACGCTACCCATGTCGATCAGCGCGGAGCCAGTCCGGCGATGCGCGTTTGTCCAATCGGAGAACCAGCAAATATTCGTCCAGGACGCGCTCGGGCTATTCGGGCTGACCAGCCCGTTGTTGGCAGTGAATACCGCGCCGCCGTAGTTGGTCCATTTCACCGGCAGCGTGACGCCAGGGAAGGATTCGCGCAGCGTCAGCGTGCGGCCGCGTGTGGCGATTTGGGCCGCCTCGCGACGATGCATCGGCCGATCCACCGCAACTCGGAACGTCGCCACCCTGTTGTACACCGCGGCATTGACGTTGTCGGTTAGCGTCGCACCCGAAAGCAGGAACGACGTCTCGCCGGAGAAGAATGTCATCGGCTGTGCGGTGTAGCCGCGCGCAGCCACGGTTCCGTTGATCGGCAGCGTGACGACAATGTCGCCCGTGGACACCGGGATTGCGGCGTCACCCGTCGGCGCCTGGGCCCAGAGCTTCTGGCCAACCGAAAGAGTAGCCTTCCAATGGCGGAAGTAGACGCCGTTGCGCAGGACGATAAAATAGGCATCACCCGCGTCGCCGGCGAAACAGGTGTATTCGACGCCCTTGAGGATGCCGTTGCACGTGATCGGATAGGTGCCCACCGGATAGGTGCCACCGGTTACGCCGCCGCCCCACCCGCTCGACGTTGGCAGCAGCTGCACGTCGTAGACATTCCACTCGGTGACCGCGCCGTTGAGCGCGATTCGAGCGGCATAATCGCGAGCCGCTGCAACGGATTGGCTGACCGACTGATGCGTGCTCGAGAGCGTCGCGGCGATCGCCGGGATGTAGTTATACCCACCGGCCACACCGGTGTTGTATGCGGCGCCGGTCCCGTAGTTATAGGTATGGCCCGCGCCTAAGTTCACCGTGAAAGAGATCTGCGCACCCGCCGTCGGCGTGATCCGCGTACCGTAGAACAACTTGCTGCCGTTGAAGATAACCAGGCCGCGCGGGAAGTCGGTGCCAGCCTTGAAGGTCGTGAGGCCGGTCGCCGAGATCCCAGTGATGCTGATGCGCTGATACCGCGCATGGAGCGTGCCGCCGGCGACAGTCGTGTACGGGTGCAGGACGTCGAAGCGCATCGTGCCGTCGCCGACCACCTTGACCCACACCGTAATGCTATCGAGGAAGCCGTCGCGGTCGAATGTCCAGCCATAGGCCTGGTACATAGTCCCGCCCGGGTTGGTCGGATCCGCGCTGGTACCGGCCGTCGGCGTGGTGCCATATGACGTGATCGTCGGTACGAAACCCGAGAGCGCCGTCGGCACATAGGTGAAGCCCGCGACGGCGGTGGCGATATCGGTGAGCGCCTGGTCCTCAGCGTCCGCGATCTCCGCCAATTTCACTGCCGCATCGACATCGAAGGCGGTGGCCGCGCTCTGGACCGCGAGCAAGTACGAGGCTGCAGAGGACATTGCAGCCGCGACGATCGCGCTGACGCTCGTCTGCTTTTGCCCGCCCTTGTAAACCGGGACCACTTCGTCGCCAGCCAGAGGCAGCGTCGCAAGCGGATAGCTGGGTATGGTGCTCAAGGAACGCTCCTCAGACGCCGATGGCGATCCAGGTGAAGGACTTGGTGCCGGAAATGTTGACGCTGTTGTTCGCGGTGTCCGCATTCCAGCCGAAGCTGGCAGTGCCGACCGTGTCGATCGTCATGACGATCGGGTGCCAGCCGCCCGAGGTCTGACCCTGCGAGGTGGCCACGACCGCCCAACAGGTGGTCGGGAACGCCGTATCGAAATTGGTCGTCCCATTTCTCGAGGTCGTGCCCCCGGCGATGCTGCCGACGCCCGCCTTCAGGACGAACCCGCCGGCGAGCGGGAGCGAGATCTGATCTGTGCCGATGTGCACGCCGGTGCCGCCGCCGGCGGCGACGAACAGCGTCTGCAGCGCTGTGAGCAGCTGCGTATGGTCGGTCTTCGACGGAGTCCCACCGCCGGCGACGACGACGCCGATCAGCTCTTCCTGGACCATGTTGGCCCAGTCGTTTGTCACCGTGGTCGGCGGCGTCGAGGTGAGCGGATCGCCATCGCTAAAATAGCCAGGCGTGCCGGAAACGGCCGCCGGCGCCGGCAGCGTGGCCGCTGCCGTGGGTCCATCGATGCGGAACATGAAAACCTCAGCTAAAGGAGGACGATCGTCGTCTCGGCGGGCTTGATCGCGTTGAGCTCACAGATGAGCACGCTGTCGGCCAGGCCGCTGGTGTTCGCCGTCACCGTCACGCCCCAGACGAAAGTCCAGGCATCAGAGGCGAGCGGGTTGCCGACCGTGCTGCGGCCAACGCGGAACGGCTGAAAATTGGTGATCGTGATCGTGAACCCGAGCTCGGCCGCGAACGCGATGTAGCGGTCGCGCGATTGCCCGCCGCCCGACATGAACCGCGCGCGCACGGCCGCGGCCCGCTGGTCGACCGTCGGGCTCGAGCCCGCGCACGGATCCGGCAATCCGAGCGACGCTTCCCACTCTCCGAGCAGGTCGAGATTGTCGCCCGGGCGCGCGAGCTCGAGCAGCTCGCTGCCACTGGCATCGACGCGCGCGAACTGCGCGCCGATCGCCGCGACGAGCTGACCCTGCACGCTTGAGGGATCCTCGTTCCACGCGCGGCCGCGCGGCAGCAGCTGACGCAGCGCGCCAGCGTAATCCTCGGCCGAGTAGCGCGGATCAGACATATGCGATCGCGCCAGGCACGGGCAGTGCGCCGGCGTTCGATGTGATGTTGCCGGCCGAGCCGGGCGATATCGTCCCGGCCGACGCGGTGATGTTGGTGATGACGAAGCCCGCGGAACCGTTGACCGCGGCGATCGCCGCCTCGATCGATGACACGTCCGTCACGCCGCCAGGCGTAGCACCATAGCGCAGCGCGTCGCTGAACGCGGCGGCGATCGCCGCCTTGACTGCCGTGCTCGCGCCCGAGATCCCCGCGAGAGTAAGGCCGATCGTGTTCGCGCTCGGCGCCACGGCGTAGACCAGCGCCGTCACAGGCTGCTTGCTGAAGATCGCATCGGCAAGCGCCAGTTGGTCGCCCGTCGCCGCGGTGTCTCGCGTTTCGTTCGTCGCGCAGCCATCGGTCCCTTGGGGGAACCCGCCGAACGCGGATTCGGCGTCATCCATCATGAACAGCAGCACGATCGTGCCCGGGCCCATCGCCGACGGCTTGACCCAGCAGCGCGTCACGCCCGGTACCGCGAGCGCCCATTCCTCATAATCGGCTTCCGAGCCACCCTGCGGCGGCCGCGAATAGGCCTTGATCATGCGATTGCGAAGCTGATCGTCAGGCTCGACGTCGGCTCCGCCAGTCACTGGTCCGTCAGCTGCGCCGGTACCCGAGATCCCGGAGATGCCAACCTCGAGCAACATCGTGGCGCCATCGGCCGAATTGCCGCCCGCGCCGGCGTCGATCGCCTGGATCGGCACGCTCACGGTACCGGAAGCGACCGTGCCGTCCGCCGTTGTGGTGTAATTGAAGCCATCGCTGCGCGTTACCGGCGAACCGGCAGGAATGACGCGCCCGTTGGTGCCGGTGAACACTGCTGCGCCGGCGGCGCGCGCTGCCGGTTTGCGGGTCACGCCCTTCAGTGCAGCCCAGCCCTCGAGATATTCGCCGGTGGCGGTGAACGGTACCTGGTTGAGTGCCAGCCAGTCGAGATAACCGTACAGACCGCTCAAGCCGCCGGCGACCATATCGGCGATGATTCCCAGGTTCGAATGGCGCAGCAGCGCGTCGACGCCGGGGAGGCCCGCATTGATATCGGTCGCGGTCTGGATGCGCAGCTCGGAGAGCGTCGGGCGCGCAAACGGCATCAGATGCTCTCCCAGAGGCGGCTGAACTTGAGCGCGATCCGCGCGCCATCGTGGCGCAGCAGAAGGATCCGCACGCCCAGCATGGTCGGCCGCGTGAACTCGGTTTCTACGGTGATCGAGGCGAGGACCTCGTCCTCGATCAGCCAGGCGAGCGCCCGCTCGCAGTCATTCTTGATTAGCGCGAGCAAGGTCGGCGTCGGCTTATCGCGAGCCCGAAGCCAGATCTTGGAGCCGATGTCTCCGGCCCACCACCCGCGCGGATCGCTCGAGCCGTCCGGAATCTTGTCGTCGTCTTCCGCGGCAGCATCGGTGAACAGGCTGATCAACACCGCGGTGACCAGGTCGCCGCCCGAGACCAGGCCGCCACCGGCGACGAAGACCGAATTCACCGGCTGCCCGAACTCGTCGACGATGCTGTCGCCGTTCTCGTCGGTCCAGATCGACGAGCTGCCAGGATCCAGTACCCAGTCGCCGGATCCGGTGACTGAGTCCCATAGGGTCATGATGTCCATGCGTCAGACCGTATGATCGCTGATGCCGCTGACGCCGCTGCCAGTGTCGACGCCGCCATGCTTGTGCGCATTGTAGGCGTCCCGCAGCGCGCCCAACTCGACGGATGAGCCGCCCTCATGTGCCGTGACGGTGTCATGGCCGGTGATTGTGCCTTGCACGTCCAAGTCGCCGGTGATCGAAACGTTGGGAGAGTCGAGCGTAATGCTGTCGCTCCCGGTTATCGTGACGGTGGTCGCGTTGCTGATTTGCGCGGGAAGCCCCGCGCAATCGATCAGCAAGCCATCCTCGGTGAGCTGGATCTTGGCGCCGCGGACGTCATAAACGACCGTGTCGCCGGGCTTGAGGTTCTTCGGCCGCGTTGGCCGATGGCTGGTCGCGATCACGACACTGTGCCCACGATCGCCGTTCCGCCGAACGATCATCGCCTCGGCGTCGATCGGCGGCGCACTGGCGAAGCCGAAGTCTACCAGGCGAACGACCTTGTCGAGAATGCGATCAACAATCCCCTTCCCGTACGCCTTCTCCGTGATCTGCACTTCCTGCAGATCCTTAGTGTCGTCGACGAGCGTGACTCGGCCGAAGGCGATCAGGTTCGCGAGGTTCATCCGTTCGGCCCCTTGATGCCGATAAGGTCAACCGGCTGCAGCGTGATGGGCTCGGGTACGAACGCTTCGCGCGGCATCGCGGTCAGCGCGGCAGTGGTGCCGCCCTGCCCGTCCCGTCGGAACGAAACTTCGCTCAGCACCAGCGTCTTTTCGGCCAGGCGAAGACCCGGGAGGGCGAAAGGAACGAGCGTGTTCGGTGACCAGAGCTTGCCGTCCTTGTCGCGCCAGCTATCGACCGTGGCGCGGACGATAGTCGCGCGACCCGCGCGGCGCGCTACTTCCCATTTGGCCTTGATGACCGTGAATTCCTCGGCACTGACATCCGGAGGCGCACCGACGGGATCGAGTACGATGCAGCGCTGGCGATGGCGCCGGACATTCGGATCCTTCTCGGTATGGTAGAAGTCTCCGCCAGGCAGAAACAGCAAGGCCATCGTGCCAGTGTTGGCGCAGACGATCTCCGAAAAGCGATCGTCCATCGCATTGGTGACCGTCCAGCTCTGAACGTTCGCCCCGTAAGCGGCGCCGCTCGCCGCCTTGCGGCTGCCGACCTTGGCCAGCAACAGCTTGCCCTCACTGTCTTCGTACGCGAGAAGCCCGGCATTGCGGCATAGCCGCTGGATGATATCCGCCGCGGTGTCGCCGTAATTGAGCGCCCAGCCCGGGACCTTCGGGCCCGGTGCGGCGCCGTTCGCCAGCTGGACCGTGATGCCGTAGGGCCGGCATAGCTTCTGAGCGATCGACAGCGCGTCGCCTTCGATCACCTGGCCGTTCGGCCACTCGGCCGAGCAATCGACCAGGTCCTGCGTCTTGCCGCGGCCCATGATCTGAATCAGGTGGCTGTTGGCGTCGCCCCCCTCGTTGTAGCGATCGACATAGCCGGTGACGACGACGTCGTCGCCGAGGAGCACCTTGCAATCGTCGCCTTCCTTGACCGGCGGCAGATCCTGCGCGGACATCGCGACATCAAAACTGCCCGGAAATCCTTCGGCGCGCAGCGTCAGCTCGACCTGTTCCCAGCCACTGATCTCCTTGCCGCCAGCGACGATCGTCAGCTGGTTCTCTTTGCGTTTCGCCACCTCAGGCCGCCAGCGCCTGGAAATCCAACGGCATGAACAGCGGGTTCGGGTTTGCCGGCACCTGCGTGACGAGCTGGTCGGCCCGATCAGCGTCGCGATAGAGTCGCTGGGCGAGCACGAGCGCCGGGGCCGGTCGCTCCGAATGGACGTTGCGGATCTGCGCGATCGTCGCGCCGTCGGCGCGAAGAGATTGAACGATTGCGCCGAGCGCCGAACGCAGCGCCCGATAGCTGGCATCGTCACCGAGATCGCCCGCAACGGTCGCCTCGGCGTCGATGACCGCGGCGATCTCGCTGATGCGCGCCGCTGCGTCGTCGGCGCTCGAGGGCTGATAGTCGTCGATCACGTCGGCGAGTGCGGCGATGGCCGCGCGTCGCACCATCGAAGACAGCGCGATTCCGGCGGCAGTCGCCGCGGCCTGACCGAGCGGCTGCGTCGCGATCAGCTGCTCGAGCAATCGGATCGCGTCCGCCGGCTCGGCGCACGCCGCTGCGAGCGCGTCGACCATCGCTACCACTCCCTGGGCAAGGAGCTGGGCGTCGGATAAGTTCACCGCGGCCGCAGTGGCCGCGAGGGAAGCAGCCGCGATCGAAACCGAGCTGCGACGCTCGGATGCCAGCGCGACCAGGTCGCCGAACGATGCGTCCTCGGGCACGCTCGAGGCGCGTCGGCCGTTCAAGCCGACATTTGCTCCACCGGCGAAGCGTCCAAAGCTGCCGGGCAGCTGTGCCGTGAGGCGATGCAGCGCGGTCGCGTCGCCGGCGAGGTCGGTCGCGCTCGTTGCCCAGCTTGCCGCGGTCGACGTAATGTCGGATCGCCGCGCGCCGAGCGACGAGGCCAGCGCGATCGCGCGAACGCCGTCCGCGGCTAGTGCCACCTTGCCGAGGTTGGCGGCGGTGAGGAGCCCCGAGCTCGTCGACAATATCGACGCCGGGTTCTTCTTGCCCGATTCGATAAATTCGATCTCGAGGCTCGACCAGGTGCCGGCGCCGAGATTCTCACCGATGCTGAATTGTGGCACCTTGACGCTGAGAACGCCCAGCGTTGGGTGCGTAAGGACGCCCTCGCCTTCCTTCTCGAGCGCCGCGATCAACAGTGCACGCTGCAGTTGGATCGGGCCACCGAAGAAGACGACGTCGCCATCAACGATGAAGCCCCGGAAGCGATAGCGCCGTGGTGCGCGGCCCATTTCCTCAGGCCAGGGTTCGTCGCGACCCGGATATTGGTGCAACGCGATCCGTTGGCCGCCGGCGAAGTCGCTAGTCTGGACGGCGAACGGCACCCCGCGAAAGGACGCCGGCAGCAGTCCCTTCGCGAGTAGGGCCATGTACAGTTTTCCGATCCGCAGGTGGCCGTGAAGCCAGGTAAATTCGATTAGTGGGCGACGGCGTGACTGATTGCGGGCCGGCTCGCGTTGCCAGCCGTCACCCTGGCTTTGGTACCAGGCTGGGCGCCAACTAGCTCCACGGTGACGTGCACTGGGATGGCCTCCGCGACGGCCCGCCGCTCGGCCGCGTCACGGTCCTTGTTTGCAGGTCTTTCCACATAGCGGGCAAATCCCGCGGCCACCGAGCCCGCGTCAGAGCCGTTCGCATGCGCCCGAGCCCAATTCCGAGCCTCACTATTCTGCATTTCCCACAGCGAGAATCGCCATTGCTGGTCGCGCGACGAGTTCTCAACATCGACGCCCATCACCTGGCGAAAGAGGCGTTTGCGTGCCTTGTCCGTCCATTGAAGGAGGCCTCGGCCTGGGCCCTTTCCACCATTCTCCCTGGCATCGTGACGGCCGCCGCTTTCAAGGACCATGTTCGCCGCGACGGCGGTCGCATCCGCTTCGCTCAAACCGTAGCCCATGCCTTCGCGTACGAGTGGAACCGCTTTGCGCGCGAGATCCGCGATTTGCCCTGCACTAAATCGGCCCGCCGCCTGCTCCATCCGGCCAGCTGCTCGATCAATCTTATCGGCCGCTCGCGCGGTTGTGCCCGCGGCCTGCGAATTCGTCTTTGCCGTGCCCTGGATCACGTCGGCCACTGACCGTCCGCCGCTCAACACAGCATCAAAACCGCGCTCGGAAACGCCCGCGGCCGCGCTGCCTGCGGCACTCATTGCGCGATCTTTCAGTTGGCCGATCGAGGCTTCCTTGCGCGCGATCCGCTGCGCGCGCGCAATCTCGTCATCGGTCAGGACCGCGGCATGCGTATCCGCGTCGGTCATATCGGAACGCAGCTGCTGCCCACCCTGGGCGAACGCAGGTAGCGCCCCCTCGGGAATACCCAGGATCCCGGCTGCTTTTCGCCGGCCATATGCGGTCTGACGCGCGAGCGCGTCCGCGATATCTGGCAGCATCGCTGCGACGTCGACCGTGCCATCGGACTTGGTCCGCAGCTTGACGCCGAGGCGCGCGAGCACCGCGATCGCCTGACCGTTCGTGCCGAATTTGGCATCGTTGAGCGTTTGCGACAGCGAGCCGAGCGTGCCGGCTGCAGTGCCCTTGTCGACTCCGACCCGTTCGGCTGCGGCGGCGAATTCCTGCAGCTCCTTTCGGGCTACTCCGATCGTGTCGGCAGTGCGGCCGATCTGCGCAGCACCTTTCGCCCACCCGTCGACCAATTTGAACGCCGCATAGCCCGCCGCGGCGAGTATGCCGACGGTTGCGCCAGCTGCTACGCCAACGGTACCAAGCGCCGCCTCGAGGCCGCCGGCCGCCCCGGCTGCTTCGCCCAGGCCAGTGCCGGCGGCCGAGGCGACGTCGCCGATCGCCGACAGGCGCGCCGTGATTCCCGACGTGATCGATCGACCACCAAAAAGCCTGGCCGCCGCGCGTTCGACCGTGCCGATCGTGCGCGTGCTCGATCGGCCGAGCCGCGATATCGACCGATCGCTTTCCTCAGAAACCTGGCGATTAATCTGGCCGACACGCTTCGGCAGCGCACCGACATTGCGCTCGACGGACTTCTTGCCCTTGGCCGTGCGATCATCGATGCCGATGCCGATCGCGACTTCGGCAATGCGTTGCGACATGCCGACCTCACTCGATATCGGCCCAATCGAGCCAGCGATTCAACACCGACCAGGGCCGCGTCGCGATCTCGTCGGGCAGTTTCGCGAACATGCGCCCAAGGATCACTAGGCGACGGCCTGGATCCTCGGGCCTATGCGAGAAAAAGCGAAACGTACCGCGAGGCCTCCATGAGCTGGCTCGAGGAGATCTTGCGCACCGCGGCCGCTGGCACGCCGGCGACGGTCGCAACCTTGACGATGTCGGCCTCGAGACCGGAAAGCCGATCCCATTTGGTCCATTCGTCGGCCGTCGGCTCGCGCAGGCGCAGCTCGGTAATGGTCGTATCGCCATGGGCAACCGGTTTGCGCAGTTCGACAACCCACTCGTCGGGGGCGACGGCGCCGAAGCTGCCCTGCCAGTCGAGGAAGCTGGCAATGAAGCGCGAGGCCTTGAGCAGGTCGCTCGTACCCAACTTGCGTACCGCAGGTAGCGGGACGCCGGCGACGATCGAAACCGCGTGAATGTCGGCCTCGGCGCCCGTCAGGCCGTCCCACTGCGACCATTGGTCCGCGGTGGGTTCGGCGAGCTGCAGCTCGGTATAGCTGATCGACGCCAGTTCGACGGGCTTGCGCAGCGCGATCGTGGTTTCGGTGGCCATGTCAGTTCTCAGTGACCTCGGGCCCCTGGAACTCGACGCTAAAGGTGGCGTCTTCGGTATTCACCTCGATCGGGCCTTCGCCAATGCGGACCATGTTGCGACCGACGATGACCTTCCCGTTTGCGAGCACGAGCACCACGGTGACGTTTGCCGCCTTTTGCAGATCCGCGATGGACAGGGCGCCGCTATCGCGACCCTTCCACGAGATCTTGCCGGGCATCGGCGTCTCGGAATAGCCGTGCCAGCCATCCTGGCCGGTGAGGACCTCGCGCTTTGGGCCGCTTGGCGTGTAGGTGCCCTCGCCGGTGATGTTGTACGATTTGCCGTCGATCGTGACGTAAGCCGTACCGGCGAGCAGGTTCGAATCTGCCATTGGGGATTTCTCCGCTTAGAGGGCGCCGGCGGTCACTGCAGGCGGAATTGGAACAGCACCGCGAAGACGCGCAGCTGATTGATCAGCGTGGCGGGCAGCAGCACGTTGACGCGGTTCGGATTGCCCGCGTCCTTCTCGACCACCAGGTCGCGCGCGAAAGCGGCGCTGTTCTGGACGATGCCTTGCGCCTCGAGTTCGCGGTACAGCGCGATGATATCGGCGCGGATGACCGCGGGCGTGACGACATTCGCGCTCGGATCGAGGCGGGTGCCGTCGGCCGCAAGCTTGATGCGGCTGTACTTGGCGGTGACCATCGACGACAGGCGCCGCAACACGTAGACCGAGGTGAACAGCGTCTCGACCTCGAGATAACTGTCGTCCGGCTGACCCTGCGCATTCGTGACATAGGTCGTGACGATATTCTCGGTCACGACGTTGCCATTGACGTCGACCGTCCAGGTCGCGCAGCCACCAAAGAGCAGCGTGTTGTTCCGGATCGTGATGCTCCAGCGGGACTGGAGCGGCGGCGCGAG